>JABAOH010078860.1_pt1 | contig 80818 bp, 76 predicted proteins | sample 7062181 | NCBI WGS metagenome assembly JABAOH01 (sample SAMN14538630, study PRJNA623070) | marine sediment metagenome | biome: marine biome [ENVO:00000428]; feature: marine pelagic biome [ENVO:01000023]; material: deep marine sediment [ENVO:00002113]; isolation source: pool of 5 deep marine... | reverse complement strand
GCTGTAAACCGTGGGCGGGTCATCCTCATCAACCGGAGGAAGTAAGGAACCCCCATCTCCAGTGGGCGGATCGTTGACAGGGTTGACCGTAATGCTGACGGTCGCAGTGTCCGTCTCCGCACCGACAGCGGCCTGGTACGTAAAGCTGTCCGGACCGTTGTAGTCGGGGCCCGGCGTGTAGGTAAAAGAGCCGTCGTTGTTGAGAGTGAGACTTCCCTTATCGACGTCGTCCGTGACCGTGAGTGTTATCGCTCCCGGAGGAAGACTGTCATTTGTCAGGACCCCATCGGCAGCGACGTTGAGAACAACGTCCTCATCAACTGAATAGGCGTCGTCAGAGGCGCTGAGCGCCCGGTAGAACAGGGTGTCCCATGAGCCTCCGTCCATCCCTTCGTCACCGGCATCCCAACCGGCGTAATCGTCGCCGCCTTCGAGTGCCACCGCGCCCCAATCCTCGAGGGTGGTGATTTCAACGCGCGTGAACGGCAGATTGTTGACTACATGCCAGATGCAGTTGTCGTTAATGCCGCTGTCAGGGCCGGAATCGGACGGGTTTGCGCAGGCCTCGATGTTGAGGGCATCGGTGCCGACCGGGAAACGTGGATCGGGAATACCTGTATAGGCCTCGTACGGAAGAGACGTGTCTCGCAGTGGCTCGAACAGGCCAGGACCAGCCCCTACCCCAGCGTTATATGCCGCTATCGCCCCACCAGTGAGCAGTTCATGATGACCTACATGGGTCTCGCCGTCGTATAGGTCGACTATCACCCAGGCGTCCTGCTTCGGTTGGGAGTCGAGACGCAGTCGGATCCACTTCTGCCCGTCGGCAGCGCTGATCTTGAGAATCTCGTCAAACGACGTCTCCGCACACGGAGTTCCGTTGGCGCCCTTGGACTTAACGCCCATTCCATGGTCGAAGAGCCCGGGATCCTTGATGTTGCCGTCGGCGTTACTCGATACAGTCACTAGTGAGGCGCCGGTAGTAATGAATTCGCACGTGTTGCTGCCAACAACGATGTATTGCTCGTCAACCGCCGTTCCGGCCCCGTCCGGGTTGTCATCTCCGTAAAAGAACAAGTCGGCGCCATCGACAAGTCGAAGATGGTCGGCGTTCACTGGTGTCGTTCCGAAAACGGGTGCCACAACAGCGAAGGAGAGGGCAGCCGCGCCCCCAATAAGAGCGACCTTCCAAAACCTCTTGACCCGCCTCACTTGGAAATGCCTCCTGTAGCCCCGTTCCGCGTCTCCCCACAGCGCGTGGTCAAACGTACCAGGTTGTGCCGGCCTGCGTTTTGGCTCCTCCAAAGGTGACTAGACACCCACAGAGAGGATCTGTGGAAATCTCCGTGAGCGTGCCGCGTTTTTCGCGACCTTGTGAGCCAAACTATTCTCGTGAGGAAAGTCATTTCGAGGCTCTTCGGAATCGAGTGCGCCCACGATCACGTGCTCGTGGTCAGGTCGGCTGGTGTCACCCGATCGGTGTGCGAGAGCTGTGGGCACCTCTCCTTCACCATCGAGGCCACGCCCTACCAGCCCTTCAGCGTCGACGAGTTCATCGACACCAGCCTGGGACAGGCCTCCGGGCTCTAGAGGATCGCTACCCGTTGATGACGGGGATGATCGACTCCCCGTAGGCCTGCAGCGTCTCTTCCTTCTGGTCGTGCATCAAATAGATGCCGAACTGGTCGACACCCATCTGCTTGAGCAGTGACAGCTTCTCGATGTGGTCCTCGACCGGGCCCAAAACACAGAATCGGTCGATGATGTAGTCGGGGACGAAGTCAGTCGAAGGGTTACCCGACTTGCCGTGATGGTCGTAGTTGTATCCCTCACGTTCCCGGATGTAGTCCGACAAAGCCTTCGGGACCTTCGAGTCGTCCTCGCCGTAGCGCTTCACCATGTCCGCCACGTGGTTGCCGACCATTCCGCCGAACCACCGGAGCTGCTCGCGCTGGTGCTCGATGTCATCGCCCACATACGCCGGCGCCACCACGCATATCTGTATGTCATCGGGATTCCGGCCTGCCCCTTCCGCCGCCTCCCTCACTCCGGCCATGGTCCATTCGAGAATCTGCGGATCTGCCAGCTGGAGGATGAATCCGTCGGCGTGCTCCCCCGCCATGGCGAGAGCCCGAGGGCCGTAGCCGGCAGCCCACATCGGCAGGTCCCAACCCTCCTCTATCCAAGGAAGGGAGAACTTGGTTCCTCTCATCTCGACGGTTTCTCCAGCAACGAGACTCTTGATCATCGCCATCGAGTCGATCATCGAGTCGATGGTCGTGGGTTTGCTCCCCGTATAGCGAACCGCTGAATCGCCCCGGCCCATGCCGCAGATGGTGCGATCCCCGAACAGCTCGTTGAGTGTGGCGAACATCGAAGCGAGCACTGTCCAGTCCCGGGTCCTCGGGTTGGTCACCATGGGCCCCACGATCATGTTCTCGGTGGCGTCGAGCATCAGCGAGTAGAGGACGAACGGCTCCTGCCACAGCACGTGGCTGTCGAAGGTCCAACCGTGACTGAACCCGAGGTCCTCGGCCTTCTTCGTCAGCCTCACAACCTCGGATGCGGGTGGGTTGGTCTGGAATACCACGCCGAAATCCATCAAGCATCACCTGTCTTCTCGTTGGGCAAACGAACACTCTGCCATGCCGAGTTGTCACGTTGGCGGCAAGACCGCCTCCCGGCCCGGTGCATGAAAGCTACACGGTGCCCTCGCATTGTTCTCACCTTGACTTCACCGCTCTCGAACAATCCCGGCCGAGCTTGACGGTGTAAGCCGACTCACAAAGGAGCCGAAAATGCTCAAGTCATTCAAAGTAGGTGCAGTGGCGGTTGCCCTGCTGGGCACCACGCTTGCAGCCCCCGCCCTGGCCCAGGAGGCTCCCACGGTGGAGACCCCCGCAGGGCCAGAGCAAGGCCGCTTCAACGGACCCTTCATGGAGATCATCACCGAGTTCCTCGGCGTCTCCAAGGGCGAAGTGATCTCCAATTGGGCGACCGGCAACACCCTTGCCGACCTGGCCGAGGCGAACGGGTCTTCAGGTGAAGCGCTCGTCGACGAGCTGCTGGCCTATGTCGAAGAACACCTCGATCGGGCGGTGGCCAACGGGCGAATCACCGAGGAAGAGGCCGCCGAGTACCTGGCAAACGCCGAGCGGCGCATCAACCACCTCGTGTTCGAGGCCCACAAGGGGCCAGGCAAGCCTGGAGTCGGTGGAGAATTTCGCCAATCCCTGATCGACGTGATCGAGGAGGAGCTGGGTGTCACCCAGGGCGAGATCGTCTCTCAGATGCGCACCGGCGGAACTCTCGCTGAGCTGGCCGAAGAGAACGGATCGTCAGGCGAGGAGCTCGTCGCCGCTCTCTACGCATGGGTTGAGGAGAAGGTCGAGGCTGCCGTAGGAGCGGGCCAGATGACCCCCGAACGCGGCGAGGCCATCCTCGACAAGGCCCTGGAGCGGTTGACCAACCTGGTCTTCAACGTCCACAAGCCGGGCCGCGGCCCGATGTAGGGACCAGGCGAGTTCAGAGAGACTGGCGCCGCCTCCGGCGGCGCCAGTCTTGTTGTCAGATCACGTAGGTGCTGTTGCCCCTGGCCAGGTACTCGCCGTCTCCGGGAGCGCCGTGGTAGGCATCGTCGGAGATGATCACCTTGCCCTTGGAGAGCACGGTGTCGATCTTGCCCGACATCTCCCAGCCCTCGTAGGCCGAGTAGTCGACGTCCATGTGGTGGGTGTCGGCGGAGATGATGTGCTTGCCGTGGGGGTCGTAGATCACGATGTCGGCGTCGGAGCCGATGGCGATGGTGCCCTTCTTCGGGTACATGCCGAACATCTTCGCCGGGGTGGTAGCTGTGATTTCCACGTACCGGTTCAGGCTGATGCGGCCCTCGGCCACTCCCCCGTTGTAGATCAGCTGCATCCGGTTCTCGACCCCTGGCATCCCGTTGGGGATCTTGGAGAAGTCGCCCTGGCCCAGCTGCTTCTGGGTGCCGAAGGTGTGGTGGTCGCCCATGCAGAACGGGCAGTGGTCGGTGGAGACGACCTGGAGGTCGTTCGTCCTCAGGCCCTGCCACAGCCGGTCCTGGTGACCCTGTGCGGTGTCCCGCAATGGAGGTGAGCACACGTACTTGGCGCCGTCGAATCCGTTGCCCAGGTTGTCCAGGGAGAGGAACAGGTACTGGGGGCAGGTCTCGGCGTAGACGTTGAGGCCCTGGTCACGGGCCTGTATCACCTCGTCCAGGGCCTCCTTGGCGGAAAGGTGGACGATGTACAGCTGGGCTCCGGAGAGCTCGGCCAACTTGATCGCCCGGTGGGTGGCCTCGCCCTCGAGGATCGACTTGCGCACGATGCCGTGATAGATGGGGTCGGTCTCTCCGCGGTCGAGGGCCTGCTCGACCAGCACGTCGATGGCGATCCCGTTCTCGGCGTGCATGCAGATGGTCGCGCCGTCCTCGGCGGCCTTCTGCATCGCCCGGAGGATCTGGCCGTCGTCGGAGTAGAAGACGCCGGGGTAGGCCATGAACATCTTGAAGGAGGTCACACCCTCGCGGACCAGCAGCTCCATCTCCTTGAGGGTCTGGTCGTTGATGTCGCCGGTGATCATGTGGAACCCGTAGTCGATCGCGCAGTTGCCCCGCGCCTTGTCCATCCAGGCTTCCCATCCGTCCATCGCCGACTCGCCCACCGTCTGGACGGCAAAGTCGACGATCGTCGTGGTGCCGCCCCATGCCGCGGCTCGTGTGCCCGTCTCGAAGGTGTCGGCGGCGAAGGTCCCCCCGAACGGAAGCTCCATGTGGGTGTGGACGTCGATGCCCCCTGGGATCACCAGCTTGTCCGTGGCGTCGATCTCGGTATCGGCAGTGTGTTCCATCGACCCGGGCGCATAGAGGGCCACCACCGTCTGGTCTTCGATCAGGACGTCGGCCTTCATCGTCTCCGTCGAGGTGACCACAGTCCCGTTCTTGATGAGAGTCCTTGCCATCTTCAGTCCTCCTTCGCTTCTGTGCGGGTCATTCAGGGGTCACGCCCAGCCGACACCCACAGAACGGTCTTCTCATGGGGCCACCAGCGAGTCGTAGACGTCGGGGCGACGATCCCGGTAGAAGGCCCACACCTTGCGCACCTCGTCGATCATGTCCATGTCGAGATCCCGGACGACAACTTCCTCGTCGGTGTCCGAGGCGGGTTCGCCAACGAACTGGCCGCGGGGATCGACGAAGTAGGACGAGCCGTAGAAGTCGTTGTCCCCGTATGGCTCCTTGCCCACCCGGTTGATCGCCCCGACGAAGTACTCGTTTGCCACCGCAGACGCCGGTTGCTCCAGATTCCACAGGTACATGGAGAGCCCCCTGCTGGTCGCCGAGGGATTGAAGACGATCTTGGCTCCGGCCAGTCCGAGGGCACGCCAGCCCTCGGGGAAGTGGCGGTCGTAGCAGATGTAGACGCCGACCCGCCCGACGGCGGTGTCGAAGACGGGGTAGCCCATGTTCCCGGGGCGGAAGTAGAACTTCTCCCAGAACCCGTTGACGTGGGGGATGTGCGTCTTGCGATACTTGCCCAGATACGTGCCGTCGGCATCGATGACAGCGGCCGAGTTGTAGAGGAACCCGTCGTCCTCCTTTTCGTAGAGGGGGACCACCATGACCATCTCGGTGTCCTTGGCGGCCTGGATCATGCGATCGAGGGTGGGCCCGCCCGGGACCGGCTCGGCGGTGTCCTTGTGCTCGTCCTCCTGGACCTGGCAGAAATAGGGAGCGTTGAAAAGCTCCTGGAAACAGATCACCTGGGCGCCCTGGTTGGCGGCATCCTCGGCGAACTTGACGTTCTTTTCGACCATCGATTCCTTGTCGCCGGTCCACTCGCACTGGACCAGGGCGGCTTTCACGATGTTGGCCATGAAACTCCTAACTCACTTTGCCGGACAACAAACCTACTCCTCAATTCGGAAGGCGGGCCCGGTTGGGCCCGCCTTCCGGTCACTGTCAAGCGCAAATCGCCAAGCGGCTATTCGCCGCCGGGATTGAGGGTGATGTCTCTCCGGGTGTAGCTCGAGCCGTCGACGTCGAGACCCTCTGCCTCGAGCGCGTCCAAAGCGGCTTGTGCGAGATCCGTCCGGAACGCGTCACCCGAAACGGCCACTCCTTGCAGCTCGGGGATCTGCTCGGTGGCTACCGAGACGGTCTGATCCCAAAGCGTCTGGTTCATGACGCCGATGCCGTTGGTCGCCGGGAAGATCAGACCCAGGATCTCATTGAGCTGCCAGGCCTGGTGGCTGGCGCCCAGGGTCGATCCGTTGTCCAGGACGATGTCGACGCACTGCTGGAAGTTGTCGAGACAGTGGATCCAGCCGCGGAACGAAGCGGTGAGGAATCGCTCGGCGATGTCCGCATTGCCCTCCTCGGCGATCCACTCCTCGTTCACCCAAACCGCGTCCTGCAGCATGGCAGTACCGATCTCGTTGAAGTCGATGACATTCAGATCCTCGGGCTGGTACAGCTCACCCGTCGCAGGATTCACGGCTTCGAGCACCTGTGCGTACTCGTTGTAGATCATCGCCTCGGCGGCGTCGATTTCCCCGTTGAGCAACGCAAGCATGTCGAAGCTCTGGCCGACCAGTTCCACATCTTCGACGCCGAACTTGGAGATGGCCGCGGTCAGCTCGTACTCGTTGCCGAATCCCCAGTTACCGACCTTCTTGCCTGCCCAATCCTCCGGAGAGGTGATGCCGGAATCGGCGAAGGACACCTCAAGGGTGCCCGAGCGCTCGAAGACCTGGGCAATGTTGACGATGCCTGCACCCTGCTCGCGGGAGACCAGGGCCTTGGGGACCCAAGCAAGTCCGAACTCGGCTCCACCGGTGGCCAGCACTGTCTGCGGCACGATTTCAACCGCGCCCTCGAGGATCTCGACCTCGAGGCACTCGTCGGCGTAGAAGCCCAGGTCGTTGGCGACGAAGTAGCCGGCGAACTGCGATTGGGCCACCCATTGCAGCTGAAGACGAACACTGTCAGTCTCCGCGCAGTCTCCGTCCCCGCCATCCCCGTCGCTGTCGGTCGCACATGCGGCCAGCACCAAGGCGAACACGGCGAACAGCGCCAGCCATCGTGTCATCTTCTTCATCTACTCCTCCTGAGTGGTCTTCGACTCGTGTCGTTCGAGTCCTCAAACCATACTTGACGTCGCGAACACCTGCTCAACTGAAGTCTGCGCCGCGGAACGCGACATGCCACGGCATGACCACACGCTCGGTGAGCAGAACTGCTGCATACAGGGACACCCCGAGTATCGAAGCCACCAGGATCCCCGCCCAGGCGTCCGGATAGACGAACAGGTTCGCCTTGGCGATGATGTACTGGCCGAGGACATCCTGTGGGCCGCCGAAGTACTCGGCTACGACGGCGGCGATCACCGAAAGTGCGGTAGCCACCTTCATCGCCGAGAAGAAATAGGGGAGGGCGTTGGGAACCCGGACCCGCCGCATGATCTCTCGGGGGAGGGCCGCATACGAGCGCATCAGTTCGAGTTCGTTGGCGTCCACCTCGATCAGGCCACGGGCCGTATTGATCATCACCGGGAAGAAGACGACGATGCCCACGACGACTGCCTTCGGCACCAGGCTCGTGATAGAGAACATGCCGTTGGCGATGGGAGCCAACGCAATGATCGGAACCGAGTTCGCGGCGATCGCAAACGGGAGCAGGCCTTCCCGAATCGCCGCCCATCGCACCGTGGCAAATGCGACTGACACACCGAGGAGAGTCCCGCCCACCAGCCCGCTTATCGCCTCGATGAATGTGTTGAGGCCTGCGCCCCAAATGATGTCACTGGTGGCGATGAAGCGATCCAGTATCACGCTCGGAGCCGGCAAGATGAACGCCTGGATGTTGAAGACGCGGGTAGCTGCTTCCCAGAGGGCGATCACCAAGACGAACGCGACCACGGCAGGACCTGCATTCCGAATCCGGTGACGAAGCGCCGAAGGCGTGCGCGTGCCTGCGGGGACGTCGCCCTCGAAGGCAGTGATGACCTCGGTCTCGTGGGTCTCCCCTATTGCCTTGTCGCGGTTGGTCACTCCCCTGCCTCCTGCCGACGCAGGGCCTCGCGAACCTCAGTGATCTTGTCGTAGTAGAGCTGGGACTCTCTCGTGTCCTCATCCCGGGGGTGGGGAAGATCCGTCTCTATGACGTCGCTGACACGACCCGGCCGGGGAGACATGACGACTACCCGGTTGGAGAGGAACACAGCCTCGGGGATCGAGTGGGTCACGAAGATGACGGTCGTATCCGTCTCCCGCCAGATTCTCAGGACCTCCTGCTGCATCAGCTCCCGGGTCATCTCGTCGAGGGCGCCGAACGGCTCATCCATGAGGAGGAGGGAGGGCCTGAAGACCAAAGCCCTGGCGATGGCGACTCGCTGCTGCATGCCACCCGACAACTGCCAGGGGTAGTGGTCGGAGAACTCGCTGAGCTGAACCAAGTCGAGCATCTGGGACGCCGCGTCGGAGCGATCGTCGACTCCCATTATTTCCAACGGCAGTTCGACGTTCTTCGCCACCGACCTCCAGTCGAGGAGAGTGGCACTCTGGAACACGATGCCGTATTCACGATCGGTGCGGGCCTGAGCTGGCGACTTGCCGTTGACCACGAGGGATCCGGCCGTCGGGGTGAGGAGGTCCCCGATCAGCCGCAACAATGTGCTCTTTCCGCAGCCAGACGGACCAATCAGAGAGATGAACTCCCCCGGCTCGATCTCGATCGAGATGTCGTCCAGTGCTCTGACCTCTGCGTCACCGGTGCCAAAGACCTTGCTGACGCCGATCGCCTGCACGACCGGCTGGCTCAAACTGCTCCCTCCCTTCCAGATCCATCCGCCGTCCTCGCGATGACACGACGCTCGGCAAACTGCACGATCGCCACGAAGACGATGCCCACGAGCGCACAGATGATGACCGTGGCATAGAGCTTCGTGGAGCGGACGGCGAATTGCTGGCTGAAGGTGAGAAGCGCTCTCCCCAGGCCGTTCTGGAAGCCTGCGGGGAGCTCGCCGATCAGGGCGCCCACGATGCTCGCCGTTGCCGAGATCTTGAGCGCCGTGAAGATGTAGGGCAGCGCCGAGGGCACCTGCAGCTTCCATAGGACCTCGCTCGGCTTTGCCGCATAGGACCGCATCAGCTCCATCGCCGTCGGATCTGGCGATCGGAGGCCTCTCAGGGTGTTGATGGCGACGGGGAAGAAGGTCAGGTAGGCGGAGATGACCGAGACCGACATCCAGTGGGGAATAGCGAGAGCACCTCCCCAAACCACCACCATCGGCGCGATAGCCAGTATGGGGACGGTTTGGCTGGCCACGACGTAGGGCATGAAGGCTCGCTCGGCCAGTGTGGAGCGCACGAAGAGAACGCCGAGGCCAAACCCAACCACGGCGCCGATAGCGAACCCCAGTACGGCCTCCCTCAGCGTCCAGAACGACCTCGAGGCGAGATCGAGAATCAACAGGTTGCCGCCACGCCTCACCGGCTCGAAAAGCTCGAGGATCATGTCCCAGGAGTGCGGCATCACGATGTCGTCGGGCCGGATCGGCCTGATCCAACCGAGCGTCGACCAGATCAGCTTGTAGGTCTCCCAGAGTGTGGCGAGAGCCACCACCACGGCTGTGACGGAGATCGACCTCCTGGTCCGGGGAGACAGACGCGCCCAGCGCCCAGGTGTGCTCTCCATTGCGCCCGCCGTCATTGCGGGCGAGGTTAGGACGACCGGGGCGACCTCGCGCCGGCCGGCTTCAGGAAGCCGGCCTGAAGTCCTTCTCCCCGGCTTCGATGGGAACCTGTAGCCAGTTCTCCATCGGAGGGAGCGGGCACGAGTAGGCCTCGTTGTAGGCGCAGTAGGGGTTGTAGGCGTAGTTGAAGTCGATGGTGACCGTGCCGTCATCGTTGGGGTCGACGTCCAGATAGCGGCCGGCCCCGTAGGTCTCGGTACCCGACGTCTTGTCCCGAAACGGGACGAAGTACCCCTCTTGGCCGGTCGAGTACAGGGTCAGGTCGGCTGTCTGCCCGTCCAGCTCGAAGCTGACCCTTGCCACCCGCCGATACTCCCTGGTCTGACCGTCGCTGGTCTGGACGTGAATGGCGGCGCCGTCGGAGGGGTCCGGAACAAGGGTGAAGGACAGGTCGGGGTTGGGCTCGTAGTAGGCCAGGCCACCAAACGATCGGCGGTCCTGCTCCAGGAGCGGCGAGTGATGGTCGTTTGCAAAGAATCGGTTCTTGGCCTCACGCTGCTCCATGAGCGATGTCATGTCCATAGGGGGTCAAACAGGTGGAGCCGTGCGGGGATTCCCTGGGTCGATAGCCCCATAGCCGCCGCCTGTTCCGCTGCGAGCCTATGTGGTCACAACCAAGGCCGTGGGAGGCAAAGACTCATGCTGGGAGCAAGGAACCGAACCGACCAGTCGGCGTGCGATCACGCCGACTCGATCACAGCCACGTCGAACGGGCTGAGGCGATCCGTATGCGAGCTATGCGGCAACGTCAGCTTCGAATGGACCCTCGAAGTCGAGACGGTTGTCGGCCGAGCCATGTTCGCCCGAGAAGCCGACCTGGTAGCTGCTGACTAGTAGCCGGCCTCGCGGGCGAGTCGGACTGCGTCTTCGACCGGGCCGTAGAAGTTTGGCCCGTGAGTGACCAGGACCTTGTCCGCGTCCAGCACCTCGAGCCTGGAAAGCGAGTTGGCGGCCATCTCCGGGTCGTCGGTGGCGAATGACGGCGGAAGCCTCGGCCCTATCTCGCCGGTGAGCAGGTCGATCCCCGCCAGGGAGTCGCCGGCCACGATCGCTCGCTGGGCTTCCAGATAGAGACTGCAGTTTCCCATTGTGTGACCTGGGACGTGGACCACTCGGGGCCGACCCGGAACATCGAGTGTCTGGCCGTCTGTGTAGGTGGAGACCTCGAGCACAGGCTTGACCTTGGTCACACCGTTCCTAAGCAGATGGACGAAGTACTTGAAGACGGAAGGCTTCCAAAGCGGTGCCTTGGGCGGGGGCGGGTTGTGCGAGACCAGCGGAGCGTCCGTGACGTGAATGTGGGCCCTGGCGTCGGTCTCCTCGACGAGACGCTGGGCGTTTCCGCGATGATCGACATGATGGTGGGTCAGGATCTGCGCTTCGATGTCGCCGACCTTGGCACCCCGTCCGGCGAGGAACTGGACGAGCTGGTCCCAGTATCCAGGCACTCCCGAGTCCACCAGGGTGTACTTCCCTCCTTCTTCCAACACGTAGTACCCGACATATGTGGTCCCAAGACGGAAGACGCCCTCGGCGGCCTCTTCGACCTTCAGCTTCGTTAGCTCGCTCATGGAACGGCCAAGGTAGTTGGCTGCGATCATCCTCGCCATGGCGACCATCCGAGCCATCAGGGGAGACATCACGAGTCTTGCCGTCGGAGCCATCGTCAACGCTGCGAACCGAAGCCTCCAACCCGGCTCCGGTGTGGACGGGGCCATACGGGCAGCCGGTGGTCCTGAGATCACCGCCGAAACGGAAGCCGTCGGAGGTATCGAGACAGGAAACGCAGTGGCGACAACGGCAGGAAGGCTGCAGGCAGAGTGGGTGATCCACACGGCCGGCCCGATCTGGGGATCCGTCACCGAAGCCGACGCCGACTCACAGCTGAGCTCCTGCTATCGAAGCAGTCTCGAGCTGGCCGGCGAACTCGGAGTAGAGAGTATCGCCTTTCCCAACATCTCCACCGGGGTCTACCGGTTTCCACCCGAACGCGCTGCCCGGCTGGCTGTGGCGGCTGTCAGGCAATGGAACGAGACCAAGCCTGACGCTCCCGAGCGGGTGCTGTTCGTCTGCCTCGACGAGGCCAGCTACCTGATCTATCGGGACCTACTCGGACTCTGACCCTTCGGCCGCGTCGGCGTCCTCCCGGTTGCGCTTCACCCACCGGCGGAACCACCAGTACTCGTCGTCCTTGATTCCCGCCCCCGGAATCGGCTTTCCCTTGCCGGGCAGGTCATCGAACTCCCCGCGCTCCATCGCCTCGCGGATCAGCCGATCAACGTGCTTCTCCACAGGTTCGCCGGGCGAGTCCTTCACACCCTCGATCCTATTCAGTGTCCGGTTCGGGCTCTTCGCAGGAGGCTTCTTCGGGAGACGAGAGCAACCAGAAAGCCGAACACGAAGCCCCCGACGTGTGCCTCCCAAGCCACGTTCCCCCCGCCCAGCGAGAACTGGAGCACGAACCAGATGCCCAAGAAGATGGCGGCCGGAACCGGGATCACCCAGTAGCCGACCAGCGACATGACTCGATGGCCCGGGAACAAGACCGCATAGGCACCCAGGACTCCGGCAATCGCCCCTGAGGCCCCAACCAGGGGAATCGTCGAGTCGGGATTAGTGGAGATGAACGCAAAGGTCGCCGCCACGCCGGCAGCTAGATACATGGCGATGTATCTGAACCGTCCGAATGCTTCCTCGACGTTGTTGCCGAAGATCCAGAGAAACCACATGTTGAACAGCACGTGGGCTATCGAGCCGTGCAGGAACATCGAGGTCATGACAGCCAGAAACGGATCCTTGTCGGGGAAGGCGGGTGCATCGGCGCCATCGCGACAGACACCGGTGACCCTCTCCTCGACGCTCAGCGGCGCTCCGGTGGTGACCTCGCAGCTGATGACAGCCCGTTCGTAGAGAAAGTCCACCGGGCCATCCTCGGCAGTCATCTGAACCATGAAGAAGACGTAGAGGTTGGCCAGGATGAACCCGATTGTTATGAACGGGGTTATCCGGGTCGGATTGACATCGCGAATCGGGAACACGACTCGATCCTATGCCTCCCAACACTTCAGCACCCGGAGCCCGTGCGAGCTATCGGTCGACATCGAGCAGCCAGCCGAGGCCGTTGCTTTCGGTCAGCCCGCCAGCGCAGCTTCCAGGGTGATAGGCACGTTCCCGGCCAACGCCTGCGAAACGGGACATCCATCCTTCGCGGCCTGCGCCAGCTCCTGGAACGTCTCCTCGTCGATGCCCTCGACCACGCCGGACACCGACAGCTCCATGAGTGTGATTCCCTCGCCGGGGACGAAAGTGGCGGTCGCCTCCACATCGAGAGACGTCGGTGGAGTGTCGTTCTTCGCGAGGGTGTTGGAGAAGGCCATCGAGAAACAGGACGAATGGGCCGCGGCGATCAACTCCTCAGGACTGGTGAGGCCGCCGTGGTCCTCCGACCGGGCCTTCCATGTCACTGCCATGTCGGGGGCGGCTCCGCTATCGAGGCTTGCTACGCCGCTGCCACTGAAGAGGTCGCCCTCCCAGTGAGTGCGACCGGTGCTTTGGAGTGCCATTCCAATCCTTGGTTGGGGAACGCCAGGAGCCTAACCCGGGGCGGGGCTACCCACCGTCGTCGATCGGGCCGGCGAGTGCATACTCGACGAACGCTTCGAGTGTCGCCCGTCTCCCCTCTTCGAACGCCTCACCGGCTTCGCCCTCCAGGGACAGGAGTGTCTCTGGCTCGAGACCCGGCGGCACGTTGAACTCGAGGGTTCCGATGTCGGCACCTGACGCGTCCCGCCAGTGCATGGCCATGCCGGCCAGCCGGTAGGCCCGAAGCGCATCGCCGAGACCGAGAGCGACCCCGGCGAGCTCTGCTCCGACCAGAACAACCCCGGAGACATCCCGGTGGGAGCCGAATAGCGCCATCGCGTCCCTCAGATAGGGCCAGCCCTCGGCGTATTCCCCGGCGCGCTCGTAGTAGGCGCCCACCTCGAAGTTCGACCAGCCCAGAGAGAAGTCGTTTCCGGACTGGCGGTAGTACTTGGTGGCTTCCTTGAACCAGGTCAGGAGGTTGTCCCCGTCCGCCTCGTTCATGTATGTGTTGCCCATGCCCCAGGCTGCATCACCGAGGCCATCGGTGTCTTCGAGGCGCAGATATATGTCGCGTGCCTCGAGGATGGTCTCCCGCCCCCGGTCCCACTCCTGGGAGTGGAACGCAACGATCAGCCCAAGGTTGTAGAGGGCATTGGCGATCTCGCGATCATCCCCGATCTCCCTCTGCATTTCGAGCGCCTCCTCGTACAGGACGAGACAGTCGTCCATCATCCCCCTCCACCACTTGATCCCACCGAGCGCCTCTATCGCCTTGGCCCGGAGGGCGTCTTGGCCTCCGGGCATGGCCAGCGCCTGGGTCAACCTCTCATCGCCCTCGTAGAGGTAGCCGCGCGCCTGCCACATTCGCCAGGTCCCAGAGGCAAGGCGCAGAACCAGGTCTGTCTCGCCGTGCGCCATGCCCCAATCCAGAGCGGAGCGAATGTTGTCGTGGTCGGCCTCGAGGACATCCAGCCAGTGCTCCCGGTCGCGACGCACCAACTCGGGCCTGGCCTGTTCGACCAGGTCGGCGTAGAGGCGCAGGTGGGCGAGCCGGGACTCGGCGGCGTCCCGGGGGTCTTCGTCGAGCTTGTCCATGGCGTACTCCCTGATCACATGAAGCATTCTGAATCGGGGCATCCCGAGACGGGTCTCGGAGCGCAGAAGGCTCTGGTCGATGAGCGCCTCCAGTCCCTCGAGGAGGTGCATGTCGGTGTCCCAGTTGGCGCAGAGCTCCTCGATCTCCTCGATGCGAGCCCCGCCGGCGAATATCGACATCCTGCGGAAGAGGGGCTTGACGTCGGCCGGGAGGATCTCGTAGCTCCAGTCGATCGCGTTGGTGATCGTGCGCTGACGCTCGGGCACATCGACCGAGCCGGAGCTCAGCATACGGGCGTCGAGACGTTCTGCGATCTGCTCCACAGGGAAGAGGCGAAGTCGGGAGGCAACCAGCTCGATGGCCAATGGGAGTCCGTCGAGACGTGTCACCAACTGGATGACAGCCGGCAGGTTCTGCTCCGTGACCGTGAAGTCCGGACGCACAGCAGTGGCACGCTCGGCGAACAGGTGCACACTCTCCATCTCGAGGGCGGCTTCGACGTTGGCGGCCTCGCCCACCTCGAGGGGAGGCACCGGCATCTCTTGCTCGCCGCTCACCCGCAGCGGGGCTCTTGACGTCACCACGAACTTGGAGCGGGGCGACGCCCGGACCATCTCGCCTATCAGGGGAGCCGCACCGAGCAACTGCTCCAGGTTGTCGAGAACTATCAGGACCGACTTGGCCCCGATCCGGTCGAGAAGCCGCGCCTCGGGGTTTTGGTCCGTCGCTGATGCGGACAGGCCCAAGGAGTTGAGTATCACCGATGGGACGACATCCACTTCCGTCACCGGGGATAGGTCTGCGAAGAAGACTCCATCCTCGAAGTGATGGCTCAGCTCTGCGGCGACCTGTAGGGACAACCGGGTCTTGCCGGTTCCGCCAGGGCCGGTCAACGTCAACAAACGGGTCCGCTCCAGGAGACTCAGCGCTTCAGCTAGTTCGGCGTCGCGGCCCACGAAGCTGGTGACCTGTGCCGGCAGGTTGTTGGGGATCATGTCAAGGGTGCGAAGTGGGGGGAAGGCGGTCTCGAGGCCTTCGACCGATGCCTGGAACAAGGCCTCCGGGTCCGACAAGTCCTTGAGCCTGAACTTCCCCAAATCCTCGATCGTCACGCCGTCGGGCAAGTCGCGCTCAGAGGCAACCGCGGTCGACTCGGACAAGACGATCTGGCCGCCGTGGGCGGCATCCGAGATGCGTGCGGCGCGGTGGACCTCGAGCCCGATGTAGTCAGAACCCAACAAGGTCGCCGCTCCGGTGTGAATGCCCATGCGAACCTTGATCGGATGGTCTTCGGGCCAGGTTTCACCGTCCAGGCCGAGTTGGGCTCGAGCCGCCGCCCGAACTGCGTCCGGTGATGAGGCGAAGACCGCGAACAAGGAGTCCCCTTCGGTCTTGATCGGGAAGCCGCCCGAGCCTTCGACCGCATCGGCGAGAATTGCGTTGTGGCGCTGCAGCACATCGACCCACGCCTCACCGAGGAACTCCACGTGCCGGGTCGACCCTTCGATGTCGGTGAAGAGGAAGGCGATTGTCCCGGTCGGAAGATGCTCAGACGATGCCACTTGTCACCCCGGACAAGCTTACGACGAGACTGGTCGGCGGGCGTAGCCTGTCGGCATGCGACAGGTATTCGCGGTCCTCTTCGTCATCCTCATCGGGGTTGCCCTGTTCACACTCGCAGGCACCCTGTTCCCGGAGGGCTCGTTATTGAACAACATATCGGATGCGATTCGGGAGGTTGTTCGCGCCATCGGTGACGCGATCGCGGGGTCGGTCCGAGGTGTCGCCTGATCCCGCCCTCCGGCGTCTTCAGCTAGCCGTGGGTGGGGAAGCCGAGATCGACGCCCCGGTGGATCGGATCTGCCCATCTTGATATGACCACCTTCTGCCTCGTGTAGAAGTGGACCCCCTCGGGGCCATAGATGGCGTGGCTGCCGAAGATCGAGTCCTTCCAGCCACCGAAAGAATAGAAGGAGAGAGGCACCGGTATCGGCACGTTGATGCCGACCATTCCGACCTGGATCTCGCTCTGGAACTTGCGAGCAGCTCCACCGTCATTGGTGAAGACCGCAGTGCCGTTGCCATACGGGTTGGCGTTGATGAGGTCGATTGCCTCCTCAAAGTGCTCCATTCGCACGGTGGAGAGGACCGGACCGAAGATCTCATCGGTGTAGATGCTCATCTCCGGCGTGACACCGTCGAAGAGCGTCGGCCCCAGGAAGTACCCGTCCTCGTAGTCGTCGACCACGAAATCCCGACCGTCGGCGATCAGAAGCGCACCCTCGCTGACACCGGCGTCTACATAGCCGCGCACCTTGTCCAGGTGCTGTTTCGTGACGAGCGGCCCCATCTCGACACCGGGCTGGTCGCCGGGACCGACGTTGAGCTTCTCGATCCGGGCCTGGACCCCTTCGATCAGCCGATCTCCGGCGTCGCCGACGGTGACTACAGCCGAGATCGCCATGCAGCGCTCGCCTGCGGAGCCGTAGCCAGCCGACACCGCGGCGTCCGCGGCCAGATCGATGTCGGCGTCAGGCAAGACGATCATGTGGTTTTTGGCGCCACCGAGTGCCTGGACCCTCTTGCCGTTTTGGGTGCCGGTCTCGTAGATGTAGCGGGCTATCGGCGTCGAACCGACGAAGGAGACGGCGGCGACATCGGGATGGTGGAGCAGACCGTCCACGGCCTCCTTGTCACCGTTGACGATGTTGAAGACTCCGTCGGGCAGACCTGCCTGGGCGAGAAGCTCGGCGGCAAGCTGATTGACCGACGGATCCTTCTCTGAGGGCTTCAGCACGAAGGTGTTGCCGCAGGCGATGGCGATGGGATACATCCACATGGGGACCATGGCCGGGAAGTTGAAGGGCGTGATCCCGGCGACGACTCCGAGGGGCTGGCGGATGGTGTAGGTGTCGACGCCGGTCGAGACCTGCTCTGAGTAATCCCCCTTGAGCAGATGGGCGATGTTGCAGGCGAACTCGATGACCTCGAGGCCGCGCTGTACCTCACCTTTGGCATCGTCGAGGGTCTTGCCATGCTCCGCAGTGAGCTGCGCGGCAATCTCATCTCGGTGAGTGGCGACCAACTCACGGAAGGCAAACATGACGTTCTGCCGTTGCGTGAGAGAGGAGTAACGCCAAGTCTCGTATGCCTTCTTGGCGGTCTGGACGGCGAGGTCGACGTCATCGGTCGATGCGTATAGGACATCGCCGGTCTGCTCGCCTGTGGCCGGGTTGAAAACCGGGCCGCTTCGTTGGGACCGGGCTGCCGTCAGTTGGCCGTCGATCCAGTGCTGAATCTGTTTCACGAGGTCGAAGTTACTCGCGGCGGGGAGAAACATCCTGATCGCGCCGGTCCCGATCGCTTGATTCAACCCATCGGCAAGTGGCTAGATTCGCTCCTTCATGCAGATCGCCCGAATCAACCCGCCAAGCCTCCGGACCGCCGAGGAAGAAGGCGAGCGGAGCGCCACTTGGCTGGAGCTGTTCTACGACCTCGCATTCGTCGTGGCAGTCGCCGTGCTGGGGGCGCGCCTGCACGACAACATGTCGTGGGGCGGGGTTTGGTCCTTTCTCGGCTACTTCGCCTTGATCTGGTGGCTTTGGGTGAGCCACACCTTCTACGCAGACCGCTTCGACACCGACGACCTCTTCTATCGGATCCTGGCCGCGACGCAGATGGTGGCGATCGTCACCATCGCCGCCTCGGTCTCCACGGACAACAGCGAGTCGGTCACGGCCTTTGCCGTCGGATACACAATCGCCCGGTTCACCCTCCTTGTCCTGTACTGGAGAGTTCACCGGCACGTGGCGGAGACGCGTGAGCTGATCAGGGGTTATCTGATCGGTTTCGGAACGGCGGCGGTGTTCTGGAGCGCCTCGATCTTCATCAGCCCGCCGAACGTCTTCATCTTCTGGACCGTGGCCCTTGCCATAGACCTGATGACGCCATGGGTCATGAGGCGTGAACAGGCTCTGGTGCCCCTCGACATCTCCCATCTTCCAGAGCGGTTCGGGCTGTTCACCATCCTGGTCCTCGGCGAGTCGATCGCCGCGGTGGTGCTGGGCCTCGAGCATCTCGACTGGTCACCTGCCCCGACCATCACCGCCGCCCTCGGTATCGGGATCGCCACGGCTCTTTGGTGGATGTACTTCGACAATGCCGAGGGCAGCGTCGTGCGCCGCCGTGACCGGGGGGGAAAGAACTGGCGGCCGACCGCGTGGATATACACCCACTTCCCTCTCGCCGCTGCGCTGGCCGCGCTGGGAGTCTCACTGGAGACCGCTGTGGCCGACGCCGGCCACGGGGCGATGCCAGCAGCGCATCGATGGGTGTTTGTTGGAGCGGTGGCCATGGCATTTGCCGCGATGGCGCTCATCCAAGAAGCATCTCTGTCTCACCCTCACCTCGCCATCAACCGGGCCATCGCCTACAACCGGCTGGCTGCAATTCCTTTCCTGGTGATCATCGGGCTTCTCGGCAACCTGGAGCCGGAATGGGTGGCTCTGGGCGTGTTCGGCGTGTGCATCGCCGAAGTGGTAGGCGATCTCGCTCTCGCCGCGCACTCGCGCGAGTTGGCACGGCTGGCGACTGAGGAGACCGCCAACGAAGAGTGACCTTTGCGCCGGTGAGGCCGGTCTCCGACTCCGAGCCCCTGCGCTCGGCTTGGCGGAGTGGTCGCCAAGCCAAGGTCCAGATCATGGCACGAGAAGAGAGTCTGGCCTCGGGCTAGCTGCGGACTCGGGAACCGGACCGTCGTCTGTCGACGTTGGTCAGGATCGCCAGGGTTATCAGGAGCCCGAGACTCAACATCCACACCCAAGAGGCTTCCACGACCTCGACTGCCAGGGAGTAGTTGGCCATCACGTCGATCCCGAGAACATGAGGCTCTTCCATCTCCATGTCGCCGAAAAGGTTCGCTTCGTAGTCGGCCTGCACTCCTGAGCGAAACCGAACGATCCCTCCACCAGGAGGAGGGCCGTCTCTGGGAACGGCGCCTGAAACCGCCTCTTGCTCGTACGACTCGGTCGCGATGGTGGTCGAGGTCGTACCCGCAAGAGTCGTTGAGGTGGACGACGAAGTCGTCGACGAGGAAGTGGTGGTGGAGCTGTCGGCAGTGGTCGAGGTGGTGGGACGGTCGGTGGTCGAGGTGGTCGACGTCTCTTCGGACGTTGTCGTGGAGTCCTCGATCGTGGTCGAAGTCGAGGTGCTCTTGTCGACCGTCGCCTTCGTCAGTTCCTCCAGCTCGAAGGTGCCGTCCTCGGTGGCGTGGGCACTGGGGCCGACGACGATGATGAGAGACGCCACCACCAGAGAGGCCACGGCCACACCTGACAGGGGGCGTCTCACTGAGTCAGGGACCTGATCATCGCACGCACCGAAGGCTCCTGGTCGGCTTCGGGATCGGTGACATCTGTGAGCGGGAGTTGCACGGTGAAGTAGGTCATCTCCCCGTAGCGCTGGTACGAGATGCTCCCGTCGAGCATCGCGGCGAGACGTGATGCGACGGCCAGGCCCAGGCCGACACTCCCGGTGAGCATCGGCTCAGAGTCGTCGTGAACGAACCGCTGGAACAACTTGTCGCGCTTCTCTTCCGACACGCCGTCTCCGCTATCCCAAACCTCGATGTCGACGGTCGACTCTCCGGACCCCAGCGTGATGCCAATGCTCTCACCCCCGTGGCGCACGGCATTCGAAACCAGGTTGATGAGGATGTGGCGGAGACGAGCGCCGTCGGTCATGGTCACCACATCACCGAGATCCTTTTGAATCACCATCCCGGCCCGCTCGAAGGGCGTCACCGCCGACTCGACAATGTCTCGGAGCCTGGTTGGAGCGACGTCGATCTCGATACCGGTGCTTTCCAGCCGGGAAGCGGTGAGAAGATCATCGACCATGCGGGTCATCTCGGCAGCCTCATTGGCAATGATCTGAGCGACTTCGCGGCTCTGCTCGGGGTCGTCCACTCCCCCATCGGTGAGGATCTCCGAGAACCCGTAGATCGAGGTGAGTGGTGTCCGGAGTTCGTGCGAGAGCCCGGCGACGAACGAGTCCTTGGCGGCGCTGATCGCCCGCTCCGCAGCGAGCTCGCTCTCGCTCTTGATTCGATACTCCCGGAGTTGACGCCTGGCTATCCACCAGTAGACGAGGACCGCGGCGCCGGGCAGGACGAGCATGAGGAAGAAGACGGCCAGGCCATTGAGACGGCTTGCCGACCTCGTGTTCTCGTCGATCGAGACCTGGATGGCGTCTTGTTCCTCCTGAAGCGAGTCGACCAGTCCCATGTATGCGGTCTCGACCTGGGTGGCCAGCAGCTCGGAGGCATGGTCAACCTCTCCCCGACCCAGCGCCTCCAGGGCATCGGAGACGGGGGTGATGAAACGCCAAAGGTGTGCCGACGACGGACTTGCGCCGGCGAGACCGTGGAGCGATCTCAGCTCTCCCAGCGAGGTGGCAAGTTGGAAGGTGGCGAACTCGACATCCTCGTGGAGGACCAGCGTTGCGTAATGGCCTTCCTCTTCGCCCAGCTCGCCGAAGTGAGACTCGCTGTGGTGCAGGGAGGCGAAGGTGACGGCTTGAGCGAGAGCTGCGCGGGTGAGCGCCGAGGTGCCGATGGTGGCGTTGGCCCAGTGCAGCGCGCGGGCGTTGTCAGCTACCTGGGCAGCGCCCACCGAGTTGGCAAATGCCAGTCCCAACATCAGAAGGACGAGCGCGAGCGATGCGCTCACAGCGGCGGCCACTGTGCGCTTGCTGGTCTTCGGACTGCCATGGACCTCTTTGTCCATGGCGGTGGTGTCGGCGGTGAGACTGATTCTCCATATAGGCCGGTTGATTCATTGCCTCGGCCTAGGGACTCGTCACGTCCACTACGACGGCGAAATGGTCCGAGGCCTGGCTGAGGATCACGCCGGCGTCGAGCGCCACGAGATCGGCGGTGTGGAACACGTAGTCGATGCGGTGACGGGGATTGGCGGCATTCGACGTGAAGCCCTCTCCGACACCTGCCTCGTCCCAGGAGTCGACCCAGCCGGCAGCCAACAACTCGTCGACTTGCCGCCACCCGGGTCGGGCATTGAAGTCGCCGGTCAAGATGGCCGGGGCCCGGCCTCCCCACTGCGTGATGAGAACATTCAGCTGCTCGTGGTGCACCGGATAGAGATCGGCTTCCGGATCCTCCGCATGAGCGGACGAGTCGTTGATGTGCTGTAGGTGCGTCGTTATGAAGAGGAGGCTCCGACCGCCGCCCAAGGACACCTCGGCAGCGAGGTAGCCCCGCTGGAGCAGCGTTCCGGCCAGGGGCAAGTAGGACTTCTCGACCGATGTGATCGGGTACCTGCTCAGGATTGCGTTGCCCCATGTCGGATCTGTTGTTCCGAAGAAGGCGACATGGGCGAACCCCAGCCGGCTGGCCAGCAGAGTCATCTGATCGCTGACCCCGCTCAGGAGCCTTCCCCTGGGCACTTCTTGGAGACCAACGACTTCGGCGCCTGAATCCTCGATGATCCTTGCGATCTCTTCGATGTCGAAGACACCAGCCGTCGAGAAGGATGAGTGGATGTTGTACGACATCACCCGCACCGAAGTCGGATCGGACGACTCCACGGCCTCAGAGGATGAGACTGACAGCAGTCCTATCAGGGGCAGCACTGCGGCCAGCGCTGCAAAAGCCCAGACCTGACCGTTGCCGCCCGCCTGGGATCTGAAGCGACTGGCCAGCCCGGCGAGGCCAACTACGCCAAGCAAGAGTGCTGCACCAAGGCGGGCTTGGGCCTGGGTGAAGCCCAAGTCGATATCCATCGGAACGTAGTAGACGAGGCCCAGCACCACGAAGATCACCATTCCGCCGACAAGGAACATCGAGGACGCCGCCAGCCCACGGCGATCGATGTCCGGCACCAAGGAGGACCAGACGAGTCCTGCGGCCGGTATGGCCGCCACGGTTGCGACGTTGAAGGGGACGGCACCCGCCTCGGCAAGCACCGCGGCGGCGATGAGGGAGACCAGAGCAAAGGCGCCAAGCGCGCGACTCCGCTCCCGACGAGCAACGACGATCAGGGCGAGAACGTTGAGCAAGGCGATCCGCAGCTGAGTCTGAGCGCCGCTCATACCCCCCACCTCCGACGTCCATCCCTGATTCTGGAGAACGAGCAGCTCGAAGAACAACAAGGGGCCTATTCCGAGCATGAGCCCGCCTCCAGCCCAACTCGCGCCCTGCCGCTCGCCCGAGGGCAAGAGCCGGAGCGTGTAGAGGCAGAGGACCGAGAGCCCCAGAACACCGACCAAGGGCCCCACTCCGGATTGGTATGCCAGGTCGAGACTGAGGCCCAAGCCGCGAATGGCGGAGTCGATTGCCAGACCAAGGAGAAGGCCGCTCACGAGAGCATCCCGGCCCTGACTTAGCAACAAGGGCAGAAGCCCGACGAGAGCAGCCGTAGCGACACCCGCAGCCCAGATGTCGACCGCCGGACTGGCGGCAACCTGATTGACCAGCCTCGCCGCTATCAGAACCAGGGTCCCGACCCAGAGAGACAACCGTGCCCCGATCCACCGGGACACGACCGGTAGAAGAGCCCCTGCCAGGAAGGGAGCTAGGGCGATTGGGATCAGGTCGAGGGTTGAGATGCCAATCGTGTCTCTCAGGTACCAGGTGATCGACCCGAACAGAAACCTGATCATCTGCAGGCCTGTGACAAAGACGAGGGCGCCGTAAAGCCCTCTCACCGTCGCCCTGGGCTCCGCGTTCGAGAACACGGCACCGAACATACCTAGACGTGTGGCGCCTGTCCCCCCAGATCGGCGGGACAGCCATGCCGGCCAGGCCTCCGGTTCTTGGTGGACGGCAGACTCGTACTTGAGGCCCATCAGCACGACTCCAGCGCAACCGGCGTCACGCGCCCGAGCCTCCACTCTTGAGAGGATCTCCTAGCTCTAGATGCGCGTTTCTACCTTCGAGCCTCCCGTTTCGCCGGATGCGGGCAAGGGCTGGTTAGCCGCCCGCCACCGAGAAGAGATGCCAGTCAGCATCGAAGCCCTTCAGGGAGTGCGATCCCCGATCCTCGAAGACGATGTCCGAGCCGATGACAAGGTCTTTGACGGTGTTCGAAACAACTGTTTCATCGACATCCGCTGTCGCCATTATGCGAGAAGCGAGGTGGACTGCGATTCCTCCCACGTCGCCACCGCGAATCTCGATTTCACCGGTGTGAATCCCGGTGCGGATCCTGATGCCAAGGCTGGCAAGAGCGTCGCGAAGGTACGACGCAGCGCGTATAGCCCTGCCCGGACCGTCGAAGGTGGCCAGGACACCGTCACCGGTGGTCTTGACCAGCCGTCCACCATGCTCAGCAATCGAGTCAGCGGCGAGCTCATCATGCAGATCGATCAGCTCACGCCATCGGCGGTCCCCCAGCTCCTTGGCTCGCGCAGTGGAGTCGACGATGTCGGTGAACAGAACTGTCGACAGCTTCCGGTCAGTCGGCGGTGCCTCCCGGCTGACCCCGGTGAGGAATCCCTCGATGGCGTTCAGGGCGTCGTCCGAACTCCCGAAATAGGGCATCACATCCCGACCGGATAGCTTCACAACACGGGCGTCCTCGATGTTTTCGGCGATGTATTCGGACCAGGCCAGGGGTACGAAGTCGTTCTCCGGCGCGTGGAGTATGAGAGTCGGCGCCCGGACGGAAGGAAGCAGGGCACGGGCATCGGCGTCCCGGGCCGCCTCCTGGTATTTCTGCATCGCACCGGGACTGGTGATCGACCTCTCCAGCTTGGCGTACCAGGACTGGAGACGACGATCGCCGGCCCGACTGGGAAATACCCAGTCGAATGCCTCGCCGGTCCCCCACTTCTCACCAAACCGGGCTTGACCTTCGATGAGCTGTTCGAGAGTCCAGCCCATCGGGTAGTCCTCGGACTTCAGGTAGCGCACTCCGGCGTGATACAGGATCAGTGCATTCACCTTCTCGGGCCTTGTTGCGGCGTAGAACACTCCCAGAGGGCCGGCCGGCCCGCCCGCCAACAGGGCGGCCTCAGTCGATCCGGTGGCATCCATCACGGCATCGATCTCGTCGGCGAAAGCCTCCCAGGGCGGAAGCGCATCGAGGCTTATCTGGTCGGATGCACCGGTGCCACGACGGTCGAAACGGATTACCCGGGCATAGCGGGCCATCTGCTGGAAGAAGAGCCGTACCACCGGCTGCTCCCACTCGACGTCGATGGAGCCTATGAAGCCAATGGTCCAGATGAGGTCTATCGGCCCGTCACCCAGCACCTGATAGGCGATCCTTTGCTCGCCGAGCTGGGCGTAGCCGGAGTGAGGCTCCACCTAGCGAACCCTAGGCGAATGGTCTAGACCGGGGACTCCAAGAACACAACCGGGATCTCGCGATCGGTCTTGCGCTGGTAGGCGGCGAACCCCCCATAGGCGTCGACGATCCGTGGCCACCACTGCTCCCGTTCGTGGGGATCGGCGGTTCTCGCCAACATCCTCCGCCTGCGTCTCATCGGCAGCTTCACTCCCACCTGGGGATCCGCCGAGAGGTTGAGATACCACTCCGGATGTCGGTGCCTCCCCCCGTATGAGGCGATCAGCACGATGCGATCACCCTCGGTCAGGTAGAGGAGGGGAACGGTGTGTTTCCGGCCGGTCACCCGACCGATCGTCGTGAGCAGCATCATGTCGTTGTCCACCAGGCGCTTGCCGACCAGCCCTCCGGTGATCGTGAAGAGGGCGGTGTGAAGAGTCGACCAACGCTTGACGCTCGAGTCCTTCATGACGGAAGGCGATCCCGGACAACATCGCGCAGCATGTCAAGACGCATCGAGCCGTTCTCGAGGACGACGGCGTGGAATGCGGCAAGGTCGAAGCCATCCCCAAGCCGGTCCTGGGTCTCCTTGCGGATGGAGAGGATCTCCCTTTCTCCGAGCTTGTAGGCGATCGCCTGCCCCGGCCACCCGAGATAGCGCAGCACTTCGGCCTCGGCCTGGGCAGGTGTCCGGAACCCGTAGACCTTCATGAATTCGACCGCCGCCTCGAACGTCCAGACGTCGCCCGCGCCGATTGGTGAGCTGTCGGCGACCGTCTTTCCGAGGTGGAGCCCGATGTCCACCACAATCCGGGCCGCCCGGTACATCTGCTTGGCCAGCATCCCGAAGTAGCTCTTCGGGCTCTCCAGATAGCCGAGCTCTCCCATGAGGACCTCGGCGTACATCCCCCAACCCTCGCCGTACCCGGGGTACCACGTCAGCAGCCGCTGGAACCGGCTCAGGTTCTCCCCGTGATAGCGCGCCGTGGCTATCTGGAGGTGGTGGCCGGGGAAACCCTCGTGATAAGCCGTGGATCGATGCTGGTAGAGCGGGAACTCGTTCTGATCGCCAATGGCGTACCAAACTCCGCCGGGTCTGGAGAAGTCCTCGGACGGGCCCATGTAATACACGCCGAGTGGTCCACCGGGTGGAGCGATCTGGACGGTGAGAGGCCTGATGATGTCGGGAACGTCGAAGTGGGTTCCGGCGAGGTCCTCCACCGCCTCTTCGAGGATCCTCTTGACGAATTGGACGAGTTCGTCGGTGGAGTGAGCCAGCCCGTCGGGGTCGGTCTCGAGAAAGTCCTTGACCTCCCCGAAGGTCCCCCCGGGGACGATCAGCTCCCCAATCTTCTGCATCTCGGAGAGCAACCGGTGGAACTCCTCCCAGCCCCACTCGTAGGCCTCGTCCGGGTCAATGTCGATACCCACCAGCCTGTCGGCTGCTCGTTGGTACTCCTCCGGCCCGGATGCGTCCTCGACGGAAGCGGCAGGCAGGTATTCGGTGCGGAGGAAGTCGGCAAATGCAGCTGCCTGCGCTCTGGCATGGTCCACCGCAGACCGGAGTCTCTCGGACATGTGACCTGCTGACTCGGCCTTGCCCAGGATGTCCAGGAACGATGACGCGTCCCCGGCCAGAGCCTCGGCCTGCGATGCCAGGGAGTCGACCTGTCGCCGCGCGTTGACGAGGCCTCGGGAGATCCCTTCCCTCAGCAGGTTCTGGTAATCCGCCACGGGCTTGTCGATGGTCTCGAGACGACTGACGATGTCTGCCCAGTCGTCCTCGGTCTCGGTCGGCATGACATCGAAGACACTCCTCAACCGGTGGAATCCCGATGCCATGTGTCGGACGGTCTTGAAGTGGTCACCGGCCCGAAACGACTCGTCATGCTCGTCGGCGGAGGCGACGGCGACAGCTGCAGCCAGGGCCTGCCTGGGGTCGGGGTCGTCCAGAAACGGCTCCAGCTTGGTCCGGAAGCTCTGCTGCAGCGCGTGGGCCTCTTCGACGGCCGCCAGGCCCCCGCCGTCTCCCCACTCACCATCCCTGCCGGGGACGCCGAGGTAGGTCGCCGCCACGGGAAACAGGTCGCAGTATTCGTCGACGTACCTGCTCGAGATCTCGAAAGCCGATGTCATGTGCCGACCGTAATGGCTTGGTCCAGGCAGAAGGCTGGCTCGGTGGATCGGCCGGCCGTCCAGCGTCGGACCGTTCGGACGCTGATGGCGGCCGACGTGTTCACCTAATCCGGACTCGTGGCCGTTGCGGCCATGCCGAACTGGTCTCTTTCTCCGCGCTGGCTATCGACAGGTCGCGCTACCCGCATGCGGCCAGGTCGACGTGGACCCGTCGAGGAGAGGATGCTCGGTATCCCATCGCACTCTCTTCGGGAAAGAGCGGCGCGCCCCGCTTGTTGCGTGGGCGCGCTGGTGACTCTCGGTGGTCTAGGCGACGGTCGGCTCGGGCGTAGTGACCTCGATCTTGACCTTCGGCATCTCTTCGACGGTTGACTCAGGGATCGGGATCCGAACCATGAGCACGCCATCTTCATAGTTGGCCTTGATCGTCTCAAGGTCGACTCCGTCGGGGAGCACGATGTCCCTCTGGAATGACCCGTATTGGCACTCCCTCACATAGCGATCGTCCTCTTTGACCTCACGCTCCTCCTTCTTCTCACCCATGATGTGAAGGACGTTGTCCTCAACCTCGATGGTGAGCCCGGTCTCGAGGTCGATCCCCGGGAGCTCGGCGCGGACCACCAATTCGCCATCCTCACGGAAGACATCCGTATACGGCTTCCAGCCGAGTCCCTCGATCCAGGGCCGCGGCGAGAACCGATCGAGCATCGACTGAAGCTCACGCTCCAATGATGTGAAGGTCCTGAACGGCGCCCACTTCACAACTGACACGCGACACCTCCTTTCGGTCAGTCCCATCTTCGATCGGTACGAGGATTGGCCGGCTACCGGTAGGGGCGAAGGTCACAACCCGGGACCGGTTCATCATGGATCCTGCCACCGGAGGGTCTGCCAACCGTGCCGGCGGAGACACAGTCCGCCCGACCGATGGGCAAAGGCGCAGCGGTTACGCTCCCCCGATGAGATTCGGAGCATTCGTCCCCCAAGGCTGGCGGCTCGACCTAGGGGGGATACCCGCCGTTGACCACTGGGCGAAGATGGCCTCCGTCGCTTCCCGGATAGAGGATCTCGGATACGACTCCCTCTGGGTCTACGACCACTTCCACACCGTGCCTGACCCACTGCAAGAGGTCACCTACGACGCCTGGGCCCTGATGGCCGCCCTGGCTCCGGTGACGACCACCGTGAGGCTCGGCCAGATGTGCACCTGCAACACCTATCGACCGCCTTCCTACTTGGCGAAGATGGCAGCCTCGATAGACGTCATCTCGAACGGGCGCCTCGAGATGGGGATCGGCGCCGGCTGGTACGAACACGAGCACGACGGCTACGGCTATCCGTTCCTGTCTCCTGGTGCCCGATTGGGCATGCTCAGAGAAGGCGTCGAAATCATGAAGGCGATGTGGACCGAGGACGTCGTCGACTACGAAGGCAAGTACTACAACCTGAAGGGTGCGATCAGCCGGCCGAACCCGATCCAGGAACCTCACATCCCGTTCTGGATCGCCGGCGGAGGGGAAAAGGTGACGCTCAAGATCGCCGCTCAATACGGCGCGTACACCAACTTCGGCATCGACCTCGAGTCATTCGTCCGCAAGTCGGAGATCTTCAGAGGGCACTGCGAGGACGTCGGAACCGACTACGACTCGGTGGTCCGATCATCCAACTTCAACGTGATCTGCGCCGAGACCGAGAGCGAAGTCGATGGGATCAAGAGCTGGTACCGGAGCCACCTGTCCAACTACATCCCCGAGGACAAGGTGGCACGCACCCTGAAGCTCTACGACCAGATGTCGGGAACGCCGGATCAGATCGCCTCGAGGCTCAGAGACTGGGAGGCGGAGGGAATGACCTACGCGATCGCCTACTTCCCAGACGCCGCCTACGGGGCGTCGAGCCTCGACCTGTTCGCCCGAGAAGTCATTCCGGCTCTGCGCTGACGCCCTCTTGGGGAAGGAAGAGCGGGATCACCAGGAGCGCAGTTGCCGCGGCGACGATCATGCCTACCCACATGGCCGATGACACGAACCCGTGATACGCCAGCGGTGACGTCCATAGGGCGGTGAGGGCAATTGCGATCCCCAGGGCGTTGGCCACGATTGGCCGACCTGCGCGATCGATGGCGCGTAGCACGTACCCCGGCCCGTCGCGACGAGCGATGTCTATCGCCGCCACGTAGTGGATTGCGTAGTCGATGCCGACACCGAGAATGATGCTCGAGAGAACCGCCGTCATCAGGTTCAGCTGGATACCGGAGACCGCTATGAACCCGAGCACGGCCCCGATGGTGAGGGCGATGGGAACCAGGGAAGCCAGCGTCTCCCGGATCCGGCGATAGGCGAGGCCGAGCAGTCCCGCCACTAGGGCAAACGCCACAAGCAGGGATATCGTCTGTGCCTCGACCACGACCCGGGCAATCTCGTCCCACACCAAGGGCATTCCGGTCAACACTCGGATCTGGCCCGATTGATCAGCAAAGTCGACCCAGGTCAGCAGGTCCTGTGCGTCGAATTCCGACGGCAGAAGCATGAACCGCAGCCCGTCATCGCTGACCATCTTCCCGATTGGCAGCTCGACGTCACCTGACAGCACCGCCTCCAACTGATCGGCGCCAACCGACTCGGCGACATCGGCCAACGAGAAAACGGTTTTCACGCCCGGGAGCTCTTCCATCTCCGCGGACACTTCTCGGATTCGCTCCAACTGCCCGGCTGGTCCGGCAGGATCGAATACGAACTCCCCCGCCAGAGGCGTGGCACCCCCGAAGATCTCCTCGGTCCGCTCGAAGGCGACACGCACCGGATCGTCCGCCTTGAAGTAGAAGAGTTGGTCGGAGTTGACGTCGAGTTGGGGCAAGGCGTAGACGCCGAAGCCGATGACGAGGACGGAAACCGCGATCGCCGGAGCCCTGGTGCGGACCCCTGCCTTCAGGGCTGCAGTGACGCGCGGCCCAAGGATGGCGGTGTGGTGCGAAGGCTTAACATCCAGATGGCCTACCAACGCCGGCAACGAAAAGAAGGACACGACGCCTGCGAACCCGATGCCGACCGCCGTGAACAGGCCGAGTTGGCGGATCGGTTCGACATCGGTCGCCAGGAGCGACAGGAACCCCGCTGCGGTCGAGACGGTGGTGAGGATCATCGGGACGCCGACGTGGGACAAGGCTGAAGAGACCCGGGCCACCGGGTCAGGATTCTCAGCCTCATCCTGGAAGTGGGTGACGAAGTGAAGCCCGTCCGCTGAGCCCATGACTATCACGAAGACGGGGACGATCACTGTGACGATGTCGGCCTTGAGTCCGAGGCCGAAGATCAGTCCAAAGGTCCAGATCGAACCCAGAGCCGCCGGGACGACGGCGAGAGCCGAGAGCTTGCGGTCACCAATGTTGGCGTAGAAGGTCCCGACGAGAAGGACGATCACAAGCGGTGGGATGACCAGGAGGAACAGTGAGAGCAGTTCGATCACCGAGGCGAAGATCACGGGATTGCCTGAGTGGACGATGTCGAGGCCCTCGACCTCGACGCCCATGACTTGGCGTGCTGCCGCGGTGATGTCCCCCGAAGCCGACACGATGACCATGGTGTGTCGATTGCTCTCGGACAGGAGCAAGTCAGCCACGGGACTGGCCGCGAGAAGGCTGGGGATTGCCAAGTCGGGCAAAGCGGCAAGTGTCGCCGCGTCAATCGGAGTCCCGGTGATCGGGTTGGTCGCCGGGATGAAAGATGCCACCAGGTCGACGCCTTCAACGCCTTGCAGTTCGTTGGTCAGTTCGAGGAGAAGAAGCAGATTCTCCTTGTCGGCGAACGTCTCACCCTCGGGAAGCGAGGCGACGACGTTGATTGGATCGGTTGACTCGTACTTTTCCTGAAGTGCGACGAACTCCTGGCCCACATCCGAGCCTTCGAGTATGAACGAGGCGATGTCCGCGTTGAAGTCGAGGCGGAACAACATCGCCAACGCAGCGACGGTGATCAGTGCCGTGGTTCCAAGAACGACCCGAGATCGGTTGACGATTAACCGAGCTATGCGGTCCATCTCAGACTGCAGGCTTGCCTGAGAACAGATTGCGAAGGGTGAGCACGACGAAGAACAAGACGATCGGAACGAGGGCCATTGTCGCCGACCCAGCAGTGTCGAAGTGGTAGCTGATCACAAGCCCCGCACCCACCGAGAGAACGCCGATGACTGAGGCGAGAGCCATTATCGAAGGCACTCGCCGGACGATGAGAGCCGCCGTCGCAGCCGGGCCCACCAGTAGGCCGAACACCAGCAGGGTACCCACCGTCTGGAACGAGCCGACGATGGCCAATGTGATGAGCACGAGCATGGCGGCATGGGCGAATCGAGGCCGCAGGCCGAGCAGCTTGGCCTTCTGCTCGTTGAACGAGAGGACCAGAAAGGACCGGTACAGGAGCGCCGACACAACGACGGTCATGCCGGTAGCGATGGCCAGGATGAAGATGTCCTCGGTGGTCACGCCGAGGACATCCCCGAAGAGGATGCTGGCCAGACTCCCCGAGTAGGAAGGGGTTCGCGATATCAGGATCACGCCGAGGGCGAGCATGCCGACAAACAGCAGGCCGATCCCGGTGTCTTCTGAGAAGGTGGTCTGACGATGGACCAGGTTGATCCCGACGATCATCACGAGCGCTGCCCCGGCTGCCCCAGCGAGGATGTTGAACTCAAAGAGGATCGCCAGGGCGATTCCCGGTATTACGCCATGAACCAGGGCATCGCCCAGGAATGTCATCCCCCGGATCACCACCCAGGTCCCCACCACCGCCAATGCGACCGCAGCCAGAGTGCCGGCTAGGAGCGCTCGCTGCTGGAACGCCAGCTCGAACGGCTCCACCAGCCAGTCGATCGTCATCGCCCCAGGGCGTCCGCGATCCGGGTGGCGTTGATTAGAAGCATCCCCGTCAGGCTATCGGCGCCGCTGCCCGGATCGCCGAGCGAGCCTGAGTACAACTCGACTACGCCGACTTCCCGCTGCGCTTCGGCAGCGATCGACTCAGCAAGCAAGGCAGGCTGTGCTGTGTCGGCGAATATCGCTGGCACATCGAGCCGCTCGATCGCCGCCACAAGGTCGGCAAGCTCTCGCGAGCTTGGGTCGCCCAGAGTCGATCCACCTGGGATGACAACTCCGACTATCTCGAAGCCGTAGCGCTCTGCGAAGTAGCCGAATGCGTCGTGGTTGGTGACCAGGTTGCGGCGATCACTGGGGATTGCCGCCAGAGTCGCCTCGACTTCGGCATGCACGGAGTCGAGCCTGGTGAGGTACTCGTCGGGAGCCAGTCCCAGCTCGCCGGCGATGAACACCGCAGCGGCCTTGACTCGGACCGCATCCAGCCAGAAGTGGGGATCATGACCGATGGGGTCGACCGCGGGGAGAACCTCGATGACTTTCACGCCATCGGCCGCAGCGCCCTCGAGCACCTCGGTGAGACCCTCCTCCAAACCGCCGCCGTTGGCCACGACCAGGTCGGCACGAGCTATGGCCGCCGCCTGCCGTGAAGATGCCTGGAACTCGTGCGGGTCGACGCCTGTCGGCATGAGGACCTCGACACGCGCGTTCGGCCCCACCACGTTGGAGACGATGTCCCCAAGGATGTTCGTGGTCGCCACGACGCGGAACTCCTCGCCATCTGGCTGGGAGATCTGGCAAGCCCCGAGCGCGAGCCCGACCACAACGATCGCGGCTAGCTTTCTCATGTTGCCGACATAATGAGAATTGTTATCATTATCAGCGGGTGAAGATAACCGGATGACCTTCTTGGTGACAAACCTCGACCGTGAGGTGGAGCGGAGCCTGAAAGCAAGCGACGTCCGCTACACGCGCGGCCGAAAGATCGTGCTGACGGCCCTGGCTGCTGCGGAAGGCCCGCGTTCTGCCGCCGAGTTGCACGACCAAATAGGGCCTGTGGTTCCGCTCTCATCCCTCTATCGGTCGCTCGCCGTGATGGAGCAGGCCGGCGTCCTGGTGCACCACTTCGGCCCAGGTGGGGTCACCAGATACGAGCTTGCGGAGTGGCTCCAGGGCCACCACCACCATCTCATCTGCCTCAACTGCGGCAGCGTCGAAGACCTCGCCCTACCGGATTCGTTCGAGTCCCAGGTCCAGAGACTCGTCGATGAGATCGGGTTGGCGGCGTCCTTTCAGGCGTCGGACCACGCATTGGAGATCGAAGGGCTCTGCAAGGTGTGCTCATGACCGACGTGGCCGTGCGCGCCCAGAATCTCGTACTCGGATACGGCAACACCATCGCTCTCTCCGATTCCTCGTTCGAGATTCCACGAGGCAAGGTCACGGCCGTAATCGGCCCCAACGGATCGGGCAAGTCGACTCTTCTCAATGCCATCGCCGGGCTCACCAGGCCCCTGGGCGGGAGTCTGGGAGTGATTGGAGCCGGGGGCGTGAGGCCCCGTATCAGCCACGTCCTCCAGACGACCAAGGTGAACGACGCGCTGCCCATCTCTGTGAAAGAGATCGTGACGATGGGGAGGTACTCGGACAAGGGAGCCTACCGGTGGCTCGGGAAGGGGGATCGAGAAGCGGTGGCGAGAGCCCTCGAACGAGTCGGACTCGATCAGGTGGCGAACAGGCATCTGCGAAGGCTTTCCGGAGGCCAACGACAACGTGCATTCGTGGCCCAAGGTCTCGCACAAGATCACGACATTCTTCTCCTGGACGAACCGCTCACCGGGATCGACCTGCCGACCGCTCAAGCGATCGACGAAGCCATCCACGAAGAGGTGGAGGAGGGATGCACCGTCATCATGACCACTCACGACCTCTCCGAGGCGCGCTTCGCCGACCATGTCATCCTGGTGGCCGGACGGGTAGTCGCCTCGGGGCCCCCGGAAGAGGTCCTGACCACGAGGAACCTCACAGAGGCCTACGGGGCAACGCTTCTACATCTCGACGGCGAAAGCGTCTTCGTGGACGACGCGGCACACGCCCCCGTCGGGGCGCGACACGTGCACCGTGACAGATCAATCCACACCGAGTCCTCCCCGATCGATCTGCACGGAGGGCGAGAGGCCTGATCCCGATCCAGCCGACGAGACAGCATCGTCCCGCAGCTGGCGCACTTGCCCGTCGATCGTCACCAACGGCAACGACCCACCGGTCGCCGTGCCGCACTCGTCGCTCGAGGCTTCAGACGCCGATGGCCCTTCCCAACCGGTCGCGGTGATAGCGCGGGTCGCCGAGGAGGAGGGATGAGGCCTTGGCCCGCTTGAAGTACAGATGGGCATCGTGCTCCCAGGTGAATCCGATTCCCCCGAGGATCTGGATGGTCTCTCCGGCCGCCCACAGGTAGGCCTCCGAGCTGATGGAGCCTGCCAGCGGAGCGGCGACGGCAAGCTCGTCAGGATCGCCGGTCACCCGCGCCGCGTGATACGCCGCCGACTTTGAGTGCTCCAGCTTGATGAGCATCTCCGCACAACGATGCTTGATCGCCTGATAGCTCCCTATGGGGCGGCCGAACTGGTGGCGGTTCTTCGCGTATTCAACTGAAGTCTCCAAACACCAAGAAGTGCCGCCCAACTGCTCAGCGGCCAAGGCCGTGGTTCCCAATAGCAGAGTGGCCATCAGGGCAGCCGAAGTGGCTCCATCGCCCAGACGTGATTCTGCAGGAACCCTGACCCCTCCCAGACGCACCCTCGCCTGACGTCGGGTCGGATCGAGAGTTGGAGTCTGCGAGACATCGAGGCCGTCAGCGTCGGACTGGACAACGAAGAGGCCGTCGCCGGCGGCAACTATCAGAAAGTCGGCGCTGTGGCCGTCGAGCACATAGTTCTTCTCGCCGTCGAGGACCCAATCGGACCCGTCCTTTTCCGCGGTCGCCGCAACGCCGGTCAGCGCCCAGTCACGGGGACCCTCGTAGACGGCAAGCGCGCCAATCCGATCTCCGGAAGCCAATGCCGGCAGCAATTCGGCCTTCTGGCCGTCGGTCCCCGCCAGCTGGATCGCGGTTGTCGCCAGCACCGCGCTGGCCAGGAACGGACCGGGCATGACGTTCTTCCCCATCACCTCCATCAGAGCGGCCACCTCGACCATCCCGTAGCCCGATCCGCCGTGCTCCTCAGGTATGGCGAGACCGGTCCACCCGAGGTCGGCGATCTCCTTCCAGATGGCACGGTCGAAACCGTTCTCCGACATCATCAGCTCGCGCACTGCTTCAACGCCTACGCGTTCTGTGAGGAACTCTTGGGCTGTCGATTGGATCAGCGCCAGTTCTTCGGTGACGGCGTAGGAGATCTGCTGTTCAGCCACGGGGCACATCCCTCCACGGAACGTCCTTGTCGACGCGTGGCTCGCCGGGAAGCCCGAGCACCCGCTCACCCAGGATGTTCATCATGATCTCAGAGGTTCCTCCCTCGATAGAGTTGGCTCTCGTGCGGAGAAACGCCCTCTGGGGCACTTGGGCCTCGCCGTAGTTGGGACGTCTCAGTTCATATCCACCAGGGAAGAGAGTGCCTTCCATCCCCATGATGTCGAGGGTGAAGTTGGTCACCTCTTTGTTCAGGGTGGCCCAGTCGAGCTTCCCGACCGATCCTTCCGGGCCTGGTGTCCCCTTCGAAGCCATCTCGTTGGCTCGGATCGCCGTCAAGCGGGATGCTTCGACCTCGGTCCAAAGCTCAAGCAGCTCGTCCCGAAGCACCTGGTCATCGGAGCCCGATGACTTCCAGGCATCGACAGCTCCCGCGATCGTCCCTGAGCCTCGGGGGACTTCGTTTCCCCCGATGGCTACACGCTCGTTCATCAGGGTGGTTACCGACACCCGCCATCCCGCGCCCACGGCATCGATGCGGTTCTCGTCCGGAACCCGGGCATCTTGGAAGAAGACCTCGTTGAACTCTGCTTCTCCCGTGATCTGATAGAGAGGACGCACGTCGACGCCGGGGGCCTCCATGTCGACGATGAAGTAGGTCAGCCCTTGGTGCTTGGGAACATCGGGATCGGTTCGCGCCACCAGCATTCCCCACTTGGAGACATGGGCGAGGGTGGTCCACACCTTCTGGCCATTGATGATCCACTCGTCTCCGTCGAGCTCGGCACGAGTCGAGAGCCCGGCGACGTCCGAGCCCGACCCGGGCTCCGAGAACATCTGGCACCAGATCTCCTCGCCGGTGAACATCGGTCTCAGCCAGCGGTTCTTCTGCTCGTCGGTGGCATGCGCCATGAGCACCCCTGCTCCCATGGCGATGCCCAGGAGGTTGAAGAGGCGGTTCTCGGTGGGTGCGCCCGCCTCGACCATCCGGCGGTTGATGTGCGCCTGATACTTGCGGTCGAGACCCAGGCCTCCGAATCCCTCTGGGTGCCAGATCCAGGCGAGGCCCAGGTCGAACTGGGCACCCCAAAGCTCTCGGACCTCGGTATCGGCGGGAGGGTTCTCAGCCAGAAATCGGTCGACCAAGTCGTCGACACGGGCTAGATCAGGATCGGTTGGCATGCGGGCGACGGTACCAGCGGCTCAGACGGTGAAGCTCTCACCCCAGTCGATGTCGACCAGTTCGATGCCAGATGGTGCCAGGACACTCTTGACCATCGAGCGGACCCACGACCGGCCGCTTTCGGACAGGTAGAAGTCGTGGATCGGGACGACCTTGGCCGGGCCGAGCCGTCTGGCGAATTCGACGGCCCCGGTGGCCGAGTCCCAGGGCACGAGGAGGGGAAGTGCCAGAACCGGTGCCGAGATCGAAGGTTGCCTGCTGTCCCCAGGGTGGGTGAAAATGCCATCGATGGTGTAGGCGCGGTTGGGCGGTTGGTCGCCGCTGGGGATCATCTCGTGGAGAACGTCCTCCACCTTGGAGCCCTCCGGCACCTCGGTCGAGACCTCGATCCCATTCGGGAGCATGGCATTGGCGACATCCTGGTTCGAGTAGACGACCAGGTCCGCCTTGCGATCCTTGAGCCAGTGGACGAATTCAGGGGAGGCATGGTCACCGTGGGCATGGGTGATGCACACCCGGGTGACGTCACCCAGTGAGTCGAGATCGAACCCGCTCTGATAGGTGTGGAACCCCGGATCGAAGAGCGTGGCGTCCCGGTCGGTCGTGACCAGGAGACAGGAATCGGTGAGACGTTGGATCGTCGACATAGGGCCAAACCTACCTATCCATTGGACGAGATTTTCGCGACAATGGGAATCGCCGAAGGGAGGTGCGCATGAGCGAGGCCCTCGTCGGGGTCATTGACCACTGGTTCGGCAAGATCAAGGTGGCCGGGGTCGAAGTGACCAACGGCCGCCTGCACGTCGGTGACACAGTCCGGGTCTCGGGGAACACCACTGATCTGGTTGCCACGATCGACTCGATGCAGCTCGAGCACGAGGCTGTGCTCGAGGCCTCGGTCGGCGATCGTGTCGGGATCAAGGTGCCCGACCGGGTACGTGTCGGCGACGACGTGTTCCTCGTGACCGACGACTGATCGGAACGTGATCCAAACAAAAGCGACGGCCGATCCTCGGCTTCAGGGCCTGGAGCACGAGATCGCCAGCCACGAGCGGGTCGAGTCGCTGGAGGAGGCCGCCGAGCTCCGCGGCCTGCTCCCTTCCGCGCTGATCAAGACGATGGTCATCCGTCGTGGTGAGAACGACTACGTCTTCGTTCTGGTGCCGGGCAACCGCGTTATCGACTGGCCCAAGCTGCGCGCCCTGCTCGGTGAGCGCCGGCTGTCGATGCCCGACGCCGACGAGGCACTGGAGGTCACCGGCTACGCCCGAGGGACCATCACACCGTTCGGGGCTTCACACCCATGGCCGGTCATCGCTGACACCCAGATCGCCGATGGGACCGTCTCGATTGGCGCCGGGCAGCGCGGTATCTCGATCAGGGCCAACGGCTCGGCACTGGCACAGGTCCTCGAGGCGACGGTCGCAGACGTCACGAAACGTCAGTAGCCACCCGGACCCGAGGGACTAGGTCGTCGCGAAAGGCTCGTAGACACCCGTGAGGGCCTCCCAGAGGGCAACCGACATCTCGCCGCAGGCGGCGACCGCCTTTGCGACGGCTTCATCAGAAGCGCCCTCGAGGTGGGTCACGATTGCCTCGGCCTCATAGAGATCGTCGGCGTGGACCTCGAAGTAGGTCTTTGCCGCGTCTGGCATGTCGTAGTGCTCGTTGAGGCCCTCGAGTTTGGTCGCAGCGGTCTCCGGCTGCTGCGCCTCGAAGGCGTAGAGGGCACCCCAGGCGGTGTCGGCGTCGGCGAAGAGCCGATCACACGCATCGATCAGAGCGTTGACCTGAGGAATCTTGGGTTCGGCGATCGAGGTGCCGAGAGCGTTGGCGAACTGTTGCCATAGCTCAGAGTGGTAGCGCTCCTCCTCGGCATGCTCCGGCCAGTCGCACGCCTCCCAGCCTTCGGCGACCTTGTCGATGAAGGCGCCGTACTCGGCGGCATAGCTGGCCAGGGCAGGCAGGGGGAGGGTGCCCTCGTTCCACGACTGATAGAAAGGATGCTCGAGGATTCGGTGGGGAACGATGGTGGCGTCGAGGGCGGTCTTGATGTCCATGCTGCTGCTATCCAGATTTGGCTCGGGCGGCGAGGTTAGCCGGATAGGAAGCGCTCGATCCGGGCCACACCCTCCTCGAGTTCGCCCATGGAGGCGGCGCACGAGATGCGAATGTGGCCCTCTCCATGCGCCCCGAAGCTGGTGCCCGATACGACAGCGAGGTCGGCTTCATCCAGAAGACGATCCTGGAACTCATCGGAGCCCAGGCCGGTGCCGCTGATGTTGGGGAAGATGTAGAAGGCTCCACGCGGCCGCGGGCAACTGATCCCTGGCAGAGCGTCCAAAGCGTCGGCGATGTAGGACGTCCTCTTCTCGTAGGCGTTCCTCATCTCGGCAACCGAGTCCTGGGGCCCCTGCAGTGCCTCGATGGCAGCGACCTGAGCGGCCGCGTTGGCACACGAATTGGCGTTTATCTGCAGCGTTTCGGCCCCTTCGATCAGCGAGTTTGGCCAGAGACCCCACCCGAGACGCCAGCCTGGCATTGCCCAGTTCTTCGACCAACCGTTGAGCAGGATCAGCCGGTCGATGATCTCCTCGTACTCGACGGCGCTGACGAACTCGGCGTCACCGAACACGATCCGCGAGTAGATCTCGTCGGACATGAGATAGACATCCGGGTGATCTGCCAGACCGGCCACGAGCGCGTCCATCTCCTCCCGGCCGATCACGCCTCCGGTGGGGTTGCCGGGGCTGTTGAGGATCAACAGGCGGGTCCGGTCGGTGATCTGGGAGAGGACCTTGTCCGGGTCGATGCTGAAGCCGGTGGACTCTTCGACCTGGATCGGGACCGGTGTGGCGCCAGAGAACCCGACCATGGAGGCGTAGATCGGGAATCCCGGGTCGGGGTACATGATCTCGATGCCGGGCTCTCCCAACATCAGCATGGCGAAGAACATCGTCGGCTTGCCCCCTGGGACCACCAGAAGATTGTCCGCGCTCACCGAGGCACCGTGCAGTCGGTGGAGATCCTCGACGACGGCTTCGCGTAGTTCGGCAATCCCCTTGGCCGGCGTGTAGCCGTGCCAGCCATCGGCCAGTGCCTGGCGTCCGGCCTCGACGATGTTGTCCGGGGTCCGGAAGTCGGGAGCCCCTATCCCGAGATTGATCACAGGCCTACCTTGGGCCTCGAGTGCCTGGGCCCGGGCCAGGATCACGACGGCCGACTCGGACCTGATCTTCGACATTCGTTGCGACATCGTCATGACGGCGAGACTATCCCACGGGTTTCCCGACACCTCCTACCCCCAGTGCGCAACTCGCTGGGGCGAGGCTGAGCCAAGCTGACACTGAACACGTGTGCAACCGCTTCAAGTCGAAAGACGCGACTCACGCGCCTAGCCCGAGTAGACCTCCCAGAGACGCATCTCGTCACGAATATCCACCAGGTCTGCGGCTTCTTAGTATCCGCAACCAGATATATGCGGATCCACACATCTAACGACGAGCGACGGCGCTGCGGATGAGATACGGCTTCGTCATCGACCAGGACATCTGCATCGGATGTCACGCCTGCACGGTGGCGTGCAAGACCGAGCATCAGGTCCCACTCGGCGTGAACCGCACATGGGTCAAGTACATCGAGACCGGGACATGGCCCAACACCGAGCGTTCGTTCTCGGTCCTTCGCTGCAACCACTGCACCAACGCTCCGTGTGTGGGGATCTGTCCGACCAACGCTCTCTTCAAGCGAGCCGACGGGATCGTCGATTTCGACACCGACCTGTGCATCGGCTGCAAGTCGTGCATGCAGGCCTGCCCCTACGACGCCCTCTACATCGACCCGAACGAGAACACCGCCCAGAAGTGCAACTACTGCGCCCATCGCACCGACGTCGGCCTCCAGCCGGCTTGCGTGGTCGTTTGCCCCGAGCAGGCGATCGTCGCTGGAGACCTCGACGATCCGGCGACCAGGATCGCCCAGCTGGTCGCCAACGCGAGGACAACGGTCAGGGCACCCGAACAGGGAACAGGACCCAACGTCTTCTACAAGGGCGTGGACAAGGCCAACCTCGATGTCGCAAAGTCAGGCCAGCTCGCCGACTCAGGCGTCTGGCGAGACGCCCCCAACATGGGCAACTCCTGGCTCTCGGTCGATCTGACTCCGAAGCCTGAGGGTGAGATAGGCAACCTCGGAGGGGACGTCGGAGCACCCTCGCCTCCGGTGTTGTCCTCAGATCGTCCCGACGCGCCACCTCGCGTTGTCTACAACACCGACCACCCCATGCCGTGGGGCTGGAAGGTGAGCGCCTACTTCCTCACCAAGGGAATCGCGGCTGGAATCGCCGTGGCGGCTGCCGTCGCCCTTGCCATGGGATCGGGAACTGACTCGACCTGGATGCGATGGGTCGCTCCTCTGGTGGCCGGGCTCTTCCTGGTGTTGACCGGAGGACTGTTGGTCTGGGACCTGAAGCGCCCCGACCGATTCTTCTACCTGCTCACCAAGGGCAACCCCGGTTCGTGGCTCGTCAGAGGTGCTTGGATTCTGACTGCCCACGCCTTGCTGGTCGGGGCGTGGTTTCTCGCAGGGGTTTTCGGTGGGCCGGTTGAACCCTTGGTCTGGGCTTCAGCGGTGGTGGGCATTGGGGTCGCCGGCTACACGGCCTACCTCTTCGCCCAAGCCGAAGGGAGGGACCTCTGGCAGAGCAAGCGTCTGCTTTGGCACATGATCGGCGGTGCGTTGGCCGTCGGAGGTGGAGCGTCGCTACTCGCGGCCCGCGAGATGGGCTTGCGGGATGCCGGTCAGGCCTTTGCCTGGGTGATGTTGGTTGGGTCGGCTCTCATCGGACTGATGACCCTCCTCGAGCTATTCGGGCATCACGAGACCGCCAACACCCGGGCTGGGTTCCATCACATGACCCGTGGTGAGTACGCCGCCGAGTGGTGGCTCGGCCAATTCCTCGTCGTCGTCGTCCCCATCGCCGCTGCGTTGCTGATCCTGACGGCAGGGGCAAACCTCAACGTCGGAATTGCCGGGGCCATGGGAGCCGCCGCCGGTGTCTTCCTCGCCGACGATGCATTCGTGAAAGCCGGACAGAGCGTGCCCCTCAGCTGATGACCGCCCCTGAGATCCCCCGCCTGGTACCCGGCTCCGAGCTGACCAACTACCCGCCGCCCGAGATGTGGGATGACTGGGTCGAGTGGGACGCCAAAGCGTGGCCGGAGAAGAAGGAAAACCGGTTCCGGCTCGTCCCCACCACGTGCTTCAACTGCGAGTCGGCGTGCGGCCTGCTGGCCTACGTCGACAAGGACACCGGGGAGATCCGCCGGTTCGAGGGCAACCCCGAACACCCGGGTTCGAGGGGCCGCAACTGCGCCAAGGGCCCGGCCACGATCAACCAGGTCTACGACCCGGAACGGATCCTCTACCCGCTGCGTCGTGTCGGGACCCGGGGCTCAGGTGAGTGGGAGCGGGTCAGTTGGGAAGAAGCTCTAGCCGACATCGGTGGCCGCATGGGCAAGGCAATTCGGGAGGGGCGCCAGGACGAGATCATGTATCACGTCGGCCGACCCGGTGAGGATGGGTTCATGGACCGCACCCTCAAGGCATGGGGCGTGGACGGTCACAACTCCCACACCAACATCTGCTCGTCGAGTGCACGCGTTGGGTACGCAATGTGGTCGGGCTACGACCGGCCCTCCTCGGACTTCGCCAACGCCAAGTTCATCCTCCTCCTATCAGCTCACCTCGAAACGGGTCACTACTTCAACCCACATGCGCAGCGGATCATGGAGGCCAAGGAGGCCGGGGCGAAGATGGCGGTAATCGACCCGAGACTCTCCAACACGGCTTCGATGTCCGACTACTGGCTGTCGACCTGGCCGGGCACCGAGGCAGCTCTCTTCCTTGCCATCGCCCGGCTCCTGTTGGAGTGGGACGCCATCGACCGGGGGTTCATCCGGCGTTGGGTCAATTGGGAGACCTCCCTCGAGAAGCGATTCCCCGATCGAGAGCCCACCTTCGAAGCCTTCTTCGAAGCCCTGAAGGAGACCTACGCCACCTACACACCCGAGTGGGCCGCCGAGGAGTGCGGGGTCGAAGCCTCCCAGATCGTGGATGTGGCACGGGGGATCGCCGACGCCGGCCATCGGTTCTCTTCCCACACATGGCGGGCTACCGGTTCGGGCAACCTGGGCGGCTGGCAGGCGGCGAGGACGATGCAGTTCCTCCACGTCTTGACCGGCTCTGTGGGGACCAAGGGCGGACTGTCGCCGAGCGCCTGGGGCAAGTTCAAGCCGACTCACTGGAACATGCCGCCACCCCACTCACGCTGGAACGAGCTGTTGTGGCCGATCGAATATCCGCTGGCCCATCACGAGATGAGCATCCTGCTCCCCCACCTGCTCAAACAGGGGCGGGGCAAGCTCGACGTCTACTTCACCAGGGTGTACAACCCGATCTGGACCAATCCCGACGGCTTCTCCTGGCTTGAGGTCCTTACGGACGAGTCCAAAGTCGGCATGCATGTGGCGTTGACTCCGACCTGGAACGAGACCGCCTGGTACGCCGACTACGTCCTCCCGATGGGCGTTGCCGCCGAGCGTCATGACACCCACTCCTACGAGACACACGCAGCTCAATGGCTCGGGTTCCGCCAACCCGTGTTCCGGGTAGCCGGGGAGCGGGACGGCAAGACCTACAACCGCACCTACGAGGCCAACCCCGGCGAGGTGTGGGAGGAGACCGAGTTCTGGATCGACCTCTCCTGGCACATCGACCCCGATGGTGAGCTCGGGATCAGGAAATGGTTCGAGTCTCCCAACGATCCGAGCCGGCCCGTCTCGGTGGACGAGTACTACGGATGGATGTTCGAGAACAGCGTGCCGGGTTTGCCGGAGGCGGCCGCGGCGCAGGGCCTGGACCCCCTGGCATACATGAGGAAGTACGGCGCATTCGAGGTGGCCAAGGACATCTACGAAGTCCACGAGCGAGATACCTCGCCGGAGGCGGGTATTGAGGTGGACAGGGAGATCAAGACAGGCTTCCGCACTCCGTCGAAGAAGCTCGAGTGGTACTCCGAGACCCTGGAGGGGTGGGGCTGGGGGGACGAGTCGATCCCGACCTACCTGAAGTCCCACGTCTATTGGCGGGACATGGACATGGGAGGCAACGAGCGGATCCTGCTGCCCATCTTCCGGCTGCCCACCCTGATCCACACCCGCTCGGGCAACGCCAAGTACCTCTACGAGATCAGCCACGGCCACCCGCTGTGGATGAACCCGATCGACGCCGACGCCCTCGGGTTCGAAACCGGTGACGCGGTGAAGATCACCACCGACATCGGCTGGTACGTCATGCGGGCGTGGCGAACCGAAGGGATCCGACCCGGCGTCGTCGCAGCCTCTCACCACATGGGGCGCTGGCGTCAGAAGGAGGACGCCGGCAATGAGCGTTGGAGCTCGGCGTTGGTCGACGTAGAGAAGTTGGGTGAGGGCAGGTGGCGGCTGCGTCAGCTGAAAGGGATTGAGCCGTTCGAATCGGATGATCCAGACTCGTCACGCATCTGGTGGCGTGACCCCGGTGTCAACCAGAACCTGGCCTTCCCGGTCCATCCGGATCCGGTGTCCGGGATGCACGCCTGGCACCAGCGTGTGACGCTGTCGGCAGCAGGTCCAGAGGATCAGTACGGAGATGTGGTCGTTGACACGAACAAGAGCACCCAGGTCTTCGAGCAATGGCTGGAGATGGCCAAGCCCGGGCCCGGGCCCGACGGCACCCGCCGTCCGCTGTGGCTTGACCGTCCGGTGAAGCCAACCCTCGACGCGTACCGGTTTTAGGGACGGCAGTTGGAGCCCTAGCCACCCTCGATGCCGATCACCCAAGCCCCCGTCCTCGTCACCGGCGCCACCGGCTTCGTTGGCTCCGAGGTAACCGCCCAGCTTCTCGCATCCGGATACGTCGTTCATGGCACGACCAGAGAGCTCGACAGCCCGCTTGCCGGCGTCATCGGGAACCTCCCCGGTGCTGAACGGCTAACCATGTACAAAGCCGACCTACTCGACCCGGGGTCCTTCGACCGAGCCGCTGCCGGATGCGAGTACGTGATGCACATCGCGTCGCCCTATGTCTTTCACTTCGAGGACCCTCGGCGAGACCTCTTGGACCCGGCCGTCAAAGGGACGCTGAACGTCCTCGAAGCCGCCGCCAACGCGAGAACCGTTAAGAGGGTGGTTGTCACCTCCTCATTCGCCGCCATGATGCGCCCGGCCGAGGAGGGCGTCTTTACAGAGGTCGACTGGAACACACGGGACAGCTCCCAGCGCAACCCTTACTCCTACTCGAAGACACAGGCTGTCTTGATGTCTTCTTGACCGTCTACTGAGGCGTCACGAACCGCCAACCGGAGACACTGGTCGCCAACTACAGAAGGAGCCAGCGTTGAAGAGAAGAATCCTCGGCCTCGTCGCAGTCGTGGCGATGGCGATTTCCCTCGTCGGCGTGGCATGGGCAAGCTCGAGCGACGAGTCGGGCAGCGATTCGACGTCCACGACCTTGGCGGATCAGGACGGCTCGACCACGACGACGATCGAAGACGATGGAGACGCGGACGGCGGCACTACCACCACGTCAACGACGATCAACGATGACGATGACCTGGACGACGACGATCACGACGATGATCGGGTCGACGACGATCACGACGATGATCTGGACGACGAAGACGACACCGTCGGCCACGATGACGATGAAGACGACGGAGAGACCGAAGAGTCCTTCGACGAGAGTCAGGTCGAGTACGTCATCGACGGCGTCGGAACCGTCGTGGTGGAGATCGTCGATGGCAAGCTCGAGCTGATCAGCGTCTCAGCCCCAGGATGGGACATCGATATCGAGGAAGCCGATGCCAATGAGATCGAGATCGAATTCAGCAACGGCGACGCCGAGGTCGAGTTCGAAGCCGAGATCGAGCACGAGAAGATCAAGGTCGAAATCGAGCGAGAGACCGACGACGACTAGGCGCTAGCCGAACCAGACCCGAACGACCGCCCCTCCCTCAGGGCGGTCGTTCAGTTCTATGCGACCTCCGGTCATCTCTGCGGTGCGCCGCACTATGTCGAGACCCAGACCCGTAGACCCCTTCCCGCTGGCACCGCGCTCGAGGAGAGAGAGGTCGGGAAGTCCAGGCCCTCGGTCGGCTACTTCGATCCAGATCCTGTTGTCTTCCTCTCCCGTGCTGAGGAGGAACGCCGTGCCCGGAGGTGTGTGGGAGAAGACATTCCCGATCAGAGTGTCGATCACCACCCCGACCTCATCAGCCGAGACCGACAGCCCGGCTCCGGGCGCGTCGAGACGGACATCGAATTCTCTCGATTGCTCCTCGGCCAGGACGCTCCAGAAGGCCGAACGCTCACGGGCCACCTCGTCAGGGTGACACGTGCCTTCCGCCGCAACCCGAGATCGGGAAGCCTCGATCATCTGATCGACGGCAGACTCCAACCTTCTGATCTGAACGAGGGTCTCCTCTCGATCGCCGGCGTCGGAGATCTTCTCTGCCTGAAGACGAAGCGACGTCAGCGGCGTACGCAACCGGTGTGACAGGTCGGCCACCGCCTCGCGCTCTTGCACGAGAAGCTCATCGAGCCTGGCCGACAGTTCGTTGAAGGCAACCCCTACCTCGACGATCTCCTCTGGTACGTCGGACATGGCTTGGGTGTTGACGCGGGTCTCCAAATCCCCCTCTCCCAAGAGGTGGGCAGCTCCGGCGAGGTCGCGCATCGGCTCGACCATCTGCCGTCCAAGCCGGTCCGCGACGAATACAGCGAGAGTGACGAGACCCAATCCGAGGGCCGCAAGGAAGGCCCACGCCGCCAACACCCCCTCGCTCAACTCCTCGTCGGAGGCGAAAGAGTCGATTACCACAACGGTGTCGGCGCTGATGACCGGGAGTGCAATCTCCCAGCCTCCGGCCACCTCGGCTGTGATCGTCGCCCTATCGGCGCGCGCTCGGTCGATCAAGCTCCCCTGCCCGGAGTCTGCCGAGCCGAAGGTCGTTCCATCGTCCAGCGCCACGACCACCCCTTCCGGCAGGCGCCCGGCGGCGCTCTCGACCCCTTCGGGCCCGGCGTCCAGAGTGAGCGCAAGTGCAACCAGGGATGCAGCGGCCTGCGCTTCTCGCTCCGTCGCCACACGGGTCCTATCCATCGCCTGTCTGCGCACCAGGAGGCCCAAAGGGACCATGAGGGCAATTACGACGAGAAGCGTGGTGGCAAGGGCTACCACGACCAGGCGGCGTCTCACCTGTCGGGGTCCACCAGCTTCACCCCGACCCCATGAACCGTATGGATAAACCGGGGATCCTGGGCACTCTCACCCAGCTTCGATCGGAGAGTGGACAGATGGACGTCGATGGTGCGGTCCGAGCCCCCGTACGGCTCCCTCCAGACCTCTGCCATCAGCTCCCTCTTGCTCACGACCTCGCCGGCGCGTGACGCCAGCACGTAGAGGAGATCGAACTCCTTGGGGCTCAGCTCGATAGAGGAGCCTTCGAGGCTCGCCTCGCGAGAGCTCAGGTCAATCGCCAGCCCGGCGACCAGGATCGGGCCAGACTCATCGGAGCTGCTGCCCCGCCTGAGTACGGCGCGGACTCGCGCCTCCAATTGGGCAACCGAAAACGGCTTCGTCAGGTAGTCATCGGCACCCGAGTCCAGCGTGCGTACCACTACGTCGTCGGCTCCCCGAGCAGTGATGACGATGATCGGGACATCGCTGACAGCCCTGATCATCCGTAGGAGTTCCGTTCCGTCCAGATCCGGCAGCCCCAGGTCCATCACGACCAAGTCCGGAGAGCCCTTCACCGACAACTCGAGGCCCTCCATGGCCAGAGCCGCGCTCTCGACATCGTGGCCCTGGTCCGAGAGCGCACCCGCAACGAGTCGGCGAATCTCGACGTCATCTTCGATCAGCACCACGCGGGCCATGTGGCGAGCGTATATCGACACTTCGGCCTCGCCTCTCTGCTTGACGAAATCTTGATGATTCGTTGACCCAGCGACCAGTCGCCCTCTGGGACAATCTCCTCATGCGAAGGCCTTTGCTCGTGGGAGGTTGGGTAGTCGTCGTCGCCCTGGCGACGACTCTCACCTGGCAAGTGGTGGGAGCCGTGGACGACCAGGTCAGCACGAGGCCGGTGTCCCCTCTCAACGTCTCGGGCCCGGTGGTAGCAGCAGAGCAACCCACCACGACCGCAGCTGAGATTCCGTCTACTACCACCCTCATGACTACCGGCACGCTTCAGGGCTCCTCGCCGACGTCATCGACGACCACGACTACATCACCCGAGGCGTCCACGACGACCACGACCGTGGCTGCCGACTGGCAGACAAAGAGCACCACGACTGCCGGTGGGACCGTCGTGGTCAAGTACCGGCCCGGTGAAGTCGTCCTCCTCACCGCCACCCCAGAAGCCGGTTTCAGGGTCGAGATCGAGTACTCCGGCCCCCCCGAAGTCGAGGTCGATTTCGAGAGCGACACACTGAAAGTCGAGTATCGGGCCAGGTGGGAGGACGGCGAGCTCGACATCGAAGTGAAGGAGTCCGACGAGGAGTAGGCGGGCACAGACCAGGAGACCCGCAAGAAGGTGGCTGAAGTCCCCTTTTCGGTCAAGAACCTTGCACGCAGTATCTCAACAGGGTCAACGGGCCGCGCGCCTACTCCGACCGACCCCACCAACGGCACCCAACCCTCCTTCGGTCGCGCTCTACGCGTCGTACGAGTCGCGTCGCCGGATCAGGCGCTCAGACCCTCACATCACGACGCTGGAACAACGGCACCGCCACCGCGGCCGTCACTACACAAAGGGCAACCAGGACGCCGGCATCAGCCAGGTCCAGCCCCGCCACAAGAGGGTCACCGTTCAGGTAGTAGTAGAACGGTGAGAGGCGAGCCCACTCGGCGAGCGTTGCGCTCACCGGCAGAAAGGCGTTGGCGAAATAGGCAACAAAGGCCAGACCTGTTGCGGCCGCCACCGCAACTCGCTTGCTGCCCGTTCCCGCACTCACAGCCAGGGCTACGTATCCAAAGAAGATCCCCAGCAAGGTGGCCAACAGGCTGGTCACCGCAACATTGCCCCAGGACATGTCGAGCCCGCCGATGAGGCTTCCCGCCATTGTCCCGACGAACGTGGCGAGCCCGAGCCCAAGGCCGATGACCGCTATCGCCGCAGCCTTGTGAGTCACGACTGTCGACCGCGCTACTGGATTTGCGAGGAGAAGGTCCATGGTGTTGTCACTCTCCTCACCCGCCAACGCCCTGGCACCCATCACCACGGTGACCACAATCAGCGCCGCAGGTGCAGTGATGCTGAATACCTCAGTCTGGTACCAGCCTTCGGGGGTTCCCATGTCGACCCCGCCGATCATGGCCAGCAGGGCCTCCGGAATGGCCTCGGAGAAGTCCCTCAGGACGTCGCTCAGCTGGTTGAACATCGGCCCTACCAGCAGGGCTGTGTAGAGAATCACCATCCCCGCGATGAGAGCCATCATCTGGTTCTCCGATGTCGTCTTCACCGCTACCGAGGAGACCTTGGCGCGGCCTTGTAGCCGGCTGGCCAGCTTCTTGGTCAGGGGGTGGTAGCGAAACCGCTTGATCAGCCCTCCGTGTCCTTCTCCCTCTCTTAGATCTCGCCGGTTTGCCCCGACGACTGCGCCAAGGCCCATGAGCGCGGCCGCGCCGAGCAAGACGAGCAGATGACCCCAGTCGATGCCGTTCGCCAGAGGCTGTGAAGAGTTGAAGTAATACCAGGGGAAGATCTTCGCCAGGTCGCCGAGATTCTGGGTCAGCGGGAGCAGCCCGGCAGCCAGAAAGGAGATGATCAAGAGCCCGACCGAGACACCAGATGCGAGGGTCCCCCTTCCGGTCCAAGATCCGAGGAGCAGGGCAAGGAAGCCGAAGAAGAGAGAGAGCGCCGCAACGTGGACCATTGCCTCGGCGAACCGGAGCCCGGCCATGTCGGTCTCGAAGGCAGCCGCTACCGCGAGGGAGGCGGCCCAGGCAATGGCTGTTCCGATCGCTACGAGAACCACCATCGCGGCCGCCTTGGACAAGACCACGTTTCGCCTGCTCTGCGGATTGCCCAGGAGGACCCCCATCGTCCGATCGCTCTCCTCACCGGCGATCGCCGCCCGCCCCATAGATATCGCCAGGCCCCCCAGCACCATGGGTCCCATGAGATTGACGATCTCGCCGATGATCAGGGTCCCGGCGTTGGCGATATCCCCAAGGCCGAGCATCGACACGAAGGCATCTGGCATCGACCCGTAGAGGTCGGTGATCGTCTCGTCTAGATCCGAGTAGGCAGCAAGTCCGAAGAGAGCTACCGACGCGACGGCCAAGGCTCCGATGAACGTGCCGAGCCGCCGATCCCGGATCGTCTTCGTGAAGACGTTGGCCAGCATCAGACGCCGGCCTCGGCGCTGTTCCGGTAGTACTCCAAGAAGATGTCCTCGAGGTCGGCCTCGTTGCTCTCCACATTGACCAGGTCGTATCTCATCGCAGCATGGAGGACATCCCGCATCGGGCCGTCCACCGACAAAGAGACAGATGTACCTTCTGCGACAACATCGCGCACGCCGTCCACCCCGATGAAGATGTCTGCTGCCACCGGCGAGCCGAAGTCCATCGTGAGCTGTCGAATCGCCTTCGCCTTCAGCGACTCGACAGACTCAACGACAACGAGACGGCCATGGCGGATGATTCCCACCCGATCGCCGACCCTTTCCACCTCGGACAGGGTGTGACTGGAGAGAAAGACCGTCCGCCCTTCACCCCTGACTTCGCGGACCATCGCCTGGAACTCCTGCTGCATGAGCGGGTCGAGCCCGATGGAGGGCTCGTCGAGGATCAGAACCGACGGCCGGCTCATGAATGCCTGAATCAGGCCAACCTTTTGGCGGTTGCCCGACGAGTAGTCAGACACCCGGAGGGAGAGGTCGGAGTCGAGCCTCTCGGCCAGGCCGTTGACGTAGTCCCAGTCAACCCCGCCTCGCAGGTTGGCGAAGTACTGAAGGGTCTCACGGCCCGTCAGCTTCGGATACAGAGCAAGGTCTCCAGGCAGATAGCCGACGTGGTTCCGCAACTCGACCGCATGCTCATGGGTGTCCATCCCAAGGATGGAGGCCCGTCCGGCCGTCGGCCGGATGAGATCGAGGACAGTCCTGATCATCGTTGTCTTTCCGGCTCCATTGGGGCCAAGGAAGCCAAAGACCTCTCCCTGTTGAACCGTCAAGTCGAGATCAACTAGGGCCTCGACGTCTCCGTAGTGCTTGGTCAGGCCCTCAGTGAGGATGGCCGGCTCGTTATTCACATTTCTCCTGACTTATGTCGTCCATGATCGGGGACGGCGGGAGAGCCCAATAGGGGCACACGTCCCGGCCCGGGCGGACCTTCGTATGAGGGTGGCCTAAAGGCCGTCTTGAAAATGCCTGTAGACCCTTTCTGCCGATGTTCAAGTCCGCGACGGTAAAGCAAGTCCAAACGGCACCGCGCGCCCAAAGGGGCGACGCGGAGCCCCGAAGGTCTCCCGTCCCGCGCCGCGGGCCAGATTCGCACCAATGGAGGTACTCGATGAGACATAAGCGACTGGCGATCATGGGTGTTCTCGCCCTGATCGCCGCGTCGTGCAACGGAACCGCTGACGTAACAACTACAACGGAATCCGCGCCGACGACTGTCACAACAGCACCGGCGCCGCCCACCACAGCACCACCAGCACCGACGACAACAGAGCCTCCTCCGCCTCCCGATTCGGGGCTCCGTTCGTTGGTTGCTGGTGAAGCTGCGATCACTGTTGATGGTGATGTCTCGGATTGGGCTGATGTTGCGGGTATGTCGTTGACGTTGGTTCCGATTGCGGATCGGGCCGATGATCCTCTCGATGACATGGAGTCGACAGTTCGGGTCGCTCATGACGCGGACATGATCTATGTCCTGTTCACGATCAACGACGACTACGACTACGTAGCTGATGACCACTACCTGTCAGCCGCGATTGCGGTGCAGTTCCCCGTCATGGGCGGCGGCCCCCACATGGGAGCCGACGACGAGAAGGGTGAGAACTCGACGGGCATGGTCGACATCTGGCACTGGGAGCTCGACTGCGCGGCAGGCGAGCTGAACGGTGGCGGAGCCGGCCATCCGGCCGGTGAAGGCAAGGATCCCGGCAACGACTCCGTCTGCAACTTTGACGACGAATGGGCCACGGACGCCGAAACCCGCGAGGACGACAACTCACCAACAGGTGAGAACTCGCTGACCGGTGTCTGGTGGCACTCGAACCCGGTCGCCGGAGAGCCCGGAACCTGGTACTTCGAGATGAGCCGACCCCTGCAGAACGGCGACGAGAACGACGCCCAGTTCACAGTTGGTGAGTCAACCCTGTTGGCCCTCGCCTACTGGGACGCCGACTACGGACCCGACGGATGGGACGACTCAACCCACGTCACCTCAGCCGACCACGGCTGGATCTCGGTATTCATCGACTAGGACGGACATGAGCAGCGAGGAGAGACAGGACTCGGCAGCAAGAGAGCTTTCCCAGCTCTGGCCATTGCGCCACCTGGTGCAGCCCCTACTGCCGCTCCTGCCCTCGCTCCCGCCGTCGGAATTGCCGGTCTTTTCTTGATCGCGCCAGTAGCCATTGGCTCCTCTCTCCTCATGACAAGACGAGGCCGGCTTCCTCAGAGAAAGCAACAGTGACCCCATGAGTACTGCAACCCAGGACCCTGACGCCAAACAAGAGCACAAGAGTGAGGAGACTCGAGCCCCAACCTGGTGGAAGAGGCCGCTGGCGTGGATCATCGGCGTTCCGCTCCTCTTGGTACTAGCCGGCGCCGGGCTCTTCGCCTGGGGAGCAGCCCAGCCCCGGCCCGAGGGGTTCTCAGTGGCGGAGCCTCCGCTCCAGACCGAGCCCCCGGCTGGGGCGGAGTTGTCGGAGGAACCGACTTCACCCGCTCCCCCCGAGATCTCGCTCTACACACTGGACGCACGTGACACAGAGATCTTCGTTCTGTTCGACTTCGAGACCGGGGCGGTGGTTCAGGGTGATCTAACGTCCTCGGACTGGGATCTCGCCTTTCGCAGGACCAAACTCCTCACCAATTCCGGGGTGACGAACCCCAGCGGAGACGGCGGGGCTGTAGACCTGGGGGAGATAGACATCGAGGATGCGGTCGTGCCCGAGAACCCGCAGTTCACCGTCGACACGCTCGGAGGAGAGGACGGCGACGAAGCCCTCAACGAGGCGGCAGGCAGGTGGTACAGCTACTCGTTCATTACTCACATCGTGAGCGTCAAGCCGAACACCTATCTGCTCCGAACCGGTGGGTCGATGGATGCCCTCGTACAGTTCGAGTCCTACTACTGCGCAGACGAGGAACCGGGCTGCATCACGTTCCGCTACCTGCTGGTACCGGCGTCAACCGGTTGAAGGCCTCACAGCGAGCCGCATGATCAGAGCGGCGGTCATGGCGAAGGCGACACCAAGAAACACGGTGAGCCCGATGAACTCGCCGACCACATAGAGCATGGTCTGCGGGATCTCCACCGCTCCGAGGATCGCCAGGTTGTGACCGATCAGCAGCATCAAGAGGGCCTGGGTAACGAAGATCGGCACCATCGCGCCCGCCCGCCGGCTGAACAGCCACCAGAGCACAGGTGTTGCGAGCACCGTGCCGAGGATCATCGGCATCACCGCCAGTGGCATCAGCCTGTCGAGCGGATCGTCCATCGCCATCAGTTCGGCCATGGTGAACTGCGGCTCCATCGTGACGATCGAGCCGAACCCGAGGCCGACGAGAGCGGCGACACACGCCAGGTTGTAGCCCCACCATCTCGAAGGTGAATGCTCTCTGCCGAAGGCGTTGTAGCTCCAAACGATGCAGACACCGCACAACACGCCGGACACGATCATCGGCCCGGCGTTGAACCAAATACTCGAAATCACCACCTCATGGACGACGAGGAACCCAAGAGTGACCGCACCGCCGGCCACCCCGCCCGCACCAAGTGTCGGCCTCATCGCCGATGCAGCCCTTCGTTCATGAAGCAAAGATACGAAACGTCTTGTCGTCTGCCTATCCAGCGGGCCTTCGACATACCGTTCGGCGAGCTTCAGTCAGACGCGTTGGTGTCGCCGCCCAGACGGTTTTCCTGATGCCATGCCACTGCAGAGATCGTGTTGGGAAAGAATGCGGCGTCCCCGATTCGGTCGTAGAGCCCGTAATCCCGAAGCCGGTCCTTCACGGGGCCTTTCAGACCGGCAAAGACAAATACCACGCCCTTCTCCTCCAGGTCATCGAGCAAGTCACTGATCACCTCGGCGCCGGTGCTGTCGATGTCGGTAATGGCATTACCGACCACGACGACCCGCTCGATCGGCCTGCTCTTCGACTTCAGCATGGCGCTCAGGCGTCGACCGAAGTCTGGAGCGTTGGCGAAGAAGAGTGGCGCGTCGTATCTGATCATCAGCAGGCCCCTGATCGGCTCAGCCTCGGGATGCCTCGACCGGTCGTGGTAGCCCGGCACTCCGGCGACCTTCCCCAACTCGGTGCTGTGTGGACGCCACTCTTTCCTGAGGAAGTTGGCCAGAGAGAGAACCACCGCCACACCGATGCCTTCGAGGACGCCGAAGACCAACACCGCCAGTGCGGTGGCCAGGGAGAGCAGGAACTCGGAGCGACGAACTCTCCACAGCCAGCTCCACCCCTGATAGTCGAAGAGAGAAAAGGATGCTGTCATCACGATGGCCGCCAGAATCGGCGATGGCATCAACGCGATGACTTGGGGGAAGATCAGCATCAGCGCGATGACTCCTCCGGCGGCAACAAGGCCGGTGACTTGCGTCTTCGAGCCCACTGCCATTGCTACGGCAGTCCTCGACGACGATGCGCTGGTGGCAAACCCCTGGAATGCGCCTGACAGCAGATTGGCTGCGCCCAGGGCCTTGATCTCGCTGTTGGGGTCGATCTGCGCCCCCGACTTGAGCGCGGTCGCAGTCGACAGCGCGCCGGTGTCGGCAAAGGAGACGAGAGCAACCGCCACCGCGCCAAGGAGAAGACTCGGAATCACGTCGATTCCCACGCCGGGAAAGGTGAGGGAGGGGATTCCGGCCGGGATGTCTCCAACGGTCTCCACGCCAATGCTCCACCCGGCGACGGCGACGATCGAGCCGACAGCGGCGACCAGCACGCCGGGGCGAAAACGGCTGATGCGATTGAGGACAACGATGACTGCCACTCCGACACCGGCGACGACCATCGCGTCGAAGACAGCCCGCCCTTCGATGATCCCCCGGGCAGCGTCACCGATGAGCAAGAAAGGGGAAGTCGAATCCACTGAGAAGCCGAGCGCCTTCGGAACCTGGGAGACGAAGATCAGGACCGCAATCCCGTTGAGATAGCCGATCCTGATCGGCTTGGAGAGGAGCTCGGTCATGACACCCAGTCTCATGTATCCCGCAGCGATGCATACGAGACCGGCCAGCAGGCTGAGCATCGACGCAAGCACGATCGCCAAGGTGGGATCACCGACGGCAAGCGGCAGGACGACCGCAGCGATCACCGGAGCCAGAGAAGAGTCGGGACCCAGCACCAGGCGGCGGTTGGGGCCAAGAATGGAGTAGCCGATCAGGGCGGCGATGGTCGTGTAGATGCCGGTCACGGCCGGCAGGCCCGTCAGCTCTGCATATGCCATCCCTTGAGGCAGCAGCATCGTCGCCAGCACCAGCCCGGCTACCAGGTCGGGACGCAAGTACGAGCTCTTGTAGTTCCGGATGGTGGACACCAGCGGAATCCGGTCGAGTCTCGTGGGCTTGGCAGTCATCGCTGCCTCCGAGGCTATTGCCATTCGATAGAGAAAGGGGCCCGAGAGCCCCTGTGTGATCAGGCCTCCAACGGCTCGAACTGCGCAGTGAAGTGACGCAGCCAGGGCGCCTGACGGGTGATCCGATAGCCATTCAACGCTGCCGCCCGGCCCGCGACTTCGGCAATCACCTCGGCCACATAGTCGATATGGCTCTGCGTGTAGGTTCTCCGGGGTATAGCCAGGCGCACCAGCTCCATGTCGGCAGGTTGTTCGGTCTCGTCTGGGAGCGGCTTTCCGAACATCACCGAGCCGATCTCGACTCCACGGATCCCTCCCGCCAGGTACAGCTCCACGGCGAGGGCCTGCGCCGGATACTGACTCGAGGGGATGTGACCAAGCATCGAGCCGGCATCGATGTAGACAGCGTGCCCACCGGGAGGCTGGACGATGGGGACTCCGGCGGCAACGATCTTCTCCGCCAGATACTCGATCGACCTGATCCGATATGTCAGGTAGTGGGGGTCGACAACCTCCTCCAGGCCTCGGGCTATTGCCTCCAGGTCGTAGCCGGCCAAGCCTCCATAGGTGGGGAATCCCTCGGTGAGAACGAGCAGATTCCGACATCGGTCGGCCAGTTCGCTGTCCCGGAGTGCCAGGAAGCCGCCGATATTGGATAGCCCGTCCTTCTTTGCCGAGAAGGTGACCCCATCGGCCAACGTGAAGATTTCCCGGGCTATGGCAGCGGGGCTCTCATGGGCGTAGCCCGCCTCTCGCTGCTTGATGAACCACGAGTTCTCGGCAAAGCGACAGGCGTCGAGGATCAACGGCACGTCGTGAGCGTGACAGAGGTCGCTGACCTGGCGGATGTTTGCCATCGACACCGGCTGACCGCCCCCGGAGTTGTTGGTGATCGTGAGCATCGCCAACGGCACCTTCCGGTCCGGGTCGGTGAGGACCTCTGCGAGGGCGTCGACATCCATGTTCCCTTTGAACGGGTGTACTGACTCGGGTTCGCGACCCTCTGGTATCACCAGATTCAGTGCAATGGCGCCCTGGTACTCGACGTTGGCACGCGTTGTGTCGAAGTGCGTGTTGTTGGGGACGACATCGCCCGGCTCGAGAGTCTCGGTGAAGAGGATCTTCTCCGCGGCCCGGCCCTGATGGGTCGGGATGACCTCCGGCATCCCCGTCAAAGCATGAACCGCCTCCCGAAATCGGTAGAACGAGCGGCTTCCGGCGTAGCTCTCATCTCCGACCATCATCCCCGCCCACTGTTCAGCAGACATCGCTCCCGTGCCCGAGTCGGTGAGTAGATCGATCGTCACCTCGTCTGCGTGAAGGCCGAACAGGTTGTAGCTCGCCTTCTCGATCGCCCTCTGGCGCTCGTCGGCAGAGGTCAGGGCGATCTCCTCGGTGGAATGGATCCGGAAAGGCTCGATTATCGTCGTGAAGCCCAAGGCAGTCCTCCCAGTTCTCTCCCTCTTTGAGCTTGCCCGATCGGATGCCGAAGCCGTAGGGCCAAACGGCACACCCGGCCGGGCTGGAACAACCTCTGTAGAGGCACGGTTGGAGTCTTCATGGTCGCCCCTGTGGATCCCGAGCTCGCCAACATCGTCCTGACCGACCCCGATGGGAATCCAAAGAAGCTCGGGGACTTCGCTGCAGACCCGCTCGCCGTTGTGCTGGTCCGATACTTCGGCTGTCTTCCCTGTCAGCACTACTTGAGCGATCTGACAGCTGTTGTCGATGATCTCCCTGCCGAGAGCGGTGTGATAGCGGTAGGTGGATCCTCGGGCAGCCAGGCCAGATGGCTGCGCGACACCAGAGGGGTCGGTATCCCGCTGTTGGTCGATGAGGGTCATCAGGTCCGCTCGCGGGCTCAGCTGGGAACCCTGTCGTTGCGACAGTTGTCGAATGGCGACGGCTGGAAGAACTACGCCCGGGCGATGCGCAGCGGATTACGCCCTCAGATCCCCACCGCGGACCTGAATCAGGCGCCCGGTATTGCGATCTTCGATCGAGAGCTCAACCTCCATTGGGTACACCGCGGTGAGATGATGGGCGACTATCCGCCTGTCGAGGAGCTGGTCGAGCGAATCTCCAGCCTGAGTCTCGACGGCTGAGGGCCAACACACGGGCCTGGTTAGCATCGCCTTGGGGGGCCGGACGACCGACCGGGACCATCCGCTCATGACCTACATGTTCCAGCCGGAGATCGAGACGATGGACCGGGATCAGAAGCATGCTCTTCAGGGCAGACGTCTCATAGATCTGGTCCGCAGGCTGACCACGAGCGACTCCGAGTACTGGACCGCCAAGATGGCAGGCCTCGACCTCGGCGCGATCCGGAGCATCGACGACATCCGGAGGCTGCCGTTCACCTGGAAACAGGAGTTCAGAGACACGTATCCCTTCGACATGCTGGCAGTGGACCGATCCGAGTTGGTGCGCGTCCACGCGTCTTCAGGCACGTCGGGAAAGCCCACAGTCGTGGGCTACACCGCCACTGACATCAACGTCTTCGCAGAGGTCAACGCCCGTGCCGTTGCGATCGCTGGCGGGCGGCCGTCCGATCTGGTCCACATCGCATACGGATATGGCCTGTTCACCGGTGGACTTGGCCTTCACTACGGCGTCGAACGACTAGGAGGGGCGGCGGTGCCCGCGTCCGGCGGCAACCCCGGGTTCCAACTTGGCCTGATGGAAGACCTCGGTGCCGACGGTCTGGCCTGCACTCCATCGTTCGCCCTCCTCATGGGAGAGCGAGCGGTGGAGACCGGATTGCGGGATCGCCTGGCCGTCAGATACGGAATACATGGCGCCGAGCCATGGTCCGAGGGGATGAGAGAGCGCATCGAAGAGGTTTGGGGACGCGACTACCAGGCGGTCGACATATACGGGCTGTCGGAAGTGATAGGACCTGGGGTCGCCATGGAGAGCCCGGAGGCCAAGGGAGCGCTCTCCGTGTTCGACGACCACTTCTACCCCGAGATCGTCGACCCGGACACGGGCGACCCCATGCCGGAAGGGGAGATCGGGGAACTGGTGCTCACCACGCTTACCAAGGAGGGCCAGCCGGTCATCCGGTATCGCACACGCGACCTGACCCGCTTCGTCGAGGAGCCAGGGCCGGACGGCAGGACGTTCCGCCGGATCGCCCGGCTGATGGGACGGGTCGATGACATGCTGATCATCCGCGGGATCAACGTGTACCCGAGGGAAGTCGAAGCCGCGCTACTGGACGATGACGCCATCGGTGGTCAGTACGCGCTCGTCGTTGACCGGCGGACAACGTTGCCCGAGCTTCGGGTCGTAGCGGAGCTGGCCGAACACGGGCTCATCCCACGGGCCGGTGAGATCCGGGAGCGGGTGACCAAGGCACTAGTCGAGAAGGTCCGAATACGGGTTGAGGTCGATCTGCGTGAACCGGGTTCCTTGCCGCGCCAGGAGGTCGGCAAGGCACGCCGAGTCTTTGAGCAGACCGACGACGACTCACCTTTCGGCTAGGAGTCTGCGGGCTTCTCGGTGGAGCCGAGGAGCTGTCCCCGGAAGATCCCCGCGTTGCGGACGAAGAGCACGTTTCCCAGTCCCTGGGACAGCGAAGTCAGACGGTCGGCGTAGCCCTGCTCATCCCCGATGACGATCCGTCGGAGACCCATGAGAACGACGTCGGCATTCTCCGAGCGCTCGACGATCATGTCCTGAACCTTCGTATGGGGCGGCTTGATGGTGACATCGAGCTTGGCATCGATCCTGGCGGCCCGGGTCAGGCGCTTCAACGAGTCCAGCGTGTGGGTCTGCATCATCGGCGTGGTGGCGATCGAGTTGATGGTGATCTCGGCTCGACGCCATTCCGGGTTTTGCGACAGGAGGTGAGCAAACAGGACCAGCATGTCCCCGTTTTCCTGCAGCCCTCCCCACCACACGTGGATCGTATGTGGTTCCGACTTCAGTCCGGTTGGAGACACCCTGCAGATGACAGCCGACTTGCCGAGCATGCTGAGACGCTCGATCACCCGCAGGGCGGCCGCCTGTCGCGCCGCCGAGTTGGCCCACCCAAACATGACCGTGTTCGACTCGATACCCGCGATCCCGTTTGCCTGTGCGACGGCCACCGCACCCTCCTCGAAGTCGCCGACTATCTCAATCTCGCCAAAGGCTGTCACCCCGAGGTCCTCGAGTTCGCGGTTCAAGTCGACGGTTTGGGAGCGGACTGTCTCGGCGTGCTCCTCGAGGGAGCCCGGGATGAGAGTCGAGACCGTGAGAATCCCCCGGTCCTGGACCAGACACGATGCCAGCCGCACCAGATCGGCCCTGCGCTCCAGCTCGTCGGCGAAGAGGAGGATGTTCGGGCGCCAGTTTCGTGGGTCAACGGGCAAGCCCCTCAACTGGACGGTGGTCCGGCGGATCAGGGAAAGGAGGGCACCCCTTCGCAGATCGCCCCAGGGAGCGGTCAGCGCCCGACGCCGCATCATGACGTAGATGCCAACTTCGACCGCAATGGCAATCAGAAGCGCCGACGGGCTGATGAGGTACATGACGAAGAAACAGCCGGCGGCACCCGCCAGCGACACCCACCAGGGCACCGACAGTGTTGGGCGGAACGAAGGATCACCGGAGAGACGTTCGAGCCCGGCAGCCAGGTTCACCGTGCCATAGGTGGTGAGGAAGAAGATCGTCAGCACCGGGGCAACCGCATTGAGGTCTCCCAAGGCAACAGCTGTCGATGCCAGACCCGCGGTGATCAACAGCGGGATTCCCGGGCCTGCCACCCGAGACCAGCTCTTGCCCAGGATCCGGGGGAGGACTCGATCGTCGATCATGGCCTGCAGTGTCCGAGGTGCTCCCAGAACACTTCCGACGGCCGAAGAGAAGATCGCCCCCCACAATCCCCAGAGGATGAGAAGTGCGAGCGGTCCCGCCAGGTCGAACCAGATCAGGTTGTTGGACACCAACTCCTCGGGCGTCGCCGCCGCCGCAAGAACTATCGGCACTCCGAGATACACGGCGAATCCGACCACGACCGCCGCGATGCTCCCCAGGGGAATGGCGCGACCGGGTCGCTTGAGGTCACCGGACATGCTGATTCCGGCCATGATCCCGGTGACGGCCGGAAAGAACACTGCGAACACGACCCAGAATTCGGCCGGCTCGGTAATCGCCCTTGCTGTCGGCACTTCCGTTATCCCGCTTTGCACGGCCCCAATTACCAGCGCGACCAGGGAAAGCCCGATGCCAAGCATGATCGGCAACTGCAGCCGAAGCGCTACACCTGCGCCTCGCGCCGCCAGAAGGACCACGAGGAGAACCGTCAGCGCGGCGATCGGTCTTTCAGGGGCGGCCGGCCAGACAACCCTGACGCTCTCTGCGAGACCGAAGGCGTAGAGCGTGACCGAAAAGGCCATGGCCAGGAACAGTGGTACGCCGACCGCTGCGCCGATTTCGATGCCAAGACTGCGGGAGATGATGTAGTAGGCCCCGCCGGTGCCGACACGCATGTTCGTTGCGATCGCCGACACCGACAAGGCAGTTATCAGGGTGACCCCGTGGGCGATGACCACGATGAGAAGAGTCTGGAGCAGACCCACATTGCCGACCACCCAGCCGGTCCTCAGGTAGAGGATCACGCCCAGGATGGTGAGAATCGACGGAGTGAACACCCCTATGAAGGTGCCCAGCTTTTCGTTGGTGCCGTTGCCTATGAAGCGGCGCCAAACGCTCGGAGCCCGCTTGGACCGAAGGATCTCCCGGATTTGCTTCCTCCCTACCTCACGGACTTGGAGCATCCCAGGCTATACCCGACAGGGGGGGCCTGCCCACTAGCTAGTCCCGCAGCCAATGCTCGCCGAGAAGTGAACGACTCTCTGGATGCTCCGTTCGCCAACGGGATGGTGGTGGGCAAACAGCAGAATCGCATACCGGCTGGCCTGCAAGGACGCTGATCGGACTGCGTCTCACGACAGATCGGAACCCGTTCGGCTCGAGGATTGAAGCAGCCCTTGGTCGGTGGGAGCCGTTCGACCTATTCAGCCGGCTGGGCTCGCGACGATATCGAGCTCATCAGTGACACGGGATATGCGATAACAGGGCCGCTAGACCAGCGGCATCACCGTTGGAGCCGGTTCGTCGGTGGCATCAGTGCCACTGCGCTCTCAGTCGCGTTGATGGCTGCGCCAGCGCTGGCTGCCGGTACGCTCGGGCTCGACCCGCCGCAGGGTGAGGCCGGTCAGCAGTTTCTGATTTCCGGCCAAGGATTCCTGGCTTCGGAGCGAGTGAAGCTCTATTGGGACGGGGGACCGTTCGGCTCACCGGTTCCCGCAGACGCGAGCGGAAGCTTCTCTGCTAGTCGCAATGTCCCAGTCGATGCTCTACCCGGACAGCACGTCGTCACCGCTGTCGGTCTCCAGAGCGACATCAGGGCTGAGGCCTCGTATCAAGTAGCGGATCCGGCTGCAACTACCACCACGACCGTTCCTGCTGAGACGACCACGACGGTTAACTCTGAGTCGCCTGCCACAACAGCGGCCCCGTCCGATTCGACCACCGTTTCTTCCGAGACGACGACAGTTCCGTCTGAGACGACCACGACGGTTATCTCTGAGACGCCTGCCACAACAGCGGCCCCGTCCGATTCGACCACCGTTTCTTCCGAGACGACGACAGTCCCGTCTGAGACGACTCCGACGGAAGCTGTCGCCGGGAACAGTGCGGAGTCGGCTCCTGCAGTCTCCGCCGGCGAAGCGTTGGTGATGGTCGGCGAATTTCGAACAGACCCTGAAGAGGGCGCGCCTGATTCAGCCTCAGACTCGGCAATAGCGGCCGACCTCGCAGGTGAGGTGGATCTCGAATCAGCGGGTGGACTTGATCTACGCGCGTTTGCGACCACCCCAATCGGGCTAGCCACGGTTGCCGGAATGTCGTTGGTCGGCGGCCTCGCAGTGTGGTTCATGTGGCGAAAGCCAAGTGACGAGGACAAAGCGCCCAGCCGATAAGGCCGAGCCTCTGGTTCAGGGGGTGATCAGGAGCACGCAGCGGCACCTATTAGCTGAGTATGCGGGTGTGACAGCTAGGCCGGTGTCGGGCGCAGGTAGCCCCCGAACCCGCCGGAGTGAATGACAAGATCCGCACCAGGAGCCTGGCCAAGCATTCCAAGCGCCTGCTCGCTTGGCATCCCGTAGACCTCGAAGCGGTAGGTCTCGATGTATTCCATCGCAGACTCAGCCCGATCGCCTGCACCCTCGAAGTGAGCGTCCATAGCGTCGGCGTCCGGGAAGACATGAACGAACGAAAGCTCGGATCCGTCTTGGCTTGTGTAGCCGTAGTGGAGAAGGGTCCCTGGTTTGGAAGCCTCCATGATCGGGAAGACTTCCAAGCTCATCTTCCGGAACGCTTCAAGCTTCCCCTGTTTGACCCTGCTGTGGCTGATGAAGACGATCGGGTCAGTCATTGCTCCTCCGAATAGCAGCGGCTCGCCCGACCGAACCTACACCCGCACATAACGGCAATCATCTGCTCGTGATCCGCCGGACATAATGACGGTTATGTGCGGCTGCTTGGCGGCTACTACCGACTCTCTCGGACTATCGATCTGAAGCTTCCATTTCGGCCGCAAGGCCGTCCAGATCTCCTACGGCTGGCTCGTGGGTCCAGACCTTCAAGGTGGCAAGCAGTTCCCGGTGTTCGTTTTCCTGTCCCGGGCTTACAACGACCCGAATCGGGACGTCACTGCGCAGCGACTCCTTGTAGCTTGCCAGAATCGTTCGATGCTGTGGCCGGTCAAGGTCCAACTCGAAGACGATTCCGTGCGCTCCTTCCGCAAGGGGACAGCCCTCTCCACTCAGGATTGGGCACAGTTGCTTGAGCGGCGGTCCATGACAGACCACAACAGGATGACCTTCCTGTTCCATGAAGGCTCTGAGGGTCGGATCGACTTCGTCAGAAACGTCGAACGTAGCTGCCCTGTGGAACATCCAAAGCCGAGCCGACCTCCTTTGTCAGTTTCAGACTGGTGGAAGAGGCGTCCTCATCGCTAGGGAAGAAAGTCCCCTCAATCAGTAGATAGACAAGCCGCACACAACGGCACCTATGTTCAAGAGAGAGTGGTGTAGAGCTCCCATTCGCCGGGAACCCCTTTGAGCGTGTGGTTCCCGGTTCTGCGGAAACTGGCTCCTGTGCCGGTCATGGTCTCTTTGACAGTTCGAGATACGAGTGCTTCGTTCGGTTGGGCTAGCGCTGCGATGCGGGCTGTTATGTGAACAGCTGCGCCGGCTGCTTTTCCGTCGACTACCTCGACTTCTCCGGTGTGGAGACCGACTCTTATCTGGATTCCCAGCTTTGCCACCTCGCCGATCATCGACTGCGCTGCCTGGACCGCACGCGCTGTCCCATCGAACGTCGCCATGAAGCTGTCCCCCGCGGTGTTGACTTCCTCACCACCCCACCGTTCGAGCTCCGACCGGATCGCCTGGTTGTGGCGATCCAGGAGGCCGTGCCAGGCCTTGTCCCCCATCGAGCTGAGCAGACTCGTCGAGTCGACGATGTCGCTGATCAGGACCGTGGCCAGACGTCTCTCGGGAGCTGGGACAGCTCTGCCCTTGGCCTTCAACGCTTGCCGGTAGTCGGCCAAATACTCCGCGGCGTGGGAGAGATAGTCGTCATCCAGGCGGTTTCTGAACAAAGAGGAGCTGAACACGTCTGCCCAGTCGGAGACGCTCATGATGTAGTCGTCCCCACTTTGCGAGTAGAGAGCCCAGTTCCGAGCGTGTTCTTCCGACCGGAAGAGATTCATTCTGCTTCAGTTGAATCCAGCTGACCCTGCCCGCGATCGGGCAAAGGGGGTCGGCTGGTAGCCGACGGTTTCGGCTGGGTCGACCTCTGTTACCTGATCATCGCGGGTACTCACTCGGATCGGCTCTCCGCAATCCAGGCACCGGGTCTCTACCGAAACCTCCCGACCGGGAAACAGCCAGCGCACGGCTAGCGCCTCGAGCCCTCACTGGCCGTACCACTTCTGAACACCATCAACGCTCACCAGTAGGTGGGTCGGAATGTTGCTAAACGGAGCCCACGACTCCACGTAGTCGGTGTCATGTGCCAGCCAGCACGTCTCAGCAGGAGCTGCCGCAGCCGCTGCTCGTTGCAGGTCACGAGCCTCGTCCAACCCCACCCCCAGCTTTAGGGAAAGCTCCGAATAGTGCGGAGCCCGACCCGTTTCAACGAAGTGAGCGAGTACGGCCGTAAAAGCGCTCTGGACGATCACCGACGACGACGTCATCAACCCCTCGATCTAACTCCACGCCAGGCTACCCAAGGAGGAGGATCTCCGTCACCACCAAAGGAGCCGCGACACGCTGCCAGAAGGGCACTTGAGGGCGGGCGTGCCCATGTGACCTAGTGCCTAGGAACCATCAACTCTTGGCCCTAGGGCTCCGCTCCTTGGTCAAGGAGACTTGTGGCTTGTAGCGGAGAGGGCCACGCGGCCACAGATGTCTTGGCAAGGATGAAATGGTCGAAGCTTTCGCCCCAATCGGATTGGTGACACTCTCGGTCCTCTTGCTCTACGTCATCCATCGTGCTTCCTCGGTTGACGGCGAGTCCCACCCTGCTGAACCTGAAGGCCAGCCCGAACCGGCCGATCGCATGGGCCGCCGCAGGTTCCTGCGGCTCCTTGGAGTCGCCGGCCTGAGCAGCGTTCCTGCTGCCGGACTGCCCATGTTGTTTCGATCGAATTCCACTGCGGCATTGGCCGCTGAGCCAGCGGTCGGACCTAGTCAGCGGATTCGCCAGTGGATGATGATGATCGATCTCCGGTATTGCGATGGCTGCCAGAGTCAGGGAACCCCTCCGCAGTGCACGACGGCATGCATCGAAGGTCATCTGGCCCCCGAGCCGATGGAGTGGATAGAGGTGTTCGAACACGAGCTCTTTGGAGGGGGCACCCAGTTCATCCCAACACCCTGTCTTCACTGTCAAAACCCACCATGTGTGAATGTCTGCCCTGTTGGCGCAACCTTCTCCACTCCAGAAGGAACCGTCCTCATCGACCAGGAGCGGTGCATCGGTTGTCGCATCTGCATGGCGGCCTGCCCCTATGACCGACGGTTCTTCAACTGGGGAGACCCGCCCGTTCCGCCGGAGGCACTTCTCGCCGACTACTCGCCCGATCATCAGATTCCAGCAGAGAAGGGGACGGTCATGAAGTGCGACATGTGCCCCGACGTCGCTCGCGCCGGGGCTCTCCCCTATTGCGCGCAGGCTTGTCCGAACAACGCCATCTACTACGGAGACCTCGAAGAGGACGTGGCCACCAACGGTCGGCAGATTGTCTCCGTCACCCGCTTCCTAAGCGAGAACCAGGCCTTTCGACTCAAGGAACACCTCGGCACGAAGCCCCGGGTGTATTACGTCCCTGGCCACGGCGAGGCGGTTGGCCGGGATCCCTACTCCAAGGGCCGCATGCCCACCGAGTGGGGTTGGGTACAGCGGGCCAAGGAGGCGATCACGTGGAGTCGGTGAGTTCCTACCGGTCCCGGTTGGAGGAGGCAACGCTCAGACCAGCGCTGGTCACGTCACGCGCATACTGGATCCTTCTGGGCGCGCTGCTAGCCGTAGTGGGCGTCGGCATATATGCATGGGCGACCCAAGTCGACGAGGGGCTCATCGTCACGGGAATGCGGGACCGGATCGCCTGGGGTCTCTACATCTCGGCCTTCGTCTTCTTCATCGGCATCAGCCACGCCGGGACACTGATCTCGGCGATTCTCCGCGTCACCAAGGCCCACTGGCGGGCACCGATCACACGAATCGCCGAGTTCATAACCGTGGTGGCCCTTCTCTGTGGCGCTTCACTGATCATCGTCGACATGGGGAGGCCCGACCGACTTCTCAACGTGTTGGTCCATGGGAGGTGGCAGTCCCCCATCCTGTGGGATGTAATGGCGATCTCGACCTACCTGATGGCATCGATCGTCTACCTGGGCGTTCCGATGGTCCCCGACCTGGCCATGTTTCGCGACCGCATGACGGCGATGGGAAGGAAGGTGCGGTCCAGGTTCTATCGCTTCTGCGCCATTGGATGGCGTGGGGCGCCAGAGCAACGCCGGCCCCTGGAAAGATCGATCGGGGTGATGATGATCATCATCATCCCGATTGCCGTCACGGTCCACACAGTTGTCTCCTGGATATTCGGGATGACACTCAGAGTCGGATGGAACAGCACCATCTTCGGACTTCTGTTCGTGGCCGGCGCCATCTTTTCAGGTATCGCGACCTTGGTGATAGTCATGGCTCTGCTTCGACGGATCTATCACCTCGAGGAGTACATCACGGAGAAGCACTTCGTGAATCTCGGCTATTTGATCGCGACGTTCACCTTGATCATGGTGTACATCAACATCTCCGAGTACCTGACCACAGGATTCAAACTCGAAGAGGGCGAGGAGTTCCTGTTTCGTGAGCTCTTCCTCGGCGGCCTCTCCCCCCTCTACTGGTTCTACTTCTTCGGTGGCCTCGTGCTTCCCGGCCTGCTCATACTCATCAAGAAGACCCGGACGATCGCCGGTGTCGTGGTGGCGTCGATACTCGTCGACGTCGCGATGTTCGCCGAGAGGTACTTCATAGTCGTGTCCGGGCAAAGGGTGCCCCTCATGCCCTACGAGCCGTTCAACTACCAGCCGAGCTGGGTCGAATGGTCGATCTTCGCAGCAGCGGTCTCCGGGTTCATCCTCTTGATCATGGTCTTCCTGAAGGTGTTCCCGATCATGGCCGTCTGGGAGATCGTGGAGGAGAAGGAGGGTCTTGGAGAACTGACCCCAGATCTTCAAACCGCTGGAGAAGTGTCGTGATGACATCGAGACGTCGAGCCTCGCTCACGGGCCTTGTTCTGTGTCTGCTCTTGCTGCCCGCGCTTCCGGCCTCGGCCGGCCACATCGAGATCGAGGTTGAGCAGCCGGGGACCGTAAACGTTGGCGACACGGTGGTCCTCACGGTTCTGGTTAGGTCCGGTACCAACGGTGCACGCGTGGCAGGAGCACTGGTGGTGGCAACACGAAGAGCAGAGATCGCCGGATTCTCCGGGTCGGTCGAAATAGCCCGGGCCGTCACCGACGAAAACGGCATTGCGAAGTTGAGCTGGCGAGAACGGAGCGGAACCAACGAGACCCTCGTCGTGGCTTATGCGGCCCCAGGCGAGAACCAGATGGAGTCCGAGCCGCTTCAGGTGATCACCGTCGGGCCCGGCCCTCAACTGGAGGGCCCGGAGTCTGACTTTCGAATCCCCGGCCTGGGAGTGTGGGTGCTGATCGCGGTGCTGGTGGGCATCTGGTCAGTCATCCAGTTCGCTCTGGTGGGTCCGATCCAGGTTGCGGCAGACATCGACGCGTCCCTCGATGAGGACGCCGAAAGTGGGGCGACGTGAAAGCCCTCAGGCTCAATCTGGCCACGATCGTGTTCATCGCCGCAATAGTCGTGGCGACGTCTCTGGTAACGGTCATCCTGAGAAACCCGGCCAGTCGGATCGACCTCGAGGATCCCAGCTTCTACCAGCGCACCGAGATAGCGCTTCTTCAGCAGGAATACGTGTACCAGGGATACGGGATCGGGGTCGGCCTCATCGATTCGGGCGCGGATCCTCATCTCGTTGGCAAAGCGCTGTGGGTCAGAACGGGGTGTGTTGGCTGCCATGGCATTTTCGGCGAGGGTGCGGTGGTTGGTCCCGAACTGTGGGACATCGACTCCGAAGACCCCGAAGACGTCGGCGACTTCATTCGGGATGTGCGGAACGGCCCGGGAGGAATGCCGCCATACCCAGACAGTTATCTATCAGACGAAGACCTCGGGCTGATTCTGGTCTTCCTAGAAGCTGCGCCTTCGGACGCGGCCGCACTGGGTGCAACCAGCACGACGACCACGACCACGATCGCGCCGACAACGACGACGGCTCCCGACGCCAAAGACGGGACGACCACGACAGAGCCCCCGGAAGCTCTTGGACTCGTGGCCTCCGCCGCCGACATAGCTGTCGACGGGAACCCAGACGATTGGGAGGGAGTCGAGGGTCTCGACATCGTCCTGGATCCGATCGAGGGCGAGGCCGCGCCATCTCATCGCGCGTCGATCAAGGTCGCTCACGACGAGACCTACGTCTATGTCCTCTTCACAGTCGAAGACGACTTCAACTGGAGCGACATAGATCCCCACTTCTCGGGAGCGCCCGCGGTCATGTGGGCAGTCGAGCAGGCGGCCGGAGCCCACATGGGCGGCGATGACCCGTCCGGCTATCCGGGCCTCGGGTTGGTCGACATCTGGTTCTGGCGCCTGGACTGCCCGCCAGGTGCTGAGCAGGGTGGTGCCGTCTCCGGTCCGGGAACGGGAGATCCCGGCAACGACGCTGGCTGCAACTTCGACGACGAGTGGGCAACCGACCCGGAGACCCAGGATGACGATGTTGGACCCGACGCGGAGAACAGCTTGTTGGGTGTCTTCACCCACTCCAATCCGACCGAGGACGCTCCTGGCACGTGGTACTTCGAGATGCGCCGCCCCCTTCAAACAGGTGATCCTCAGGACGCACAGTTCGAGGCTGGCAGGCAGTACCGGCTGGCCCTCGCATATTGGGACCCCGATGCGGGTCAGAACGGTTGGGGGCCAAGAGACCACGTCCAGAGCTCGAATCTCGGATGGATCAACGTGATGTTTGTGGAGTGATTTGATGCGAAATCATCTGTTTTCTGGCCCGAATCCGAGGGCGCGAACAGACCGGGGGCGTCACATCACGTCGTCGGAGTCGTCGGTGTTGACATGCGCCCGGCTGAGGATCCGTTTGGCGGGTGAGGGTTAGACGACGGCGGTTGGAACTGTCAGGCCGAGCAAGGTTCGTTCTGGTCTTCGTTCAGCCGGAGTGCCCAACGTGCTCGAAGGTTTGGGCGAGCTCGAGAGTGCCACTGGCGGAACATCGCGATGATCTGACCGTCTTGGATCGGGAGAGGGGTTCCTGCTGCTACGTCACCTCCTCGAGCGGCTGGGCTCTGGCGAGCCAACTGGCGAAAGGTACTCTCTCCTTGCCCCCCGGCCGATGGTCCCACGATGTGCTTCGCGGCCCGGGCTACTCTCGCGCAGCAAGCTCCAGCAGCGACACGGCCTGGGACGCGCCTCTCGATGAGTCGATCTACTTTCCTCGCGCTAGTGCGGCACCAGCGCCGAGTGCTCGCATCTTCGCCATCGAGACCTCGCGGCTCAATGGGACCATGCCGCAGTTGGTACTCGGGTATACGCGACCGTATCCCACCCGGTCTGCGATGGACTCAATCGTTGCCGCGACCTCGTCTGGTGTTTCGACCCGGTCTGTGGCCACATCGATCACACCCGCAAGAACCCCTTTGTCCCCGAGCAGATCGAGAACTTCGAGTGGCACATGTGAACCTGCGACTTCAAGCGACACATTGTCAATGCTGGACTCGGCCAAGACCGGGAACGTTGTCTCGTACTGTCGCCACTCGGATCCAAGACCTTGCTTCCAGTCGATATTGGCCTTCACCCCGTACCCGTAGCAGATGTGCACGGCAGTCTCAGCCTCGACTCCCTCGGCTGCCTTCTCGAGTGCCTGTATCCCCCACTTGGCAACTTCCTCGAGGAACACGTTGAAGGCCGGCTCGTCGAACTGAACCAAGTCCACGCCAACCGCAGCAAGGTCCCTCGCTTCGGCGTTGAGGGCCTCGGCGAAGACCATGGCGAGAGTCTCACGGTCGCCATAGAAGTCATCTTGCAGCGTGTCGGCCATCGTCATCGGGCCGGGAAGCTGGTACTTGATCGGCCGGTCGGTGAGAGATCGCAGGTGTCTGGCGTCCTCGACAAAGACTGGGCTTGACCGTCCTACTTGTCCGACAACCCTGGGGACCGAAGCTTCATAGCGGCGTCGGATGCGAACCGTTGCCCTGTTCTGTGAATCAACGCCATCGAGACCCTCGATGAAACTCGTCACAAAGTGCTGACGGGTTTGCTCGCCATCACTGATGATGTCGAGACCAGCCTCCAATTGGTCGGCAACAACCAACCGAACCGCGTCCTGTTTCGCCATGGCGAGGTTCTCGCCCTCGAGCAACCATCCAGCCCACAGCTTCTCTGGTGTCACCAACCACCCCGGCTTGGGGAGGCTTCCGGCTAAAGCAGTCCGGAATCTCATGACGCCGACGATAACCGGAAAGCTATGAGCGCTGTTCGCTCAGCCGGAAGGCGCGCTCCCGCCATTGTGTGCGGTGTCGGCCAACTGGGTCTGGTCGTGCCCATGCACCAGCAGCCGACCGAGTGTCAAACATGAGAAAACCCCAGGCAATGCCTGGGGTTTCTTTCGTAGCGGGGGCAGGATTTGAACCTGCGACCTTCGGGTTATGAGCCCGACGAGCTACCAGACTGCTCCACCCCGCGTCGGGTGTGCCTCAATTGTACGAGTGGCGCGAGACTGCGCAACCCCCGAGCGACCTATTCCCTGTCCACCCAACCCGTGAGGCTGGCGACATGGCCGTCGGGGTCGCGGAAGTGGGCGGCGAGCAGCTCGCGATCCCCGTCCTCGGTGACGGGCCGGAGCTGCACCTCGAAGGGCACCCCGCGCTCGGCCATCTCGGCATGGGTGGCTCTCACGTCCTCTACCTCAAACACCAACTCGGTCAGCGAGGAGTCTGCTCCCATCTCGCTTTGGGCCTGGTTGAGGGCTAGCTGAACTCCCCCACCATCCAGGAAGACGAACGACCCGTACCCGAAGAGGACGCTCAGCCCCACCTTCTCGGTCCAGAAAGCGAGCGACGTGTCGAGGTCCGAGACCCGCAGGATCACGCGTGTGATGTTCATATGGCCGACCCTACGCAGCCAACCGGAGCGATGACCCGGCTGCGATCCCTTCTAGCTCGGCCTGCGCGACCGGCGCGGCACCTTCGCCCCGATCGCCCTCCGCGAGAGAGGCCCATACCGGCACGCTTGGCGCGCCGCATGCATCGCTCGACTACCAGGACGACCAGCCCCTTGTCGCTTGCGACGTTCGTCCTGCCCATGTTCACACCTCTCGCTGTATTCGGGTTCAACCTATGGACCTTGGCCTCTACCCGATCGTCGGCACGATCGCGACCATCAGGCGAGACTGATAGGAGGTCGACATGAGGGCGAAGCCCGGAGACAGCCTCGTTATCAAGGGCCATCGGGTCGGAGAAGCCGACCGTCGCGCCGAGATACTCGAAGTGCGAGGTGGCGACGGCGAGCCGCGTTATCACGTCCGTTGGGCAGACGGCCACGAGGGCTGGGTGTATCCCGGCAGCGACGCGGTCGTCGAGAAGAAGAAGCTGAAGACGGCCTAGGCATGGGCGACACCCGCTTCGTCGAGGTGTCCGCCGGTCCGGTGAGTCTGGGCGGCACGCTGGCAGCGCCCTTCGATGCCGAAGGTCTCGTCATATTTGCCCACGGCAGCGGCAGCAGCCGTCACAGCCCGCGCAATCAGTTGGTGGCTTCCCACCTCAACAATCAAGGCATGGCGACGCTCCTCTTCGACCTGCTCACTCCCGAAGAGGAGCTGGATCGCTCCAATGTCTTCGACATACCGATGCTCGGCGCCCGTCTGGCGCTCGCAACTGAGTGGGCCCGAGGGGAGGTCACGGGTCTTCCCATCGGCTACTTCGGAGCCAGCACCGGAGCCGCCGCTGCTCTCGTGGCAGCCAGCGAGCTCGGTCCTCAGATCGAAGCCGTGGTGTCGAGAGGTGGCCGGCCGGATCTGGCCCGGGAGCATCTCCCTCATGTCGTGTCTCCCACACTTCTGATCGTGGGTGGCAACGACCGGCTCGTTCTCGAGCTGAATCACGAGGCCGCCATCCAAATGAAGTGCGACAGGAAGCTGGCGGTCGTTCCGGGCGCGATGCATCTCTTCGAGGAACCCGGGGCCCTGGAGAGAGTGGCGGAGATGGCGGGATCTTGGTTCAGTGCACACCTGGGAGCGAAGGCTGCCGCATAGCATCCGGCGGAGTGACCTACACCGTCCTCTCCCACACGGCGGACACCGGCATAGAAGCTGCTGCAGAGACCTTCGACCACCTGATGGAGGTCATGGCCACCGGGATGTTCGAGACAATGGCAAGTGTCGAGGAGAACGAGATGACTCACCGGATCGATCTCGAAGTCTCCGCGTCCACCCGGGAGGACCTGCTGGTTGACGTTCTGTCCGAGCTGCTGTTCAAGTCGGAGGTCGAAGACCTCCACTTCTGCTCCTTCGAGGTGACCGAGTCGGCCCCGCTCGTCCTACGCGTCGTCGCCAAGGGCGTCCCTATCAAAGACATCGAGCCCTCCGGGCCACCGATCAAGGCGGTCACCTATCACGACGTCACCGTCATCGAATCCGAAGAGGGCTGGTTCGGGAGGGTCTACTTCGATGTCTGACCTCGAAATCACGAGAGCCTCGGAGTTCACATGGGACATCCCACGTTCCGAGGGCATGCGGGTCCCCGGGCGGATATACGCCTCCGAAGCGCTCATGGAGCCCGTGAGACGCGACCGTGCAGCGACTCAGGTGGCCAATGTCGCCCACCTTCCCGGGATTGTCCGAGCCTCCTTCGCCATGCCGGACATTCACTGGGGCTATGGATTCCCCATCGGGGGCGTGGCCGCTACCAGGGTCGAAGGCGGCGTGGTCTCGCCAGGTGGAGTCGGATTCGACATCTGCTGCGGGGTGCGGCTGATCTCGTCTCGGTTCTCCGTCTCCGACTTCGAAGAGCACAGGGAAGCAATCATGTCCGAGTTGTCCCGACGGACGCCACGTGGTGTGGGCAAGGGGGGCATCGCTCCCTCACACCTGCTGCCGGCGATCCTCCAGCGCGGCGCCGCCGCCGCCGTCGAAGAGGGATACGGATGGCCCGATGATCTGGAGCGATGTGAGGAGAGAGGCACATCCTCGGGAGCGAGTCTGGAATCGATAAGCGACAAGGCCTTCGAAAGGGGTAAGAGCCAGATCGGTTCGCTGGGGGCAGGCAACCACTTCCTCGAGGTCCAGGTAGTCGACCAGGTCCACGACGACGAGGCAGCGCGAGTGTTCGGCCTCTCCGCAGGGATGGTCGTGGTGATGATCCACTGCGGATCGAGAGGGCTCGGCCATCAGACCTGCACCGACCAACTCAAGATGATGGGCACAGCGATGTCACGCCATGGCATCGCCGTACCCGACCGTCAACTCGCATGTGTGCCGATCCAATCCGCCGAGGGCCAGGCCTACATGGCGGCAATGGCTGCCGCTGCCAATTTCGCCTGGGCCAACCGTCATATCCTCGCCCACGAGGCGCGTGCTGCCTTCGCCGCTGCCATCGGCATGCGGCCGGAAGACACGGGGATGAAACTCGTCTTCGACGTTGCCCACAACCTGGCCAAGGTCGAGCGTCACAACGTGGACGGACGCGTCGAGCATCTGTGCGTGCATCGCAAGGGAGCAACGAGGGCGTTCGGGCCAGGACATGCCGATCTTCCCGACGACCTCAGGAACGTTGGCCAGCCGGTCCTCATCCCGGGAAGCATGGGGACGGCGTCTTGGGTGCTCAAAGGAACTTCGAACAACCCCGCATTCGACTCCGCGGCCCATGGGGCAGGTCGGGTCATGAGCCGTAAGAAGGCAAAGGGAGAAGCGTCCGGTCAGGAGGTGCGCCGCCATCTCGAGAAGGCGGGAGTGGCGGTCCGTCCCGGCTCAGTGCGTTTGCTCGCCGAGGAAGCCGACTACGCCTACAAGAACGTGGACGAGGTGACCGAGGTTTGCCACGAAACGGACCTGGCCCACCGGGTGGCGAGGCTGCGGCCGCTGGGCGTGGTCAAGGGATAGCCGACCTTCGGTCGGCGGGTGGCAGGTAGTAAGTAGTAGGCATCAAGTTGGCGGCGGTGAGTGCCTGCTTCCTGATACTTGATACCTGATCCCGCGAGGCGAAGCCGAGCCTCTAGCGGTAGCGCCAAACGATCCGACCTCGCGTGGGGTCGTAGGTCGAGACCTCAACATCGACGGTGTCGCCAGGAAGTACGCGGATGCCGCGCCCGCGGCGCATTCGCCCCGACGGCTTGGCGAGAAGCTGGAAACCGCTCTCCAACTCGACCTCGAACGTCGAGTCGGGAAGCATCTTCATCACGGTTCCCCGCATGCGGACATATTCCTCGGTGTCTTTCGCCATGTACCGGACAGGTTAGGACAAGCGTGGTTGCTTGGAGAAGGTCAGCCGATTGCGAGAATCGAGGCATCGGTCGACTCGGAGATCACCTTCTCCAACTCGGCGATTATCCGCTCAGCCTCCTCGACCCACGCCTGATAGTCGGCCAGGTTGCCCTGGCTCAGGGCAGTGTTGGCGTTTGCGAAAGCGGCTGCCGCATCGGCAATCAACTGCTCGATCGTCACCTCCCCCGTCGGAGGTTCCGGATCGGTCGGTTCCTCGCCGGAGGACACGCCGAAAACGAGCTCCAACGCACCGGTGAGAGTGTCAGCCCACTCGACCCGATCGCTGAACACGACAGCGACACGACGGAATTCGGGGAAGGCGCCGCCCTCCTCCTCCAAGTAGATCGGCTGGAGATATATGACGGAGTCCTCGATAGGAACCACCAAGAGGTCACCCTTGATCACCACCGATCCGTCACCACGCCACAGGCTGAGTTGCTGGGAGATCTCGGCGTCCTGTTCGATACGCTGACCGGCTTGTTCGGTGCCGTCGACGAGCTTGCCCTCAGGCATGCGGTAGTCGATCAGGCGTCCGTAGCGCCCGGGCGTGGAGTCAGCCACGAGGAACCCGACCATGTTGCGCTTCTCCCTCGGATTGAAAGGTTGGAGCAGCAAGTAGGAGAGGTCGTCCTCTCCAGGCAGCTCGGTCAAGAGGTAATACGGGAGGATCTGTCGCAGCGTGGTCGCGTTGAAGATGTCGCCATTGAGCCTCTCCGAACCGCTCCGGTTGATGTCGGCAGGGTCCACCGGGAAAGACCACTCGTCATTCCCCGAGAAGAGCTGGTTCTCCTCGAAGACGTGGTACTTGAGATAGATTTCGCTCTGGAGACGGAACAAGTCCTGGGGATACCTGAGGTGATCATCGAGTCCCTCGGGCATCGCCGAAGCGTTCCGGAAGAGACCGGGATACGTGGCGGCCCACGAGCGCACGATCGGATCGCTGTCGTCGACGACGTAGAACGTCACATCTCCGTCGTGGGCGTCAACCACAGCCTTGACCGAGTTCCTCAGGTAGTTGGTTCCGCGCTGGATGCCGGACGTGATGGCCAGCCGCGCCTGGCCGTCGATGTCGACCGGCTGAGAGTATGGGTACCAGGAGGTGTGGGTGTACAAGTCGACTACCCAGAGGATGCGCCCGTCGAGGATGACCGGATAAGCGTCGGTGTCGGGCTCTAGGAACGGCGCCACGTTCTCGACGATCTCGCGGACGTTTCTCTCCACCAGCACTCGGCTGTCGCTTCGGATCTGACCGGAGATCAGCAGGTTGAGGTCCCGATAGCGGAAGGCGAAGGCGATGCGACGCCAGATGCTGTCGATCACGACGCCGGCCCCGCCGTCGTACTCGTTGTACTGCGTGCCTTGGGCCAGAGGGATGTCGATCTCCTGGGGAGATATGCCGGTCTTGACGATCACAGGACGGCCTGGCTCATAGGTCTCGCCGAAGTAGACCCGGGGCTCGGTGAGGTCAAGGGTCTCGACGGAGGCGACCGGCGGTACGTCCTTGAGGAGGAAGTTGGGCTGGCCGTCGCTTTGGACGACGTTGGCCTGGTTGACGACTGCCCCATACCCGTGGGTGTAGAAGAGACGGGTGTTCTGCCAGTCGGTTTCGGGGAGATTGAGCTCCTCCAGTTCGCGCACAGCGATCATCACCTGCTTGGGCGTCCCGTCGTCCAGGTACCGATCGGTGTCCACCTTGCTCAGCGCGTAATAGGGCTCGAGCTCCTGGAAGTTCTGATAGGTACGCGGCAGCACCGTCGGGCTCCAAATCCGGAGATTGTCGACGGTCAGCTGATTGTTCGATATGTCTTGGGCTGTCAGATCATCCGCCGCGTCGAAGTTCCGGACCTCGACGCCGGCGAGCTGCCAGGCACTCTTGGTCATCTCGAGATTGTCCGCGATGTACGGTGTCTCCTTGGCCAGTTGGTCGGGAACGACCGTGAACCTCTGGATGATCGCCGGGTAGATCGAGCCGGCTGCGATGGCCACCACGACCCACGCCGCCACAGAGACGCCTGCAAGGGTCCAGCCTTTCCGGAAGATGTTCAGGATGAACAGCGCGGCGGCGATCAGGGCGATCACCAATAGGAGTCGAAGGGCTGGAAGCCTCGCCGTGATGTCGGTGAAGCCAGGCCCGAAGAACTTCTCGGCGCGGTCGGAATAAAGGAGCTCGTACATATCCAGGCGATACGAAGCAGCCCGGACCAGGGCGACAACGGCAAACATCGACGACAGTTGGATCTTGGCCCCCTGGGAGGAAAAGAGACGGCGGCCGTCGAAGCGGATGCCCCCATTCACGTACTGGGCGATGATCACGAGGATCGTCGCCATGACCATCAGGTTGAACAGCCAGTCCACTCCTATCTCCAGAAGCGGGAGGCGGAAGATGTAGAAGCCGAGGTCGATCCCGAACACCGGATCCGAGGAGCCAAAGGTTTGGCTGTTCATGAAGAGAAAGACCTCGTTCCGCCACGTCGCCACGGCCACCCCGAGAATCAACGAGAGCCCGGCGGTGACTATCAGCCGAACCTGGCGAATCCGGGGCTCGATCCACTCTCGAAGCCTTTCGACCAGCTCTTCTTCCTCGGTCAGGTCGAAAGGCGCCCAACGTGGCGAGAACCGATCGACAAGTCGAAGACTCACCCACAAGACCGCCAGTGCCAGCCCCACACCGACGGCCCCGAGAACAATCGACATGCTCCAATTGCGCAACCAAACGTTGCGATATCCGATGGAGTCGAACCACAGGAAGTCGGTCCACAAAGTACCGGCCGCGGTGAGGAGCAGGTAGACGGCTGCGGCGATCGCCAGGATGAGGCGAATAGGCCGGCGGCCCTCCCGTCGATAGTTGGGCGGTATCCGGGTGAACATCGGAGGCGAAGTCTACGGATTGCCCAAGACAACCGATCGAGACGACCAGGCCCGCTTGGTCTCTAGCCGACCGGGGCTTCGGCCGGTATCGACTTTTCGATGCCGCGTTCGAAGGCCTCGATCGCCGCTTCCCGGATTCTGCGCTCGGCCTCGTCAGTGCGCCAAACACGGAACACCTTCGATGCAGCGGATTGTCTTTCCCTCTGCCCGGCCCCTGCGTCATCAAGCGCACCCGACAGCGCTCCTCCCAGCGCCGCACCGAAGTCCTTGACGATCCCTTGCCTCGGTGTCCGGGGCCTCTTCAGTTTGTCACCCGTCATCTCCTCGGCAACGGCGTGTCCTGCGGCGAATGACTCCGCCCAGACGGTGGTCAATTCCGCTTGGACGGCCTCCGAGATTGCTGAAGCCTCGGGACGCCATGCTTCGTCGGTCCGGAGACTGTCGAGAGCGATGTTCTGCAGCTCGGTGACCGCCTTCTTCACACCCCGCAGAGCGCGATTGGTTATGGGAAGAAGACGTGAGTCGCGCTCCTCGATCCAATCCCTGGTGGCAATCGGCTCGGCTGGCGAGGCCGGCTCCGACTCGGCCTCGACCTGGACCTCTTCGAGGGGCTCGCCGCTGCGCAGCGAGTCGAAGAGCGCCCCGAGATCGTCGGGGCTCCCTGCCGGCTCCGCGGCTATATCGGCGACTGGCACCGGATGAGGTTCCGGATCGGGCTCCGGCTTGGGCTCCTCGGCCGCCTCCAACCGATCCGAGGAGGGCTTTGCCTCGGCCTGGACCACACGGACCGTCTCACCGGGCTCCCATGTCTGCGGCTCGGCTGACTGGGGCGGCACAACCTTGACACTGGAGCTCTCAGCAGTGAGATCCAGGCTCTCCCGCCGCTCCTCCAACGAGCCCTCGAGGCGGGTCAGTGTCGAGCGGACGTTCTCCAGCTCCTCCAGAAGCTCGTCGCGCCGTTGCTCCAGCGCACGCGTTCTCTCCTGGGCGGCCGCCGCCTGCTTATTCGCCTGGTCGATGATCTCGTCACGCCGCTTCTCCGCCTGGGAGGTGATGCGCTCGGCATCCATGGTGGCGTTGCGAACGCGGTCCTCTGCCTCCCGACGCGATGTGGCGGTCAATCGGTGAGCCTCTCGCTCTGCCTCACCCTGGATCGTCAGGACGTCCCTATCCACCTGTTCACGCATCTTGCGCGCCTCTTCCTCGGTTTGCCCGAGGAGGTCGGCCCCGGTGGTCCAGGCATCTCGCCTCAGAGCCTCGGCATCCGTGGCGGCCTGCCTCAGCTTGAGTTCTGCCTCAGCGGTGGCATCGGTTCGCCAACGAGTGGCATCAAGGCTGGCTCGCTCTCTCATCGACTCGGCGGCATCCCGGGCTGCCTGGAGGATCGCGCTCACTTCCCGCCCCACCTCGTCGAACTCCGCTTCGAGGTCCTGGGCACCCACGTCTTCGAGTTGAGTTCGGAGACGGTCGCGCTCCCGCTCCAACTCGTGAAGCCTCATGGCGACTACGTCCAGGAAGGCCTGTACCTCGGAGCGGTCAGCGCCGCGAAACGTGCTGGCGAACTGGGCGCGCCTCACCTCATCGGCGGTGATATCAGGAGCCATCAGCCCTTAAAGATACCGACCCGGCAGGTCAGTACTCGACCTTGCGCGGGGATTTGACTAGGCAGCAGCGAGCGATTCGAGGAATTCAACCGCTTCCTCGAGCGTGGCCACGGGCACGATCTCGATCGAGTCGTATTGGGCGGTGAGGGCGGTTTCGTATTGGGTTTCGGGAACGAGGATGAACTCGGCGCCAGACGCCTCGGCCCCTACGACCTTCTGCCTTATCGACCCGATGTTGCCCACGACTCCATCGACCGTGATGGTCCCGGTCCCCGCAATGACCCGCCCCGCGGTCAACTCACCCTCGGTGAGAGTGTCGATGATCGCCAGCGCGTGCATCAGCCCGGCCGAGGGACCTCCCACGTCTCCCGCCCGAATCTCAATCGGGAAAGGCGGTTTCACCAGCTCACCGATGACGATGCCGATCATGGGATCGCCGGGACGATCAGGATGGTCGGCCAACTCGAGCTCCAACTCGACCTTCGAGCCGTCCCGCTCGACCGTAATCGGAACGACATCCCCGGGTGCGAGGCCCTCTATCGCATCGGGGACGTCCTCGAAGCGGGTCACCGAAACACCATTCAGGGAGACGATGGAGTCACCCAACTCGAGGACAGCTGCGGCGGGGACACCCTCGACGATGTCGTTGATGACCACCTCGAACGGCTCCATCTCGATTCCGAGAAAGTTGAGAGCGGCGGCAATGGAGCGGAAGTTGGAGTCGTCCATCTGCTGGAGCACCCGATTGCGGTACTCCTCGTCGGTTTCACCTGCGCGACGTCGGGTCTGCTTCTCGAACGTGTCGATCGCAGGATCGAACTCGGCGATCAGCAGCTCGAAGATATTGATGTCCTGGTGGATGACGGTGAGAACCACCAGCTCCCCGGTCGGCGGGAACACATCCACTCCCTCAACGACGATCGCATCGGCGGCGTCGGAGACCGGCCCTGCTGATGATGCCTGGTAGCCGATCTCGACGCTCCACAGGACCACGGCAGCGACACCAGCTGCGAGCAATGATGCGACCAGCTTCACGGGCCCTCGAGAGGTGCCTTTGGTTTCTTCGCCCATGGGACCGGTGAGGGTATTGGGGGTATGGGGCTAGTTGGTCCTATCGGAAGGCCAGACCACGGCGCGAATGGCGTCAGCCACCTCGCCGGGTGCCTCCTCCTGGAGGAAGTGACCGGCGTCGGTGGCAGTCACCTCGGCGTGAGGCAGGAGACGCTCGTGGCGCCGACGGAGCCGACCGAGGACCGGGTCGTTGTCTCCCCAGACGATGGCGGCGGGCCCGTCGAATGCCTCCAGGAACTCTGCATTCCGGGTCAGGAGAGGCACGGAAGGGTGGTCCATCGAGTCCGGCACCATCCGCACCAGGCCGATCACCGCCTCACGGCGACTCCTCCGGCGGAGGGGGTAGCCATAGGACTTCTTCGCCAGCGCGTCGATGGACCGTCTGTCGTGTTGGCCGAACCGCAACCAGTTCTGAGGGCGAATGATGTGGGTGCTGGCAGCGCCGAGCTTCGTTCTGAAGAAGCGATGAAAGGTGGTGCCCTTGAATCCGGGCTTTGGCGGGCCGATCGAGGTGTTCAGCACGACCAGGCCACTCATCAGCCCGGGATGGCTGGAAAGAGCGTGCAGTCCGATGGGCCCGCCCCAATCCTGGACCACTGCCACCGCAGAGCCGAGATCGAGGTGTTCGAGCAGCGCCGACGTCCAGTTGCTGTGGTTCTGGAGCGTGTGTTGGGAGGGTGAATCGGGGGCGTCGGAGAACCCGAACCCGATCAGATCCGGGAATATCAACCGGACCGGCTCGCCTTCCAGATCGTGGGCCAGCTTGCGACTGAGATATCCCCAGGTCGGGTTGCCATGAAACGACACCACCGGCCTCCCCTCGCCCTGTTCCATGACATGCATGCGCAGGC
>JABAOH010001383.1_pt1 | contig 80899 bp, 71 predicted proteins | sample 7062181 | NCBI WGS metagenome assembly JABAOH01 (sample SAMN14538630, study PRJNA623070) | marine sediment metagenome | biome: marine biome [ENVO:00000428]; feature: marine pelagic biome [ENVO:01000023]; material: deep marine sediment [ENVO:00002113]; isolation source: pool of 5 deep marine... | reverse complement strand
GGCTAGCAGCTGGCATGCCGCTGCCCGCTTTCCATCCGTCCCCGAATCGTGTACTCGCGCCCTCGGTTCGCTTGACACTACAGCGCCTTGATCTCCTGCGGGCCTCATACTTGTGGGAAGAGGCTGACGAAGTAGTGCAACATCATATGCAGAGCTGGCAGGCGCCGGCCGGAGAGATTCTCGACGTGGCGGAAGGGCTGATCGGACGGGGTTGGGTTGCCGAAGGTGTCAGGCTCGGGTGGCAGGCGGCGGAGACCGGGGTGCTGAACGACACTCGTGTGTTGCGGGTGATCTTCCCGTGGCCGTTTCGCAGGCTGATCGAGGCCGAGGCCGAGGCGCATGGCGTCGACCCCTACCTGGTGGCAGCGATGATACGTCAGGAATCGACGTTTCGAGCGGAGGTGACGTCCCGGGCTGGCGCTCGGGGGCTCATGCAGCTCATGCCGCGGACTGCGGCAGGGCTGGCTCGGCGCCTAGGGGTGGAATGGGATGATCAGCTGCTGGCAGTTGCGGACGCGAACCTCCACCTCGGTACTGCCCACCTGGCGGCTCTGTTGAGGAGTTATCGAGGGAACGTGATTGCTGCCCTCGCGGCGTACAACGCTGGTAGTCGACCGGTAGCCCGGTGGCTGCGGTATCCCGAGGCGAAGGACCAGTTCCGGTTCGTGGAGCGGATACCGTATGCTGAGACGCGGCGGTATGTACGCGCCGTTCTGCGGAACCGGGCGCTCTATCGGGCGCTGTACCCCCCCGCTGAGAGTCAGGCGGTCGACGACCAGTGAGCGCCGCGGGCCTGCGTCGCCTGCTGCACGCGTGTACGGCTGCCGTTCTGCTTGTCATCCCACTTGCCTCTTGGACAGCATTCCGGGTGGTGGTCTTGGTGGGCGCGGTAGTGGCCGTCGCGTTCGAGACCGCACGGCTTAGCCTTCCCGGATTCGGCCCCCGTGTTGCCCGTGTCGTACCGGTGTTTCGTGCGTCCGAGGCGCGCCGCCCGAGTGGAGCGGCATGGTTGGGGGTGGGGTACGGGATTGCGGTCTGGTTCCCTCAACCGGCGCCGGTGGCGGGTGTTCTAGTCGCGGCGTTGGCCGATCCCGCAGCGTCCTTCGTAGGAGCACGGCGGAGTACCCTGGGGCGCAAGACGTTCGCGGGTAGCGCGGCGCATTTCACGGTCGCCTGCGGGCTCCTCGCGGTCCTCGGGCTTGGGTGGACTGTTGTACTCAGCGCCGCAGCGGTGGGCGCAGCACTCGAGCGGTGGTCGGGCGCCGTCGACGACAATCTCTTGGTCGCGCCTGGTGTTGCTGCGGTCGTCGCGCTCCTTGCTTGACAGCAGGGAGCACGGCGAGGCAGTATTGCGCGATCGGGTATGGGTGGTGGGTTTGAGGAGCGTCTCAGTAGTGGTGTTACAGCAGGAGGAAACGCATATGGCACGGGGGAAGGTTAAGTGGTTCAATGATGCAAAAGGGTATGGGTTCATCGAGCTAGAGGGCGGTGGAGAAGACGTGTTCGTCCATTTCTCGGCGATTCAGATGGACGGGTTCAGGACGCTCGTTGAAGGTCAGGAAGTCGAGCTCGAAGTAGAGAGCGGTGAGAAGGGGCAGTTCGCGTCGAACGTCGTCCGAGTCTAGCTCTCTTCCCCGTCGACAACGGCGACGCCCCGCTGAATGTCGGCGGGGCGTTTTGTTTCTGGCTATCTTCTCCCCATGCCGGCACCATGCGAACCGCGACTGTTTCTGATCGACGGTTACGCCCTGATCTATCGGGCGTTCTATGCGATGATCAACCGCCCGCTCCGCACGAGTCGCGGTGAGAACACCTCGGCGGTCTGGGGGATTGCGAACTTCCTCCACCGTCTGTTTGCCGAACATCGCCCTGACTATGTGGCGTGGGTCCACGATGCCGGCACGTCGTTGCGCACGGATGTCTACCCCGATTACAAAGCCACCCGTGAGAAACTCGACGACGAGCTACAGGAAGATTTCGACCGTTCAGTGGAACGGATCGAGGAAATGCTCGATGCGTTTGGTGTTGCGCTTGTGGCAGTCGACGGGTATGAGGCGGACGACGTGATTGGGACGCTGGCGACCAGCGCGGCTGAGATGGGAATCGCTGTCGTGATTGTGTCCGGTGACAAAGACTTCTATCAACTGATTGCACCCAGGGTGGTGCTACTGAACCCGGGTCGGCGGGGTCCTGCGGCGGTGGAGGAGCACTGGGTAGATCTCTCCAATGCCCGCGAGCGTTTGGGCGTGCCCCCGGAGCGCGTCGTGGACTACTTGGCGTTAGTGGGTGATGCGTCGGACAACGTCCCTGGAGTTCGCGGCGTCGGTGATAAGACAGCGCGGAAGCTGATCGACACGTACGGCGACCTCGACTGCATCCTGGAGCGTGCCGGGGAGGTAGGGGCGAAGCGCACGCGAGAGGCGCTCCTGGCGGAAGCTGACAATGCCCGCCTGAGTCGTGAGCTGGTGACTATCCGACGCGACGTGCCCGTCGAGTTGAAGTTGGATGAGCTCAGGGCAGGGCCACGGGATGACGAGGTGCTGCGGCAGCTGTATTCGGTTCTGGAGTTCGACTCCCTGTTGCCCAGGCTGGAGTCGCGGGAGCCCGTCATACATAGCGGCGAACGGTATCGGCTGGTGTCGGCGGTGGAGGAGGTGGCGGCAGCCGTCCGCGAGGCCAGAGGAGCAGCCATCGTCGCGGTCGCCGTGCAGGCAGCCAGCGCCAATGCGTTACGTGCAGAGCTGATAGGCCTCACCCTAGCCGCCAGCGACGGCCGAGCGTGGTACTTTCCCTTTGCTCATCAACTCCCAGCTGGCGAGCTGGTCGACCGTAGCCCTCCTGCGAACCTGCCTGCTCTCGGGGATCCCGCCATGCAGCCCCTGGCAGAGCTGCTGCAAGATCCCCGTGTCCCGAAGGCGGGGCACAACATCAAGTACGACTGGCTGGTGCTCCGGCGTGCCGGTATCTCGCTGGCTGGCGTTGCCTACGACTCGATGCTGGCGAGTTTCGTGCTCGATCCCGGACGTCGGTCGCACGCTCTCGCCGCCTTGGTGCTGGAGCACCTTGGGGTCCGGCTCCCCGCGTACGGGGATCTCGTGGGGAGAGGGAAGAGCGAGCGACCGTTCGCCGCGGTGCCTCCAGCGGAAGCGGCGGAATACTGCTGTGGGCGCTGCGACGCTCTCCTGCGTCTGCGGACCCAGCTCGAGCCGCAGCTCGAGCAACACAATGTCACGGCGCTGCTGGAACAGATCGAGCTCCCCCTCGTGGGGGTGCTGGTGGACATGGAGTGGCGTGGGATCGCCGTCGACAGCGAGCGGCTGGCCCAGCTGTCGGAGCGCTTCGCTGCGGAACTCGGCGAGCTTGAGCAGGCGATCTATCGGGAAGCCGGCACTGAATTCAACATCAACAGCACGCCACAGCTGCGGCACGTATTGTTCGAGAAGTTGAACCTCCCGGTGCTGAAGAAGACCAAGACTGGGCCCTCTACTGACGCGGATGTGTTGGCTGAACATGCGGCGGCGGGCTTCGCACTCCCTCGTCTACTGCTCGACTACCGGGAGCTCAGCAAACTGCGGTCCACCTATGTCGATGTACTCCCTCAGTGGGTGAATCCGGACACAGGCCGCATTCATACCAGCTTCGGCCAGACCGGAGCATCGACGGGGCGGCTTTCCTCATCGGACCCCAATCTGCAAAACATTCCGGTGCGGACGTCGCGAGGTGAGGAAATCCGGCGTTGCTTCGTCGCGGGACCGGGGCAGGTGTTCATCGTCGCAGACTACTCGCAGATCGAGCTGCGACTCCTGGCCCATTTCTCGGAAGACCCCGCGTTTCTCACCGCCTTTCGGCGCGGTGGGGATATTCACCGCGAGACGGCGGCGATCATCTTCGACGTTGCTGTGGAGGACGTCACAGCGCAAATGCGCGCGCGGGCCAAGACTATCAACTTTGCGACGATCTACGGGCAGGGTCCCTTCGCGCTGAGCCGCCAGCTCGGGATCCCCGTGGACGAGGCAAAATCGTTTATCCGTCTGTACTTCGAACGCTTGGCCGGGGTTCGCCGGTACCTCGACGGGTGCGTGGCCCGAGCAAGGGAGCTGGGTTATGCCGAGACGCTGTTCGGGCGGCGGCGTTACATCCCGGAGCTCAGGGACCGGACCCACAACGTCCGGGCGTTCGGCGAGCGCGTTGCCATGAACTCCCCGTTGCAGGGCTCGGCGGCAGATCTCATCAAGCGTGCGATGATCAGGTTGGCCACGGCGCTGCCGGAAGCGGGGCTCGAGAGTGCCATCATCCTTCTTCAGGTCCACGATGAGTTGGTGGTGGAAGCGCCACGAGATGAAGATGAAGTGGACGAGGCCCGGGCCGTCGTACAGCGTGAAATGGAGAGCGCCGCTGAGCTGCGGATTCCGTTGGTAGTGGAGATCGGCGTAGGGGCTAATTGGCTCGATGCGAAAGCATAGTGGGGGACGTCAACCGATGCGGAACCCACGAGGCATGACCATGATCGAGATGCTGATGGTGATGCTGATCGTCGGGCTCCTTGCCGGGGTCGCAGTGCCCCGCTACCACAAGGCCAAGGAGCGGGTGTTTCTCTCGACCATGAAATCGGATCTCCGAAACTTCGCCGTTGCGGAGGAGTCTTACTTCTACGACTTCGGCGTCTACACCCCCGACTTAGGGATTCTTGAGTCGCGTGGAATGCAGCGCAGCGAGGACGTGACGATCGAGGTCAACGAGGCGACGGCGGTCGGCTGGGCCGCCACCGGGCGCCACGCCGGGACGCTGCTACGGTGCTACCTCTTCGTGGGTGCTGCCGGGCCCGTGGGCGCGGCAGTGATGGAGGGGGCACTGTCCTGCAACTGAAATGGTGTGGCGAGAGTTCGCCCTCTGGCGGCAGGGAGTCGCGCACGCCCTCGATGGTGGACTATGGCTCCATCCGTTTGAGCTCCAGGGGGAACGCTGGGCGCACCTGGTGTCTTCGAATCGAGAGGCGCTGCTCGAGGCCGGGCGTCGGTTGGGTTTGCGCGCCGAGTGGCTGCAATACCGTCCACTGAAGCATCCGCGCACCGGCGAACGGGTCGCCGCGTGGCATTGGGATCTCAGGGGCCCACGTCTGGAGCTGGCCTGCCGGCTGGCGGCGCCCCGTGTTCCTGACTCTCCTCGATAGCTCGCTGCTTTTCCCGGGGTGCTCTGGCCTTCAACACACCGGGCCACCAATTCCATCTGCCCGCGATGTGCATGATCGATGGCACGAGCACCATGCGGATCAAGGTCGCGTCCAGCAGCACTGCGACCGCCAGGCCGAACCCCAGGAACTTGGCAGCCAGAACTCGGGAGAAGGCAAAGGTGCCAAATACGATGATCATGATCGCGGCGGCACTGGTGATGACTGAGGCGGTGGCCGTGATGCCCTCCATGGTGGCCTGGTCGTTTCGCCCGGTGCGGTCGAACACCTCCTTGATCCGCGACAGCAGGAAGACCTCATAGTCCATACTCAGGCCGAACACGACGGCGAACACGATCACCGGCACCAGCACGAAGACGGCATCGGTCGGCCCGTCCAGTCCGAACAGCGTAGCTCCCACACCCTGCTGGAAGACAAGCACCACGAGACCGAAGGTCCCGGCTACGGAGAGGCAGTTCATGACCACGGCCTTCAGCGGAACGAGGATCGATTGGAACGCCACTGAGAGCATGACTGCCGTGGTCACGAGCACCAGCACAATGACCACGGGAAACTGCCGTAGCAGCTTGTTTTGCAGGTCGACGCTCGCGGCCTGAAACCCACCCACGGCCACAGTCACCGAGTCAAAGCCCCGAATGCCGCTCGTCACCATCTGCCGGATGGAACGCACCACGTCCATGGAGGTCGCAAGCGTTGTGGTATCGGCCAGGAGAACATCCACTAGTGCCGTGCGGGCGTCCTCTGAGAGGTACGACGCGAAGAAGTCTGGCGCCCGCGCCCGCGCGGCATCGACGTCGCTGTATAGCATGGTGTAGCGCAGCATCGACATTGCCGGCCGCAGACTCACGGGGGAGCGCACTTGGGCCACCCGCGGATCCGCCAGAATCGAATCTGATAGCTGCTTGAGGCCCCGCAGGTAGCGGGTTCCGACGACCTTCTCCCCCTCGGGCGCCTGAACCACCACCCGCACAGGCTGCAGGGCACCACGCGCACCGACTCGGTCGAGCGCCTGCGCTCCCTCGTTGGATTCGGTATCCGAAGGGAACCAGCCGGACCGAGGCAGGCCGATCCGGATCTCGGCCAGGGGCCAGGTGATCGCCACCACCAGTACTCCCCCAATGAACAGGGCGCGCCACGGGTGGTGCCCGAGCCATCGAGCCCACCGCTCCCAGCCGGTGGGCGCGTGGAACCAGGCCAGCCGCTTGGCGATCCACTTGGGCCGGTCAATGCCTCGACCGAGGATGGATAGGATTGCCGGCAGGAAGGTCACCGCCAGTAGCACTGCCGTGGCGACGACGAGCAGCCCTCCGATACCAACCGACCGGGTCTCGCTGGTGGGGGTAATGAGCAGCGACGCAAACCCAAGCAGCACTGTCATGCCGCTGGTGACCACGGCACGCCCGGCCGTGGTGATGCTGCGTTCCGCTGCACCCAATGGGCTGCGGCCTCGACGGAGCTCTTCGCGGAACCGTGTCACGATCAGCAGCGAATAGTCGATACCGACGCCCAGGCCCATCATCGACACGATGGTCAAGACGAAGATGGACATGGGAAAGAACCCGGACACCACGTGCACCAGGGCCAGGGCGCATGAGATAGCGAGGACGCCGACGATGAGAGGCAGGAGTGCTGCCACCAGGGCTCCGAACGCCAGAACCAACACCAGGCCGCTCAATGGCAGTGCGTTTCGCTCTCCTTTCTCGGTGTCCTCCTTGCTCACGGAGCGAACGTCGAAGTCCAGTGCCGGGCCGCCAGTGACGTGGACGCGGTAGTCCGCCGCCCAGGGAATCCGGTCCTGAGTGCTGTGGACTGCCTCGCGGAAGCTGGGCACCAGGTCGGTGGCACTCGTCCCGGTGTCCGGCCGCAGAACGGCGATGAAGAAGGTGGTGTGCCGGTCCGGGCTGATTAGGCTCGAGTCTCTCGCGGTGAGATAGGACACCACCTGGCTGATGTAAGGTTCAGAGGATGCCCGTCGTGTCAGGGAGTCGAGGAACGCGTTATACGGCGGGCTGTCGAGCGGCTCCGGCCCAGTGAGTGCGACGGCGAAGAAAGTGCTGATCGGCAGCGAGAACTCCTCACTGATGAGGTCTGCCGCCAGCTTCGAATCGGAGTCGAGCAGCGNNACGGTGGTCGCCCGGGGCAGCGCGAAGACCGCTGCAACGAGCCAGAACCCGATGACCAGAAAACGAAGTCGGATGATGACGCGGGCGGGCGGTGCGATCACACCGAACTCCCGGCCGCCGACACTCTCCCCTGACCAACCGCTGCGGCGCTACTTGCGGGAATGATCACAGAATGTGGCTTGTTCGCGACACCGGTGGAAAGGAGAGAATCATAGAGCCACAGCGCCCCCGATGCCAGCGGTTCGAGTGGCGTCTTACAGTCGGCTCCAGGCATATTGCAAGTCATGCGGCCCCGGTTCCTCGTCCTTACGGTGGCGTTGGCGCTGGCTGCGATCCTGCTGTTGCGGCGATCAACCCAGGTTCCTTCGGTTCCGCCGGCCATTGGCTCGGGTCCAGACCGGTCGGGCGTACAAGCTGGCGGCGTCGACTGGGACAGTGTACGGGCCTTCCGAGCCCGGGTGCGCCAGCGAATCGCCGAGTCGAACACCTACCTGCAGGTCATGCTCGCGGAAGGTGACTCGATGCTCAAACGTTGGCCCGAGCGGGTCGCAAACCCCATCCCGATCTACATCCCCGAGGGTGGTGCCCGCGGATATCGCGTGGCCTATGGCAGGGCCGTGGAGAACGCACTGAACCGGTGGCAACGGGGGAGTTTCATCCCAGTGCAGTTCCAGCGGGTGCGGGACTCCGCACAGGCGGAGGTAATAGTGCGGTGGATCGACCGATTCGCTACACAGCGCACCGGCCAGGCGCATGTGGTGTGGAACTCGATGGGCTGGCTGCTGCGGGGAACCCTTATGCTGGCAACCCACACCCCGGACGGGCGACCACTGCCTCCGGACGGAGTGTATACGGTAGCACTGCACGAAATTGGTCACCTGCTGGGGTTGGGGCACTCCGACGATCCAGACGACGTCATGTATCCCACTACCAGAATCCACGACTTGACGACTCGAGACCGGCGGACGGCCGGCCTGCTGTATGCCCTACCGCCGGGTTCCCTGGGGGACCCGCGACCCCCATCCGCTCCCTAGGTCAGCGCCGCGCACGAACCGGAATCGCGCCCCGGTCTGCCTGCTGGGCAATCAGGTAGGCGAACTCCGCATACCGGGCGAGGCCCGCGAACGGGAAATCGTCGGCCCACTCGTCGCCGGGCTTATGGTACTGATCCCAACGCCCTCGCAGCGCCTTGGAGCTGTCGGCAGTGAGGCCCTCGTACGGATCGGGGCCAGGGATGATGAGCAGTGCGGGGACGCCCCGGCGGGTGAACGGGTAGAAATCGGAGATGGGTCTCGGCCGCGAAGTCGTGACCCGCCAGCCCCGGCGTTGTGCGACGCCAATGGCCACCGCCCCGAGACCGGTGCTGTCGACGCCCGCAAGCTGCCAACTGACCGGCGGCGCTGGCGGTGCGCCCGCGTCCAGGTTGATCACCGCCAGTGTGCGCTCCAGGGGCCACATCGGTCGCTCGACGTAATAGTCTGATCCCAGCAGCCCTTTCTCTTCAGCGGAGAAGAACAGCAACAGCGTAGAGTGTCGCATCGGCTCAGAAGACGTGTTTGCCAACGCCTGGCCGATTGCCAGGAGCATGGCTACCCCTGCCGCGTTGTCCGAGAACCCGTTGAACACCGAGTCGCCGGCTGCGTCGGGCACGCCGACGCCCAGGTGGTCGTAGTGAGCCGCGAAGGCGATCGCAGTGTCTCGCGCCTGTGGGTCCGCTCCCGGCAACACGCAGGCCACGTTTGTGGCCGCGACCGCCTCGGTCTCGAACTCCATGTGGACCTCCGCGGTCCAGGGGAGTGGCTGCGGCAGCATCTTTGCGCCCCGGACGACGGGGGTCCCCGCCAACAGCGCCTGTGCGACGCGCGGCCCTGCGATCACCGATGGCACCTTGGGAAGAGACGAGGAAGGCAGGTCGGCGTCCCGGTGATACATCCGTGAGGTGCCACGGCTCTGGACATAGAGCTCATAGGCCTCTGGCTCGCCGATCAGGTGGATCATGCCGGCTGCACCCCGGGCTGCCAGAGTGTCGGCCGGAGCTCCTCTGAGCGGTCCCAGCGTTACGGCCACCTTTCCGTCGAGCTCGAGTGCGCCCAGTCCCGCCCTGATGTCGTCCGCGCCGCCCACGTAGGCAGCGCGACCGGCGAAGTCGACCAGAGTCCCCTTCCTCCCCACATTGGGGGTGAAGTCCGCGGGGTAGCGGAACTCGGACCGGAGCGCTGGGCCTGCTACCAGGAGCCGCGCGGTGGAGCGTAAGTGGGCCAGCTCTAGGGGGACAGACTGCATGTAATCCCCATTCGCGGCTTGCAGCCCCAGGGCAACGCACTGGGAGGCGATGTAAAGCGCTGCCAGCCGCTCGCCGGGGCTAGCTGTCCCGCGGCCGCGGAGCATGTCGTGGGACAGGAAGCGCGTGTGCGCCCGGATCGCGAGCGTATCAATCACGGCACTCTGAGCAACTGCGTCGCTGCCGAGCGTCAGCGCGAGAGCTAGGGACAACAAGGCTGTCGGTCGTAGCACACGGTGCCTCGTCGGTGTCGGCCCAGTTGAGCGAGCGGATGTGAACGCTGTAGAATATCGCTGATTGCCAGAGGTGGCCGGAGTCCTCTACCGGACACGTACGGCTCAGCGCGCTCGTCGTGCAAGGGCGCGCAGCCGCGGTGCGGTGCTGCAGCCTGCGGCCTCCAGGGATCTCGTGATGCTGCTTCTCCCATTTCTTGTGCTGGCTCTGCAGCTGAGTGCCACGTCAGCCATCGAGCGCGCAGCGCTCGACGGAGTGCGCGGCGGTGTTTTTCCGGGCGCCGTCGTGGTAGTGGGGACGCATGACCGTGTGCTCCTCTCCAGAGGCTACGGGCGGCTTACCTGGTCAAGCAGCGGTGCGACACCGAGTTCGGACAGTACGCTGTACGATCTCGCCTCCCTGACAAAAGTCGTGGCGACGACCCCGGCCGTTATGCTGCTTGTCCAGGCTGGGCGACTCGATCTGGATCGCCCAGTCCAGCACTACCTGCCGGAGTTCACCGGTGATGACAAGGAGCGGGTCACCGTTCGTCACCTGCTGGAACACCGTTCCGGGATGCGAGCGTTCCTGCCGCTCAACGAGCGAGCCAGCACCGCTGCCGAGGCCCGGCAGATCGTTCTCACGGAACCTCTGCGGTTCGACCCCGGCGGGCGCATCGTCTACAGCGACCTGAACGCCATGTTGCTGGGCTGGATTGTGGAGCGGGTGGCTGGTGTGCCGCTCGATCGCTTCGTTGAGGAGAACGTGTTCGGTCCGCTCGGGATGCGGCATACGCTCTTCAAACCGCCGCGGGCGCTGCGACCCCGCATAGCGCCGGTAGGGATCTGGCGCGGGTACGTGATCGCCGGCCAGGTGCATGACCAGAACGCGGCTCGGCTAGGCGGCGTGTCGGGACATGCGGGGCTCTACAGTACGGGACTCGACCTCGCTCGGTATGCCCAATTGTGGCTGAACGAAGGCCACGCTGGTGATGGGATGCAACTCCTGCTGGTGGGCACGGTAAGGCACTTCGCGCGCCGCGGCCCCGGGAATCGGGCCCTGGGATGGGAACTGCGGGATACCACGTCCGCAGAGGATACGGGCACCCTGCTCTCTCCGGCCGCCTTCGGTCACGGCGGCTACACCGGCACATCTCTCTGGATCGATCCAGTTCGCGATCTCTTCGTCATCGTGCTGACGAACCGTGTTTTTGCGCCCCGCACCCGCAGGTCGATCTCTCGGCTCAAAGACATCAGGGGACGCATAGCAGACGCTGCGGTCGCGCTGCGGCGCGAGGTGTGTGGGCCTGCCGACCCTCGCCCCGGCGCCACAAAGTCGTGCTAGCTGCCGGCTACGTTGGGGACGCCCCGTCGGAGCCTGCCAGGCCTACGCTCATCTACGACGGCAGCTGCGGGTTCTGCACTTCGTGGGTCGCACGCGTGAAGCGGTTGGACCACCACGACGCGGTGGAGTTCACGTCGTTGCAGGATCCTCGCGTGCGGGAACTCTCCGGCCAAAGTCTGGAGCAGCTACGGCAAGCCGTCCACTTCGTGCGCCCCGACGGTGCCGTGTTCGCCGGCGCGGCGGCCGCGCGGGAGCTCTTCCGGTATCTGTGGGGTGGGCGGGTCGTGCGCCTGATCTTGGGTGCTCCAGGGGTAATGCCGCTGGCGGAACGCATCTACGCGTGGATCGCCCGCACGCGAGGTCCGGTGCGGTAATGGCTGTGGCGGCGTCGCTTGGGGACCGGTACTTTGCAGGAACTGACGGCGGGCGGAAGTGTACCCCGGGTCAACGGGAGTAAAACGATGCTTGACGAAGCGACTGTCAGGAGCGCGCTGCGGCAGGTGAAAGATCCCGAGGTCGGTCTCAGCATCATCGACTTGGGGCTGGTTTACGACGTCGAGATCCAACAAGGGAAAGTCGACATCAAGATGACGCTGACGTCCCCTGGGTGCCCCGCCGGCGGGCAGATCATGAGTGAGGCCGACGCGGCCGTGCGAGCTCTCGACTCCGTCGAGGATGTGCGGATCGAGCTGGTGTGGGAGCCCTACTGGACCCCGGAGCGGATCGATCCGAAAGTCCGCGCGTTTCTCGGTTTCTGAGAGCGGCGTTACCTACCGTCAGGCACCAGACAAAGCCGCGAGAATCTCCTGGTCACCCAAGAGCTGCCGCTGCCAGCGGCGGAGATCTTGCGTCGCCTCGAGCTGAGCCTCTGAGGCTGGCATCGCCCGGGCCACCACCTGCAGCGTTCCATTGGGACAGAGCAGCCCCGGCTCCATTCCGATTTCTCTCGCTCGACGATCACGCAGGCGTTTGAGCCTCTCAATGCGCTGGTCGTAGCGGTGGTCTGGTTCCGGCCGGCCGGCACGCTGCAGCCTCGGTAGGTCCTTTGCGGGTAGGGACAGGCCTTTCTTGACGGCGGCGAGCATTGGCTGGCCGTATCTGCGGACCACGGTCGAGGGAACTCGAGAAAGACCGCTGAGCTGGTCCAACCTGGTGGGGGCAGCACGGGCAATCTCCACTAGCGACATGCCCCCGAGCACCCGAAATGGTGCCCGGTCGAGGGTGCGAGCAGTGGACTCGCGCCATGCATAGAGCGCTCGGAGGACGGCGCGCTGGCGACTCCCCAGGCTCTTGGCTCCCTTGATGCGGAGGTAGGCATCCTCGTCGTTGCCTCGTGGTTGTGTCCAGCGAATGCCCTCGAGGCGCTGGAACTCTTCCAGCGCCCACTCCAGTCGCCCGAGTTCAGTGAGCCGCGTGGCAAGCTTGTCCCGCAGGGCAGGGAGGTACCGGGTGTCGTCGGAGGCGTAGGCGATCATCTCGGGGGTGAGTGGGCGGCGGGACCAGTCGGCGCGCTGGTACTTCTTGTCGAGGCGCACGCGGAAGTACTTCTCGAGTATCGACCTCAGTCCCACCGACGGTTCGCCAGCTAGCTGAGCGGCTATCCGCGTGTCGAACAGGTTGGTGGCGCGGAACCCGTAATCGCGGTCGAGGATGCGGAGATCGTAGTCGGCGTCGTGGAAGACGATCTCGATAGCCCGATCTGCCAGGAGCTTCGCCAGGGGCCCGAGGTCCGTGATCGCCAGGGGATCGACCAGCGCGGTCTCGTCGTCGGAACTCAGCTGAACGAGATAGACGCGGTCGACATAGCGGTGGTATGAGGCGGCCTCGGTGTCGAAGCCGATACGCGGCAGCTTGCTGAAGCGGGTGGCTAGTGCGACTAGCTCGCTAGGTTCAGCAATCAGCTGCGGCCGCCGCCGGGACTGTCGCGCCATCATGCTCCAAAGATCACCAGGAAACTGGGGCTTGCGGAAGGCTAGGCAAACGAGCACGAAGCCTCAACGGTTGAGCCGCCAGATTATCGACACACTGTCTAGACGGTGTGGAAAACTGGTAACGTCTTAGATCGCAATAGGTTAGCATAACAGGTCCAACGACACCATAACTACAGTATCGCGGCACTAATCGTACACTCTAGTCTGCTTCTGAAGATCTTGGGCCCGTCGGGCTGCCAGGGCCATAGGCGACCTTACGGCCGCGGCCGCGAGCGTATTCCCTCCCCATTGCGCGACTCCGCGTCTGGTTGTCGCCGCTCTTGAAACAGGTAAGTTTACCCTCCTCTCCAGTCAGGTGCCTGTTCGTGAGTTCAGTTGCCTTCATTGAGATACGCGTCTATCCGAATGACTGCGATGCATACGGGCATGTGAATCAGGCGGCCTTTCTCAGCATGTTCGAGCGTGCCCGCTGGGAAGCCGTCGCCCGTGGTCCCGGGGTCGACGTCTTTTCGCGAAACGGAGTGTGGCCGGCGGTTCGGAAAGCAACGGTCGAGTACTACGCCGAGGCCTTCTCCGGCGACTTGCTCCGGTTTGACACGACGCTCACCCATCACGGTAGGACTAGCTTCACCCTCAACCAGACGGCACGGCGCAACGCAGACGGCACGCTTGTGGCGGAGGCCGATATCGTGTTCGTTTGCGTCGGCGCGGGGGGCAAGCCAACACCTGTGCCTGAGGAGATTCAGGGCTTCTTCGGTACCCGCCCGTCGGTGAGGCCTGGAGCATTTCAGCATCTGGTCATCCGGGGCATTGCCACGGCGGTGGACGTGCAGGGGGATGGCCCCGCCATCCTGTTCGTCCACGGGTTCCCGCTGGATCGTACCATGTGGCGCCACCTGATCGCGCCGCTCACGGGTTGGCGGCGGATTGCCCCAGACTTGAGGGGGATGGGCCTCAGCGACGTGCCCGACAACGGCTACAGCATTGAGGCCTACTCGGATGACTTGGTGGCATTGCTGGACTCGCTGGATATCGAGGAAGCCGTGGTCTGCGGGCTGTCGATGGGTGGCTACGTCGCGCTGGAGCTGATTCGGCGCCAACGGGACCGGATCAGAGCGCTCATCCTTGCGAATACCCGAGCGGAGGCGGACACGGATGAGGAGAGGGCGAAGCGAGCGGAGATGATTGAGTTGGTCGAGCGCCAAGGCTCGGGTGCGCTGGCCGATCTTCTCTTGCCGAAGCTCCTTGCCCCCAGCTCACTATCTGCCATGCCACAGGTCGTCGAACACGTCCGCACGATGATTGCGGGAAATCCGGATGCGGGGGTGATTGGCGCCCTCGGGGCGATGAAGGATCGGCGGGACTCGGTGGAGGTCCTTGGGAAGATCGAAGTGCCGACGCTGGTCGTGGCGGGGAGGCAAGATCAGCTCATCCCGTTGAAGCGCTCCAGGTCGTTGGCAGACTCGATTCCACGTGCCCAGTACACGGTCATTCCAGAAGCTGGGCACCTCACACCAATGGAGCAGCCCATCGCCACGAGCCGCGTCATCAGCGAGTTTCTCGAGTCCCTTCCGTAGCAGGGCGGACCGACCTGGCCCGACCGCTGTGACTTTCCAGGCTGTCGCCGTCTAGGCGGGAACCAGCGTTCGCGGCACGGGCTTACCATGGCGACCCTCCCCCGCCCGGTGCCGTTCCCACTGATCGTGGAAACAGAATGGATCCAGGCCCACGGGGCGATCCACGATGAGCACGCCATCGAGGTGGTCGATCTCGTGCTGCAGCAGCTCGGCCAACTCTCCCTCGGCCTCAACGGTGTGCGACTTGCCGGAGAGGTCGGTGTATTTCACCGTGATGTAGTACGCCCGCTGCACTCGGACGATCAAGTTCGGGATGGAGAAGCACTCATCCCATACCGTGAAGTCGTGTGTGCCGATGTCGACGATCTCCGGGTTAGCCAGGAACCACGGCCGGTCGATCTCGATGTAGACAATTCGTAGCGGGGCGCCGATCTGCGGAGCTGAGAGCCCCCTACCCTTTCCGTGACGCTTCTTCAGAGCCCGCAGCGTGTCCTGCAGGTCATCGGCCACAACCCGCACCGCCGGAGACCGGACGTTCTTGACTGCCTCGCATTGCGCGCGCAGAATCGGATCACCCAACAACGGAACCGGACGTACCGCCATCGCTGACCTCGGTAGGTGCGGCTCCTCCAATCTATGGACTTCCAATGATCACGGCCATCGTCCTGGCAGCCGGAGCATCGCAGCGCATGGGTGCGACCAAGGCACTGCTGCCCTTCCGCGGAACCACGTTTCTCGGTGCAATCTTGGATGCGCTGTTAGCCGTCGGACTCGCCAAGCGGGTTGTGGTGCTTGGGGCAGATGCCGATAAGATACTGTCGGGTATTGACTTATCAGGCGTCGAGGTGTTGAGGAACCCGGACCCCCGCTCCGGGCCGATCGAGTCTATACGCATCGCGCTTCGAGCGCTCTTCAACCATCCAGTTGAGGCTTCGCTGGTCTGGCACGTGGACAGGCCCCACGTCTCCCTCGCCAGTGTCCAGGCTCTGGTGGACCGCTTCCGCCAAGGGGGAGCTGCAATCGTGATCCCAAGCTACCAGGGGCAGAGGGGGCATCCGGTGGTCTTTGGTCGGGAGGTCTTCCAGGAGCTGCTGGACGCTCCCGACGGGGAAGGGGCCCGGGCGGTAGTGCGGGCGGACCCTTCCCGCATCGCCTTGGTGCCGGTCGATGATCCGGCGGTTGTCGACGACATCGACACGCCGGAGGCCTACCAGGAGCTACTGCGAAGGGAGGACGCCGTCTAGCGCGCCCGCCTTACCGCTGCTTCCTTCCTAACTACTCCTCGGCAGCGCCGACGATGCGGAGACGCATCGCGTACTGCACGTCCAGCTCATCCCGCCAGACGCCGTAGATCTTGTTCCCGCGGAACAGCCGCGGCGCGAACCGCAGTGGCATGGGGACGGTGCCCAGGTAGCGTCCCTCCGCGTCAAACACGTCCCAATCGGGAGCGCCGGCATCCTCGATCAGGTTGAACTGCTCGAGTTCTTCTTCTGTGAGGTCGGCGGCCGACTGGGTGTGCTGCACCCAGATGGTTCCCTGGGGGCCTGACTGGATGCTGGAGAATGCCGGGAAGAACTCACCGAAGTGGATCATGCTACGCATCTGGGGCAGCACTGCTGGCGGCACACCGGCGTCCAGCCACATCCTCTCTACGAAACTCATCACCGCTTCCCTGTCTCGCTCGCTCACCGGCGTTGGCTCGAAAGGCATGGCGATGATGCGCTCCAGAGTTCCCTCGGCTGAGTAGAGGCCGATGCGGTAGTCGTCATTTACGCCGAAGAGTAGCCGCAGGTCATCGGCCAAATCCCAGACGGGCTCTGGCGAGTAGAGGTTGATCTCCGGAGTGCCGCCGCCGAGGCTGAACAGGCGGCCGGATGGAAACTTCATGAGCGTGTCCATGACCGTTCCATCCACCGCGAGGCGAACGATGGCGTCCATCGAGTCCGCGGCCGGCTGACCGGGCAGCGCGAACGGACGCACCTGCTGGGCGATCACACCCGATGAAGTTGCCCGCCACTGCATTGGCAGCCCTTGCTCAAGTCGCAGTGGGAAGCTCCCCAGACTCGAGCCATCGGGCGCATACCGGTTGACGCGCTGGTTCATCAAGTCGGGCACCAAGAGGGTGTCTCCGGGTCCCACACTGAGAAAGACCGCCTGGGAACCGAGCTCGCCTGGTCCACTGCCCGGCCCGCCGATAGTGCGCTCGTACTGACCGTCTGCGGAATAGACTTTGGCGTGCCGGCCTTGGGCATCCAGCACGAAGATGCGATCGTCCGAACCCACGGCGATGAAGCCGATCTGCCCGAACTGGTAGTCGGGATCTCCCTCTATGGAGCCGATTCTGAGCTCCTCTTCCACCGTCCACCGCTCGGAGGCACTCCACATGCCGTCCGCCGTGTTGGACACGATAGTGATCCCGGCGCTATCTGTTACGGTGCCGGTCCACTGGGCATCGCCGGAACAGGCCGCTACGGCGACCAATAGGAGCAGCGCTGACGTGCTAGCGTTCTGTGGTCTCATCTATCTCAGACCTCGCTTTCTGATTGCTGCGCCCTGATCTGAACCATCGCCCCGAGATACCTGGCCGGGCAACGGGGGCGACTATGAAAGGAGGAACGGAGGGACGCTGTCACGATAGTGTGCCCAGAAGTTCGTTGCATATCACGCGCACCGGTGGATCCCTCCGGGGGCTCACGGCCGCGGATGATTCTCTGAACGCGGATCGGTCGGTGGACGAGTTGTATGGGCGTTGCATGACTACGCCCCGACTGTTTCACCGAGACGAATCCGCGTTCGCTTGTCGAACAATCCGCGGCAGACTGCCGCGCCCTTTCGGGACCCACTGGTGCACGTCGTTTGTGCGACGGACTTCCCACACGCCACACTAGCCATCCCCGGTCTCCTCGGCCGGCCGGTCACCCAGAACCTGTTCCATGTTCTGCCGGTATGCTTGGAAGGCGGCCCGGCCTGGTTCCGTGAGTCGGAGCATCGTGTGGGGCTTCTTGCCCTTGAATCTCTTCTCGACTTCCACGTATCCAGCTGCCTCGAGCTTGCTCAAGTGTGAGGACAGATTACCTAGCGTTAGTCCTGTCTGCCTCACGATGAAGAGGAAATCAGCGCTCTCGACGACGGACAGAAGGGCCATGATCATCAGCCGGGCCGGTTCGTGGATCACTCGGTCGATGTGAGCGAGGGGCTTGGATCCCTCGCGGTCGCCGACACCCTGTGTCATGGCTTTCCACCCGTCGGCGGGTAGCGCCGCTGAAACCCTACCAGCGCCACAACCCCGGGGATGAGGAGCACGACGCTGCCGGTGAGGGGAACAAGCGGCGTATCGAGCCCCAGCGAGGCGAGCTCGGCGACTGCGAAGACGGCGCCGAAGAAATAGAACCGCGGGCAGTCCAGCTGGTGCGCTATCGCGCTGAACACCACGACAAGGAACAGTGCGACGCCGATGCCGACCCCGACTTGGTTCTCGCGGAGCCAGGGCGTGTCCCTTCCGACGGTCAGAACCAGGAGCGCGTAGGTGGCCAGGATCCCGGCGGCGAGCAGCCAGATCAGCTGCCACCGTTTGCGTCGCCTAGCCGGCCCGAACCGTACCATCCCCATGCGTGGAACCGTGATGAACCACTTGCCGAGTACAAAGATGAGCACCCCGGCGAAGATCAGCCCGATGCCGACCAGGGGGATTCCAGTGACGTCGCGAGCGAACCACGCGAACAGGAACAGCGCGAACGTGAGTTCCCAGAGGCCGTCCTGGTGCATCGACTTCCAGGCCCGCAGTTCGAGCTGTTTCAGATCTAGGGCTTCAGTCATGCGTTGTGTTCTCCTCAGCAAGCCCCATGCGAGTGGGCTGTCTTTTGAGAGTGTGCGTAGCACACTAGTTTGCGTGGCAAACTACTCTGCCACTAGTCTAACACGTCCGTCCGAGATGTCAATAGGGCCCCGCGGCGCGCTACTACTGGCGCAGTTCAGTTCGTCAACAAAATCGTTAAATTATTTGCAAAACTTGGCGACTCTGGTTAGGATTCGTGCCCCATGGCAGCCATCACCCCAGGACTAGCTGGCCACAAGGGTCTCCGCGGGGAGATCCTCCTCGAGCTCAAGAGGGCGCAACCTCTCACCGCCAACGAGCTTGCCGATGTATTTCGCGTATCGGCCAATGCCATCCGGCGCCATCTGAAAGAGCTCGAGGCCGAAGGCCTGGTGCTGTACGAGCGGCAACAGCGGGGAACGGGAGCTCCGACTCACAGCTTCCGGCTGAGCCCCAGCGGTGAGGCCCTGTTTCCGACGCGGTACGGTGAAGCGCTGACCGACGTCCTGGCATTCATCGCGCAGCACAACGGGCGGGAGGCCGTGCGGGAGATGTTCGCCCATCAGTTTCGGGCCGAGGCGGAGCGCCTCCGGGTGGAGCTTGCCGAGGCCAGCCTGGAGGACAAGGTAGCCGCCGTCGTGGACCTGCTTTCGCGCCAGGGCTTCATGGCGGCCTGGTCGGTTGAGCAGGACACCCTGAAGTTGGCCCAACACAACTGCGCCGTGCGCGCGGCAGCCGAGCAGTTCCCGGAGATCTGCGCCGCCGAGGTGGATTTCCTGAGGGCAGTGTTGGACACACACGTGCAGCGTGATGCGTACATCCCCGACGGGTGCAACGCGTGCGAGTATTCCATCACGCTGGCTGATATCAGCGGATCTCCAGCGGCTGATAACGGACAGTCTCGAGAGGAGTCTTGATGTCGACGTCGGCAATCGATGAGCACGTCAAGCAGCCATACAAGTACGGTTGGAGCACGGATATCGAGTCCGAACTCGCTCCGGTGGGGTTGAGTGAGGACATCATTCGCCTGATCTCGGAAAAGAAGGGCGAGCCCGGCTGGATGCTCGAGTGGCGGCTGAAGGCGTATCGCCACTGGCTCGAGATGGTGGAGCCCAAGTGGCCCAACGTGACGTACCCGCCGATCGACTACCAGGCGATCCACTACTACGCGGCACCGAAGCAGCGGGAGCGTCCCGAGAGCCTGGGCGATGTGGATCCCAAGCTGCTCGAGACCTTCGAGAAGCTGGGGATTCCCCTTCAGGAGCAGAAGCGCCTGACGGGGGTCGCCGTCGACGCGGTGTTCGACAGCGTCTCTGTGGCGACCACGTTCAAGGAAGAGCTGAAGAAGTACGGCGTCATCTTCCTGCCGATCTCGGAGGCCATCAGGGAGCATCCGGATCTGGTGCAGAAGTACCTTGGGACGGTGGTGCCCACGAACGACAACTTCTTTGCCGCGTTGAATTCGGCGGTGTTCACCGACGGTTCCTTTGTCTACGTCCCAAAGGGCGTGCGCTGCCCCCTCGAGCTCTCGACCTATTTCCGCATCAACGCCATGGCTACGGGGCAGTTCGAGCGGACGCTGATCATCGCTGACGAGGGTAGCTATGTGAGCTACCTCGAGGGGTGCTCGGCGCCGATGCGGGACGAGAATCAGCTGCACGCGGCCGTCGTGGAGTTGGTCGCCCACGGGGATGCCCAGATCAAGTACTCCACGATTCAGAACTGGTACCCGGGGGACGAGGACGGGAGGGGTGGCATCTACAATTTCGTGACCAAGCGCGGCCGCTGCATGGGCAGGAACTCAAAGATCTCCTGGACCCAGGTGGAAACCGGTTCCGCCATCACCTGGAAGTATCCCAGCTGCATTCTCGAGGGGGACAATTCGATCGGTGAGTTCTACTCGGTGGCGGTGACCAACAATCATCAGCAGGCGGACACCGGCACCAAGATGATCCACATTGGCAAGAACACCCGCAGCACCATCGTCTCCAAGGGCATCTCCGCCGGCCAGGCCCAGAACACCTACCGCGGGCTGGTTCGGATCATGAAGAACGCCGAGGGAGCGCGGAATTACTCACAGTGCGATTCGATGCTCATCGGCGACAAGTGCGGTGCCCACACGTTCCCCTACATCGACGTCCGGAACAGCACCGCGACCATGGAGCACGAGGCTACCACCTCGAAGATCGGCGAAGACCAAATCTTCTACTGCAAGCAGCGTGGCATCTCCGAAGAGGACGCAGTCTCGTTGATCGTCAACGGGTTCTGCAAGGAGGTCTTCCGCGAGCTTCCGATGGAGTTCGCGGTGGAGGCCACGAGGCTGTTGGCCGTCAGTTTGGAAGGCAGTGTGGGCTAGGAGCCATCAAGAACGGGGAGAAGCGAGGGGAATGCTCGAAATAAGGAACCTGCACGCCGGCGTCGAGGGCGCCGAGATTCTCAAGGGTATCGACCTGACGGTGAACGCCGGGGAAGTCCACGCCGTGATGGGGCCCAACGGCTCCGGCAAGAGCACGCTGGCCCAGGTGTTGGCGGGACACTCGGCGTACGAAGTCACGGCCGGTTCGGTGACTTACGACGGTCGGGACCTGTTGGGCATGGACCCGGATGAACGCGCGATCGCCGGTGTGTTCCTCGCGTTCCAGTACCCGGTGGAGATCCGGGGGATCACCAATGCCTACTTCCTGCAGTCGGCGATCAACGCGGTGCGGAAGGCGCGGGGCGAGGAGGAACTGGATACGCTCGATTTCGCCGAACTGCTGGAGGAAAAACTGAAGGTCATCGGGTGGGACGACAGTCTGATCCATCGAGCGGTGAACGATGGGTTCTCCGGTGGCGAGAAGAAGCGGAACGAGATCCTCCAGCTCGCCGTCCTTGAGCCTAGACTTGCTGTCCTGGACGAGACTGACTCGGGGTTGGACATCGACGCCGTGAAGGCGGTAGCAGAGGCGGTGAACAAGCTGCGCTCGCCCGACCGGGCTTTCGTCGTGGTCACTCACTACCAGCGCATCCTGAACTACATCGTTCCGGACCACGTTCATGTGCTCTCCGACGGCTGCATTGTCAGGTCAGGCTCCAGGGACTTGGCGCTCGAGCTGGAGGCGAAGGGGTACGACTGGCTGCGAGAAGAGTCGGCGGTCGTGTGACGCGGAGAGCTGAGGACATGACGCCGGTAGTGGACGTACAGGAGTCAGCACGGCGATACGTTGCGGAGTTCGAGGCATTCTCGGAGGACGGTGGCGGGAGTGCGCCGGGCTGGCTGAGTGAGCGGCAGGCGGCGGCCATGGCCCGATTTGCCGAGGTTGGGTTTCCGACCACGAGGCAGGAGGCCTGGAGGTTCACCGACGTGAGGGCGATTGCCCAGAAGGACTTCGTGCGGGCGTCCGCCCCAATTGGCCGCGTGGTATCGCCAGATGCGGTTGACGCATTCCTGTTGGGCGACCGGGATCGCTACTCGGCCGTCTTCGTGGGTGGCTACTACGATGAGGAGCTCTCGTCGGTTGCCGGCCTGCCGATAGGGGTAAAGCTCGGGAGTCTGGCATCGGCGTTGGAGACCCATGGCGAGCTCATTGAGCAGCATCTGGCCCGGTACACCACTCACGACAATCCCTTTACAACGCTGAACACGGCGTTCATCGATGACGGCGCCTTCGTGTTCATCCCACGTGGTACAGTGCTGGACAGGCCCCTCCAGCTCGTGTTCGTGGCGTCGCCGGAAAGCGATGAGCCCAGCGTGTGGCACCCCCGCAGCTTGGTGATCGTTGAGCGGGAAGTGGAAGCGTCCTTGGTTGAGAGCTATGTAGCTGCGGGTGGCGGCAGTTATTGGACCAACGCCGTCACCGAGGTGGTCGTGGGTGAAGGCGCACGGTTGAACACCTACCGCATACAGCGGGAGGATGGCCAGGCCTATCATACCGCCACGACTCAGTCGTACCAGGAGCGGGACAGTGTCTACTCGTGCGTCACCTTTGCCCTGGGTGCCAGTTTGACGCGGCACGACATCAACGCGGTTCTCGACGGTGAGGGGGCGGAGTGTACGCTGGACGGCCTGTCACTGCTCACCGGCCGGCAGCACGTCGATCACCACACCACTCTCGAGCACGCCAAGCCCCACTGCACCAGCTGGGAATACTTCAACGGCATCTTTGATGAGCGGGCTCGTGGCGTCTTCAATGGACGGATCGTCGTCCGTCCCGGTGCCCAGCGCACTGACTCGAAGCAGACGAACAACAACCTGCTCTTGTCCGAGCGGGCGCGTGCTGATAGTCAGCCGCAACTCGAGATCTACGCGGACGACGTCAAGTGCACGCATGGAGCGACGCTTGGGCCGATTGACGAGCGACAGCTCTACTACCTGCAGACTCGCGGCATGGGGCAGGACGCGGCCCGGAACTTGTTGACGTACGGGTTCTGTGGCGAGGTGTTGAACGCGGTCACGCTCGACGACCTGCGGCGGCAGCTCGATGAGCTGGTGCGGGGCCGCCTCGCGGCAAGTGTCCAGAAGCGAGGCACCAGGTGACGACGCTGCACCAGGTGTCCCGGGCGAAGGCGTCTGCGCCTCCCGTCCTGGACCTCCGACGGATCCGAGCCGACTTCCCGATTCTCGGACACCTCTCCAACGGGAAGCCCCTGGTGTATCTGGACAATGCGGCGACCAGTCAGAAGCCGCAGTCGGTGATCGACACACTCACCCGCTACTACCAGGCAGAAAACGCCAACATTCATCGCGGCGTGTACGAGCTGAGCCAGCACGCCACGTTGGCGTACGAGCGCGCCCGGGCGAAGATCCAGCGGTTCATCAACGCTGCAGAACCACACGAGGTCGTCTTCGTCCGTAGTGCCACCGAGGCGATCAACCTCGTGGCGCACAGTTATGGGCGCTCGCACCTCCACGCAGGTGACGAAGTCATCGTATCGGTCATGGAACATCACTCTAACCTCGTTCCATGGCAGCTGGTGTGCGAGGCGACTGGGGCGCGCTTGCGCGTGATCCCTATGACAGACGCGGGAGAGCTGGTGCTTGAGGAGTATGAGCGGCTCTTCAACGAGAAGACGAAGCTCGTCGCGCTGGTGCACGTGTCTAACTCCTTGGGAACCATCAATCCGGTAAAGCAGATGGTCGAGACGGCGCACACCAACGGCGTGCCGGTGATGGTGGATGGCGCGCAGGGCGCGCCGCACCTGCCGATTGACGTTCGCGATCTCGACTGCGACTTCTACGCCCTGTCCGGCCACAAGATGTTCGGACCGACGGGTATCGGCGCGTTGTACGGAAAGGCCGCACTGTTGGACGCGATGCCCCCGTATCAGGGTGGCGGCGAGATGATCCGTTCGGTTCGGTTCGAGAAGACCACGTACGCCCAGGCGCCGGCGAAGTTCGAAGCCGGCACACCCCACATCGCGGGTGCGATTGGTCTCGGTGCAGCAGTGGATTACCTCCACAACCTCCCGTGGGATCTGATTCAGGCCCACGAATACGATCTACTGACCTACGCGACGGAGTCGCTCGCGGCGATTCCTGGTGTGCGCCTCGTCGGCACGGCGCGAGAGAAAGCGAGCGTGGCCTCCTTCGTGCTTGACGGCGTGCACGCACATGACATCGGCACCATACTGGATCAGGAGGGAATCGCCGTACGCACCGGCCACCATTGCACGCAGCCGGTTATGGAGCGTCTGGGCATCCCAGCGACGGCGCGAGCATCCTTCGCGTTCTACAACACGAGGGAGGAGGTGGATGCTCTGGTTGCGGGCGTGTTGAAGGTACGCGAGGTGTTCGGTTGATGGCTGATCTCCGAGAGCTCTACCAACAGGTCATCCTCGACCACAATCGAAGTCCGCGGAACTACAAGAGGTTGCCCGACGCGAGCCACACCGCCGAAGGGACTAATCCCCTTTGCGGTGACGAGATCACTGTCTATGTCCTGCTGGAAGACGACGTAATCAAGGACGTCGGGTTCCAGGGATCGGGATGCGCCATCTCACAGGCTTCGGCTTCCCTCATGACCTCGGCCGTCAAGGGGAGGGGCACCGACGAAGCCGAGCAGCTTTTCCGAGCGTTTCACGACATGGTTACCGCCGGGCCTGACGCACCCGCAGATAGCAAGGCTCTCGGCAAGCTGGCTGCGCTAGCTGGGGTGCGGCAATTTCCAGCCCGCGTGAAGTGCGCGAACCTCCCGTGGCACACGCTGCATGCGGCCCTGACGGGCGTACACGAGCCTGTGTCCACCGAGTGAGTTCAAGTGCTTGCATTCCGGCCAATCGGCGGGGAGCAGTGGGAGTGAGTGAGGCTGGATTCGAGAAGGTCGCGGCGATTGATGATGTCCCCGACAGCATGCCGTTCAGTGTGCAGCTGACAAGTGGCGAGGACATCTGCCTCGTGAAAGTGAACGGTGAGATCTTTGCATTCGAGGATCGCTGCACTCACGCCGAGTTCCCCATGAGCGACGGAGAACTGGTCGACGACTACATCATCGAGTGTGGGCTCCACGGCGCCCAATTCGATGTGCGAACCGGCGAAGCCGTGGAGCTACCAGCCACTGAGGAGCTGGTGACGTACGAGGTGAAGCTCCAAGGCGGCGACGTGTGGTTACGGGTGGAGGGCTAGCGCACGAACGGCGCCGCAACCGTCGCCTTGTTGCGGCATTCCTCTGCCACTTCGACAACCGCCCGGCGGGGCATCGGCGCAGCCACAGCTCGCGCGGCGCCGTGCTCAGTCCAGAGCGCCACCTGATAGCCATTGCTGGAGACGGCCGTCACCCCTTCGCCCCCCGCGAGTTGTCCCATCACATCTCCGCTGGGCCATGCGAAATAGGTGAGCGGTGTGCCGTGGTACTGGTAGACCACGGCGGCACCACGCACCTCTCCCAGCTCTGCTACGCGGGCACCCTCCAGCTTGGCCTCACTTATGTCGGGGATGTCCACCTGATAGCCGACCTGGTCTTCTAGCCAGCGCTCGAGTTCCGTGGCGTCTGCGCTGGCCACCGCGCCGACGTCGGAGAGCCCAATCCGCGCCTGCTCCACCAGTGGCTGGGCAGTCGCTGAGGGAACCTCCGGCGTCCCGACCACAGTGACCACTAGCACTGCAGCGGCTGCCAGCGCCACACCGCTGCCAGCGAGCCACCGGACCCGCCGCCGGCGCCTCGCGGCCGCTGACTCCAGCGCCAGTGCTGCCTCGATCCGAGCCCTCAGCTCCGACGGTGCCCGCACGCCGACCGAAAGCTGGCTCAGGCGGCCGCTGAGTACGGGATGCCATGAAGATTCGCGAGAGTGGTCCTGCATACCTGGTTAACGGCGGGATCGCTTGGGGAGTTCCGCTCGAAAGGGACGCCTGGGCTACAAGCGAACGGAGCCCTGCGTTCGGGAGTCGACACTTGGAGTCGTAGCGCTCAGCCGTCGGCCGGGGCAGAGGACCGAGGTTAAGCGCTACACGGTGCGTTCGATCGATGACAGCTCATGGGGTGCCTGCCCTTACCTTGCTGCACATGTCACTGTTCCGAAACCTCAAGGCATGGAAACATGCGAAGGAGCTAGCGGTCGAGTGTTCAAAGGCCGCCAGGGACTTCCCTGAATGTGAGCAGAGAGCACTGGCAGAGCAGCTCCGTCGAGCCTGCTATAGCGTGCCCATCAATATCGCTGAGGCAAGTACCAGGCGCGGCACACGACTGTACCGGCAATGCTTGGACACGGCGTGCGTCTCACTCTCGGAACTTGAGACCATCCTCGAAATGGCTCGCGATCTCGAGTACATCGAACTCACCAGCTTTGCTCGCCTCGAGGCCCGCACCATCGAGACCAGCAAGACCCTGTACGGCCTGCGGCGCAAGGCTTCCGCCTCTTCTGCCAAGTAAGGCGCTCATAGCGTGCTGTCCCAGAAGACTGTTGCATGTCACACGCACCGGTGGGTCCCTTCGGGCGCGTTGGTGCGCATTCACTGCCGGTGGTAGGTCCTGGGTGCTTGGTTCTAGGGGATGCGGGAGGTCGGCATCCAAGACCCTAGCACCCAACACCAAGGACCCAGCACCCCGTCCGTCATGTCTTCGCGCCGGGGCGCCTAACGCTCCCGCCTACCCCCTCAATCATTCTCCTCGCTATACTTTTGAGCCTTATGCAGTGGGACTACGACGTGATTGTCGTCGGTGGCGGACATGCGGGTTCCGAGGCCGCCAACGCCGCAGCCCGGCTCGGCGCACGGGTGCTTCTGGTCACTGCCAATCTGGAAACCATCGGGCAGATGTCCTGCAACCCGGCGATTGGGGGCATTGCCAAGGGCACCGTGGTGCGCGAGGTGGATGCGTTCGGCGGGGTCATGGCGCGGGCGGCGGACCGGGCCACCATCCAGTTCCGCATGCTGAACCGATCGAAAGGGCCCGCGGTGTGGGCGCCTCGGGCCCAGTGTGACCGTGGACTGTACCGGCGGGCAATGCGCGCGCTGCTGGAGGAGCAGCCGAACCTCGATCTCGTGCAGGGAACGGTGATGGCGCTCCGACTAGACGGGAACCGGGTGAGCGGCGTCCACACGACGGACGGTCGAGCGGTTCGCGCCCCGGTTGTTGTCCTGACTGCCGGCACCTTCCTCCGCGGTACGATTCACATTGGAACAACGACTCGGGTCCCTGCCGGACGCGCTGGCGATCCCGCCGTGGTGGACCTTGCTGAGCAGCTCGAGTCGATCGGGCTAGCGGTGGGTCGGTTCAAGACCGGAACACCGCCGAGGGTGGACGGACGTTCGGTCGACTACAGCAAGCTGGAGCGTCAAGACGGTGAGGAGCTTGAGTATCGTTTCTCCCACTTTGAGCGTGGTTCGCGTCCCGAACAGCGGCCCTGCTGGGTCACGTGGGCGGGGGCCGAACTCAAGGAGATCATTCGGCGGGACATTCACCAGTCGGCGCTCTATGGCGGCGTCATTGCCGGGCGGGGGCCTCGGTACTGCCCGTCGATCGAGGACAAGATCGTCAAGTTTCCGGATGCTGAGCGGCACCAGATCTTCCTGGAGCCGGAAGGGCTTCAGACCGCCGAGCTGTATGTGAACGGGCTCTCGACCTCGCTGCCCATTTCAACGCAAATCCTTTTTCTACAAGCAGTTCCGGGACTCGAGCACGCCAGAATGACACGGCCCGGATACGCCATCGAGTACGACTACTATGCACCGCAGCAGCTCACGCCGTGGCTGGAGGTGAAGGCGGTTGAGGGTCTGTTCTTCGCTGGACAGATCAACGGCACGACGGGCTACGAGGAGGCGGGGGGCCAGGGCCTAGTCGCGGGCATCAATGCGGTTCGGCAGCTCCGAGATCGGGAGCCGGTGGTACTCGGTCGTGACGATGGCTATATCGGAGTCCTGGTGGATGATCTCATAACGCGTGGCGTGGATGAACCCTACAGGCTGTTTACGTCGCGGGCCGAGTTCCGCCTCCTTCTGCGTCAGGACAACGCTCTCAAGCGGTTGGGCCCGTTGGCCACCAAATTGGGAATGCTCGGAACCGATGAGCGTCGCGAGCTTGAGAGGCGGCTGAGGGAAGAGGAGGAGCTCATTGCCGTCGCCCGGGAGACAACGATTGAAACGAAGGCCGCAAACAGTCTGCTGCAGGAGCTGGGTCAGGCTCTTGTTAGGGAACCCCAGCGAGTGGGTGAGCTTGCCCGTCGGCCGGGCGTTGCGCTGCGGCAACTCTTGGACAGGTGTGGGATGCAGGTTCCTGAGGCGACCGACGACGTCTGGATGTCCGCAGAGATAGAACTCAAGTACGCCGGCTACCTCGAGCGTGAGCGGCAGGCGGCGCAGAAGCTCGCGGAGATGGCGGACTTCCGGCTCCCACCAGACCTTTCCTACATGGAACTGCAGAGCCTCAGCACGGAAGCCCGCCAGAAACTGGATCTAGTTCGTCCAGAGTCGTTGGCCCAAGCGGGGCGGATACCCGGTGTGTCCCCAAGCGACCTGCAGAACCTCGTGCTGGAGGTAGTCCGGCGCCGACGTAGTGCTGCATAACTATTTGTAGAACAATATCTTATGGTCTGAGACCGCAGGGCTGACCTCCTGGCCAGTCGTTTCACGTGAAACTCCGTGACTCAGGTCCCCTGGTGGCACCAGCCTGTACCCGCGATCGCCGCGTCCGCGGAGGGCGTAGCGTACTGAGGGCAGCCTACGGGCAGGGAGAACTGCCAGGGCTCCGGCCTCGCTGCAGGGATCGCGTGTCGGTGAGTGGTACCACCGGCGTGCTGGGTTCTGCGTGTGGGTGCTAGCGTCTCGGGTGCCGACCTCGCGCATTCCCTAGTGCCAGGCACCCGGGACTTAACACCTGCGGTTATTGCAGGAGTCAAGACCTGCGCCCAACGGGACTCTTTTGGGCCTGGAGGAGCATGGTTGTGCCCAGAGGGTACCGCCTGAACGGACAGGAGCAACGTGGCTGGCCGATCGGCAATGGGCCAGGTTTCACGTGGAACCGGACGGCCCATTGCACGGCGTGGCATGGCACAAGGTGCGGAAGTCAGTGACTCACAGCGGGATGGGGCCATCTGGCCGGGGACTGAGGGGTCTGGCCTCAGTGGCGCCACGGTGGCGGGTGGGCGAGACCCCCTGTATATTGGCCCGACGTGTCGGGTTCCGGCCCGGTTCGCCGAGCCTCCATCCCGCCCCCATGGCATTGCATAACCTATTGTGATACAGTGGCTTACGAGGTGAAGAGTAGGGTAATCGCGATCGCGAATCAAAAAGGGGGCGTGGGCAAGACGACCACCGCCGTCAACCTCGCGGCGTCCCTCGCTGCGGCTGAGCGTCGCACGCTCCTGGTGGACGGAGACCCCCAGGCCAACGCGACCAGCGGGATCGGAATCGAGCCTCGGGATGTCGGCAACTCGCTGTATGATGCGCTCATGGACGGTGTGCCGCTGTCCGACGTGATCGAGTCGAATGTCAATTTCCCCACTCTCGACGTGGTCCCGGCAACGCAGGATCTGGTAGGGGCAGAGGTGGAGCTGGTAAACTGGTCCGGGCGCGAGGCTGTGATGCGCCGGACACTTGCCCCCGTGCGGGACGCGTACGAATTCGTGCTGATTGATTGCCCGCCTTCGCTCGGTCTCCTCACCCTCAACATGCTCACCGCTGCCGATTCAGTGCTGATCCCCATTCAGTGTGAGTACTACGCCTTGGAAGGTCTGTCGAAGCTGTTGAACACCGTGCGGCTGGTGCAGCAGAACTGCAACGCCGATTTGGCGATCGAAGGCGTCTTGCTCACGATGTACGACGCCCGGTTGAATCTCTCGAGACAGGTCGCGGCTGAGGCGAAGGAGTACTTCGGCCGCAAGGTGTACCGCACGGTGATTCCGCGGAATGTGCGTCTCGCTGAGGCGCCGAGCTTCGGGAAGCCGATCTTGATGTATGACGTGCAGTCGGTTGGAGCCAAGAGCTACCTCGCCCTCGGACAGGAGTTGATGCGTCGCGTGGCGGAGGGAGAGGCGGGTGCGCTCACCACGGAAGCGGCAACGCAAGTGACGCTGGCATGAGACGTGGGGACAGCGTGACAGGGTCAACCGGACGACGGCGCCTCGGCCGCGGGCTCGAAGCACTGCTCGGTCCCTCCACGGTTGCTGAAGCGCGGGCGGAGGGAACGCTTACCCAGATTCCTGTCAGCGCGCTGCGGCCCAACCCTTACCAACCTCGACAGGTAGTGGACGAGGCAGCGGTTGCCGAGCTCGCTGAGTCGATGCGGAGCGCGGGCCTGTTGCAGCCCGTCGTCGCCCGACCGGCCGATAACGGGGCGTTCGAGTTGATCGCAGGTGAGCGTCGCTGGCGCGCTGCGCAGCGGCTCGGATGGACGGACATCGGTGCGGTGGTGCGGGATGCGGATGATCAAACGCTGCTGACCCTCGCGTTGGTCGAGAACCTGCAACGCGACGCGCTGTCACCGATCGATGAGGCGCGTGGGTACCGTCGCTTGATTGACGATTTCGGGGTGTCGCAGGCGGGGGTGGGTGAGCTTGTGAGCCGGGAGCGGTCGACCGTGACGAACGCGCTGCGTCTGCTCAAGCTGCCGCAGGCGGTGCAGGATCTCGTGCACGCCGGAAAGCTCGGCACAGGACACGCCCGCGCCCTGCTCGCCTTTGAGAACCCCGATGATGTCGAGCGGCTGGCTCGCGTGGCGGTGGACCGGGAGTTGTCGGTACGGGAGGTGGAGGCCTTGGCGCGTCGCGGGCGTGCCCCCGCACGACGCCCCCGGGGGGGACGGCGGGCGGACCCCGAGGTACGGCGGGTAGAGGAGGCCTTGAGGCGCCGACTGCAGACGGATGTGCGGGTGTCGACCCGCGGCAAGGCCAGCGGTCGCCTCACGATCAACTTCTATTCCCACGACGACTTGGCTCGTATCCTGGAGATCGTACTCGGAGAACCGTTCGACGGATGAGTCGCGCGCGCCGAACCGTCATGTTCATGATGCACCGGGACGGCGATCTGACCTCTCGGTCCGTCAGACTCCCACTCTGGCTTGTTCGCGTCGCCGGGGTGACCGGGACGACGCTCGCAGTCCTAATTGTCCTTGCGGCGATCCTCTACACCCCAATTGCCAGGACGGCTGCCCGGGTACCGTCCCTGAATAGGGAGATCGACCGGCTCCGCGCCGAGAACGAGAAGGTGCATGAGCTTGCCGCAACCCTGGAAGAGGTCGAAGCTCACTACGACCAGATGCGCACAATGCTCGGTGGAGACATCGTCCGAACACGCACGCGTGCTGACAGTGACTTGCCAGTGGCACACGCTGTCCTGGCTCGGATGCCGGGCGAGACTCCGCAATACGAGCTCGGCCCCTCAGTGCCGCGCCACTGGCCGCTACGGGAGCCCGGGATCGTCACCCGGGGGACCGTTGGGAGCGATGCGAGCGGCGGTGCTCACTCTGGGATCGACATTGCCGTACCCGTCGGTACGCCCATCCGGGCTGCGGGTGGCGGAGTAGTGGTCCGGGCTGGCGAGGATCCCGAATACGGGCTCTTCGTCCGAGTGCAGCATCCAGAGGGCTATGAGACGATGTACGGGCACGCATCGCGCTTGCTGGCCGACGTCAACGACTCGGTGGGTGCAGGACAGGTGATCGCCCTGTCGGGATCAACCGGCCGGTCCACAGCTCCCCACCTACACTTCGAGATTCTCCACCAGGGACAGTTCATCGACCCCCGTTCACTGATCAACCAGGAGTCCTGAGCATGGGTAAGTTCTCCTCCGGCGGTAGCGAGCATTCTGCGGAGTCGTCCGGGAAGCAGGCCGGTCGGGAGGGTAACCTATCGATTGTGGCCGTCGGCATGCGGGTCGTCGGCGAGCTCGCTTCCGATGGCGTGATCAAGGTCGAGGGTGCGGTAGAAGGGAGCATCCGTGCCGATCGCGAGGTGTTGGTGGCCAAGGGTGGCCTGATAGAGGGAGATGTGTTCACCCGCGACGCGATCGTCGGGGGAAAGGTGGTGGGCTCGATCTACGCTGATGAGCGAGTGGAAGTCCAGCAGGGCTCTACGGTCCACGGCGACATCGTGACGAAGAAGCTGATCGTCCAGGAAGGTGGTGAGGTGAACGGGCACGTGCGAATGGGGGACCCGAAAGCGCTCGAGCAAGGTGCCGCCGTTGCGACTGGATCGCCGTCTACCAACTCCGCCGCAGAACCGGTGGCGGAAACCCAGCCGTACACCCACTCGCCCGCCGGTTGATAGTCTGTGGAAAGCGTGATTCTCCCACATATGATGTGACTTCCAGCTGCCAAGCGGCAAGTGTCTACTAGCGGCTGCATTGGCCATGCCCGCTCAAGCAGTTAGGCATGCGCGATATTAATAGATGTCCGGTCAGCAACGGGATACTGTGCGGACAGTGACGCAGCGGCGAGCCGTGTTGTACGCTCCTCCCAGGAGCTGATTTCGAGCATGCCAGCGCGACTCAGGGACCTCACTGCCTATCTAGACGACTATTTGCGCATCGCGGAGGTCGCTGACGAGCCCAACGCCGTCAACGGGCTCCAGGTCGAGCACGACGGCACGGTGGAGCATGTGGTGGCGGCAGTGGACGCCTGTCAGGCAACCATTGACGCAGCTGCCGAGCGGGGAGCCGACTTCCTCCTGGTGCACCACGGACTGTTCTGGGGTGGCGTTCAGCCTCTGACGGGCCGACACGGTAGGCGGGTTCGGAAGCTCGTCCAGAGCGGAATCGCGCTGTACGCAGCGCACACCCCCCTGGACCTGCATCCGGAGGTCGGCAACAACGCCGTGCTGGCCAGGATGCTCGGGGTGGATGCGACGGAGCGGTTCGGCGTTTACCGAGGGCATGAGATCGGGGTGGCCGGAACCCTCGAGGTCAGCCGGGAGGAGCTGGTGGACCGGATCCGTGGCGCGCTTGGAGTCGAGCCCCACCTGATTCCCACGGGTCCGGAGCTGGTGCGCCGCATTGGTGTGATCACCGGTGGAGCCGGGGACATGATCCGCGCGGCATGGGAAGCCGGCCTGGACACCTACGTGAGCGGAGAGGGTCCGCACCATACCCATTTCGACGCCGAGGAATGGAGGCTCAACGTGATCTACGCGGGGCACTACGCCACGGAGACAGTCGGTGTAAAGGCCCTGGCGGCACACATTGAGGGAGAGTTTGGGTTGCCGTGGGAGTTCGTCGATCATCCCACGGGGTTGTGACGCGGCGGATGCAACGCGCACCTGCCGGTCACGTTCTCACGCTGGCCTTGCTGGTCTCAGTCACACTGTTGGTCGCGACGTGCAGTGGAGGCCGACCGCAGGGCGAGCGACAGGTACCGAGGGTGGCGCCCCAGGACAGCGTCCCGGCGGCGGCTGAGCCGCCGCCCGCTGGCGCCGTCCCGGACTCGGCAGTACCCGGTGACTCCGTTGCTGCGGACACTACCCTCGGGGAGCCTGTCCTCGATCTCCCACCCGGGCCGGCAGCTCCCCCCCCGGCAAACGATGTCCGTGTCTGTGCTGGCGGCGACGTGATGCTCGGCAGCAACTTGGATACACTGTGGGCGCTCCGTGCTGAGAGGCGGCTGGGCCGTCCGGTCCCCGCCCTCCCCGATCCCCATGAGCTGCTGGCTCCACTCCGCCCGTTGGTGGAGGATGCGGATGTCGTGCTGCTGAACATCGAAGGGGCGATCGGTGAAGGACCGGCGCCGCCCAAGTGCCGGCCCGGCTCCCGGAACTGCTATGCGTTCCGTCAGCCGACCTTGGCGGCGACGGCCCTCCGGCGGCTCAGTGACGGTGCGGAGGTCATCGGCAATCTCGCCAACAACCATGCGATGGACGCCGGGCGCCGGGGGTTGGAGGCCACTCTCCGCCACTTGCGGTCTGCTGACGTTCATGCCACGGGTGTTGACACGTTGCCCACGGTGGTGGCGACCGGCAGGGGGGACACTGTGGCGTTCTTGGGCTTCAGTACCGCCCAGGCAGGACCGGATCCGGGGGACTTGGAGGCCGTGTTCCGTCACGTTGCGCGGGCTGTCCAACGGTACAGGCGGGTGGTAGTGACTGCGCACATGGGTGCCGAGGGTGTTGGCGCTCAGCGCACCCCAGACGCGACCGAGATGTTCCTCGGAGAGGATCGCGGCAATTCCGTGGCGTTTGCCAGAACCGCTGCCCGGGCGGGGGCATCAGTGGTGATCGGACACGGTCCCCACGTGCTGCGTGGTGCGGAGTGGCAAGGAGCGACGCTCATCCTGTATTCGCTGGGGAATCTTCTGACATACGGGCCTTTTTCGCTGGGAGAGCCGCTCAATCGAGGCGCTGTTGCCTGCGTGACGCTGGATCCGGACGGGACGGTGAAGTGGGCCGCGCTTCGCTCCACGTGGCAGCGTCCCCCGGGAATCGTTGCTGGTGACCCCGCTGCTCGCTCGGCCTGGCTCGTGGACTCCTTGAGCCAGCTCGACTTTCCGGGGACCGCGGCGCGGCTACGAAGTGAGGCGGTGATTACAAGGCCGGACTCTACTGAACGTCGGTAGGATGGTGAGAGGGTGAGTCACCGCCCTCCCAGGGGCACCACGAATCGTACTGTCAGGGTCTCTGCTGTCTGTGGGCTCACGCGGCAGAAGCACTCCTCCCCGATCAGCCGCTTCACCCCAAGTACTTCTGACTCGTCGATGCTCGGGACGTCCCTGTAGACGATCTCGAACGTCTGCCCGGCGATGACATGGTAGCTGACGGGACGGCCGGCAAGCCGGTGGTGGGGATCGACGCTCTCGAGATGGTCAGCGAGCGCCTGTTGAATGCGGCTCAGACGAGCCCGCATGTCAGGATCGGTTACCGTGTCGGGGACGTCGGACACTGGGCCTCTCTTCGGGTGTTCGCCAACGCGATCCGCGCGTTGCGGCGCATGCCTTGCGGTCTGGCACGTTCGAGTGGGGTCCAGCCATATCGGCGGTCGAACTCGTGATCGTCAATGTGGGACAACTCCTCCAGGTCCAACAGTGCGAGCGAGGAGTCGAGCTGCAATGCCGGGTCGGCGGTTGCGGTGGCAAACTTTGTGTTCCAGGGGCATACGTCCTGGCAGATATCGCACCCGAAGATCCAGCTGCCCATCAAGGCTTCCAGCCCACGGTCGACGTCACCGCTGAGTTCGATGGTGAGATACGAGATGCACAGTCGGCTGTCCAGCACCCGCTCTCGGGGGAAAGCGGCGGTGGGACAGGCGTCGAGGCAGCGGCGGCAGCTCCCGCAGCGATCGGCCTCGAAGGGTGGGTCCAATGCCAGGTCGAGGTTTGTCAGCACGCTTGCCAAGAAGGAGAACGACCCCCGGTGTGGATCGATCAGCATGGTGTTCTTTCCGATCCAGCCGAGGCCGGCCCGCTGGGCGAGCTCCCGCTCCGGCACCGGGCCGGCGTCCACGAAGCCCCGGGCGAAGGTTGCGTCCTCTCCGAGAGAAACGATGTATGAAGCAAGCTGACGCAGCGGGTCGCGCAGCGCGTCGTGGTAGTCTCGGCCGCGGGCGTACTTGGCCACCTGCCCGGCGTCGGAGCGACCCGGTGGATCCGCGTTGTAGTAGTTCTTGGTGACGACGACAGCGCGCGTGGCGCCCGGCGCGATGGTCGAGGGGCGCAGGCGATGCGCGGCCTGCCGGTGCATATACCGCATAGTCCCGGCCATTCCATCGGCGAGCCACGCCTTGAGCTCTGCTCCGTGGGGGGTCGGTGTGAGATCCGCGATGCCTGCTGTGTCGAAGCCCAACGTGCGGGCGTGCTGCTTTACGAGATCCCTGCGGCGCTCCGGCGTCACAGGTGCATCACCTCTCGGCGCCACCGGGCGAATCGGATGACGTCTTCAAGAGGTGGCACCGCATCCTCATCGCCGTACGCAGTGTACATTCGCCACTTAACATACTCGTTGGGTGGGACGGGCAGAAACGGGGGGCGGCGGTACCATTCTCGAGCTCGAAATGCCCACAGCATACGAAGCAGATCCAACGCGAGGCGCGGGTTGATGGCGGCACGTGTGCACAGCGCCAGTGCCAGTTTCAGCCAGGTCCATCGCCTATCGGACGGTTCCCCATGGACTTGATCTTGCAAGCGGTCCCCCTCGCCGGTGCTGGCCTGATACTCGCGGCCTACGTCGCGTTGCAGCGGCACTGGTGGACGAGTAGAGCTTCCGGCTACCTGTGGTTCAATCTCCTCGGCGCCCTCGGGCTCACGGCGATTGCGATCGCCGACGGCCGGGCGGGGTTCATCATCTTGGAAGCGGTGTGGGCCGGGTGAGTCTCCTGTCGCTTGTGCGCCAAACCGCTTCGGCGGTAGAGGTCCACAATCCCTGACCGCTCCTGCTACATACTTGTATATTGGCGCCTATGGCATTCGCAAGCACCACCAGCGCGCATCCGCTCGCCCATTACCGTGCCGAGTTTCCCATTTTCGAGCGGCAGATCTATCTGAACTCATGCTCGCTTGGTGCGCTTTCCACCCGCTCGCGTCGGCAAGTTGGGCGGTTCCTGGAGCTTTGGGAGTCGCGCGGAGCTGCTGCTTGGTATGACGTGTGGTGGGAGGCCCTTGCCGAGCTGCGGCAGGGGTATGCCCAGGTCGTTGGCGCGAATCCGGGTGAGATTGCGCTTCACGCCTCGATTTCCACAGCTACCGCGGTGCTTTCGGGCGCATTGGACTACGCGGCGAGGCCCAAGGTGGTAACGACTGCCCTCGATTTCCCCACGGTGGCGTACCAGTGGCTTGCCAAGCAGCCCAGCGGAGTGGAGGTCGAAGTAGTGGAGAGCCCTGACGGGATCACTGTCCCCCTGGACACCCTGGAGCGGGCCATTGACCGGCGCACGGCGCTGGTGGCGACCTCCCACGTGTATTTCACCAGTGGGGCCATTCAGGACGTCCGTGCGGTCGCTGACCTCGCCCACGCCAAAGGGGCCCTCTGCTTCATCGACGCATACCAGAGTGTCGGTCAGGTTCCAGTCAATGTCCACGCCACTGGCGTGGACTTCCTATGCGCCGGCGGGCTGAAATGGCTCCTTGGCGGTCCGGGGACGGTCTTCCTGTACGTGCGTGAGGATCTGATCCGCCAGCTCACGCCTACGGTGACTGGTTGGTTTGCGCACCAGCGGCAGTTCGATTTCGACCCTCGGGGGATCGTGTGGCATGACGACGCACGGCGGTTTGAGCAGGGGACGCCGGCGCTCGCGGCGGTCTATGCCCAACTGGGCGGTCTCGAGGTGATTCGGGAGATTGGGGTGCCGCGGATCCGGGAAATCGTCCGGGAGCTGACTGAAGATCTGATCACTCGTGCCCTGGGGGCCGGTCTCCACCCGAAGGTGGCAGCCGATCCTTCTCAGCGCTCCGCTATAGTGATGATCCCCGACGACAACCCTGCAGGCAGCGTGCGCCGGCTGGCGGACGCCAGCATCGTCGCGGATGCCCGGCCCGGCCATGTGCGACTGTCACCATTCTTCTACAACCTCTCAGACGACCATGCCGCAGCGATCGAAGTCCTCAGAGCCTAGCGCTCCGGTGCGTTTGCCGGGGCAGCGCCCCACCGCGGACGAACGCCTGTTTGAGCTTCCTCCAGCCGTAGAGCCGGAGTTCACCCAGACCGATCCGTGGCGCGCGCTCCGTATACTCGGCGAGTTCGTGGAGGGATTCGACGAGCTGGCTGACGTCGGCAACGCAGTCACGATCTTCGGATCGTCCCGGGCGCGACCCGACGACCCGATGTACGAGCTTGCCGCCGAAACGGCGCGAAGGTTCGGCCAGCAGGGCTTCACGATCATTACTGGCGCGGGGCCAGGCATCATGGAGTCGGCCAACAAGGGAGCGCGTGCGGCTGGTGCCCTCTCCATCGGTCTCAACATCGAGCTGCCACAAGAGCAAGGAGCGAACGCGTACTTGGATCGGGTCATCAACTTCCGCTACTTCTTCGTGCGGAAGACGATGCTCGTGAAGTACTCCTGCGCATTTATCTTCTTCCCGGGCGGTTACGGCACGCTCGACGAGCTGTTTGAGGCGCTGACCCTGATTCAGACCCATCGCGTTCGGGACATGCCGGTGGTGCTGGTTGGCAGTGCATACTGGAAGCCGCTGATCGGGTGGCTACGAGACGTGGTTGCGCACGAAGGTCGGGTCGCGGTAGGGGACTTGGATCTCTTTCGGGTTTCGGACGATCCGGGCGAAGTCGTTCGCATCGTGTCGGACGCCGTGCTGCCTCGGCCGGAGGGAGCGCGGCGCTGAGCGGCGCTCGCGTGGAAAGGGGCTGACAGATGAAGGACCGAAAGCGCCAACTGCTTCGTGGAGCGGCGATCGACCCGCGTCCACTCGAAGGGCAGGAATCGGTCGTGGACTTGATCGACAATGCCTTCCACGCCTACAACGCGGGCCGTCTGAGGGAGGCCTGCCGGCTCTTCGTTGAGAGAATGCTGGCAGACGACGCCACGGTGGGTATGAGCCTCACGGGCGCCATGACGCCGGCGGGGCTCGGGATGTCGACGGTTGTCCCGCTCATGCAAGCAGGCTTCGTGGATTGGGTGGTTTCGACCGGAGCGAACCTGTACCACGATGCCCACTTCGCTCTCGGCTATTCCACGCATCGGGGTACGCCGTTCGCCAACGATGTCGACCTCCGGGAGCACGGAGTGGTTCGCATCTACGACATCTTCGTTGACTACGGTGTGCTGCTCAGGACAGATGAGTTCATCCGACGAGTCTCGCAGAACGAAGAGTTTCAGCGTTCGATGAGTTCCGCTGAATATCACTACTTGCTCGGGGGCTATCTCCGCGAGCGTGAGGAGAAGTTAGGAATCGGACACAAGTCGCTGCTGTCAGTGGCGCGCGAGTACGCGGTTCCGGTCTACACCTCGTCGCCAGGGGACTCATCCATCGGCATGAACGTTGCGGAGCTGGCCCTGGAAGGGTTCGACCTCCGTTATGACGTCTCGGCGGATGTCAACGAGACGGCCGCCATCGTGTTGGACGCCAAGCGTGACGGCGGCGCCAGCGGCGTCCTCATGATTGGCGGAGGCAGCCCCAAGAACTTCGTGCTTCAGACCGAGCCGCAGATCCAAGAAGTCCTCGGCATCGACGAACGGGGGCATGACTACTACGTGCAGATCACGGACGCGCGGGTCGATACCGGTGGACTGTCGGGGGCCACGCCGGGAGAAGCCGTGAGCTGGGGGAAGGTCGACCCAGATCAGGTCGCCAACGCCGTGGTGTGCTACCTCGATTGTACGGTGGGTCTCCCGCTGCTCGCAGCCTATGCGCTAGCGAAGCACAAGCCGCGGGAGCCGAAGCGCCTGTATGAGAGGCGCGAGGAGATGATGGGACACTTGGTCGCCGCCTACCGTGAGGCTAGTGCCTTCCGAGATGCGAGGCTCAAAGGCTCTGCACTCCCCGGCGTCGGGGAGTGAGTGCCTACTACGCCGGCTCCATCGGCAACTCGCTGCGGAATGCGATGCTGCGTTCGACCTCATCTCGGTACGCCGCGAGTTCGGCGGATCGGCGAGTTTCATCCCATTCCATCTCACGTGCCGCCATGTCGGCGATTGCCGGGGCCAAGGCCAGCACGCGTTCCGGTGCGGCGTAGAAGAGGTGGGTACGCCGAATGAACAAATCACCCAGCGTGATCGCCATTTCCCGGTGCATGGCGTGGATCAGCTCGGCGCGGAGCGTAGGATGATCCGGCACGACCGGCTCGGCCAGCGTTGGGTCCGATTGGGCCAGTCGAGTGACCGCCGGCGCCTCGCTTCCGTAGGTGTGAACCAAGTGTCTTGCCACAGGCGGGGGAAACCCCTCTCCCTCGGTAGCTTCGATCAGTACCCTCAAGTCGCGGGTCTCGCCGCCCGGCAGCGGCTCCCGGTCAGTAGGTGCTCGGCGCGGCACGGGCCGCCCGTCGAGAGCGTGCAGCCGTTTGGCGACGACGTCCACGACTTGCGCTGCCATGTGGCGGTAAGTCGTGAGCTTCCCCCCAAGTATCGAGATCAGGCCCGTGCTGCTCTGCAGAATCGTGTGCTCCCGAGACACGGCACCGGGGTCCTGGGCATCGTGCTTGCGCAGGAGCGGGCGGAGGCCAGCCCACGTCGCGAGGACGTCCTCAGGTGCCAATCGGGCCTCAGGGAACAGAGCGTTCGCCGAACGCAGCAGATAGATCACGTCGCTCGCGTGGGCCACCACGTCGTCCGGACTCTCGACCGTTTCGGTTTCAGTGGTCCCGATGTAGCTGAGGTTTCCCCATGGCACGATGAACATGACGCGGCCATCGATCGGGGAGAGGATGGTGAGCGCTTCCCGGTTGCCGATGCGTTGCCGCGGCACCACGATGTGCACACCCTTGGTGGTCCGCAGGGTCGGGGACTCCCCCTCGGCGGCGCGCAGCTCGTCGGACCAGGGACCGGTGGCGTTCACGACGACCAGCGCTCGAACGGTGAGCGTGGCGCCCGTAACGAGATCGGTGACGTGAGCGCCCCTGACACGACCATCGGCACTCTCCAGGCGGTCAACGCAGGTGTAGTTCGCCACCAGGGCACCGTGCCGGTGGGCGTCGCGTGCGTTCGCCAGAGCAAGGCGAGCGTCGTCGCACTGGGCGTCAAAGTAGCGGGCGCCACCTCTCAGGCCGCGGGAGCGAAGGCCTGGCTCGGCGCGCAAGATGGCACGCTTGCTCAGCATCCGATGCCGGCGCACATTCTGGAACAAGGACAGGAGATCGTAGAGCCAGAGCCCAGCTGCTAGCTTCCAGCGGGGGAGGCGGCTCACCTCGTGGACGGGGAAGATGAAGGAGCGAGGCCAAACGAGATGGGGTGCTATGTTGAGGAGGATGGATCGCTCGCGGCTGGCCTCAAAGACGAGGCGCCAGTGATGGTGCTCCAGGTAGCGCAGTCCGCCGTGAACCAGCCGCGAGGAGCGGGAGCTGGTGCCAGAGCCGAAATCGCCCTTGTCAACGAGCACAGTGCGGAAGCCCCGCATAGTGGCGTCGCGGGCGATGCCCGCACCTGTCACGCCTCCCCCGATCACCAGCAGATCTGCGGGTTCGGCGGTCATGGCCTCGAGGCTGCTTGCTCGAACTCGGTAGGAAAAAGGAGCGTCCATTAGCGTGCTAGCCGCGAGCAGTCGGGACATACCCAGCGCCTGGTTCCAGTGGCATGCAGCCATTATCCGGCCTGGCATGCGCGTGCTGGACCTGGCATGTGGGCGAGGGTGTCATGCGATCGCCGCTGCTGAGCGTGGCGCCCACGTGGTCGCCGTGGACAACGATGCCGAGATACTCCGCTCAGCGGAGAAGGCTGCGCGCAAGGCAAACGTCACGGTTGAGTGGGTGCAAGCGGACCTGCAACGTGATCCCCTCCCAGAGGGAAAGTTCGACATCGTGATGGTGTTCAACTACCTCGACCGCGCCCGCATGTCCCAGTTCCTCGACGCGGTCAAGCCCGGCGGCTACTTCATGTTGGAGACCTTCCTCGAGCAGCAGCGCGAGCTCGGGTGGGGTCCCACGTCGGATGAGCACCTCCTCAAAGCCGGCGAGCTCTGGGAGCTCGTGCAACCGTTCGAAATCCTGCTCGCCCGCGAAGTGGTGGAGATCCTCGACGGCCGTTCCATGGCTGTATCCAGCATCCTGGCTCAACGTCCGGGGGAATGATGGTTCCATCGGGCGCCCCCTCACAAGTGGCGCGCTAGCAGGCCGCTTCGTCGCTGGCTAGCTTTCGGACTCCATGCAGCACGTACGAGACGGACGCCGCGTCGCGGTGATAGGGGGATGCCGCACCCCCTTCTGCAGGGCCGGGACGGCGCTGAAGGACCTATCCGCAGTGGACCTCGCCCGCCACGCCGTGGTGGAGCTAGTGCACTGGTCGAATCTCGATGGCGAGCAGGTGGACGAGGTGTACTTCGGACAAGTTGTTCCGAGCCCGCTGGCGCCCAACATCGCCCGGGAGGTGAGCCTCCTGCCTCAGTTCCCGGCCGACATCCCGGCGGCGTCTGTGAACCGGGCCTGCGCGTCGGCCAACGCGGCGATCGTTCAGGGTCACGATCAGATCACCCTGGGGCACGCCGATGTGGTGATTGCCGGCGGTGCCGAGAGTCTTTCCCACGTCCCCATCCTCCACTCGCGCCACTTCTCAGAGATCCTCGCGGGGTTGAGCAAGGCCAAGACAGCGGCTGCGCGGGTCAGACTGCTGTCGTCGTTTCGACCGAAGGATCTCGTCCCGGTTGCCCCGGCCATTGCGGAGCCGTCGACGGGCGAGACGATGGGGCAGTCGGCGGAGAAGATGGCCAAGCTCAACGGCATCGGCAGAAGGGAGCAAGACGAGTTTGCCCTGAGGAGTCACCGGCTGGCCCACGCCGGCTCGGAGGNNATCGCGCCAGTCTTCGTGCCTGGCTTGGGAGAATTCGTCACTCGAGACAATGGAATCCGACCAGACGCGAACCTGGAGCAGATGGCCCAGCTCAAGCCCGTGTTCGACAGGCGCTACGGGACAGTGACGGCGGCGAATGCTTCTCCACTGACCGATGGTGCTGGGGCGGTGATCCTCATGAGCGAGGAGGCGGCCCGTGCTCTGGGCCACGAGCCGCTGGTGTTCATTCGGTCGTATGCAGTCGCCGCGCTGGATCCGAGTGTGCAGCTACTTCAGGGTCCAGCTTACGCCGTGCCCAAGGCGCTCGACCGCGCACAGATAACCTGGAAAGAGCTGGGCCTCTACGAGATGCACGAGGCGTTTGCCGCACAAGTGCTCTCGAACATTCAGGCCTTTGAGTCGAAGACCTGGGCACAGGAGAACCTGGGACGATCCCAGCCAATTGGTGAAGTTGACTGGAATCGGCTCAATGTAATGGGGGGATCCATCGCCATCGGACACCCGTTCGGCGCCACCGGTGCCCGGATCACCCTGACACTCGCCAACGAGATGAAGCGCCGGGACGTGCAGTTTGGCCTGATCTCGGTCTGTGCGCAGGGAGGCATGGGTTTCGCCATGGTGCTGGAGCGGGGCTGAGTGTGAACGCCTTCACCACGCAGGTCAAGGACTACGTGGCCCGTGTCGAACTGAACCTACCGGGTGAGCCGGTAAACAAGATCACTCGTGGCGTGCGGGATGAGATCGACGGCCTGCTGAGTGAGCTGGCATCGGACGCAGCCGTCCGGGCGATCGTGCTCATCTCCACCAAACCTGATTCGTTCATTGCGGGTGCCGACATCGACGAGTTCGTGGCCTTGCGCTCTCGGGAGGAGGCTCATGAACTAGTCCGAAAGGGTCAGGCACTGGTCAACCGGCTGGCGCAGCTCGGCAAGCCCGTCGTCGCGGCCATTCATGGTGCTTGTCTCGGAGGCGGTCTCGAGGTTGCACTCGCGTGCACCTACCGCGTCGCCACGGACCACCCCAAGACCAGGATCGGCCTACCAGAGGTGCAGCTCGGCATCATTCCCGCAGCTGGCGGGTGCCAGCGACTGCCACGCCTGATCGGCGTGCGGAACGCGCTACACGTGATTCTCGCTGGCAGGCAGCTTGCCGCCCGCCGCGCATTCAGGATGGGAGTCGTAGACGAGTTGGTGCACCCAGCAATCCTGGATCAGGTCGCGTGGGAGGTGGCAGCGCGCCTGGCGGACGGGTGGCGTCCCAAGCGTCGGAGGCGTGGCGTCGCGGGACTCGCGCTGGACAGGAATCCCCTCGGTCGAAGGGTGGTGTACGCCGGCGCGCGAAAACAGGTTCTCAAGCGGACCGGCGGGCACTACCCTGCTCCGCTGGCGGCACTCAAGGCAGTGCGCCACGGGATTCGGTATGGAGTCGAAGCTGGCATGGACATGGAGGCGGCCCTCTTCGCCGAGCTCGCGGTGGGGGACGTGTCGCGCCGACTCGTGCAGATCTTCTTCGCCAGCACTGCACTCAAGAAGGACCCCGGTGTCGAGGGCGAAGCGCCGCCTCCGAAGCCGGTCCGGAACCTCGGAGTGGTAGGCGCCGGCTTCATGGGGTCCTCCATTGGTGCTGTGGCCGTGTTGCAGGCCGGGGTTGACGTTCGCCTTCGCGACACGGATCTCCCGAGTGTTGCCCGGGGATTGAAGGCAGCGCGGAAGATTCTCGCCAGCCGGGTCAAGCGTCGCCGCATCACGAAGCACCAATATCTCAGGCTCGAGCGGCTGCTCTCTGGGGGGACCGGGTGGGAAGGCTTCGGCCGCGTGGACCTGGCCATCGAAGCCGTGTTCGAAGATCTCGACGTCAAGCACGAAGTCATGCGAGCGCTCGACCGGCACGTGCCAGATGACTGTGTCATTGCCTCCAACACCAGCACCATCCCCATCGAGCGCATCGCCGAGGTGGTCGGGCAACCTAATCGGGTCCTGGGTATGCACTTCTTCTCGCCAGTGGAGAGGATGCCCCTCCTGGAGGTCATCGTGACCGACCAGACCGCGTCTTGGGCTACGGTGACGGCGGCTGCCTTCGGTCGGGAAATGGGGAAGACGGTCATTGTTGTGCGCGATTGTCCCGGCTTCTGGGTGAACCGGATTCTCGCACCATACCTCAACGAGGCCGGTCGCTTGCTGGAGGAAGGGGTCACCGTCGATGCGATCGACAAGACGATGACGAAGTATGGGTTCCCTGTGGGACCGATCACCTTGCTTGACGAGATCGGGCTCGACGTTGCGCAGAAGGCATCGGAGGTCCTGTATGAGGCGTTTGGTGAACGGATGCGTCCGATGGCCGGGCTGGCGCGCATGACCGAAGATCGCCGCCTGGGTCGCAAGAGCAGGCGCGGGTTCTACCGCTATGAGCAGGGCGAGAGGCGTGGGGTGGACGAGGCCGTTTATGAGATTATCGAGGCAGAGATTGCATCGCACGTGCCGCGTGGTGATATCGGGCGGCGGCTGACGTACTCGATGCTGAACGAGGCGGCAAGGGCCGTGGACGAGGGTGTGGTGCGCTCGCCGCGCGATGGTGACATCGGAGCGGTCTTCGGCATCGGTTTCCCGGCGTTCCGAGGCGGTCCCCTGCGATATCTCGATGACGTCGGTGCCGCTCAGGCCGTCGAGACCCTGGAACAGCTAGCTGAGGAGTATGGCGAACGCTTCGCGCCGTGCCCGCGTCTCCAGCGCATGGCTGCCGGTGCTGAGCGCTTTTATCCTTCGGCCTGATTCGTGCTCCGGCGCACCTTCCTCTGGCTCAGCGAACACTCAGGCGTTTTCAACTTTGTCAAGCGTAATCGGCTCGCCCGGCGTATCGCGTCCCGTTTCGTGGCCGGCGAGACACTGGACAGCGCCATCGCCGCGGCTCATGCCATGAACGCGAAGGGCATCGCGGTGAGCCTCGACCTCCTCGGTGAGAGCGTGTCCAGCGCCGTGGAGACTAAGGCGGCCCGCGATCAGGTTGTGCGAACCATCGACGCCATCGCCGCGGAGAGTGTGAACGGCAACGTCTCGGTGAAGCTGACGCAGCTGGGGCTCGCCATCGGATACGACCTGTGCGCCGAGAACATGCGGGCGGTGCTCACCTGCGCCAAGGAGCGCAACGTCTTTGTGCGCATGGACATGGAGGGTTCGGCGTACACCGAGCGAACGCTGAAGCTGTTCCACGAAGAGCTCCATCCGACATTTGGTGATCTCACCGGGGTCGTGATTCAGAGCTATCTTCGCCGATCGGATCGGGACATAGAAGACCTCATCGTCAAGCGTGCGCGTGTTCGGCTCTGCAAGGGAGCGTACGCGGAGCCGGCATCAGTTGCGTTGCAGGACAAGCGAGAAGTCGACGCCTCGTTTGTCAGGCTCATGCAGAAGCTGCTGGAGCACGGCGCTTATCCTGGAATCGCGACGCATGATGAGGCGCTGATAGATCAAGCTGTGGCGTTTGTGAAGGAACGCGGTATTCCCCCTGAGCGGTTCGAGTTCCAGATGCTCTACGGTGTTCGCCGTGACCTGCAGCGCGGATTGCGCGCCCGCGGTTACAACATGCGGGTCTATATTCCCTTTGGCACCGCATGGTATCCCTATCTGATGCGTCGACTCGCCGAGCGGCCGGCTAACTTGGCGTTCATGGTGGGGAGTGTACTCAAAGAGACGGTGCGCCGCCGGTGACCGAGGACGCCACCCTTGGCGGCTACCTGGATCTCCATGATCGGCCGCCTGCGTTTCGAGGTGCGGACGGCAAGGCCTACTCCGCCGCGATCTACGTCGACGACGACCCGGACGAACACGGTCGCTATGGGGCAGCAGTCTTGTTCGTTCGCTGGTCGGACGCGGGGGATCGACCAGTGGGCCACCTGGAAACTCCCTATCTCGTGTTCGGTGAGAGCCTCGAGGAAGCGGACGCAGGGATACGGCAGCTCAGTCTGCACGAGGTGAAGGCGCATCTCGATCGGGCGATTGCCGCTGAGAAGGAGCGGTCAGTCTGGTGAGCCAGCGCACCGGGGTCGTGCTGTCGAGAACGGGCGGCCGCTACCGCGTATTTGGCGACGGCCACTGCCTCGAGGCCACCCTGCGAGGCCGGCTCAAGAAGGGCTCCCGCAATCGTGTCCTCGTAGGCGATGTGGTGACAGTGCAGACCCATCCTGACAACGCGACCACCATCGAAGCTGTGCACCCACGCCGCTCGCTGCTCAAACGCCGCACTCCCGGGAAGTCGCGGGGCGTGCGCCCTGTTGCCGCCAACTTGGATCAGGTTGTCGTGGTGGGGGCGGCACGCCAGCCCGACTGGGACCCTTACCTCATCGATCGCTTCACTGCGGTCGCAGAGGCGAATGACCTGTCGGTGGCGGTGGTGGTCAACAAGTGCGATCTCGTCGCGGATTGCAGTGAATTCGGGATGCCGTATCAGGCCGCTGGCTATCCGGTCATGAGGACGAGTGTGCCGGAGCGGAGCGGCCTAGAAGACCTGCGCCGCCAGCTTGATGGATGCGTCTCGCTCTTTAGCGGGCCAACCGGGGCGGGAAAGTCCAGCCTACTGAACGTGCTGCAGCCTGGGCTGCGACTTCGGACGGGCGAGGTAAGTGAGAGATCGCAGGCGGGCCGCCACACTACGGTTGCTGCCGAGATGCATCCGTTCGGAAAGGATGGATTCGTCGTCGACACCCCGGGGCTGCGAGACGTTGGTCTCTGGGGTCTCGAGCCGCTTGAAGTGGCCGCGGCCTTTCCAGAGTTCGGTCGTTTCGTCGGACAGTGCCGATTTGACAACTGCCGCCACTTGGAGGAACCGGGATGTGCCGTGGCCGGGGCAGCGGAACAGGGATCCATCGCCGGGAGTCGGCTCGAGTCCTACCGGTTGCTGTTGCGAGAAGCGACTCGCGCCGCACGGCCGTGGGCCTCGGAGCGCAGGCGGTGACGTTGTTCGCCACCGGTGCAACGGCAATCATCGGCGGTCGTGTCGTGCGACAGCTGTGTGAGCGATAGGGTGCCGCGGCTAGGCGGAGAACGCGCCGGGCTGGTGGCTCCCTTCCGGGGCGAGCGCTACCGTAATCGCTCCCGGCTCAGTGGTCTCATTGCGCCGCCCTACGACGTGATCGCGCCGAGTGAGCGGCCGATGTATGCCGACCGGGATCGCCACAACATTGTGCACCTCACTCTGCCCGCGACGGATGGTGACCCCTACACGAGGGCGGCTGGGCTCCTGGCGGATTGGCGGAGCGCTGGCGTGTTCGTTCGTGACAGGGTACCGAGCCTCTACGTGCTGCGACAGGAGTTCACCACGCCGGAAGGCCATCGACATGTCCGCACCGGGGTGATCGGCGGTGTCGCTGCGGAGCCGTTCGTGAACGGGCGAGTCAAGCCTCACGAGAAGACGCACCCGGCGCCCAAGGATGATAGGCTTGCCCTCCTGCGCGCCGCGCAGGCGACGTTTGAGGCTCTGCTTGTGTGCGCGCGGGATGAGGATGGAACTCTGAGGGGAATGCTCGAGAAAGCGACTCAGAACCGGCCGCTTGCTCGGGCAGAGCTCACCGGCGTGAAGATCGCATTGTGGCGCGTCGCTGGGCAGCAAGCCCGGGCCCTCGCGGCGGCAGCCAGCCAAGGTGCGCTCTACATCGCCGACGGCCATCATCGATACGAAACCGCCGTAGCCTACCGCGAGGAGAACCCGGCAGCGGACCGCGTACCTGCCCTGATCGTCTCACTGAGCGACCCTGGCCTGCTCGTGCTACCTACGCACCGACTGGTTTATGGAGGACCAGTGGACGGCATGGCCGTGGTCAATGAGCTTCGTGAGCGTTTCCAGATCCGTGAGCTGCTGAGCCAAGCCAACTACGCTGACGAGCTGGCGACGCTGAGGAATCGGGGAACTGCCTGCGTCGTGGTGCTGCCTGGCGGCAAGGCACAGGCGTTCCTGCTCAAAGGTGGTGCCAGCCTGGGGGATCTCCCGTTTGCGAACCAACCTGCGGTGGCCTCCCTCGACGTGGCTCGCATTGATGAGCTCATTGTCAAACGTCTGCTCGCCTCGGCCGGCGACGTTGGGCGGATCGACTACAGCGCGGACCCGCACCATGTGATCGACGAAGTGCAACGGGGGGATGCAGCTGCCGGGGTGCTGCTCAATCCAACGGCGGTGGAGCAGGTCCTGGCCGTCGCGGACGCAGGTGCGACCATGCCGCAGAAATCCACCTATTTCATGCCAAAGGTGCCGAGTGGGCTGGTGATTATGGGGTACGAAGACCGTCAGCCTTGAGCCTTCAGCCCTCAGCACTGAGCCATCATGAAGCGACTCGCAACTCGCAGTTCGCAATTCGTGTTCGCCGCACCAGGTTCACGAACTGCGAATTGCTAATTGCGAATTGCTTCAGTTAATCAGCGAAAACTGTCTTGAGAATTTTGCAATGAGTGCGCGATCGAGTGGCCCGGCGTTTGTGCCGGTCTGTCGCTGCTCGTTGTACACGATGAACAAGCCTGTGCCGGCCGTGCTGAGCCACCCGAATCGCACGTTTCCTGACCAAATGCCAGCCTGCGAGTTGTACTGGATCAAGGACTGCAGGTAGACCCGTGGGCTGAAGCTGTAGGCGAAACGCATGCCGACCAGGGTGGTCTCGAAGCTTCCCTCGACGAGGTCAACGTTGTTGTACGACACCCTCAGTGACGCAGCGATGGTCGCCTGATAGCGGGCGGTCATCGTGCCGTAAAAGCCCTTTCGCGTGCCCGTAAGGAACCCGCCGATGTCGAGTCCACCGTTCACCGAAAGGGATGCGCTCTCGTTCGAGTTGAAGCGCCAGGCCGCCTCGAAGTTGTCGTATGTACCCGGCGGGACGACTACGCCCGGAGCGATCTCGAATGGTCCCCTCAGTCCCTCCCGCGTGAAGTTGAACGCCGGACTAAAGAACGCTCCGTTGGCGAATTCGACGTGCGTGTCGATGTGGATGTTGCCGGTCTCGTTGAAGCCGTCGAAGTCGAAGTAGCCCCGGTACGACACGTGGGGCCGAAACTCCCGGAGCCAAGGCACGCCGGGAGTGCGCAAGTGGCGGAGCACGGAGGCTTGCACGAAGCGGTACCCGGACCGTTCGAGGAAGCCGGCCTCGGGGTTGAAGTCTTCCCCCACCTCGGTGTAGGTGGCGCTCGCCTGCCAGTTTCTGGTTGCCAGGCGGCTCGCCAGACTGTAGGCGTGCTCGCGACCGGAGAGGGCCGGTGTTTCGGTCAGGGCTGCGTAGCCGTCGAACGTGATTGCCTGGCCGATGCCCAGGCGTCCGTCCACGGCGTAGGTGCGGTTGTAGTCTGCTGTGTTGCTCGTGGTGACTCGGTTGATGAAGATCCCGCCCAGGCGGGATCGGCTGGGGAGCTCCGCGGAGACCCGCGCGACGGCGTAGTTGTTGGGTTCGACCACGCCCTCCACACGCTCTGTCTGGATGTCGAGCAGGCCGAGATTGATGCCGCCTGGCTTACCGGTGAGCCGCCCACCCGCCAGTATCGGCACTGGAACTCCTGTGGTGTCGATGCCGATCCGCCTGCTGAAGAACAGCTCCGCGGCTTGTGGGGTCCCGACAGCGAATAGCCCGGCATTCTCTAGGAAGAACGGCCGCTTCTCAGGGAAGAAGAGGTTGAACCTGGTGAGGTTGACCTGCTGCTCATCCACCTCGACCTGCGCGAAATCCGTGTTGTAGGTGAGATCGAGGGTGAGACTTGGCAGGATGCCCAGCTTAGCATCGCCGCCGAGGTCGCCTGTGTAATCGACGCCGGGCGCGGCGGTGTAGTCACGGTGGGCGGATGCGAGAACATACGGCGTGACGATGATGCTCTGACGTCCCGGTGCCTCGACCTGCGCCAGTGTGCCGGCCTGCGAGAGCCGGTAGAGGGAGTGCTGGCGGGGCACCGGAGACCAGTAGGACTGCTCATTCCGGCGCCGGATGTGACGTGCGAGATTGAGGCCCCATACCTGGGGGCCTGCGCCGCGGTAGCGCAAGGTGGAGAAAGGTATCCGGAACTCGGCATACCAGCCTCTCTGATCGGTCGAGGTGGCGACATCCCAGGTTCCGTCCCAGTTGATGTTGAATCCGCCACCGGACCCGGTCTGCTGGCGAAGCCGTCGCTGGCCGCTGCCTTCGCCTTCGTTGGTCACCTGTCCGTCGTACTCAATCCCGGCTGGCGTGGTACCGAAAACGAATGCGTTCTGACCGTCCCGGTAGGTGTCCAGGACTATGAGGAACGCGTCACAGTCGTCGAGGCTGAGATCGCGGCGACTCTCGCCGGGGATGATGCCGGCGGGATCGCTGTCAAACAGCCATACGCCCACGTAGAGTGCCTCACGGTCGTACAGTATCCGCGCCTCGGTGGGTTCGGTCACCGGCTGGCCGTCACGGGGCTCGTGTTGAACGAATCCGGCTATTGGTGGAGCCGCTCCCCACGCAGATTCGTCCAGCCGACCGTCAACCAGAGGTGACACCCTGGCACGGGCAGCAGCGGCGCTCGGCGCACTGTCGGGAGCCGACCCCGATTGTGCCTGTGCGGTGGCACCTAACAGCGCAACCAAGAGTGTCGTGATGCAGTGCGGGCGTACAGTGAGAGCCATGATCTGGTCGTCGGTCTGCGATAATCGAGTGCGGCGGGCTTCCGGAGGCCACCGCGGCGATAGATAGTGTCTCGGACGGCGGGCGGCTGCAAGACGCGACCGCGGGATCGCGGCGAACGGCCGGTGAGCGCTCGCACGGCCTCGATTTCGGATGTTGCACCAGGGACGGGTCGTCACAAGATTTCCGGGCAGGTTGCTTTGCGTTCGGCCTGCCATTGGGCGGCGCGCCTCGATCGGCCTGTCGCCACGCTCAGCTCACGAGAGAGGATCGGTATGAGCCCGCGGAAGAGGGATCGCATTCTCGCCAACTTGGAATCCATCTATCGCGCAGCGTACGACCGGGCTAGCGAGGCCCGCGACGACGATCGGATGGCTGACCTGGACTCCTCATTCCAGCGCGAGCAACTGATTCTCGAAGTCCTGCTCGACATACGCGACGCGCTCCTGGCGGTGGCTGAAGCTCCAGCATCCAAGTCAGCGCTCGAGAAACTGGAAGCCCTCAGGAAGCTCACCAAACTCAAGTGATCCGCATGACACACGTCTTCCAGGTAGGACCACTTCCGGGCTCGCTAGCCACGCAGTTGGACTAGAATATCTTTGTCGGACATGCCTCACGGTACCAAGGCCCGATCCAGGCCCGGCCCCCGCCGCAAGCCGGCGGCACGGCTCGAGAAGCAGGAGCTGCTCGACATGTACCGGCTCATGCTGACCTCGCGCCAGTTGGATGACAAGGAGATCCAGCTCAAGCGGCAGAACAGGATCTTCTTTCAGATTTCAGGGGCTGGGCACGAAGCGGTTCTGGTGGCGGCGGGCAAGGTCCTTCGCCCAGGGTACGACTGGTTCTACCCGTACTATCGGGACCGAGCCCTGTGTCTGACGCTCGGTATGACGCCGACGGAGATGCTGCTGTCGGCCGTCGCTGCGGCGGACGATCCCAATTCGGGGGGCCGTCAGATGCCGTCGCATTGGGGGCACAAGGACTTCAACATCGTTAGCTCGTCGAGTCCCACCGGAACGCAGTTCCTGAACGCCGTCGGATGCGCCGAAGCGTGGCTGCGTTACCACCAGATCGAGGAAATCCCGGACCGTGAGGAGCGCATTCACGACGACGAGGTAGTGCTCTGCACGGCGGGGGACGGGACGACCAGCGAGGGTGAGTTCTGGGAGGCACTCAACACGGCGAGCAACCTTCAGTTGCCCGTCCTGTTTCTCATCGAGGACAACGGGTACGCCATCTCCGTCCCGGTGGAGGTCCAGACAGCGGGTGGATCGATTTCGAGCCTCGTCTCCTGCTTTCCCAATCTGTACGTGGACGATGTGGACGGGTGTGATCCGCTGCTTTCCTATGACGTCCTCTCGGGTGCGGTGGCGTATTGTCGCGCCCGCAAGGGGCCGGCACTCATTCATGCCGATGTCATCCGGCCGTACTCCCACTCGCTCTCAGATGACGAGGTGCACTACAAGCCGTCCCACGAGCGCGAGGCAGAGGCGCAGCGGGACCCAGTGCGGACCTTCGCCGCCAGGCTCTTGGGCGACGGCACCGCGACAGAAGCCGAGATCGACGAGATCAATCGGCGAGTGGCAGAGGACATCGAGCTGGCAAGCGAGGTTGCCCTCGCGGCTCCGCAGCCCGCTCCGGAGACCGTCCAGCTCTATGTGTACTCGGCTGATGTGGATCCCACGGGCGAGCAGTTCGACACCGAAGATCATCCGCAGCTGGAAGGCGAGCCGTTGACCATGGTGGATCTCCTGAATCGGTGTCTCAGTGACGAGATGACGCGCGATCCTCGGATCGTCATGTTCGGAGAGGACATCGCAGACATCTCCCGGGACGAGCACATCGAGGACGTCAGGGGCAAAGGTGGTGTGTTTAAGGTGACATGGGGGCTGCAGAAGCGGTTTGGCAGCCATCGAGTCTACAACTCCCCTCTTGCCGAGGCCAACATCGTAGGACGCGCCGTTGGTCTCGCCACTAGGGGCATCAAGCCGGTGGTGGAGATCCAGTTCTTCGACTACATCTGGCCGGCATATCACCAGATCCGCAGTGAATTGGCGGTGCTGCGGTGGCGCAGCAACAATGCGTTCAGCGCCCCCGCGGTAGTGCGGGCTGCATATGGTGGGTACCTCAAGGGCGGTGCCATCTATCACTCACAGACGGGTGCGGCCCTGTACACCGGCATTCCGGGGCTCCGCGTGGTGTGTCCTTCCACGGCCCTGGATGCCAACGGGCTGCTGCGAACGGCGATCCGGTGTGACGACCCCGTGATCTTTCTCGAGCACAAGCACCTGTATCGCCAGACGTACAACAAGGGACGGTATCCCGGTCCGAACTACATGGTCCCGTTCGGGAAGGCCAAGGTCGTGCGGCAGGGAACGGACCTCACCGTGCTGACTTACGGTGCCGTGGTGCAGCGAACGCTGGTGGCTGCCAAGGAGCTCGAGGAGGCCGAGGCCGTCAGCACCGAGGTTATCGATTTGCGATCGCTCAATCCCCTGGACTGGGAGACGATCAGCGCCTCGATTGCCAAGACCAACAAAGTGATCGTGGCCTACGAGGATCCCATCTCGTGGGGCTATGGGGCCGAGATTGCGGCGAGAATCGCGGACGAGCTCTTTGGATGGCTCGACGCACCGGTGCGGCGCGTGGCCTCCACTGACACGTATGTGGCGTATTCGCCCGAGTTGGAGGATGCGATCCTGCCGCAGGTGGTGGATCTGAAGGCGGCGATAAGAGGGATCTCTGACTTCTGAGCGCTGCGCTACCGCGCGGTCAACTTCCTCCCTAGAGCTTCTCTGATCTCTCCAGCAGCGTCGATAGCTGCCTCGACGTCAATCTTGAGCGCGCGTGCCTGCTGCGTAGCGGAGGTGAGGTCGTCGAGTACTTGCGCGACGCCCGCCGAGCGGAGTCTCAACAAGTCGAATCGCACATTCTGTACTGCGAGGACGCAGGACTCGAACTGGGCTTCCACGCCTCCGCGCCGGGCTACCAGCTCGGCCAAGGCCTCCCGCTGCCGCCGGAGGAGATCGAGCCGACGATCGGTTTCGGGGCCCGCCCTTTCTTGCCCGAGGGCCTCGATGCGCTCATCGAGCCGCGCCACCGCCGCGTCATCTACGTCGCGCTCCATTTGCTGAAGCGTCCGCGCCAGCTCGACCGCCCGTTCCATCAGTGCGTCCACGGTGGGCACCACATCCGGAAGCATCTCGCGCTCCGACGCCGGCAGCTTCTCCACCAGCCGGACAATGGCCGTGTGGTCCTTTCGCATCTGCTGCATTTGGCCAGCCAGCTTGCCGAACTCCCCGCTGGTGGGCTCCGGCATCTTGGCAGCGGGAATGGCCTTGGGAGCGTGTGACGACCCAGGTAGAGCGTCAGGAGCCGGAGGGCGGTTGAGGACGTCGCGCATGCTGTAGCCTGTCGACCAGAGCTTGCCGTATTGTGAGGCAAGGCCGATGCCCCAGCCAATGGCGGGAAACAGGAACCAAGGCGATTCGATGCCCGTGACGACGTTCAGCAGGAGCAACCCGCCGTTCACTGACACATACGACGCGAAATTCGCTCGGAACTTGCGGACGATTCCCGGCTCACCTCCAGGCTGCTGTGGCTGCTCCTCGGGGCGCGGGGCTTCCTGCCTGCGCTCTCGGGCGGCTCGCGCCCGCCGCGCCTGGGGGGGCCGACGACCTTCCTCGAACCACTCCCACCACTCCCGGTCCTTGGTGCGGTCGCGTGCCCGTTCCCGGTCTCGGGCTCGCTCCGGGGCTCGCGGTGCCCGGCTGGGTCGGCGGGCCAACGGAGAACGGGGGCGGTAAGGCGTCGAGGCCCTGCTCTCCAGCGCACGCCGCAGCGCGTCTGCCGTCGGCCAGCGATTCTCCGGATCCTTGTCGAGGCAACGCGTCACGGTGGACGCGAGATCCTCAGGGCAGTCCGGGCGCACCTGAGTGATGTCAGGAACGGGCTGGGTCACCTGCTTCAGGAGGATGCCCGCCACCGTCGGGGCCTTGAACGGCAGCTCGCCGGTGAGCATTTCGTATGCCACCACGCCCAGGGAATAGATGTCGCTGCGGGAGTCGATCTCCCGCTCCCCGGCCGCCTGCTCCGGGCTCATATACGCCGGTGTGCCGATGGCCACGCCCGTCCCGGTGAGCGTGCCGCCGCCCACCTCTGACAGCGCCTTCGCAATCCCGAAGTCCGTGACCATGACGCGACGGCGGGTTCCCTCCAGTAGGATGTTGTCCGGCTTGATGTCCCGGTGAATCACGCTCATGGCGTGGGCCATGCCGAGGGCGTCGGCCGTCTCCTTCATGATACGACGGGCTTCTTCCGCCGGCAGTCGCTCTCGGCGTCGCAGGCGTGCAGCTAGGGATTCACCATCCACATAGCCCATCACGAAGTACACCAGCCCATTGGCGTCACCGACGCTGTGGATGGGGACGATATGTGGGTGGGACAGGCGTGCTGCCGTCTGGGCTTCCCGCATGAAGCGCTTGCGGATCTCTGGGCGGAAGGCGAGGTCGGGCGGAAGGACTTTTATCGCAACCCGACGCTTCAGCTTGACATCGCGGGCGCTGTAGACGATCCCCATGCCCCCGCGCCCGATTTCACCTTCGAGCTCGTAAGAGTCTGCGAGGGTATCTGCGAGCCGTGCAGCCAGGGATCCCAAGTCGTCTTCGGCCATGTAGCATATGCTCCCGACCGGGGGTAGATTAACGTAGCCCAAACCCCCTTGCAACCGGGAAAGTGCGCAGCTCGAGGCCTGCGAATGCGGTGGCTGACGGATGACGCTGGGCGCCGCTGGTCCGCAGAACGGGTCGGGCGGACATCGGGCATGGTCCCAGCCAAGAAAACCAAGAATGCCTTTCCGGAGCCGGCCGACATCATTCGGTTCGAATGTGCGTCGGACCGGTCGGAACAGGCACGCGAGGTCACCGCGCGGGCTGGACTGCTGGAGCAGCTCACCGAGACGGAGCTGAGAGCCCTTCTCAACGTCGCTCCCCGCGCTCCCTGATCCTCCGGGTTACCGCCAGCCCTGCTTCCGGCCATATTGGCAGGAACACTGTGGTGCTGCTTGCCAACATCGGCAGAAACATGCCAACAGAATGGGGTATTCCACCGTAGGAGGGTGGCTGTTGGCGTGGTCTCGCGTGGCATGATATGTGCTTATCGGGTCCACGGACGAACCAGCACACGAACGCCGACCCCTAATCGGTAGGGGGAAGGAGTATGCAAGAGACGACGTCGACTCGGATGCGCCTCCCGGTGCTGCCGCTGCGGGAGACGGTGATGTTCCCTGGCGTGACCGCGCCCATCGGAGCAGGACGGCCTGGGACGCTCCGGGCTATCGAAGCATCGCTGCGGAAGGACGATCACCTGATATTCGCCGTAGCCCAGCGTGAGAACGTGGAAGATGCCCAGCCGGAGGTCCTGTACACCACGGGTACGGTTGCTCGCATCGGGCAGGTGCAGCGCGGCCTCGGCGGGATACAACTCCTGCTCCACGGCGAGTACCGCGCGATGGTGCTACAGTATTCGGACGTCGACGGCCATATCGAGGCCGTGGTCCAAGAGGCACCCGACCTGCCTCCCCTCAATGCGGAGGACGCCGCCTTTGTTGCGCTGCACAAGGAGGTGCGGGAGCGCGCCGCTGAGCTGGGAATCAAGACGGGGCTAGCGCAGGAAGTCGTCCAGCAGGTGCTCGATGGCGTGGAAGAGCCTGGTCGCTTCGCCGACCTGGTAGCTGGATACATAGACATTTCCCCCGCCGAACGACAGGCGCTGCTCGAGACGCGTGGTGTGGAAGAGCGGCTCCGGCGGGTGCTGATTCACGTGCAACGACAGCTGGAGCTTGCTGAGGCACAAGAGGAGATCAAATCGAAGGTCCAAGAGGAGATCGGCGAGCGGCAGCGGGAGATGTTCCTGCGGGAGCAGCTCAAGGCCATCCAAAAAGAGCTGGGGGACGACGATACCCAGGAGGCAGACGAGCTGCGGGAGCGCATTGAGAAGTTGGAGCTTCCGGTGGAGGCACGCAAAGAAGTCGATCGTGAGCTGCGGCGACTTCAGCGGACGGCCAAGGACTCCATGGAGGCTCAGGTCATTCGCACCTACCTCGAGACCGTCGCCGAATTGCCGTGGAACAAGCGGAGCGAAGATCATCTCGACCTCAAGGAGGCCGCACGGATTCTGGACGAGGATCACTACGGCTTGCAGGACGTCAAAGACCGCGTACTTGAGTTCCTCGCCGTGCGGCAACTGCTCGATCACCGGGACCAGCGGGACACGGGCGAGTTCATCGGGAACGTGGATGACAGGCGGGGAAAGGGTTCCATCCTACTGTTCATCGGCCCACCGGGCGTGGGCAAGACGTCGATCGCCAAATCGATAGCGAGGGCGATCGGACGCCAATACGTGCGCATCTCCCTGGGAGGAGCTCGGGACGAGGCGGACATAAGGGGACACCGCCGCACCTACGTAGGCGCCATGCCGGGCCGGATCATCGAGGGAATGAAGCGAGCCGGCACCAAGAACCCCGTTTTCCTCCTGGACGAGGTCGACAAGCTGGGGATCTCCTTCCAGGGTGACCCGGCCGCGGCCTTGCTCGAGGTGCTGGACCCGGCACAGAACGACACGTTCACCGATCACTACATGGGCGTGCCGTTTGATCTTTCCGAGGTTCTGTTCATCGCCACGGGCAACTTCAGGGAGAGCATCCCTGTGCCGTTGCTGGACCGCATGGAGGAGGTGGAGTTCACCGGGTACACCGAGCGGGAAAAGCTGGCGATCGCCCGCCAGTTCCTGATCCCACGGCAGCTCAGCGAGGCGGGACTCACTCGACACGAGCTCATCCTCGATGATACCGCGGTGAGGTCGGTGATCTCCAGCTACACGAGGGAGGCAGGCGTACGGCAGCTCGAACGGGAAATCGGGAAGGTCGCTCGGAAGGTAGCGAGGAAAATCGCCGCCGGGGACGTAGAGCAGGTGAACGTGTCAGGAGCGGATGTGGAGGGACTGTTGGGGCGACCGACGGTGTTTCCGGAGCTGGCGGCGGAGGCGGACAAGATCGGCATAGCCACCGGCATGTTCTACACGCCGGTCGGTGGCGACATCATGTTCGTTGAAGTCTCGGTGATGAACGGTCGGGACAACCTGGTCCTGACTGGTCAGTTGGGCGATGTGATGAAGGAGTCGGCGCAGGCGGCGCTCACCTACGCGAAGTCTCACGCCGACCAACTGGGCATCCCGCCAGAGATGCTCAGCGAGAAGGACGTGCACGTGCATGTTCCTGCGGGCGCGATTCCGAAGGATGGTCCCTCGGCTGGAGTGACCATGGCGACGGCGCTGGTCAGTGCTCTGTCCGGCGTTCCGGTACGGCACGACGTGGCCATGACCGGCGAGGTAACGCTGTCGGGTCGAGTGCTCCCCATCGGAGGGGTCAAGGAAAAGGTGCTCGGCGCGTGTCGCGCGGGGATCAGCAACGTCATCATGCCAAAGGAGAACGTCGCAGACCTCCAGGATCTGAGTGAGGACGAGCGGCAGCGACTTACCGTGCACGCTGTCGAGCGCCTGAGCGACGTGCTGGAGGTGGCATTGAGAAGGCCGGCAGAGGCCGGGGCGGGGGAACCGACGTTGGAGTCCGAATTGGTACCCAGCGGCAATTAGGTACTGGCCGCGCTACCAGGTCAGGGACCTCACGAGGAGGTCGCACACCCCATCGATCCAAGCGGCCCGGCGGGACTCCGCCGGGCCTTCCGCTAACGCGCTCTCCAGCGTGAGATAGCCCAGTAACAGAACCACCGCCTGACGTGCCGCGCCCTTCGGATCGACATCGTCCCTGAAGTAGCCGAGACCCTGCCCCTTCGAGATGGCGTGGGCGAGATGCGTGACCAGCTCGTATAGGGCCCTTTCAGCGGCCGGCGTCTCCCGCTGCCGCTCCGATGCTGCTCGCACAATGAGGCTGGCCAGACCAGGGTTCCGGGCCAGGGTGTCGAACACCGAGCGAAGCTGTTGGCGCAGCCGGTCTGGGGTGTGCGGCGCCAGTCTGTCATGATCCGGCGCCGCGACCGTCTCGAGCTGTGTGCTGGCGGCCCGCATTACCTCGTCGTACAGGCCTGCCTTTGAGGCGAAGTAGTAGTGAATCAGCTGCTTGTTGACTCCGGCCCGTTCCGCGATTCGACTGGTGCGCGCCCCGGCGTAGCCGAACTCGGCGAATTCGGCCCGGGCTGCCTCGATTATGAGTCGTCGGGAGTCGCGATCACCACCAGGCATTCAACCAACTGGTTGAGACTGGCGGCAAAGCTCGCTCCTAAGTCGGCAGACGTCAAGCTGAGGTCGACGTGAGAGCCGTAAGTGTGGCCCGCGCCGCGCCCCTGATCACGGGGTTTGAGGACCAAAGTCCCCTTACGGTCTCTCCCGCGATACGCGCGAGGATGGCGGCGTCTGGTGCTGCGAGCACGGCAGCATCAGCGTCGAAGTGGGCGAGCACCACGCGCGGCTCCACGGTGCCCGACAGGGGGAGGGGGAATCTGGCTGGGGCTTCCCCCACTACCCAGAGGCTGGTGGGGGCTGAGTCGGCCGCCCGCTTGCGCCACACGGGGAGTAGCGCAGTCATGAGCCGGCCCGGAGCCAGGAAGGTCACAGGCCCTTCGGCGCGGGCGGCCGTCCTGAGGGTGAGCTCTCCCAGCTGCCGCTCACTGGCAATCTCGACTGTGGTGGGGGATCCCGTGCTACCGGCCGCTCGAATCTGGCGCTCCAGCAAATCCAGCTTCTCAGCCTGTTGCCCAGCGATCATGGCGAGCACTGCCGCCGGCGCCACCGCACGGAAGATCTGCGGACCCTGGCCCCCCTCCAGCGCGACGGCGGCTCCCTTGGCCCGGAGGCCCCTGAGGGCCTGGTACACATTGGCACGTGCCAGGTTGAGGCTCTTGGCCAAGGCGTAGCCTGAGGATGGTCCTCGGTCGAGCAGTGCCGAGTAGGCTAGACTCTCGGTTGGCGTGAAGCCAAAGGGCGTGAAGTCGATCTGCAAGGGCGTAGTAGTAGCTTACACTACTACGCTACTGTGCTACCCATACCTTGGCAAGGCTGAGATGGGGAGGATTAGGTGTATTCTAGCTGCCAGCCTGCGAGCTTCGCGATGAGGGCCAGCCGGAACGTGACGTCGGCCTTGCGGCGTTCTGGCGTCTGGCCGTCCAGCTCCAGCGGGAATGCGAAGTCGGCCAGCTTTGACGCACTCCGCGGGATGGCCCGCAGATTCCTGGGGTTCCAAAACCCCTGATCATCGCAATCCCCTCGCAGCCGGGCGAGGATCCGTAGCGCTGTTGGGGACGTTTCCAGCATGCCCAGGCGGGCCAGCAGTTCCATCCAGTGTAGAGCGAACGGAAGATCCTTGGGGTTACCGGCGCTGTCCGCCTTGAGTGGGTCCCCCAGGAGCTGGAACGTCGGCTTGACGACCCTGCGCCCCACCTGGATCACGAAGCTACGGCGGGGAGATGACTGGCCGAGAAACGCTCCCAGCCGTTCCACGAAGCCGGCCCGCTCCCGTTGCAGGTTGGGCATGTAGGCGACGATGGCCACGGAGTGCAACGTCGGTGGGGAGGCGTCGGGGTGCAGGATGTTTCGGGAGCCCTTCCTCATGATGGGCTTCTCCGCGAGGTCGCTCCGGAGGAACTGAGATACGCCAGTCGCTATTCGGTGCGCCGCGCCGCGGACCCTGGGATCATCAATCTGGCCCGAATGGGCCAGAGCCGCAGTTGCGGCCTCCCGCATGTACTCCCGGGCCCAGGCCGCTAGGGCGGGGTTGGCCTTGGCAGGCTTGCGGTATTCATACAGCAGGGTAGGATCGTCGTCCCGCGACAGCAGCCGATAGAGGAGTCGGCGCGCTCGGCGGAATACCTGCTGATCGGTGGGGACGCCCAACTCCACTAAGTGACGGTATTGCGCCACTGTCCCTACATCTTTGACATTCTGAGCCTTTGCGGGCGCGATACCCAGGATGTTGTTGCCCCACACTCCGGTCGCCTTCTGCTTGCGGATGGTGGTGGCAACTCGTTTGTAGTCAAGGAGTTCGGCCCCAAGGGCCCCGAGGTCAGCCTGCGTTGCGGAGCCCGTGGGGAGGATCTCGGTGACCGTGCGCCACCGGATAGGAGCGCAGGCGTTTTCGCGAATCCAGGTAACCGGTACGCGGTGTGTGGCTGGCAGTTCCAGGGCGTCTGCTCCGAGCTGGTGCCGGACCGGAAAAAATCGGGCGGGAACTTACCTACTTTCCGCCGATTCGGCCAGTAGGTGTGCGGCAGGTCCCATGAGGACTAGCGATCCGGGCTTCGTGCCCGCCGGAGCCGCAAACGCTCCCCCGCCGACCGATACTCGGAATCCGGGTGCCACTCGGGGAACTCACTGCCCGCAGCGAGGCTCCAGCCAAGGCGAATCAGCAGTCGGACCTGTTGAAGTGCACCTTCGTAGGCGAAGTCCTCCCGAAACTCGTCGCTCGGCTGGTGGTACCGCTCTTGGGTGTAGCGTGCCTCTTGCTCGGCACCCCAATCGGGTGGGCGGTCCGCGAACTGGGCCCCCGCCTGGAAGGCCAGCACCGGGACACCGGCCCTGGCGAATGGGAAGTGGTCGGAACGGTAGAACTGCCCAGCGCCGGGGTTGGGGTCGCGGGAGGCCTCGAGTCCCTCTTGGGCGGCAGCGCGCCGGAAGTGCTGGCCCAACGTCGATCGCTCGGAGCCTAGGGCGACGGCGTCGTGGGTGGCGCCGCGTAGGTTGGCCCGGTCGATGTTGAGCACGGCGACGGTCTGCTCCAGCGGCATAATGGGCTCGGTGACATAGGCCTCGGCACCGAGCAGGCCGGCTTCTTCAGCGGTGGTCGCGATGAAGAGTAGTGTCCTGCCGGGCTGGGTGCCCGCCCGACTGAAGCCCGCAGCGGCGGCCAGCAGGGCTGCCACGCCAGAGGCATTATCCTCTGCCCCGTTGTAGATGGAATCGCCGTCAACTGGCAACCCCACGCCCAAGTGGTCGTAGTGTGCCGTCAGCACCACGGCCTCGTGCCGGCGATCCGGGTCGGCACCATCCAGGCGGCCCACGACGTTCGCTCCTTCGATCTGTCGAATGCGACTCCGAAGCCGTACCACGGCGTGTGCGCCCAGGCCAATTGGCCGAAACTGCCGTTGCTGTGCGCGCCGCACCAAGGCCTCGAAGTCTCGTCCCGTCTCCGCCAGAATACGCCGCGCTGCGTCGGCGGTCATCCAGGCGCCGAATTGCAGGCTTTCGACAACGCGGCGGTCCAGCATGATCTGCTCGCCGGTCCAACTGTTCCGGACCACGGACCAGGGATACGTCGCGGTCTTGTCGGTGTGGATCAGGATGGCACCCACCGCGCCCATGCGGGCCGCCTGCTCCAGTTTGTAGGTCCACCGGCCGTAGTAGGTGAGAGTCCTGCCGTTGAAGCGGGAGGCGTCAGTGAGGCCGGGATCGTTCACCAACATGAGCAGGATCTTTCCCGCAAGCGGCGTCCCCTTGTAGTCATCCCAGTCCCATTCGGCCGCCTGAATGCCATAACCAACGAAGACGATTTCGCCGTCCACCGACAGAGCTGAATCGGGTCGCTCGGGCCAGGCCACGAAGTCGCGCCCATGTTCCAGAGCTGTGGTTTGTCGACGGATGCCCAGGACCAAGGATACTTCAGGGGTTACGCCCAACAATCTGACCGGCTGGAAGTATGACCCGGTTGGCCCGCCCGGCTCGAGTCCGAGAGCCTCGAATTGGGCGGCGATGTAGTGCGCTGCGACTTGGGCGCCCGGAGTGCCGGGAGCACGCCCCATGAGTAGGTCGGCTGAGAGGAAGCGAAGATGAGCCCGCACCAAGCCTGCCCCGGGTGTGGTGAGGGCGCTCGCTGGCGCCAGAGCGGGCTCGCCGGCTGGGGTTTCCTGAGCTGCAACCCGTGTCACCAATAGGAACGTTCCGGAGGTGAGCAGAACCAGCAATCGCGCAACAGGTGGCCGCACGGTCATCGTCTGGCATCCTGAGTTTCGGAGATCGGACATCGTACGGCCGCGATACCTCCTGGTCGTCCGAAGCCCGCCTCACTCGTCAACACTAGGGTGCGCTCGTCCAGGAAATCGACTGCCTCACCCTGGGGCTCCCGCAGCACACCCAGAAAGCAGGGCGCGCCCTCTGGTACTGGCGGGCCCTCTTCCGGCAACCGGAAGAATCGGAGCTCGAGATACGCCCGGATCACCAGCCGCCTTCCGCTCGGAGAGATCGCGGCGCCGGTTACCTGCCGACCCAAGGCCCGTGGTGGCAGGGTGTCGAGCACACCGGATAGTTCCACCGTCACTGTATCGAGTCGTGCCGCATTGCGGGAGATGCGATAAGTCTTGATCAGCCTGGCACGCCCCTTGGTTATGAGGAGGAGTTCCCCGTCATGGGTGACTGCAAGGGCCTCCACATCCTGCGGGCCGTCGGCGTAGCGAACGCGCAGGCGCCGGGCAAGCAGGGAATCGAGGGGTCTCCTGCCGCGGACAGGAGGTCGTTGGGGTTCACGAACGATGTAGATGGCCGCGTGCTTGCGGCTCTCTGTGTTATCACCTGTGTCGGCGATGTAGAGGCAGGTCGTGTCGGCCTCTGGGCAAAGGCCTAGCGCGATGTCCTCCCAGTCGACCGCCTGAGCCCCCGCGATGCGGAATGCACCGAGGTCCTCGCCGGCCAGATTGGTGGCGTAGAGAATGGGCCTGTCGCCGGAGTCATTGTGTGTCCAGAGAATTCCTGGGAGGGCACGGCTGACGGCCACTCCGGAGCTTTCAGTGAGGTTTCCGGCGGCGAACACTCCCGTCAATTCGGCGGCGGTTGGCCGGACCCATTGCGCCTCCAGCAGGGCCGTCCATCCACCGACGAGTCCAGCGAGCGTGAGGCCGAAGCGCCTCCCTTGCGCCGCCCAGGAGATTCGTGGGTACCCCATACAGGAATTTTACACCGGCAGTTGCCACACGAAAAAGGAGCAACGAACTTACACGCTTCATGACTGAGAGCCTGAGAGAACGACCAGTCGAGAGGCGGTCGGACCGGGTCCGGTTCGACGGTCGAGTGCTGTTTCTGGTGGACGATCCGGAACTCATCCGGCGCCAGCTCGCGGGCGAGAACCTTGAGTGGCCGGTGGAAGCGCCGCTGCGTGACAACATCTCTACCGACGAGATCACGCCAGCATACATCTGCTACTACTACGACGAGACCCTCGGGGACTTCCCCTATCTCGGTCTAAAGACCGGTGATGAGTTCCCCATCACCCGTGGAACCGTGCGTGCGGGTGGGTTCGTGTGCTCGGTGAGCGGAAAGCGCCGGGGGAAGGGTTCTTCCCGGGAACAATCGCCCTACGCCGAGATGTGCGCCGGGATCCGGCTTGTGCTTGCCGATAGCATCGAGCGCATCTACCGAGAGAATTGCCAGAACCTCGGCATCCTCACGAGCACCAATTTCTCCCTGGTGGAGCGCGTGCGCCAAGGCGGAGAGATACCGCTCAGTGTGTTCACCGAGGGTGAGGGGGAAATAACCCGCGGCATCATCGAGCACGGTGGTCTGTTCTGGTACAATGTGGCCCGGCTCCAGGGGAGGGTGCGGGTACCCTTGCCATCCGCCAGTGAGCGTCCCATGACGCTGGCGGAGAAGATCATTGCCCGGCACTGGGTCACGGATATCGCCCGTGACGCCGTCGGCGTGGCGTACGTCGGACCTGGTGATGAGGGATTCGTGCGCACTGATATACGGTTCAGCCACGAGTACGTGACGCCCATGGCCGCGATCTTCTGGCGCGACTTGGTGGGCGAGGCGGAGCAGATCGTCGATCCGGGCTCGGTCTTCTTCTTCCGAGACCACCTCACCTTTCTTGAATTGGCGATGACGGATGAGCGGAAGGCTGCCGGATTGCTCGACGTAGCGCTGGAGCTGAAGAAGAAGCAGGAGGAATTTGCTGAGCGACAGGGAGTGAAGCTTTACGGAGAGCTGCCGCGAGTGGGCCCGCACACGATGGTGCAGGGCTCCGAGGCCATCTGTCATTCGAAGATTCTGGAACAGCACGCGCTGCCTGGTCACCTGCTCGTCGGCAGTGACTCACACACACCCCACGCGGGAGCCATTGGATGCATCGCCTTCGGTGTTGGGACTACGGCCATCTTCAACTCCTGGCTCACCAAGGACGTGCGCATCAAGGTGCCGCCGTCGGTGCTCGTTCGGGTCGACGGCCGCCGGCCGGAGAACGTCACCGCCAAGGACTTCATGCTCCAGATCCTGCATCATCCGTACGTCAAGAACGGCCATGCCATCGGTAAGATCGTGGAGTATGCCGGCGAAGCGGTGGAAGCGCTTTCCATCGACGAGCGGGCAACTATGACCAACATGGCCGCCGAGGTGGGTGCGTTCACCGGAATCGTGCGGCCGGACGGCAAGGCGAGAGAGTTCCTGATGCGGGAACGCGGGATGGACCCCGACCAGATCGAGCGTTTGCTGTCGGGGCTGTACTCGGATGACGGGGCCGATTACGAGACGGTCATCGAGATCGACGCTGGCGCCCTCCGGCCGATGGTGGCGCTCCCCGGCGATCCAGGGAACGGGCTGTTTCTGGAACAGCTGGGTGGACCGGTGAGGGTGGACATCGCCTATGCTGGCTCGTGCACTGCGGGTAAGAAATCGGACATGGACATGTATGCCCGCGTGTTCAAGGAGGCGTTGGATCGTGGCGAGCGGGTCCACCCTGACGTGAAGTGCTACATCCAGTGCGGTTCCCAGGAGGTGAAGCGGTACTGCGAGGAAAGTGGCTACCTGGATGTCTTCCGCGACGTGGGCGCCCAGTTTATCGAGCCGTCCTGCGGCGCATGCATCAACGCCGGGCCCGGCGTCTCCTACGATCGGGAGACCGTCACCGTGAGCGCGATCAATCGGAACTTTCCGGGGCGCTCCGGACCAGGGCAGCTCTACCTTGCCAGCCCTTATACGACCGCCGCCAGCGCCGTTGCCGGATATATCGCCGCATGGGAACCGGCATCGGAGGCGGTGAGCGCCGACACTTAGCGGTAGGGTGGTGTCTTAGCGCGAGTTCTCGTTTGGGCTCGCGACCGGGAGGCCCGGGCCGAGGGCCCCGGTGCTCGGTCGGAGTGCCGCCGCCGGATACACGCCCCGTGCATTCCACAACACCCAGTCTGTAAGCCCCACGTCTTCCACCGCCTGGATCTGAGCTCGCACTTCCGCCGCAGTGTAGCGCGGCCGACGGAGCGTGAATGCCTGGAGGTATGGGCGGATACGTGCCGCGTTGCTAACCCACCGTGACCGCCGCAGGCCGTCCTCCAGCGCGCGTCGCACGACGGCGTACGGTTCGGCATTGGGATAGGCAATGCCGAAGGCACCGCGCGGGTAGTGGCTGGGATACACCATCGGAAGTAGGACGTCAGCCAGACCGACGAGATCGTCCCAGTACTGCCCGATGCCCATGCCGTCGTCGGCGCTGGTGGTCAGTCCGAAGACATCAAGCGTGAATGGCACTCCAAGGCTCGCGATGCGCTTCTTGAGCAGTGCCACTTGTCGGCGGATTGCTGTCCGCTGGCTCTCACCGGGACGTCTCGCCTCGTAGACGGCGCCGGCCAGTCGGTGAGGCGGTTCGTCCGGAAACCGCACGTAGTCGAATTGGATCTCTTTGAAGCCCAACACTACTGCCTCGGCGGCAACGTCTGCCGCGTAGGTCCAGACCGAGTCGTGATAGGCGTCGACCCAGGGCTCGCCGAGCCCGTCGTGCCAAAGGCCGCCTTTGGCGTGGCGAATCGCCCATCCGGGCTTCCGCTTTGCTAGGAGTGGGTCCCGAGCCACGACGATCCGGGCGATCGGGTGAATGCCGTGCGCCTCGAGCAGCGCAATTCGGCGACGCGCATCGGGCGCACGCACCATGCGGTTTGCTCCGATCTGCATGGCCGTCGGCACGCTGGAACGATAGGTGAGATGCCCCGTCGCGTCCTTTACGTCGATCACGAACGTGTTGATCTCGGTCGTGTCGGCGAGCGCGACCAGGTCGTAAAAGCGGCTCGAGCCGAACACCCACGCGTTGAGGTACAGGCCCCGCACCACAGCCGGTGGCCCACCGGGCGGGGGTGCCGGGATGTCAATGGCTGGTGGCAAAGCAGGTAGGACGGCCGCCAGGTAGTTCGGCGCCTGGTCGCTGTGGTATAGCGGGCCGAACCGGGGCCCCTCGTCGGGTGGGGGTGGAACCCGGATTGTCGCGATCGCCGAGAGTTGGATCGTGGTCAGGTAGTCGGGGATGCGCTCATCGTGATGGAGAGACAGGCGCGAGCCACCGTCTTGGGCGGCAGCGGGACCTGCGAGTACGGCCGCGAGGGTTCCAAGTGCGATGGTAACAGTGGTGGATCGCATTCCGCTATTCTCTCCATCGGTGGCGGGGCAGAGACGGTCAGAGACGGTTGCGGGAGGGAAGCCAGGAGTCCCTGTTTCCCTCCCGATCCGTCTCTGACCGTTAGACTCTGCTTCCTACCCCGCCGCTACCGCCCCGATCCCCCCTCTATCAGTCTCAACTCGACCCGCCGATTCTGCGCGCGGCCATCGGCGGTGGCATTCGTCGCAATCGGCTCGTCCGGACCGTAGCCCTTTGCCTCCATCCGTGCCGGATCGACTCCCTGTCGCGCCAGGTAGGCCATGACCGACTGGGCGCGCTGCAGCGAAAGCCGCATGTTCAGGGACCGCGGCCCCGTGATGTCGGTGTGACCTGCAACTTGGATGCGGACCTCGGGGTGTGCCAACAGGGACGCAGACACCTCGTTGAGGATGGTGTACGAGTCCTGCGTGAGAGCTGACCGTCCCGTTTGGAAGTGCACGCCCTTGAGCACCAAGGGACGGGCGACGCCCTCCTCGACCAGGAAGAGGATCGGGCAGCCTACTGCGTCCACATTCTGTCCCGGAGCCGTGTTGGGGCACCGGTCCGCGCTGTCCATCACGCCGTCGCCATCGCTGTCGCGGTCAACCACGACCGGGCAACCATTGGCATCGACTTCGGTCCCCGGCACGGTGTTGGGGCACTGGTCTAGGGCATTCACCACACCGTCGCCATCGGAATCGACGGGGCAGCCTACCTCGTCCACGGTGACCCCTGTCGGCGTGCCGGGGCACTGGTCGATGCCATCGAACACGCCGTCCTCGTCCGAATCGAGAGGGCAACCCTCGGGATTCACCTCAGCATCCTGAGGTGTGTCGGGGCATTGGTCGATGCCGTCAAACACGCCGTCCTCGTCGGAGTCGATCGGACAGCCGTCAGCATCGACCGCCGCACCCACGGGCGTGTTCGGGCACACGTCGATTCCGTCGAACACCCCGTCGCTATCGGCATCAGTTGGGCAGCCGACGGCGTCGACCATTGCACCCGCCGGCGTATCGGGACACTGGTCGGGGCCGTCAAACACGCCGTCCCCATCACCATCAGTGGGGCAACCCACGGTGTCTACGTGGATACCGCGGGGCGTGTCTGGGCACTGATCGCGTCGATCCACTACCAGGTCGCCGTCGGCATCCCGCGGCGGCCCGCCGAAGGTGAAGATCGAGATACCCAAGGCGCCACCGAAGTTGAACGCCCCTTCGCTGGTGGCACTCAGTGCGGAGTTCGGGACATAGTCGAGCCGGGCCTCAATGCGCAGGGCCGTCCTACCGCCCACGGAGATGCGATCTCCCAGGATGAGGTGGCCGCTGTTGTCGTTACCTTCAGCGGCGCCACGGTAGAACGATCGGGTGTAGCCAATGCCGACGTAGGGACTGCCGAAGATGCTCGAGCGTGTGTGGGCGAACAGTGTGCCGCCAATCCGAGCCACGTTCACGCCGAAGGCCGTTGCTGACTGGTTCGTCTCGGTGTAGTCGCCGCTGGCCTCGATTGAGAAGACCCGGCTCAGGTAAAGTCCCAGCCGCCCCCCCGAGCCGAGCTTCGAATCGAGCCCGACATCTGAGTTGTCGTACTTAGTGAACGTTCCGAATGCGCTGACCTCCACCTGCCCGGCCTTGCCCGCCTGGGCCATGGATAGGTCGGTCAGCACGGCGGTTGCCAAGACCGCGATGGCCGCGGCGCGGCCGATCCTCATGCTATTCATCATCATAGGCAGCAATCTACATCCTACCCCCACCCGTGCCACTGTGATGTAGATCAACTTCGATCAGACGGCTCTCCGGAGCGATCCCCGCTCACGAATTGGGCAGCCCGAGCCAGCTGATCCGCCAGTCCCACGAGCTCTGACGCCCCTCCGGCAAGCTCGGTTATAGCGCGGACTTGCTCCTTGCTGGCAGCTGCCACATCAGAGGCTTCCTTTGCGGAGTCAGCGGCTGCAGCCCGGGCGTCGGCCAGAATGCGCTTCGCTTCTTGGGCGAGTTCCAGGTTGTGGCGTGGTCCCATCACCATTCGCTCGCCAGTAGTGCGTGCCACGTCAGCGGTTGCCACGACCTGGCTCAGCTCTCCGCTCCAGTGTTCCGAGGCACGTGTCAATTCGGTGAGCTGGCTGTTGAGTTCCTCGAGTACCCGTGCCGCACGGTCGATGACGCGCCTGGTCTCTTGCGCGCCGCGACCCATGCTCTGTGCTGCCTGCGCGCTCTGCTCCGCAAGCTTGCGGACCTCGTCGGCGACGACGGCAAACCCCTTACCGTGCACCCCCGTGCGCGCGGCCTCGATGGTGGCGTTGAGGGCGAGTAGGTTGGTCTGGTTGGCGATCTGAGCGATGGTGTCGGAGAACTGTTCGACATCTTCGGCAGCGTCTCGGAGGCGGCTCACTTCGGCAGCTCCTTCCGCTATCGTCGAACTGAGGTGCCCCAGTTGTTCCACAGCGCGCGCGCTCGCTTCTTGCACGCCGGTGGCCGTTTCCGCGGTGGTTCGGTTCGCCTTCTGGGTTTCCGAGGCAGCGTGCAAGGTATCTTCAATGCTCTCTATGAGCTCCGCCAGCGCAGCCACAGCCTGCTCCACGCGATCCGTGGCGCTCCGTGCTTCGGACTCGGCACGTGCCGCGCTATCCGCTACAACGTCGGCCGCCTGCTCGATCTTCTCGGAGGCCGCCGTGAGCTGGCGCACATAGGCTGCGGTGCGCTCCGAGGAATCGGCCATGGGGTCCACGAGGGAGCTGAGAGCGAGTGACAGAGCGAGCTGAGGCGCGAGCAAGTTCAGCAGCTCCCCGTCAGCTGGCCGATACATGGCGGGATCAGAGTGGCGCACGCTCCACGAGCCGACCAACTCCGTGCCGTGGTATAGTGGGATCAGGATCTCGGCTCCTGGGGACTCCCCTTCTGGCAGGACCGTGATGCCGCGCGTGAGCGCACTCGCGACCACGGGAGCCCCGGCCCGCACGGCCTCGCCGGTGAGTCCGCTCTCCGTGTCGAAGCGGAGTTTCTCAGCGGTGCTGGTGTCCGCCACTAGCTCCATTTCACCCCGCGCCGCGTCGTGTCGGGCAAACCCCATGTTGTCCCATGGGACCAGCAGGTGGGTGAGCTCTTTGATGCGCTCGAAGCTCCGCTCGATGTTCACTTCGGCTGCCACAGCGCCGGCCAGTCCTTGGACGAGCGCGAGTTCGTCAGCACGCACACCCGTCCGAATGACCCAGTAGACCAGCCAGCCGACCGCTAGCAGTGTCGTAGCAAGCACCACAACCGCCGCTGGTGGTACCTCGGCCGTTGCGAGCTCCACCCAGCCGATTGCGAATGCAGCACCGGCAGCGGACACGACGCTCTCCCAACGAAGCGTGAGCTTCATGTCCACCCGCGGCAGCAGGCCCGTGAGCGCGAGATCGCTGTAGAAGCTCACGTTCGCCAAAACGGGCAACACCACCACAACGAGGGCGAGCGGCAAGAGGTTGGCCACCGTTACGGAGGCGGCACCCGTAGCGCCGCCCAGCGTGCCGTACAGCAGGCCCACAATACCCGTTGCCAGGCTCACGTGGGCCGCCGTCGTCAGCGACTCTCGCATGCGGACCCGGCGCAGCAGGATATCACCTAGCGGGATGCCCAGGGTCCCGACCAATACCGCGAAGTGCCACCCGCGGAGCAGGAGCGCGATCAAGACGACGCCCAGAATGAACGACGCGAAACCCCGGCCGGGGAGCGCGATGCCCACGCGGCGACTCAGTGCGGCAGCAGGTCCCAGAATCAGCAGGTGAAGAGTGAATCCACCGCCGCGTAGCTCTGGACGATTCACCAGCGCCAGTGCGGCGAAGACGAAGAACGTCAGTCCGCCCAGGGTGACGAAGAGACGAACCCAGCGGGAGAGATCCCGGTTCTCAGGCAAGCGCACAACACCTACCAGACGAGTCGTTGAACGTAGGACACGCGGCGAGAATGTTGTATCCCGCTGGAGAATCTGCAAGCGCCGAATCCGAGCTGACCCTGCGATCAGAGGGATTAAGGCAGGGCGCAATCGGCGTGCACAGCCGGTTGGCAGAGCCGGGAGCAGGTCCGTTAAGTTGTTGGGTGCCAGCCAACTCAATCACCACGTCTTGGAGGGTTTCGTGAAGGTCAACATTGAATATTGCGGTGTCTGAGGCTACGAGCCACGGGCCGCCAGTTTGGCGACCGAGATCGGGAATGTGTACAGCGAGGCGGACGTGGAGCTCGTCGAGTCTTCAGGCGGGGTCTTCGAGGTAACGGTCGACGGGGAGCTGGTGTTCTCTAAGCAACAACTTGGCCGGCATGCGGAGCCTGGCGAGGTGGTGCGCCTCATCCAGGAACGCACGCCGTCCTAGGGAGGTGGCGCGTGCGGGTCGCGATTTCCACGGGGGGCGGTGATGCACCGGGGTTGAACGCGGTCATCCGGGCCATCGTGCTGTCCGCCGTTCGTCAGGGCTGGGAAGTGTTCGGCGTGGAGCGAGGCTTCGGCGGCTTGCTGGGAAGCGCTCGTGTGGTCCCGATGGATCGTGAGAGCGTGCGAGGTATCGTGCATCTGGGCGGCACGATCCTCGGCACCACGAACCGGGGCAACCCATTCCGCTGGCCGATGCTGCAGACGGATGGCACGTGGGCCGAGGTGGATCGCTCTGCCGAGGTGCTCGAGTCGTTCAGGCAACTGGCGTTGGACGCCCTCATTGCGGTGGGCGGCGACGGGACGCTGCATATCGCCTACGAGTTCTGGAGCAGGGGCCTGCCGATCGTCGGGGTGCCCAAGACCATCGATCGCGATGTGAGCGGTACGGTCATGACGTTCGGCTTCGATACCGCAATCCAGACGGCAACCGATGCAATCGACAAACTCCACTCCACAGCGGAGTCGCACGAACGGGTGATGGTCGTGGAGGTGATGGGGCGCCACGCGGGGTGGATTGCGCTCAATGCAGGCCTCGCCGGGGGGGCGGACGTCATCTTGATTCCGGAGATTCCGTATGACCTGGAAAAGGTCTACCGGAAGATTCGCGAGCGAGAGGCGCGAGGGCGGCACTTCAGCATCGTCGTAGTGGCGGAGGGCGCCCGGCCCAAGGATGGCGAAGTCACGGTGAAAGCGCCCGCCGAGGTGGGTGGGGTGGAACGGCTCGGCGGCGTTGCCGAGCGTGTCGCCGTGCGGATCTCCGAAGAGACCGGCAAGGAAACCCGCACCCTCACGCTCGGCCACCTGTTGAGAGGGGGATCTCCCACGACCTGGGACCGCATGCTCGGTCAGCGGTTTGGCGCTGCTGCCGTCCGGGCCGTCGCAGAGGGGCGGTTCGGGCACATGGTTTCCCTCGATCCGCCCGATGTGGTCCTGGTTCCGCTGGAAGCCGTGACCGGAAAGGCCAACCCGGTTCCTCTCGACGCCGATGCGCTCCTGACAGCACGGGAGATCGGGATCTGCATGGGCGACTGAAGCTGCCCGTGTGTGGTCCTCCCGCCCCCTGCCCTTCCTGGCGGCAGTCGCTGCCACCCCTGCCGCCTCGGCCGCTGCTCCCGCTCCCGCCACCTCCGCCGCTCCCGCCGCCCCCCGCTCCAGGCCTCATCCCGTAGTGCCCCAGTAGTATTATCCCACCAATGAGTCCCCACACCCACATTCGCGACCACTTCTTGCCGCCAGACCGGGAGGCATTCCGTCGCGCGGAGCCGCCGACGGGGCGCGTCATCGTGATTGCTCCGACGCGGGCGGCCTGCGAGACGATTGAGCGGGCGTGCTGGCTTGAGATCGAGACCGTGCTCGAGCGGGAGCACGGACGGGAGATTCGGGAGCTTGCGGCCAAGGGCCTGGGGTTCGGAATCGTTGCGGGCACCGGAACCGGCAAGACCCTGGCAATCCGTCCGATTGCGGAACAGACCCTGAAGGCCCCTCTCAAGGTGGGCGTGGTGAACCGGGAGCGGGAGGCCACGCCCGAGACGCCGACTTGGAACGTCGTGATCGTGACCACGGGAATTGCCCGCCGCTGGTTCCAAGATGAGCTGATCGATCACCATGACACCCTCATTGTGGATGAGATTCACCAGACCTCGGCGGAACTAGAGCTCTGCCTGGCGCTGGGCAAGCGGGTGGGCTGCCGCTTCATCTGGCTCTCGGCGACGGTCGATCCCCGCTTTTACGCCCGGTATCTGAACTCCGCTGAAGTGCTGGAGACGGCAGTGTTCGATCCCGCGCTGGAGGCGCGTGTGACGACGCAGCAGCGGGAGCCCGTCGAGTTCTTGGACCACGAGTTCATTCGGCGTGTGGTCAAGCAGCATCGGGGCGTTGCCGTTTTTCTACCCACTCGGGCCCAGGTGGAAGCCGCAGCCAACGAGCTGAGTCACAGGTGGCCACACGTCAGCGCGGCGTTCTATCACGGTGGCGAGCCGATCCGCGTCATCCGGCCGTTCCTCGATGGCACCGCGGAGAAACCGTTTGTCCTTACGATGACGCAGGCCGGGCAGTCGGCCCTCAATATCCGGGGCCTCGACACGGTGGTGATATACGACGCCTGCTTCAACAACGTCGTGGAGAGAGGCCGGAACGTTCTCACCCGGCAATTTCTGGGCCCTAACGAGATTCTCCAGATGGCGGGCCGGGTGCACGGTCGGGTGGCCGAAGGCGAGGTCTACATCCTGTCGGATCGCGAAATCGATTTCTTCTCGCTCCAACCAGTACCACCCGAGTTCCAGCTCGCGGGCGACAATGAGCGGGTGGCCCTCACCGCTGCCGCCCTCGGAGTGGATCTCAGCGACCTCGATTTGCCAGTGCCGTTGGACCACGGGGCGTACGCCGCGGCGACGCGGCGTCTTACAGAGCGGGGCATCGTGGTGGAGGGTCGCCTATCGACATATGGGCGGGACGTGGAGGCGATGCCGGTGGACCGTCCCTGGGGCGAGCTCCTGGTGCACGCGGACGATGACCTGGTGCCGTTTGTGGCCGTGGCGGCGAACATCGATTCGCTTCACCGCATGACGCGGGAAGATCCGGACCTCAGTGGGCTCATCGTGTACGGCAGTGATCATCTCACCGCGTACAACGTGTATGCCGAGGCCGTGAACCAGCACGGGTATCTGGGCGAGGTCTACGGGCTGCCGCGCCATCTGCTCACCGACGAGATCAACCAGTGGGAGGAGGCTCGCGGTGTGCTGGTGAAGGCCATCGAGGACGTGGCACTGGGCATGGCGTCGGTGTATCGGACACTGGAATTGCCACTTCCCGCGAACTTGCCGTACGCCAGGGGGGCCGTGCTGCAGCGCTTCCGCAACCTGATTGCCAGGGTCATGCCGTTCGATCTGGTTATCGACGGTGACACTGCTGACGGCGAACGGGTGCGCCTTTCCGATGCTTCAGTGTGTGATCCTGGCGGTGCCGTGGCCGGTACGATTCGCTACTTCGCCGATCGATTCGGTGTGCCTCGGGGTGCCATCGAAGGGACCAGCATACCGTTTGAGCTGATACAGCGTTACGCCACTCGGTGCCAACCGACGGTGGAGTTCAGAGACTGGCGTCGACGCCCCGGCCTGGCCGTCGTCTACGACACGGAGTACTTCGGATTTGTGCTTGATCGGACACGCAGGCCGCTCAAGGGGAAGTTCCCAACTGACCTCGCAGTACAGGCCCGGGACGCCCTCGTGCGGGCACTCCTCGGCAACGGCACGCCCCATCCCAATCAGCGAGGCGTGGGCAGGGCTGCGGCGCGCCTGGACGAGTACTGGCGTCGGTCTGGAGGGATGCTCAAGGCAGCCGAGCCGGCAGCGGTAGAGCGTCGCCTGCGGGAGCAGCTCGAGGGTGTACAGAGCTGGGAGGACTTTCTAGAAACGCCGCTGCAGCTTGATCCTGCTGAGCTGGTCTCGGATCAGCAGCGGGCAGAGCTCGACGCGCTGCCATCATCGGCAGCGGTTCTGGGCGATCGAGTACCGCTGGTGTACGACATTGAGCACGGCCAAGGCGTGGTCCGTCTGCGGCTGCGGGAGAAACAGGCCCGGCGCCTGCGGGAGCGGGATCTGCCCCGCACGGCCCAGCCCCTGAGATTCAGCGTGTACCGTGGAAAGAGGGAGGTAGTGCGCGCTACCTCGCTTGAAGACCTGCGTGACTCGCTTCGCAGCCTTCCCCGGGGCGCTCGCAAAGGCCGTCGGGGCCGACGCGGTTATCGGTAGGCGGGCGGCGTGGCGAGGGAGAGGATCCCAAGCCAGGCCGCGGCGTACGCTCCCTCGAGCTCGTGTCGGTCCGCCCCCCCCAAGATCTGCAGTCCCATCCCGTTCACCACGGCACCAAGAAGCCATCCAATCTCGGAGGGCGGTACCCTTGGTTGAAGTCCCAGGTCCCGGAACATTCGGTCTACGGCCTTGCCTAGTGCGAGACTGAACCCCGTGAGCGATGCCCTGACTGTCTGGTCAGGTAGGATGCTACTGGATCCGAATAGAGAGGTCCAGGCTCGGATGCTCCCGTCCCCTGACTCAGTGGTCAGTAACATCCAGGAGCGGTCAATTGCATCCTTGGGAGTCGGGGCGCGGAACGCCTTCGCCCAATTGACCTCCCGGACCCCGGCCAGGCTTTGGGCCACTGCCTCCAGCAGGCCACGCTTGGTCTTAAAGTGGTAGTGAACCAGCCCCTTCGCGCATCCGGCCGCCTTAGCCACCCCCTCCACCGTCACTCCGTCGGCACCTCGGCGCTTGATCAACTCCAGGGCGGCCGAGATGATCGAATCCTTCGCCTCCACCTTGGCGCGCTTCTTCGGCATCGCTGAGCCCCCGACTGTCCGGACAGCCAAATCTATGAGAAACTTCCCTGCCTGGCGAGCCCCCTCTAGGACCGCCAGATATTGACTGGTTGGTCACATCTCTGTTGTCAGGGGAAGCGGGAGGGGGGGCAGTGGGGGTAGCGCGGTCCGATCATCTCCTGTCCCTTCTCCCCCACCTGCCCGTCTCTCGGAAACGAAGTGAAACCTCTCCGGCAGGCGAGTCGTATTAGCCAGTGGGACCTACGTATGCCTGAACGCCAACCTGCCGTGTTCTCACCGCTCGCGCAGGCGGTGCTGGACTCCCTGTCGGAGGGTGTCCTGGTGTTCGACACCTGGGGACGCATGGCGTATGCAAACCCGGCAGCCCGCGTGACGGTGAAGAGAATCGACGGCGACGGTGAGAATGCCGAGAGTCTTCTCCCGAAGCTGGCACGGATCGGTGCGCGGATCTCCCCCATCTGGATCGGAGGGTCGAAGTTGGGTGAGGCGGTGTATTTGCCTGCCGATGCTGCCGGTCGCCGTACCCTCGCCGAGCGGGAGCGCCACGCGATTATCCAGACCTTGGATGCCACGGGGTGGAAGCTGACTGAAACGGCGCGGAGGCTAGGCATCTCCCGCACCACGCTCTGGCGACGGCTCAGAGCATACGGGCTGGAGCGGGATAGTCGCGGCAGATGGTCCAGGCCCTCGTAGCGACCTTCCTCGCCTGCGCACTTCCCCAGACGGACACAGCGACGTTTCGTGATGCCGCAACGGCCGAGGTCTATGCTCGGGCACGGGTGCGCCACATCCGGCAGGATTCCCTCGTCCGGGACTACCGGGCCACGGTGCGGACACGGCTCGAGGCCGCCGCCGGGCGGAGCCGTTTCGCCCGCCTCACTACGCTGATTGCCCACGAGTCTGTTGCGGAGATAACCTGGCGTGTCCCGAACGACCTCAAGGTGAAGGTTCTGGGCTCCCGGGCCAGAGCGCCCATCGTGCGAATACTCAGGGGCTTGAGCGAAGACGTGGGCCGATGGGAGCGAGGAGAGTTACCCGATCGGATCACGTCGGAGGCGGAAGGTGAGCTGCGTCAGGAGCTGGTCCCGGAGCGGCCCTGGTTCATTCCCCGCGCCCTGGGAGACAGCGTCAGGTTGATGGGACTGCCGGAGCACGCCGCGCTCCATCCCTTGGGCGACAATGCAACCGACTACTACCGGTTCGCCATCACGGACTCGGTCACACTGCTGGTACCCGGCCGGAGTGTCCGGGCCATTCTGATGAGGGTGGAGCCCAAGGTGTACGGGCCCTCATTGATTGCGGGTGACATGTGGATCGACGCCGAGTTGGCGGATGTCGTGCGCTTCAGGATGATCTTTCTGGGCGACTACGTGTGGGCGGCACCGCGCGGTGACAGTCCGGAGGACAGCGCGCGTGCTCGGAAGGAGAACGCCACTGCGAACCGGTTCGTCTCGGTGGAGGCGGAGGTAGAGTACGCCCTGATCGATCGCCTGTACTGGATGCCGTACCGCCAGCTCCTGGCAGTCACCGCGGAGATTCCTTGGTTCATCAATCTGGCGATGCCGGCCCGTGCGGTAACGACCTTCAGCGATTACCAGGTGAACACCAGCCCTGTGCTGACGTTTGCGATTCCGGATGAGGACCTTGTCGGGGAAGGTCGTACTCGTCGGCGGCTTCGAGTGAAAGGGCAGGGCCCCGCCGAGGACGGCTACGACGTGAGCCGCAGGGAACGCCGCGAACGGGGCTACTACCGGGCAGGCAGGTGGCGGGAGGGCCGCTGGGAAGTCGAGGTTCCAGCGGCTGAGAGCCTGGTGGCGTACGAGTGGGATACGGAGTTCGTGACGTCGTTTTCTGGGGCCGAGGAACGACGTCTGCGGGAGACGTTGGCGACGCTAGCCCAGCTCGAAGAGGAGCTGCCGCCCGAGTGGACTGGGAAGCGGCGCTTCGGGCTGGCGTGGGAGGAAGTCGCGGAGATCGTTCGCTTCAATCGGGTGCAGGGGCTGTCGTTCGGCGTCGGGTACGAGTTCCGGCCGCGGATCAGCTTCACGACGGTCCAGTTGTCTGGCCGCTTCGGCTTGTCCGATCTGCGGCCCACGGGTGCGGTGACGTGGCGGCGGGACGGTCCGCATGGCCGGCTGGACGTGAGGGCATTTCGTGAGGTCACGGAGACAGAGCCGTGGACTCGCGGTCAGGGGATCGGGAACTCCCTCAACGCGCTCTTCACCGGGCACGACGATGCCGACTATTATCTCGCGTCCGGTGGCGGCCTGTCCTACACGTTCAACCATGGTCTGCTGCGGGACGTCGACCTTGGCGTCTCGTTGGAGCGGCATCAGAGCATGGAGGTGGAGAGCGGCTCTGCCATCGCCGACCTGTGGGGTGAAGGCACGTTCCAGCCCAACCCTCCTGTTCAGCAGGCTTGGTTCCTGCGTGGCACGTTGGCGCGGCGTGACCCGGTTGCCTTCGTTACCCTGCGACAGGGCGCGGACGGGATCGTGGGTGTCGAGGGACTTTCAGCGGCGCGCTTCTGGGGCTCTGTGGACGTACCGTTCCAGGTGCTGCGGCGATCCGGCCGGCTCACCTTGCGCGCCGGGGCAATGGTGGGGGATGACCTGGAGCAGTTGTTGTTCCGTTTGGGAGGTCCCGCAACCGTGCGGGGCTACACCTACGGCGTGCGCCGGGGTAGGGAGTTCTGGTCGGCGCAGCTGGATCTGGCGCTTGGACCTGCGGCGTTCTGGAGTCCGGTGGCTTTCATCGATGTGGGCGACACCTTCTCTTCGGACCCGCTGGTCGGAGTCGGTGGCGGTGTGTCGTTCCTCAATGGGCTGGTTCGCCTGAACCTCTCGAAAGGTCTGCGCCCATCAACTGACGTGCGATTCGATCTCATGTTTCGCGCGCCGCGCTGATCTGCCTACCGCAGCCTCCACTTTCGCGTCCCGGGGTCGGCATCTAGGTTGCAGCCGTATGCAGCCCAAGCCGTTCATAATCGACGAGTACGTCCGGTGGTCCGATGTGGACTATGCGGGCATCATCTTCTATGGGGCCTACGTGCGGTTCTTCGAGATCGCCGAAACCGAGTTGTTTCGGGAGGCAGGGGTGCCATACAGCGAGGTGTTCGACCGATTCGACGTCTGGCTCCCCAGGGTCCATCTGGACTGCGACTTCAAGTACCCTGCGCGCTTGGACGACCGGCTACGGGTTGGGGCGTACTTCACCCGGTTCGGCACTAGCTCAATCGGCATCAATTTCGATGTGCTGCATCTAGGCGCCGGTCAGCTCGCTGCGACAGGCCACGAGGTGCTGGTGTGCACCGATCGGTCCACCATGCGGCCCAGGGAGCTGCCGGCGGATCTGCGGGACGTGCTCGAACCTTTTGCGCTCGCTGCGGCGGATGCGCGCCGCTCCCTGGGGCTCAGCATTGGAGCCGGCACGTGAAGACGCTCTTGGGTTCTGTACTGGTTGTCACCGCGCTGCTGCCGATCGCCTGCGGGTCCGACGCCGCGCGGGAAGAGGCGCGAGGGGAAGGTTCCGAAACCGCGGTATCGACGGAATCAAGTCCAGCAGACAGCACACGGATGCCCGACTATCCGGAGCCGCGGCGCGGGTATCTCGTGGCACGAAGCGGCGGGGAACGGGAGATCAGCGGTGCCTGGGAAGCCCGGGCTGGGATGTGTGAGACTCCGCCCATGCTTGAAGTGGTGGCAGAGCAGCCTGGCGTTGGCACTCTCGTTCTGCTCCAGCTACCGCAGGCCGACTCGCGACTGACGCGGTACCCGGTTACCGTGGTGGACGTAGGCGCGCCGGCACCACCTGCTGCGCAGGTCGCCGTCCAGCTCTTCCAGGAGCGCGCTGCGTACGCCTATCAGGCGCTGGAGGGTGAAGTGGAGGTGTACGGGTTCGATGAGCGCATAAGCGGCCGGTTCGCTGTCACCTTGCGCGAGATCTCATCGGACGAGTCATTGAGGTACGCCGGCGTGTTTCACGGGATCCCGATCGAGGTGCTTCCTGAGGAGCAATGCCGGCAGGTGCAGGAAGCCTTGGAGCCATCGGACACGCTGTGATGTTGCTTGCCTTGAGTGTCGAGAGTTGGAAGCTCGCGGCATATCGCACGCATCGGTGGGCCCCTCCAGGCGCTGCCGTACCGGCGGACTCGACGCCCGTGGCGGCATGCCATTGGCCCGGTTACGACCGCTTCGGCGCCGTGACCGCCGGTGCGCACGCGCCTTTCGGGACCTACCGATGCGTGCGGAGCCAGCAGCGGACTCCTGGGACGGCACACTGGTTCGGGCCCACGCAGTCGCTAGATTAGCCGGCTCATGGAGCAGACCTACTTCCGCAAGGGCTTCGGACTCAAGCGAGAGATCGCAGGGACCCTCTCCGAGGACTACCACAGTCAGCTGGTAGACCGAATTCGCTCGGCGAACTACACCCTGCAGGTTGGCGATCTCACTTTTCGCCTCGCCAAGGAGTTCGGCTTCTGTTACGGCGTGGATCGGGCGGTGGAGTATGCCTACGAGAGCCGCAAGAAGTTCCCGGACAAGCGGATCTTCCTAGTCGGGGAGATCATCCACAATCCCCATGTGAACGAGAAGCTCGAAGACATGGGGATTACGATCTTGCGCCCCGGCGCCGACGGCCGCTTCGAGTTCCAGGGCATCCGGTCCGAGGATGTGGTGCTCATTCCGGCCTTCGGCGTTCGTGCGGCCGACTTCGAGGCCCTCCGGGCACGGGGATGCGTGCTAGTGGATACGACCTGTGGATCGGTGCTCAGCGTCTGGAAACGGGTGGAGCGCTACGCCATGGATGGCTTCACGGCAGTCGTGCACGGCAAGCACTATCACGAGGAGACCAAGGCAACTGCCAGCCAGGTCACTAAGTACGAGGGCGGGAGGTACCTCGTCGTGCGGAACATGGAAGAGACGGAGCTCC
>JABAOH010089680.1_pt1 | contig 81238 bp, 85 predicted proteins | sample 7062181 | NCBI WGS metagenome assembly JABAOH01 (sample SAMN14538630, study PRJNA623070) | marine sediment metagenome | biome: marine biome [ENVO:00000428]; feature: marine pelagic biome [ENVO:01000023]; material: deep marine sediment [ENVO:00002113]; isolation source: pool of 5 deep marine... | reverse complement strand
CTCCGCGAGGCGCTGGGCCAGCATCCTGTGGGGAGATGCCACGGTAGATGACCAATCTCCCAAAGGACTTCCTCTTTCCGGTTGTCCGAGGAGGTGTCGGTCGGCGCCGCCTTCGCGTGTAGCACTTTCAGATGGGGGGTTGCCACGGCAACATTCGGGGTCGACGGCATCAAAAGCGAGTTTGACTTCTGGCTGACGTATGTACAGAATCGACAGAAGAGGGCACGTGAGCTTTCGCTGAAGTCCATGGAATACCTCTATGACGTGATGTCTCACTATCGGGTAGATCGGGAGTGGGATGATGGCTGATGGGAGACGCGGGATCAAATGACGCGAAACCTCTTACTTTCTAAGACGACCCAGCTTATGCGATGAGGGGACGGTGCAAGGTCGGTTCCGTAATCTCGAATCCTCAGCGTCTATAGCCCCCGGTCAACGATACCAGCTCCTGATGGGGGCTGGCGTTGCAGAACATACCGATGCCCGTGACACGATTCATGCATTACCACCGGACCAGCCTCACTCATGTTGAAATCCTCAACATCTATAAGCCCTGTTTCCCCATACTGGCTCAGGGGCCCGTAGGGTAGCTTGGTATCCTTCCAGCTTGGGGTGCTGGCGACTCCAGTTCAAATCTGGGCGGGCCCATCCCTCTCAGCAGGGATTCTCTCGATCCAGCTAGATAAATCCCGTCGACGTTGGGGCTGTTATCTCAGACCCAAAGGCTCATATATTCAAGTGAATTTGACTTTTTTAAACTGCACTGGAAAGAGGGTTTCTTGAAGCGGAACTTGGCGGGCGTAGCTATCGGCCTTTTCGTGTTGCTCCAGGCCCTTCCGGCAATCTCAGGCCAGGTCGAGGGAGACGTCGCCAATGTCCAAGTGATGTTCGACTTCGGCGAGGGCACTGTACTTTGGCAAGATGTCGGCCTGACGGACAATCGAACAGCCATCCTCGCCACGGAGAGGGCGGCGCAGCTCCTCGGTCTGACTGTCGAGGTTCAATGGTTCTCCTTCGGGGCCTTTGTGGCCGACATTGGGGACCGCAATCCGGTGTTTCCCATCTGGTGGCACTTCCTCCGCTGGGATGAGTCCAATGTCGCGTGGGTCCTCGCTCCGGTGGGTGCCTCAGATCTGCATCTTGAAACTGGCGACATCATCGGCTGGTTTCTGACGGAATCCTGGCCGGAGACAGTCCCCCAAGCAACGCCCTCCCACCCGTACCCCGCGACGAGTTTCCGTGGCGATAGAGCGAACACTGGCTTCACGCCAGCCTCCCCGCCAGAAATCCCAGCTCTCGCCTGGAGGTTTGACTTCGGGGGCCACGAAATCGGGGCGAGCCCCATTGGAGCCAATGGCATTATCTACCAGGTGACCTGGAACGGGACCCATGCCATCGATATGGACTCCCGCGAACTTTTGTGGCGGGCGGATGCAGCTGCGGGCCTCTCCACACCGTCATTGCTGGGAGGAGACCTCATCGTCGGCTCCAGGGATGGGAGTCTCTATCGGCTGGATGGCGGGACAGGAGACATCATTTGGAGCACCTTGCTCCAGGACGGAGCCCAGTTCACGGGGATAGCCTCCTCACCCAAGGTACACGCCAACAGGGTGTACGTCGGTACGTTCAACGAGTCTGGAGGCCAAGGACACCTCTATTCCGTGAACGTCACCAGCGGCGCCGTCGTGTGGAGTGCGGAGACAGGCTCCATCCACATGTCCTCTCCGGCGCTCCATGCCGCATCTGTTTACATCGGTGTCATGGGTCACTATGATCCAACTCCTGATTGGCCGGCTGGAGGGGGGAGCCACTGGAGCCCTCCCTACGGTCTTCTTAGCGTGAACATCAGCGATGGGACTGTGCGTTGGTTCTTTGAGACGGACGGGCCAGTTGCCTCATCGCCTGCAGTGGCGGAGGGGACGGTCTACTTCACATCGCGAGACGGGTACCTCTATGGAGTGACCGTTGAAGGATCCATGGCCTTCAAGGAAGAAATCGGCCCGAGCACGTCCTCACCCGCCGTCCGCGGCGATCTCATCTATGCGGCCAGCGGCAGCCTCACGGCGCCGGAAGGGAGGGTCGTGGCCTTCGACAAGGGTCTGGGGAAGTTGTGGGAATTCACCACAAACGGGCCAGTACAGGGTTCCGTCACCCTCACTGCTGACCTCGTCCTCGTGGCAACCAACGTTTGGGAAGGAACGGTCTACGCCCTCGATGTAATGGACGGCTCAGTGGTCTGGAGTTTCACACCACAGCCCTCCCAACACATCCTGGCTACTCCCGTGGTTATGGATGGGGTTGTTCTCATTCCCTCTGACGGCGGCTTCCTCTTCGCCCTCGGAGAAGGTTCTCCGGACTCCACTCTCGACATGGTGCTTGTCTACACCCTAGTAGGTGTGGGAGCGGCGGCCGTCATCATAGGGGTCGCTGTCCTTCTCTGGAGGCGTAAGTCGTGAACTGGCCTCGCAAGGAGTGGCAGGCAGCGGTTCTGTTGACCATCGTCATCGCGGGCGCCATCTCTGGCCTCTGGTTCCTCCTTGGCTTCTTCCCTCCCGTCGCCGCCCCAACGGGTCCTGTCTCCGTGAGCCTGGACATCGAGGCCCCAGGCTGGAACCTGACATACGCCGCGGAGACGACGAACAGAACTGTATTGGCATTTCTCCTGGAGGCGGCTGAGTCTGAGGGGTTCGCGGTGGAGTGGACGGATTGGGAGTCTCTAGGTGCAGCGAAGGTGGACTCCATCAAGGGGCTGCACGATGGTCAGGGTGGCCTCTACTGGCAGTATTGGGTCAATGGAAAATACGCCAACGTGGCAGCCGATCGTTACATCCTTGAGGTAGGGGATCACGTGGTGTGGATGTTCACAACCTACCCACCCGAGGGGGGTGGCCATGAAGCTTAGCTCTCCCTTCAAGATGACGAGGGAGAAGAACGCCGTAGCGGCGGCCTTCATAATCATCGGTATCGTCGGGCGCCTCCTGCTCTTCGATGCCCCGAACATCGAGACTGTAATGGCGGTCTCCATTCTGGCGGGTTACTTCCTGGGGGGCGCCTATATGATCATCGTCCCCCTGGCCATCATGGGGGTCTCCGACGTCATCATCTACGGCGGCCTGGTGGGAGGCCAGTATCGGGCGGAAGCGATACTGGGCCTGACTGCCTTCACCTGGTCCGGATTTGTCTTCGTCTCCCTCATCGGGCGTATGTCCCGCCGCAGGGTGCTGAAGGTCGTGAGGAGCGTGGCCATCGTCACGGCCGTGAGCATCCCCGCCACCATTGCCTACGACCTGTGGACCACCCTCGGCGGATGGTACTTCATGTACCAGCCCCTCATGGGATGGACGCTCATGGACGCCCTGGTCAACCTGATGCCCTTCATGCTCCTACACCTCATCAGTAGCCTCATCTTCGTCCCGATATTCGGCACCCTCTTCACCCTAATCCACCTACACGGTTGGCCGAGCCCAGGCCAGATATCCATTCCCCAGGAGGATGAGACCCTGGGCGCATCCTTTAAGGCGGCCTGACCGATACGACACCCGCGGGGGTAGCCAAGCCCGAAAACGGCGCAGGACTTAAGTTCCCAGGTCCGAAAGAGTTCCGGATGAGACATCCTGTCTCGAAGGAGTTCGTGGGTTCAAAAGGCGGATGAGCCGGAGATTCCCACCCCCCGCACTCCTGCGTGACCAGCTCACGGCACCTCGACCTTCTCACCGGTCTTCTCCACCAACTCGTCGATGGTGCCAGTCCGAAGGGCGGCCACGAGCTCCTTCACCAACCCCTCAATGTCGTTGCGGGTCTTCCGGTAGAAATCCACATCGAGACCCTTGTTCAGAGGGTTCTCCACCTCCCACCTCAGGGCCTTGCCCTGGAAGTACTTCATCCGGGGTTGGTCAACGTCGCAGTTGATTGTCACGAGGAGGTCAACCCCAATCATGTGCTCAGGGAGGAGGTATCGGGGATGCTCCCAGGAGACGTCCAGGCCCGCCTCCTTCATCACCGTCAAAGCCTGGGGCCTCACGAAGCCTGCGGGCACTAGTCCCGCACTGAAGATGTCCATCTCCTCATCGCCGTAGGCCAGAGCGAGAGTCTCGGCCATGGGACCCCTGACGGCATCGTAGGGTGAAACGAAGAGGACTCTGACCACGGGACTACCCCCAGCCCCGTAGGCTTGGGTTTCTCTTATCCTTTTTCCCTGAGGGAATTGAAGACCTTCTGGGCGGCATGGGGATCAGCTCACTCCACAGGTCGCACGTGGGGCCATATCTTTATCTGGCCGCTTCTGTTTCGAGGCCCTGCGCCAGTCTGTGAATTCCAGGAAGCTCTACCGGTTCACGGGGAGGATTCATGAAGGTCGTGGCTGTCCTTGTGACTAAGGGATTTGACGGGGCAAAATCGCGGTTAGCCCCCCTCCTAAGCGCTGCTGAGAGGGCAGCCTTCGCCCGGGCGATGTTCGAGGATGTATTCGCTGCTGTCCGGGATTCTGATGTCGACGAGATCGTCGTCGTCTCTCCCGATGAGGAGGCCCTTCGCACAGCCCGCCACATGGGAGCGAAGTGCATCTCAGAGGCCTCCCCCCAAGGGATGAACGCTGCCTTTCAAAGATCCCTAGAGTACTGCTCCGGGGTTGGCGCCGACGTCCTTGTCTGCGTTCCCTGTGATCTACCGCTCCTCGAGGAACGGGACCTCCGGTACGTGATGCGACACGCCGAACCAGGCCCAAGGGTTGTCCTCTCTCCGTCCACGGGGTCCGCGGGAACCAGCCTAATGGTACTGAATCCGCCAGACGCCATCCCCTTCCACTTCGAGGAGGACAGTTACCTACTTCACGTTCAGGAAGCGGAGGAGAGGCGGATCCCCGTTGTAGTATACGACGCACTCTCTGCTTCCGTGGATGTGGACGAACCCAAAGACCTGAACATCGTTCTGCCTTCGCAAAGGAACGGAGGCGCAAAGAGGTTTCTTGAGAGGCTGGGAGTCGCGAAACGCCTAGCTCATCTCGGGGGGTGATCGGATGGCGAGAGCACTGCAAATCCTTGGCATAGACGGGATCGGTGAGATAAGGGCTGGAGACTCCCTCCCCTCGATCGTTGGTGACGCCATTGTGGCCTCTGGCCTCACGCTCCAACACGGCGATGTGGTGGTAGTGAGCCAGAAGGTTGTCTCAAAGGCCGAGGGCCGCCTCTGGAAGGCGAAGGAGATAGAACCCTCGCCACTGGCTCGCCGACTCAGCGAAGGCACCGACAAGACGCCAGAGCATATGGAGATCATCCTGCGGAACACGAAGTCCATCGTGAAGATGCACAGAGACCGGGCGATATTCATAATAGAGACACCTCACGGCCTGATATGCGCCAATGGCGGGGTCGATCGCTCCAACATCTCCCGAGAGGAGGCGTACACGGGCCTGCCGGACGACCCTGACAGATCGGCGCAAGAAATCAGGGGAGAGCTGGAGAGGAGATTCGGTGGGAAAGTGGGCGTTGTCATCAGCGACAGCTTCGGTAGGCCCTGGAGGGTTGGTCAGATAGACGTGGCCATCGGATTGGCGGGCTTCAACCCCATCAAGGACTACCGAGGAGAGACGGATGGTTACGGATACGAGCTCAAGGGAACGTTGATTGCCCTGGCCGACGAGATAGCTTCCGCCGCGGAACTCGTCAAGGGCAAGGTGGACCGGGTTCCCGTAGTCATCGTCAGGGGACTCGACCTGGACCTCCGCGAGGGGTCATCGCGGGAACTCATCCGTGACCTCGATGACGACCTCTTCCGCTGAAATCGGGGTGTCTAGTATGACCTGGGCAGGCCCAGGATGTGTTGGCCTATGTAGTTCAGGACCATATCCTCAGGTATGGGGGCCGTCTTGAACAGCCTCACGTCACCCTGAAGGTCGAGGTCGACATGTCAAGTGCCGTTCAGGCTGTAGAGAGGTTGCGCCAGGAGGGGGTTCAAGCTACCATTACCAGTGTCATCGTCGGAGCGGTCGCTGCTAACCTGACCAAGCATGGAATGGTGAACTCCACCTTCCAGGAGGGCAAGATAGTGAAAAAGAAGCGGATCAGTATCGGCGTTGCCTCGGACACTGAGGAGGGACTTGTCGTCCCAGTCGTCCACGACGCCGACAAGAAGGACCTATCGGAGATATCTAGGGAGTTGGCTGACCTGGTGGCCAAAGCGAGGTCGGGAAAGCTATCCGTGGATGATGTTACGGGAGGCAGCTTCACGGTCTCCAATCTGGGCATGTTCGGCATCGATTCGTTCGCACCGATCATCAACCCTCCTCAGGCGGCTATCCTGGGCATAGGGCGAGTCCGACCGCAGCCTGCGATCGCCGAGGGGCAGTTGAAGGAAATTCCCGTTTGTAGCTTGAGTCTCTCCTTTGACCATCGTGTGCTCGACGGAACTCAGGCCGCCAGCTTCCTCTCAGAAGTTAAGGAGCACCTAGAGAAGGCGTAGGAATCTGTCGTCAGGAGAGGGCGACAATCCCCTTGCGGGCGAGCTCTTCGATCTCGTCCATGGAAAGGCCAACGTCCCGCAGAATCTCCGCTGAGTGCTCACCCAGCGAGGGCGGGGGGGTTGACCGCTCCTCAAGATTCGCCGTGTACGCGACGCGGAATCTTGACTGCACGAGGCTGCCGAGCCTTGGATCCTCCAGAGTCCAGTAGATGCCTCTGTCAGCAAGCCCAGGATCATCCATTAGGTCCTCCGGCCTATTCACCGGGGCGACGGGGACCTCCTCCCCGCGCAGGGTCTCCAACCACTCAGTCGACCTTCTCGCTCCGAGCGTCTCTCTTGCCCTCGCCTCTACCTCATCTCGTCTGCTCCCTTCCGGAGCGTGATCTGCCTCGAGGTCTGAGAGACCCGATTGCCGACAAAAGGCCCTCCAGAACTTCTCCTCTGTCGCTCCCAACGTGATGTACTTCCCGTCCGATGCTTGATAGAGGTTGTAGCTTGGGTACCTTCCGGTGGAGAAGGTCTTTCCACCCTCGATGGCCCTCCCCGTCGCCAGGTAAGGTAGGATGTTGTAGATCGACCACGAGGAGATCAGATCTGCCATGGATATGTCGAGATAGCGCCCCTTCCCGGAGGCCTCCACATCTCTGAGGGCGATGCTAATAAGGAAGGCTGCCAGGAGTCCGCCCGCAAGGTCGGCCACGGGTAGGCCCGGGATTGCAGGCGACCCGTCTGTACCTCTCGTCGAGTCCAGTAGGCCCGCGACTCCGATGTAGTTTATGTCATGTCCTACTCGGGAGGAGTAGGCACCAGTCTGACCGTAACCACTGAGGGAGCAGTATACAAGCTTCTGGTTGTGTGCCTGCAGGGAGTCGAAGTCGACTCCAAGCCGTCTAGCCGTCCCGGGTCGAAAGCCCTCGATGACGACGTGCGAGCGCTCCACCAGTCTGTAGAAAAGCTCCCTTCCTCGAGCCTCCTTCAGGTTGATTCCCAAGCTCTTCTTGTTCCTATTGAACATCAAGTACCAGCACCCAATGCCCTGAATGTACGGGCCGATTTCCCGTGCGTAGTCCCCCTTGTTCGGTTCCTCGACCTTTACGACCTCAGCCCCGAGATCGGCCAACAGCATCGTGGCATAGGGACCGGGCAGCAGACGCGTGAGGTCTAGGATTCTGATGCCCTGCAGTGGCAGGGCAGCCGCCGTCTCGCCGCTTCCCCCACTCTTACTCAACAGTCATCATCCCCCGCTTATCGGCCCTTGAACACTGGTTTCCTTTTCTCGCACCACGGCGACCTTCCTATACTGGGCGTCCTCGGCGAACTCGTAGTCAAAGGCCGCGTTCTCCACACCTACCCGCAAGGCTTGATGAGAAGTAACGCCCTCTACACGATTGCCTTCGAAGTAGACTTCCCTTCCATCCCGCAAGCTCTTCAGAAACTCCTCCCTACTCCTGAGGCCCATGGACCGCCACCACACTGGCATCTACGGGTCTCATAAAAGAGCTTTATGAGCGTTCACCGGGACGCCCTAAGGGATAGCGATGGCCCTCACGACCTCTCCTGCGTCGAGGAGTCGGTACCCCTCGTTGACCTCCTCTAGCGGAATCTTCTTCGTGACAAGAGTCTTCACGTCGACGAGACCCTTCCTGACCAAGGCGACGACCCTGGGAAGATGTGAAGGATTGTAGAGTCTGCAACCGACCATCTCCTTCTCGAACCACATGAGATGCTTGGAGGAGATCTCGATGTCTCCTAGCGAATAGCCTGCCACCACCACCTTCCCTCCTGGTTTCGTGCTCCGGAGGGCTGCCTCGGAGATTCCTAACGCTCCAGTGACGTCGAGCGAGACGTCCACGCCCCCTCCGCTGATCTCACGTATGTGGCGTGGCAGGTCGTGGTGCTCCGTGGCGTTCACGACATGATCCGCCCCGAACTTCTCTACCATCGCCAGCTTCCAATCCTTCCGACCGACGGCAATCACTCGAGATCCATACGCCTTGGCGATCTGGACAGCCGCCATTCCCAGTCCGCCCGTCGCGCCGAAGATCGCCAGTTGGAGGCCCTTCCCGATGGCGGCGAGGTCGACTAGCGCGTGAAAGGGGGTGGCGACGGCGTCTGCAATGATTGAGCTCTCCTCCAAGGGCAATCCAGTCGGCAACTTGAAAACGTTCTTCCGTGGCATCTTCAGGTACTCCGCTAGGCCCCCGTCATCGTGCCCGCCGATGGAGGCTAGGGTATCACAGAGGTTCTCCCTGCCTCCCTGACAGAAACCACAAACGCCGCATGCGACATGGGGAGCCACTATGACCTTGTCTCCCCTCTTCAGGCCCCCATCTGGGTGAGTGAACTCCTCCACGACTCCAGTAACCTCATGGCCCAGTATGATTGGGAATCCTTTGGGCGGCACGAGGCCCCCCTTCATGTAGTTGAGGTCCGTGTGGCAGAGACCGCACGCCTTCACCTGGACGAGTACGTCATCCTTCCCCAAAGCAGGCTTCCGAACATCCTCCAGTTGGAGGAGGGTTTCAGGCCAAGACCCCGCTGGGCCCTTGAAGACCGCGGCCCTCACCCTGCACCACCCATTCCAATCCAGTCTTGACTCCTATATTAATTCGCCTCCGATTCACGGCCGTGGACCAAGTTGCTGGCGGCGCAGGAAAGGTTTTAGCGAAACGCCACTGTTCCCATGCCCCTGATACACTGACCGAAGAGAGGGCGGATGCCGACGTCATGATTGAATACCTTCTTGCTTCAGGTTACGTGGAGGTCTCGGGCTTCCGATGCCCCAAGTGCGGATCGAGGAAGATCATCAGCAGTGGCCTGAGAACCCTGTGGTCGAATCCAGTGGACTCGGAGGCTCTTGGAACGGGACTGGAATTGAGGTGCACCGACTGTCTCCACTCTGAGTTCAGAACCACCTCCAAAGAGGTGGACGATCTCGGGCAGGAAATGTCGGACTGGGTAGGTCCGAACTCTGGCCCTTCCGATTAGCTGAGCTGGACTCGCTGCAAGGCCGACGGCTGGAACGCTTTCGTCAGAATGCCGAGGGCTATGGCTACTTCGACTTGAGAAAAATACAGAAGAGCCTGGCCCTGTGGTAGGGCCAGGCGCTCAACCTCTCCGCTAGCTAGCCTGCTCTGGCTCCCCCATCAGGTTCTCCCAGGATCTCTCCGTGCCCATGAGGCGTTGGAACATCCGTCTCTGCTCGCTGATGCCCTTCTCGTCATCGTTGGAGGAGAGGTGGAGATAGTTTACCATGGTGACCTCCAGTTTCCCAGGGTTGCGGCCCTGACGAGTGCATCGAGCAGATCGAGCTCTTCCAGAAGGAGCTCGGCGCTGACGCAATCCTGTTCAGGCTCAGGCACCCGGGTCCCAAGGGAACCGGACCTTCTCATGAGAAAACCTTGAGAGCAATAAAGCTGTTCGGAGAGAGGGTACTCCCGTACTTCGCGAAAAAGGCTTGAGGTTCCCGGAATCGGTTGACCGCGTCGGAGTGGTGCGAGCTCGAGAGCCGAGCGGTAGCTAAGGGATGGATAGCATCAACCATTTAAGCCAGCGAAGCCGTTGAATCAGGAGTCTCTGGTGTGGGACATGCAGGAAGAGGTGGCCCTCGGTAAGAGCTACATCATGGGAAACGAGGCTATCGCGGAGGGAGCCATCGCCGCAGGCTGTCGCGCCTTCTTCGGATATCCGATCACGCCAAGCAATGAGATCATGGAGTCGATGGCTCTCAGGTTGCCCGCGCTGGATGGTGTCTTTGTACAGATGGAAGATGAGATCGCCTCGATGGCGGCAGTGATCGGAGCTAGCTGGGCCGGCGTAAAGGCGATGACGGCCACTAGCGGTCCCGGTTTCAGCTTGATGCAAGAGAACATCGGCCTGGCGACGATGTTGGAAATCCCATGCGTCATCGTCAACGTTCAACGGGTGGGTCCCAGCACCGGAATCCCTACCCTCTCTGCCCAGCAGGATTTGATGCAGAGTATCTGGGGACGACACGGCGATCAGCACCTCATCGTCATGAGCCCGACCACCCTTCAGGAGATGTACGACTTTAGTATCGAGGTCTTCAACCTCTCCGAAGTCTACAGGACGCCCGTCATCCTTCTGACAGACGGGACAATCGCAAGGATGTACGGTGAGGTCGTAGAGCGGCGCAATCCAGTCGTTATGAATCGCAAGCCCCTGGACATATCCCTCAGGGCGACCCCCCTCCAGACGGACGAATCGGGGATTGCGGGCTTCCCACCACTGGCGAGCGGCTTCCGAGTCCATCTTACAGGACTCACACACAATCAAAGTGGGTATCCGACCGCTGACAGGGAGCTAGCGAAGGAAGAACTCCTGCGGGTCAGGGACAAGATATGGAGGAACCGCCGGGAAATAACTGGCTACGAGGCGAGAGATGTGGGGGATTGTGATGTGCTGTTCGTCGCATATGGGTCGTCCGCCATGCCCGTCAGGTGGGCATACAAGATGGCCCGCAAGAAAGGGCTGAAGGTCGGCTACTTCATTCCAAAATCCCTGTGGCCCTTTCCGGAAGATGAGTTCCTAGATGCGGTGCAGTCCCCGAGGAAAATCGTAATCGCCGAGATGAGCATTGGGCAGCTAATCTACCTACTTAAGGAGATGCTAGGAAGGGATGCTCGTCTGACTCAGGTATATGAGGTAGGTGATCTAGTGGATCCCAGGAGGCTGGTGGTGGAGGCGGAGGCCTAGCCATGAGCGCGCGTCACGACCTGCTGGAGTACTTCAGGATGGATCGCTGGCCCAACATGTTCTGTCCAGGATGCGGCATCGGCGTCATCATGCAGGCCTTTGCGAAGGCCGTCAGTGAGCTCGACCTGGACCACTCGAAAATCGCAATGACCAGCGGCATTGGCTGCAGTGGACGCATTCCAGGATACATGGACTTCGATTCCCTGCATGGCACCCATGGGCGCGCTCTAGCGATCGCGACAGGAGCCAGCCTCGCAAGGCCGGACGTGCGCTTTGTAGTGTGGCTCGGGGATGGCGACGGCTTGTCCATCGGAGGGAACCACTTCCTTCACGCCGCGCAGAGGAATCTGGACATGACTGTGGTTCTTATCAACAACTTCAACTATGCTCTCACAGGCGGTCAGGTAAGTCCCACTACACCGCAGACGATGCGCACGAGGACGACCCCCCAGGGAAATCCGGCGAGGCCCCTCGATCCTTCAGGTATCGCCCAAGCGGCAGGCGCCTCTTACGTCGCCCGATGGACAACCCTTCAGTCTAAGGAGATGACGAAGTCCTTCAAGGAGGCCTTGACCAGAAAGGGGTTCTGCTTGGTTGAGATACTCTCCCAATGTCCGCCCATATTCGGCAGGAGAAACAGAATGGAGGATCCCATCAAACTCACGAGATGGATATCAGAGAGAGTGGTAGGTCTGGACACCTTCGACCCAGAGGTTCATGCGGGGAAGGTAACCGTGGGCGAACTAGTCCATTGACCTCTCGTGGTGGACGGCCTTGAAGATAGCGATCAGAATATGTGGAGAAGGAGGACAGGGGAGCATTTGGACTGCCACCACCCTTGGGATATCCGCCGTCAAGTATGCCGACCTTCACGCCGCGGAAACGCCTTTCTACGGTCCCGAGATCACCGGCGGCTACTCGAGGGCTGATATTATAATCTCCGATGAGGAGGTGGACTTTCCCAAGGTAATTGAGGCGGACCTGCTTGTAGCCCAGGCTCAGGAGAGCTTCGACGACGACTATGAGGTCACCGCCGCAGACGGACACATCATCATCGACTCCATCCACGTAGAGGACACGAGGAGCTTCAACGGCTCGGTGTTGAAGATCCCAGCCTCGAGGATCTGTGAGGACGAGTATGGAACGGAACGCTTCTCCAATTCCGTGATCCTTGGGTTTCTCAACGCGGTCTTCGACATTGTGCCTCCAGCCGCGCTTGTCAAGGGCGTTGGGGAGAACTCCCCAGAGAGATGGGTCAAACCGAACCTAGGGGCTTTGACACTTGGGGGCAGCTATGTCGACTCCATTCCAGGCCTGCGAGACAACCTCGACAGCTACAGGGGGTGGAAGCAACCCCCATGACGATCAGACCTGGCAACGGAGGAAGAAAATCTGATGCCAAACCCGGTAGTGACGGTGTAATGTACACTCCTTCCTGGCGGGAGCTACACCGCTATGTAGTCTCCACACAGCTCTGTTCTGGTTGCTCTGGCTGCATCGTCGAATGTCCGTACGACATGCTCACCTACGACGGGGATGTCCCCAGGCAGCACTTCCTCCCCAACATGCCTGCTGACTTCTGTCTCGTTGCGGAAAACAGAGAGTGCGACTTCTGTGCGAGAGCCTGCCCTCGCCTTGGGGATTGGGAACTTGATGCTGGACGATTGCTCTTCGGACTTGACTACCCCGGTAAGGCCGATGAGATGGGGCACTACCAGGATGTCGTCGTGGCGAGGGCCAGGGATGCGGAGATCTTCCACGCGGGAGTGGACGGTGGCGTGGTCACAGGTCTCCTCGTTTGGCTTCTTGATCAAGGGCTCATCGACGGTGTTATCCTCAGCGGCTTTGACGAAGGTCGCCCATGGATCCCAGTGCCCCTGGTGGCCCGAACAGCGGAGGAGGTCGTCGCCGGCGCTGGCTCAAAGTACACCTACTCCGCCAACCCGTTGGCCCTATTGGACGCCTCGGCTGCCGACCTCCATAACCTGGCCTTCGTCGGCGTTCCCTGCCAGATCGAATACATCAGGAAGGCGCAGGTCACCAACTTCGGGGATTCACCCTTGAGGAGGTTCGTGGATAGGATCAAGTTAACCGTGGGGCTCGTCTGCTCCGAGGTCTTCGCCTTCGAGGGCTTCATGAACAACCTGATTGCTAAGGGATTGGATGTTGACCTCAAGGACGTGAGGCTCATCAAAATAAAGGGGAAGATTCTCGTCTACCTGAAAGACGGCAACGTCAAGGAGGTGTCCCTTAAGGATGCGAAGCAATACTCCAGGCCTCAATGCAGCTACTGCGGCGACTTTACCGCCGAGTGGGCAGACATCGCCGCCGGAGGGATGGGGACGATGGACTGGACCATTCTACTTCTAAGAACCTCGATCGGTAAGGATGTGTATCGCAAGGCGGAAAGAGCCGGTATCTTCGAGACGGCCCCTGTGCACGATTTCCCCAAATCCTTCGAGCTGCTGAAAAAGGTCTCTCTCAAGGAGAAACGCATTCAGATGAGCCGGTATGAAACTCTCAGGGAGCAGGATTGCATAGGCCCAGAGGTCGTGACATGGCCCAAATGAGACAGAAACTGGAGACGCCTGTGAAACGGCTGGCCTTCCAGCCGATCGTCGAGAGGGACTTCTGCAAGGGCTGCATCCTCTGCGTCGACCTCTGTCCAGTGGCCGCGCTGGACATGACCGACGACTACAACAGCCTCGGCTACCATGTTGCGTATCTCAGGGGTGTGTGCACTGGTTGCCTGATCTGCGAGAAGATCTGCCCCGAACTTGCCATCAAGGTCACGGAGAAGCCAATCTGACACTAGCTGGCCTGGAAGATTCAGGGCTCATCGCATTCTTATGGCCCTGGTTATGATTCATTTCACTCCATTACCGATATATATCCCCCTGTGATAACCCTTCACCCATGCCCAAACGCAGGAGATGGCAGAGATCCTTCACCATCGAGGGCGAAACAACCGAGACGCTGAAGAGAATCAGTGAAATGATAGGGGTGTCGGAGAGCAAATTAATTGACCTAGCGGTAAACGAGCCCGAGCGGTTCAACGACTTAAGGGAGCTGACCCTCAGATGGAAGTCAGAGTCAAGTGAGGAAGGCTAAGGGATGCAGCTTGATTGCACGCGAATGTAAGGGATTTTAGATACAATATCTCTTTTCTGTTCTACAAGAAACGTATTTAGGGATGTAGTGTATACACGGGCTCTCATGGGGGGAGACCCCGCAAAGCGGTCAGTCGTGCAGGACTCGCCTCGTGTGATATTGACAACGAGACAACTCGCGGGGACGGCCGTTCTTTCGGCGATCGCAGCTGTGCTCGAGTTTCTTCCGATTGACCTACCCTTCCCCTTCTTCCCTAGGCTGACGCTGGATCCTGTGGGCATACCCATAGCGATTGCCGCAATCCTCTATGGTCCTTCAGCAGGCTTAGTGGCGGCCGGCGTTGCAGGCATTGTCATAACCGCCAGGGGAAACCCCATAGGTGCCAGTTTCAAGTTCACCGCCGAGGTCGCCACGGTTGTGCCCCTGGGCGCTGCCCTCTATTTCTCAAGGAAGGGGTTGGCCAAGGGAGGGATTGCGTTGTGGCTCGCTGTTTTCGTTTCGTGGGCCCTGGCCATCGCGTGTAGAGTGGCCGCCATGACAGGATACAACTACTACTTCCTCCAGTTCTTCTATGGTATTCCTGAGCCCGTGGTAATGGGCCTTCTGCCATTAATAGCGGCTTTCAATGGCATCCAGGGCCTGATCAACGTAATCCCGGCATATCTCGTCGTGGACAGGCTCCCTCCAGACCTGAAGCCGGAGTGGCTCACGAAACCTGGCTGACATGCCAGTTCCCATGGGGTACGACGAATGTTGGCAGCACAGATGAGGGGGGTCTCATTCAGGTACAAGGGCAGAGAGGACCTTGCCCTCTCCGACGTTACTGTCAACATCAAGGAAGGCGAGCGCGTACTCCTTACGGGGCCCTCCGGATCTGGCAAGTCGACCCTTCTGAGGGTGCTCAACGGCCTCATCCCCCACTTCTACGAGGGGGAGCTGAGGGGGGAGGTGAGTGTTCTCGGAATGGATACGCGGCAGGTCAGGCCAAACCACCTCGCCAGAACTGTGGGTAGCATCTTTCAGTTTCCGGAAGATCAGGTGATTGCATCCAAGGTCTGGCGGGACGTAGCCTTCGGTCTTGAGAATCTGCTGCTGCCTCGTGAGGAGATCCTTCGAAGGGTGGATAAGTATCTTGCCGTGGTTGGTCTCTCGACAGAGAGGGAGCGTGATGTCTTTGCCCTTAGTGGGGGCCAGGTACAAAGACTCGCATTCGCGAGCGTCATGGCGATGGAACCTAGATTGGTCCTCCTTGATGAGCCTGCATCGGAACTCGACCCGGCAGCGCGTCAGGAGGCGCTTGGCTTAATCTCCAGGATGAGTATCGACCACGAGAGGACGTTCATTCTGGCTGACCACCGGTTGGATGATGTTATTCCCCTGGTGGATAGGGTAATAGTGCTTGACGACGGGATGATCATTGATGACGGTCCGCCGACGGAGGTCCTGTGCAGGAAGGACGTGGAGAGACTCGGCGTAGAGGTGCCTGAGGTCATCAAGGTGGCGAAGATCCTCGCCGAGAGCGGATTGGTCCTCCCGCGCGTGCCCCTTTCGATCTCGGAGGCAGCTCACCTAATAAGGGAGGCCATTGGAGCGAAAGCATGGACACCGGTAGCCCACTCCTAGAGTTCGAGGATGTATTCTACACGTATCCCGACGGGACGAGAGCCATCGATGGTGTGAGCCTCCACCTCGGTCCCGGCGAGATGGTAGCGCTCTTGGGGGAAAATGGCTCCGGGAAGACGACCCTGGCGAAGCTGGCCATGGGCCTGATAGTGCCGGACAAGGGAAGGGTCTACGTTCAAGGTGTTGATACCAAAGAGGCTTCCACATACGAGATTGCCAAGAAAGTGGGAATGGTCTTCCAGAATCCAGACCATCAGATCTTCGAGAAGACGGTGTTCGATGAGGTGGCCTTTGGCCCACGTAACTACGGCATCTCCGATGAGGAAATCGAGCACGAAGTTCACGCAGAGCTCCAGCGGTTCGGGTTGCTGCATTATGCCCGGGACCTACCTACCGCGTTGAGCGGCGGTGAAAGGAAGAGGGTGGCGTTCGCCTCATCCTTCGCCCTCGACCCCGAGGTTCTGTTCCTCGACGAGCCGACCAAGGGGCTCGAGAAGGTAAGGAAAACTCGACTGGCGGCCATGGCGAGGGAACTGGCACATCGGGGGAAATCGATTGTCTTCATCACTCACGATGTCGAGTTTGCGTCGCATGAGACAGAGAGAACGGTGGTCATGCACTCAGGCCGTGTTCTGCTTGACGGCGCAACTCGCGAAGTCCTCGCGGACAGCAGAATCACCGAGGCCAGGCTCCTGCCTCCCCAGGTGCAGCTTCTCGCTACTGCCCTCCGGGGATTGGACCTACCCGAGGGGCTCACCACTACCGATGATCTCTGTGAATCCCTCCTGAGGCTCTTGAAATGAAGGACATCCTATCGGCGTTCCAGTACAGGGATCGGGGAACCTCCCTCAACAGGCTCGACCCTCGCTCCAAGCTTATAATGATCTTCTCGATCATCCTGTTTATCTGGATTAGGAATGACTTGATAGTGCTGGCTCTGGGGTTGGTTCCCATCGGCATTCTCGTGGCTGTTGGTAGGCTTCTGGGGGATCTTAGGGGAACGCTGAAGGTGTATCTCTTGATAGGAGTTGTTCTCCTTCCGCTCAACGCTGTATTACACTCGATTTACAGCCCGGTCGTGGAGGTAGGGGGGAGCACCATCCTCCTCTCACTAACTGCAGAGGGCACCCCCCTGGTCGGTGGGATTTCGATCACCGAAGAAGCAGTGGAGTTCAGCATCCTCATCTACGGCAGGTTGGTGCTGATGTTGGCAGCATTTAGCGTCTTCGTCATGACCACGAGTCTGGACAAGTTGGAAGCGCTCCTGTTCAAACTGCGTCTGCCCTACTTCTTCGTCCTAACGCTGAGCTTCACGTTCCGGTTCATCCCGACGATGGTCACTGAAGCAGAGAGGATAAGAGAGGCCCAGTTGGCGAGGGGGTTGGACTTGAAGAAAGGAGGCTTCCTCAGGCAACGGTGGAACGCTTGGGTTCCCCTCATCCTCCCCTTGATGGTGAGTACGCTGAGGAAGTCTATCAGATTCGCAGAGGCGCTGGAGGCTCGTGGGGCATTCACCTACAGGAAAAGGACTTCGGTTCTCAGGTTGGATCTCCACGCCAATGATGTCACCGTCGCTTCTGCAAGTCTCGCCCTCCTATCCATTGGCATCTTCTTCATGCGGATCCTTCCAGTGATCTGAGAGGCACGCCGATCGACACGAGATTCCACCACTGAGGCGTCCCTGGTGGGGAGTCCGTGGCTTCAGAGTAGTTCAAAGGGCGGAGATTCACGCCCCCACTCCGAGATGTCTCAGGGGTGACCTTCAGCCGCCATCTTGGCGTCGGTGGACCGGAGAGCCTCATCCAAGGCGTCAATGCCTTCATCTATCTCGGCTTTCGTCACGGTGAGGGGCGGGGCTATCAGGAGAACCGATAGCATGTTGAGGACAAAGACGCCCCGCTTCATCGCATCGGCCACCACGTCATCCACGGCCGAACGCGTCCCCCTGAGGGCGTCCTCCTTTTCCACGAAAGGACTCCTCGTCTCCTTGCCCTTGATGAGTTCAAGACCCCAGAACAGGCCCAAGCCCCGAACGTCGCCTACGGACGGGTGGCGCTCCTTGAGCTCCGCTAGCCCCTTCTCCATGTAGGGCCCCAGTCGGCGAGCGTTCTCCACCAGGGCCTTCTCCCGATACTCCTTGATGGCCGCCAAGGCGGCCGCCGCACCAACGGAGTGACCGGTGAAGGTGTGGCCGTGAAGAAAAGGCTCCTCCTCGAAGTGATCCCCAATCTCCTTGGAGACCGTAGTGGCGGCGAAGGGCACGTAGGACCCGGTGAGGCCTTTGGCCATGGTAATAACGTCGGGCTCCACGTTCCAGTGGTTGACGGCAAACCACTCACCCGTGCGGCCAAACCCCGTCATGACCTCGTCGGCGATGAGAAGGACGTCGTTCTCCTCCGTGATCTCCCGCAACATAGGGAGGTACTCATCCGGGGGCACGATCACGCCATTGGAGCCGACGATGGGTTCCACGATAACCGCCGCCACCTTGTCCCTCGCCTCCATTTCAATCATGTAGCGGATGTACTCCGCACAAGCAATGCCGCACTCGGGGTACTCGTGCATGAGGGGGCAGCGGTAGCAGTAGGCATCGGGACCGTGCATCACGCCCGCTATCCTACCCTCGGGTTCAACCCAGTGTCTCCGTGGGTCTCCCGAAAGAGACATGGAGGCCGCTGTAGAACCGTGATACGACCTGTAGCGGGAGATGATCTTGTGGCGTCCGGTGTAGGCACGCGCGATCTTGACGGCTGCCTCGTTTGCTTCTGTCCCGCTGGTGGAGAAGAAGCTTCGCTGCATGTCTCCCGGTGTGATCTCGGCCAGCAGCCTACCCAGCTCCGCCCTCCGGGGGGTCGTGAAGCTCGGTGAGACGTACTGAGTGTCCTCAATGCCCTCCCTTACTGCCTCGATGACACCTCTGTTTCCATGCCCCAGGTTGGCGGCGATGAGCTGGGAGGAGAAGTCCAGGTAACGGTTCCCCTCTGCATCGGTGAAGTAGGCTCCCTCTGCACTCACAATGGCCTTTGGTCGATGCGCCTTCTGCGCCCTCCACGGACCGAATACGTGGCGATGCTCAACTTCTCCATAGTCCTCGGGGGACATCAGGACACCGTCTGTGGAGACGTGGGTGGCCATATTTAAGCTCGGTCCAGCGTATTCATGGGGCCCCCCAGCGACCAGTTCCCGGTCGGTGGAACGACCGTTGGCCATCCCCTGGGCATCGGACACCAGATGGGCGATCCTGGGACTCCGGCTACCCGACGGGTCGGAACCTGAAACCCTCGTACACCTTGTCCCCGACCCTCCGGACGACCGCCCACTCGGCCTCGACTCTGGTGCCCACGTCCATCTCCTCAGTGAGCTGGCCTAGGGCTCTCACCCCTCCCTCGAACTCCACAATCCCGATTCTCAACGGTGGATCTACCCCCGGAGGCGGCACATGCAGGACTGTGTACGTAAGAAGGGCGCCCTGACCAAGGTTAGTATCCTTGAAGTCGGCACCCCCACATGAATGACATACCGAGTGGACGGGATAGCTAAGGGCCCCACAGCCCATGCACCTGGAAACTCTCACTGCAGGGCCTCCAGCATGGCTACCGTAACGTTATTCCCGAAGCCTGCGACGTTGCACGTCAGCCCGATGGTTGCTTCAACCTGCCTTTCGCCCGACCTGCCCTGGAGTTGGGAGGTGACCTCGGCCACCTGGGCGACACCCGTGGCCCCGATGGGGTGACCCTTTGCCTTCAGGCCGCCGCTGGTGTTGACGGGCTTGGGACCGCTCAAGCTCGTTACTCCGTCCACGGCCGCCCTCCAGCCTCGACCCTTGGGGAAGAAGCCAAGTTCCTCGGTCTGAACGATCTCCAGGATGGTTGCCATGTCGTGGACCTCGGCCACATCGACATCCTCCGGGGTCTTTCCAGCCATCCGGTAGACTGCCTCGCCGGCCAAACGTGCCGCCTTCATGCCCGTCAGATCCTCCCTCTCATGGACGACGTGGGTGTCGGTGGCCCCCGCAACCCCCAGAACCCGGGCTGGCCTGTCCGTATAGCTCTCTGCCTTCTCAAGGGGGCAAAGGAGGACAGCGGCGGCACCGTCGCTGATGGGGCAGTAGTCGTACAGGCGGAGGGGGTCGGCGATCATGGGCGACTCAAGGACCTGCTCCACGGCGATCTCCTTCTGGAAGTGAGCGTTCGGATTCAGGGATCCGTTGTGGTGGTTCTTGACCGCCACGAGAGCGAGGGCCTCCCTGGGGGCCGCGTATCGCTGGAGATAGGCCCTCGCCATGAGCCCGGCAAAGGCGGTCAGAGAAATCCCCTGGGCGTACTCTACGGGGTGAGTGAGGCTCGAGATGATGTCCGTGGCCCGTGCCGTACCGACAGAAGTCATGGCCTCCCCACCCGCGACCAGGACTAGGTCGTAGAGCCCGGAGGCGATCCCTGTCCACCCCCACAGGAACGCGGCTCCCCCACTTCCGCTGGTGTTCTCGACCTTGGAGGCGAAGGCTGGTTCCAGGGCGAGCTCCGAAACGAGGGCATTGGCGATACCCGATCTCCCCTCGAACTCTCCGCTGCTCATGTTTCCGACGAGGAGGGCATCCACCTCGGAAGGCTCCGCTGATGCGTCTCGGAGAGCGGCTAGGCCGGACTCGGCCAACAGGCTTACGACGGACCTACCCAAACGTCCGAATCGCGTGAGACCGTAGCCGACCACGGCAACATCTCGCATTGCGGGTCGTAAGTTCAGCCACTATTAACCTCTGACGAGGCGAGCTGGGAGACGAGGGCCGCGGAGTGGTTCGATTCCCGCTAAGACATCTTTAAGTATGGCCCGCTCTTTCTTCGATTGTAACCATGATTAAGCCGCTCCAGAGGCTCAACCAGAGCATAAACAGTCCCGTCATCGTGGAGCTTAAGGCGGGGAGGGAGTTCCGAGGAATCCTGGACGGCTACGATCCCCATCTCAACCTGGTCCTTAAGAACGCGGAGGAGCTGGTCCACAAGGAGAGTGTCCGGAAGGTCGACCTGGCCCTCGTACGGGGAGACAACGTCGTCTACGTATCCCCCTGAGGTGAGGCATTGTCTAAGGGAACGCCCTCCATGGGTAAGCGGTCGAAGGGCAAGAGCCACATCGTCTGCCGACGGTGCGGCCGCCACTCCTTCAGCATCTCCAAAGGCAGCTGTTCCCATTGCGGGTACCTCGCCTCCCCCAAGAAGAGGCGTTACGCGTGGGCCAAGGGGCGCTGAGATGGCCGACCTGGACGATCACCCACGCTGCAACTGTGGCATCGTCGGGGCTGTTTCTGAGGACGGAGATGTGGTCCCAAGCATCTTCTACGGCCTAAGGGTCCTGCAACACCGGGGCCAGGAGTCAGCCGGGATTGCCGTCGTTAACGGCGGAATCGAGTGCCAGAAGGCCATGGGGTTGGCCAACGAGGTGTTCTCCCCCGACGAACTCAGCAAGATGGCTAGCCTTGTGGGCATAGGCCACGTCCGCTACTCCACTGAAGGTGCCTCCGCCCTGGAGAACGCCCAGCCCATCGTCGCCTCCTCCAGAGCGGGGGACATCGCCCTGGCGCACAACGGTGAAATCGTCAACGCGGCAGAGCTGCGACGTGAGCTTCAGCGGAGGGGATGGGCCTTCATAACCAGCACGGACTCCGAGGTCATCGTTCGCCTCCTGGCTAATGAGATCATCAGGACGAGGGACCTCAACCAGGCCCTGAAGGACTTCGCTAGTCAGCTGGTGGGCGCCTACTCTCTTGTGCTGCTGGTGGGAGAGAGGCTCTTCGCCATACGGGATCCCCTAGGAATCCGACCCCTTTGCTACGGACAGAGGGACGGCATCCACATCGTCGCCAGTGAGAGCGTCGTTTTCGACACCTTGGGAGCGAAGTTCGTTCGTGACCTCAAGCCAGGGGAGATCCTGGAGCTGTCGTCCGGGGGGGTGGAGTCCACACGCCTGCCTCACCCCAACAACACCGCTCACTGCATGTTCGAGTGGGTGTACTTCTCGCGGCCCGATAGCATCATCGAGGGTAGGCTGGTCTACGACGTCCGCGTGCAGATCGGTAGGGAGCTGGCGAAGGAGCACCCAGTGGAGGCGGACATGGTGGTTCCTGTTCCCGACTCAGGCAGAGCCCACGCCTTCGGCTTCTCTCAGGCCATTGGACTTCCCCTGGTGGAGGGGATTATCAAAAACCGCTACATCGAGAGGACCTTCATCCTACCCGACCCCCGCGAGAGGGATCTGGGCGTTCACCTCAAGCTCAACGCCGTCCGGTCCCTCCTGGATGGTAAGAGAGTCATCCTCATGGACGACAGCATCGTTCGGGGCACCACGATGAAGAAGATCGTCGGCCTCGTGCGGAACGCGGGCGCCAAAGAGGTGCACGTCCGCATAGGGTGTCCCCCGATTCAGGCGCCCTGCTACCTGGGGATAGACATGAAGACCCGCGATCAGTTCGTCGCCACTGGGCGGAGTGTTGAGGAGATTCGGGAGTACATGCAGGCCGACTCCCTTGGTTACATCAGCATCCCAGGGCTGGTGAAGGCCATCGATTTACCGGCCTCGGACCTATGCCTCGGGTGCTTGACGAGCGAGTATCCCGTCCAGGTACCGGGAGAGAAGCTGAGACCTCAGAGACGTCTGGACCTCTTCGTGGAGCCCGTCTCGACGGACCGAGAGGTAGAGGCGACCCAGGACATTCGAAGGCCTTAGTCTCGCCGCCCTACCGGAGAAACCTTATCTGGAAACTCATCCGTTGTCCCCGCATGAGGGACCTGGAGGAGATCTTCTCTGCAACCCTCTTCCTGGGCTCCGGTCGCGAGGTCGGGACCGATGAGTTGAGGCTTTGGATGATCGCGGAGCATCTCCAGGAGGACGAGACGGCCGTTGCCTTCGTCTCCACAAAGGAGAGCAACCTGCTGGTCACGGAGAGGCGGCTTCTGGAGCTCCGTCCCCATCTGGACGTCCAAGGCTTCTGGAACGTCCTGAGTTTCAAGGGGTACGCTCCTCGGCGGGAGATCTACCTCCGCGAGGTAATGGGCTTTCTCCTGGAAGCAAAGGATCTCGGCGGGCGCGTCCGCGTCCAAGTTGGGGAGGAGGAGATCGTGTTCCCCCTCCTTCTTTCAGGGAGCAGGCTGGAAATCGAGGGGGACCTGGAGGCCCTGGGCTCGTGCCTAGACAAGTTGGTCCGGTCCCGCCAGGCTTCCCATGACTAGCTCGGCAGGGAGCTCATCCCGCCGTGGCGAAGACCATGAGCCCGATGATCACGAGGCCCAGGAAGAATATAATGAGCTATGACATCCCGAAGCGCTTTTTGGAGGGCCGCGACCTCCTGCGGGTGCGCCTCCTCTTCCACCTCGAAGTGAACCAGGAGAGCGTTGGCGGACCCGATGCCCATGCCGAATGTCATGAGCGCCGAGGGCAGCCCTTAAGGCATCGGGCGCCTTCCGAAGCAGCACATGGCAGAGAAGCGAGCGGTCCTTGACATGGCCAATGTAAGCCCCCGTCAGCGTGTAAACCACGCACACCTCTTCGGGGACGCAATCGCTTTACACTGGCACGCGGCAGACAAGGAACCGGAGAGATTCGAAGGGGTCAGCCTGTCCCACACAGACTGGAAGCGAATCATGGACAAGGTCTACTGGAAGGAAGAAGGAAGCGTCGAGACCGAACCCTCCGAGGCGGACAACCTCATCGGTGCGGATGTTCACGTCGGTTACGTTGTCCTTAGGTTCAAGAAGGGGAGGAAGACTGCAGAGGAAGAGGTCTCTGTATCGTCGCTTAGGCAAGTGGACGCTCGGCTGCGGACCAGAAACAGGTAGCTTCTACGGCCTGTGTTGATCAAACAGGACGGATATTGGCAGCTGCTCACCGAGCACCTGGGGCCAGATGCTCTTCGAGGCAGTGAGGCACAGACCCCCCAGCCAGTAGTTCAAGCACCTGATTCCCCCATGATCCAAAGAACTGGGCTGAATAGGTTTTTAACGTCCACTACGATAGAACGGCTAGGGCCGGTAGATCAGTTGGAAGATCGCCACTTTGGCATGGTGGAGGTCGTGGGTTCGAATCCCACCCGGTCCATTGACAATCCTTCACGGCTCTCCGTCCCCGTCGATGACATGAGGTTCGAGCGGTAAGCCCGATGGAGGTCCTTGGCCTAGGAATTGCCCGATGCCCACAGGTATGCCGTAGGTTGCATCCATGTTTCACGTTCACACATGGCAAGTCATAAGTCATCCTGGTACATTCCAGGATAAAGGCGCCGAGGAGGGGCGCGGCCAAGTTCCCAAGGCCCTCGAGGAGGGAGGAGGTGAAGTGAGATGAGTGTAGAGGAGAACCTAAAGCTGATCGACGCCGGTGTAGAGGCCTACAATGCTCACGACTGGGACCGCTTCTTCGAATTTTATGCGGAGTCCGTTGTGAACTACGCCCCGAACCTGCCCGAACCCGGCAAGGGCCTGGCGGCCCTTCGCGAGTGGTTTGAAGCCACGGAAACTGGTTTCCCAGACCACCGCATGGAGAAGGTGCGGGCCTTCGGCCAGGGCGACTATGTCTGTCTGGAGTCCGTCTGGAAAGGAACCCACAAGGGGCCCATACGGGGGATGAAGGGCGAAGAGATACCTGCCACGAACAAGAGCGTAAAGAATCGGTTGACCACGGTCTTCAAGATCGAGGAAGGGAAGGTCACAGAGAACCACGTCTACTGGGACCAGCTCGCGACGTTCTCTCAGTTGGGCCTGGCACCGTAGCCGAGGCCGCGGGACGAACTCCCCTCATTCCTAGCCGACAGGCCGAGCATCGTCCTGCGGCCTTCCCAGCAACTCGGTGAGAGCCAGATATCGGATGGCAGGCTGGTCTTCTTCCAGCAGCCAGTTCAGGACATCCTTGTCCTTCATGGGGTCACCTCCTCCCTCATTCGTCGGGACGCTATAGCCCTTGGCCCCGGGTGTGAAGAGGTAGGTCGTCCTCCGATAGTCGCACCGAAGGTCGAAGTCCCTTTTAAGCTGGGGAGGCTTCAAGCATCGATGGTCGAGTTTTGGCTCCCCCTGTCCCTCGGGACCACAGTTGCATGGGGATTGGGGCAGATCGTTGCCAAGCGGGGTGCCTCGACCATAGGGCCACGGCGTATGGTCGCCCTGGTTAGCCTGGCTGAGGCCGGGGTCTTCGTAGGCGTATACGGAGCCTACGGCTTTCCGCCGCTGTATGACACCCATGGGGCTCTCACGGGCATGGCCGCTGGCNNGCCATCTCCAGAGGGACCATCTCCCGCATCGGTACGATAACCGCTGCCTATCCCGCAGTCACGGTGGTCCTGGCCCTGCTGTTCCTGGGGGAGAGCATGACAGGGGCTCAGGCAGCAGGTGTCTCCTTCCTTGTGGGGTCTGCCCTGCTTCTTGGGTACGCCGAGACCCGCGGAGAGGGGAGGGCTAGGCCAGTGGTCATCGTCTTGATCGTGCTCTCTTTCCTCTTCTGGGGTCTCTGGGGGTTCCTTGTTAAGGTGGCCATCGGCGTCCTCGGGGAAGGGTCCATGTTTGCGTACTACGCCCTCTCCAACTTTCTGGTAGGGTCGAGTCTCCTGATCCACCTGCGTTGGAAGATGGGTCGTCAGAAGCTCGGATCAGACTGGCGATGGCCCGCCATCGGCACGACTTTCGGGGCCGTGGGGGTCGTCCTCTTTACCTTGGCCATGGCTTCCGGACCCGCTGTGCTCGTCACGCCTCTCACCGGAGCATATCCAGTCGTAACCGTGACCGGCGCTGCCTTTCTCCTCCGGGAGCGTCTTCGGGTGACCGAAGTGGTCGGCCTCTCGGTGTTTCTCATGGGCCTTTTCGCAGTCGCCCTAGGTTGAGTTCGATGCGAGTAGCGCTGGGTCCACTTGGGAATCCTTTAGTATCGGATTCGCAAGGCGAGTTTCACATCCCGTTGTTCGCAGATCTGTTCCAGCTGTGAGAGATCATTCAAAGACCCACGCAGGACGAAACTCAAATTCCGACTTCTAACCGACTCTACGCGGCCCATAACAACACATACCCGACGGTAACGTGCATTGTGGGGGCTTGACCGTACTGCAACAATCTTCTACCGACTTGTCCCGTACCCAAGACACCTATCACAGCCTGTCCTGACCCTCGCTAGCACATGGCGCAAATCGTTGGCACATGAAATGCAGAGTCGTGCCTCAATCGATTCAGCGTCCCGCAGTTGGTGAAGTTACTTGCCGGTGTCCCGGGTCTGGGTCTGTGGCAATTGCGGCCATGGTCGAGCGATAACCTGACACTTTAGAGCCCATAGGTCCTCGTTTATCTTGGAGGCAAACGTGTGCGCCAACGGCAATATCCAGCCGTCAATCAAGGGCCCTATTCCCCTGGTGTCATCCAGGATTTCCGGGTGGTTAGGCTCTTTCATCAAGGAGGAAACCGCATCAAAAAAGGAGGGAAAAGCCTGTCGCACCCGCGCAGGGGAAACCCGCTGCACGAAGAATGTCGAGCGTTCAATTTCGAACCCAGCTGACTTCAGCATCCGTACGAAATTACGTCCCGAAATGGTTTGGAGATGATACACCCGCGCCCCCAAGTTGAGTCCAATGCGACGCAGAATACGATAGCTGGGCGGGGTGAGGTGGAGTTCAAAGAAAGCTCCAGTCTTGGTTACCCTGCTAATCTCTAGGAGGGATGAGAAAGGATCTCCGAAGTGATCGATTGCGTTCACACAAACCGTCCAATCGAATGTTTTGTCTTTGAAGGGCAGTCGCTCCCCAATGCAATTCACTAGACGTGCAAACGGAATCTTCCTGAGCTTGACAAAGTCCATCAGAAGCGGATCGCATGCTACCCTCCACGGACCGCGGAGATTCTCCACCACGGGTTGCGGACCACAACCTACATCCAGGACGGAGGCGGCAGACCGCAGCTCATCCATCAGGTCCCCCAATATCGCTTCATACTCGGAACCTGCTTTTCCACGGGGGTCCTGTTCGACAGCGAGGATTCTCCTCCATCCCTCCAGTCCTCGTTCCTGTGCAACCCTCCAGGATTCCTCGAGCGTCATTCAACCAACATGTTGCAGGGTCCTTTCTTGATAACCTGACTGGGCATTCACACTGAATAAAGTCTCACGGACACGTATTAACGCTTCGCCAAGAATCTCAGTAGCATGCGAACGATTGTGAGTTTCGGGGAGAGAGGGATTCACACCCATACCGCTTCCATCACCAATCCGATGCTGCTGGAATCCATTGTGGACACCGCTGGATACGTTCTCACTCTCGAGCGCTCGCGTTCAGGGCGGTCCCAGGGGAGGCTGCTGCTCCACTTCCGGAGGCCTCCTCCTTATCCTCAGAACCACGACGAGTACCACAACACCGGCAACCACCGCGATGATGGCTATCCAGTACACAATGTCAACGCCGAGGATGGAGAGGCGTTCCGCCACCTGGTATTTGAGGGAGATAAGGTTGAGCTCCAAGATGACGTCGCCGGAGTCGTCGAGAATCTCCTGCTTCACAGGGGCGCCTACCTGTGAGGACCAGTAGGAAAGCTGGGACCCGCTGATGAGGGAGACCTCCAGAGGAAGATCGTCCCCTTCCGGGGCCACCGTGGTGTTCACGACCAGGGTGCTGAACGTTCCTGCGCCGACGGTCACCGTCTCCTCCCTCACGGCCTCATGTGTGTAGGTTACATTCGCACTGACGTCCTCGGAGGATTGGGTGGTGTTGTCGAAGAAGGTCAATTGGAAGTAGGTCGTCCCCGTCGCCAGGGACTCCTGGGTGCCTTCATTTCCAAGCTCATAGGGGAAGGACCAGGTGTTCGTCACGTAATCGAAGGCCAGCTCAGAGGTGGCGGTGCCGGTCAGGGAGAGTGATGCTTCGATTCCCTCAAACTCGGTCGTCAATGTGATGTCAAGCTCCGCCGAAGTGTCCATCGTCAGGACCTCGAGGCCCTCCTGGGCCATGTAGGAGCTGTCGGTCACGGTGACATTCCCCGAGACGCTAGCATTGATCGGAAACCCCTCCAAAGGAATCTCGACGACTCCCTCAACAGCAAGTTCGAAGCTGCGGGAGACATCGTATGCCATCGTGGCTTCCCCGTCGATGTCGAGCTCCTCGAGGCCATCGATGGTGACGGTGTAGGTGCCCGTCACGTCGATGTCCAGGACGATGTCCTCCGTCTCGTTGAAGGACGGGATCTCTCCGAGCAGTACCTCGTACCTCCAGAAGTCTCCTGGCGTATAGTTGGGTCGTTCGATGGTCTGCTGGGCCAGGGCCGCCATCGGCGAGACTGTCACAAGGGCTAGGAGGAAGAGGACGGTGAGGCCCGCTACAATTCGCACTGAGACACCTGGGGAGATGGAAGCCCTTGCCCTCTTAAGCTCTTCGCCCACATTACGCAGGGTGATAGAAAATTACAGACGTGCGGCGCGTAACGCTTTTAGGGCGGCGACAGCCCTAGATGAGCCATGCGAAGGGTGGAGTTCGGCGTCCTGGCGATTGTCAGTGGTATGACCGCGATAGTCTCCTCTGTCATGGGGATTACCACAGCCATGCCTATGATGATGAACAGCATGGGACTGACGGCCTCTGCCCTGCTGTTGGCACTGGGTGTGGCGGTCCTCGTGAACGGTGTCGTGCTGGTCTTCGGAGTCCAAATACCCATGGGACCGCAGGGTGTGGCCATGATCGCCTACGGGGTCCTGATGATTGTCACTGGGTCAGCGATGATCATGACGAGTGTCTTCGCGATGAGTATGAGCCTGTTGTTCGGTGTGCTGATGTTTCTCCTCGGGGGCGCGATGGTAGTCGCAGGCGGCCTCATGGTGAGGAGTCCGGTTATGCAACTGACGTAATCTGGTACTGGCGAGCTAGGCGAGAAACGGTTCACTAGCCAGTGGCGACGACGACCGCATTTCGTAGCGCCCCTCATGCCCAGAACCGACCCCTGCCTTACTCGCCGAGTCGGGTTTCCTCGAAGCAAGGGTCTTGATCAAAGAGAATCGCCTCTCAACACCGTCGATTCCCTTTGCACACTCACGCCCCCAGATCTGTGGGCATTTCTATCAATCGTGCAGCGTCAGGCACGGCAAAGGGTTTTAGAGGCGATGCCAGTGCTCTGTCCTATGCAAATGCGGGGCAAGGTCAAGCTGCTGGAAGGGTTGAGGTTCTCGACACGGGCAAACTCTGGACACGAGGTTATAATGGACTCCTCCGATGACGAGGCCCTCGGCCCAAGTCCCATGGAGCTGGTCGTATTGGCGGCTGGATGCTGTACCGCTGTTGATGTAGCCAACATCCTGAGGAAGATGCACCAACCCACCTTTGAGATGGAGGTTGAGATAGAGGCCCAGAGGGCGGCGGAGCACCCAAGGGTCCTCAAGAGCATCGAATTCCGCTACCGTCTCGCTGGGAAAGGATTGGAAGAGGGAGCGGTTCGGCGAGCCGTTGACCTGTCCCACGAGCGCTACTGCTCTGTCGGAGTCATGCTACGGCGAGCCGGCGTCGAAATCTCCACCGATATCAGGATCGATGAGGCGCATCTATAGACGCCTCTATACAATCACGACCTAAGCTATAACTAAAGCTGACGCGGATATGACCTTCGGGACGGGGTAGTGGCACTAAAAGACCGCCAGCCTTGGAGTAGGCCTAAGTCTGGAGGCCCATGCGAAACTGGCCGCCGTGCTAGTCCCCACACCTCCTTGCATGGGCTGAAGCGATAGACCTCCTCCGTTGTGCCCTGCTCCGCCCCCCTTTTCTCATGTCTTGCGTGACGAGAATGCGTAGAGCCCAACCAACCGAGGTCAATCTAGATTAGGTGGAGGCCCTAGTATATAGACGAATGATGAGGGATAGATTCTACCTGACTAGGCGAGCTGATCAGGAAGGCGTGGAGGTGAGAGAGATCCTGAGGGCCAGCATGGGTGCCCTGGATCTGGTGACCCCGCCAAGTGGAGTGATGAGCCGACGCCGCACCCTCGGGTCCCTGCTGGGAGCTGGGGGGCTCGCTCTCGCAATAGCCCTTTCCTTCGCGACCGGAAACGTCACCGTGCTGTTCGTACTCTACCCAGTCGTATTCCTCGTTACAGCCATCACTTCCTACATCGTCCAGCGATGGAACCTTCGGTCGGTCATTTCCCGCCCTGGAGTAATCGTGAGGCGTGTCAGGGTTCTTGAAGCCAAGGTGGGGACCCTATTCCACAGCCTGAGAGTTCAGGCCGACGGAGAGGAGCTGAATCTTGGCCTACTGGGGCTCCGTGGGGGGGTGACCGAGGGTCTGCGCCTCAGTGGTTACTCCATCGGCCCGTTTCGGTGACCAGGGACGGCGTCTACAGTCGCGTATGTACTGTAATTGCACTAAATTGAGCACGTACTTTATCTGACAGTATCCTGATTACCCGGCAATGATTGAGGTGAGGTTCCATGGCAGGGGAGGGCAGGGGGTGGTCCTCGCCTCGGAGATCCTGGCGAGCGCTGCCTTTCTGGAGGGCAAGGACGTTCAGGCCTTCCCCTTTTTTGGCGTTGAGCGCAGGGGAGCGCCCCTCATGGCCTTCACCAGACTCAGTGACGACCCTATCCGTGTGAAGTCCGAGGTCAGGGCACCCCACTACGTCGTCGTGCTGGACCCCTCCCTTGTCAAGACCATGGACGTAGCCTCTGGAATTAGGGATGGAGGCCTGATGTTGGTGAACGGACCGCCGGAGATGAATGTGAAGGGCGATCCCCGGTTCACGACCCTGGTCTTCGACGCGACCTCGGTAAGCCTGGAGTATGGGCTGGGCAGCCCCATGGCCCCCATCGTCAACACGGCCATGCTGGGGGCGTTCTCAGCAGCTACTGGTCTGGTGANNTTGCGGCCTGCCGGGAGGCTTACGACAGGATGCGAAAGGTGGTGTTGACCGTTGAAGGCTGAACAGCGGGCCCTGCTGACGGAGTCTCCCATCGCCAGACCAGCCAGGCCAGGGAGATCGGGGGCAAGCTGGCGGACCTTTAGGCCAGTCCTCTTCCTGGAGAAGTGCACCAAGTGCTACATGTGCTGGAAGTTCTGTCCGGACATGGCCATCGACATCGATGGGGAGGGCTGGCCCTGGATCGACTACGAGCTCTGCAAGGGCTGCGGCATATGCGTCAACGAGTGCAGGCCCGACGCCATGCTGATGGTACGGGAGGAGTTGGATTGAAGAAGGTGATGACGGGGAACCACGCCAACGCCTGGGGGGCCCGGCTTGCGCGGGCACAGGTCGTCGCGGCTTACCCGATCACCCCCCAGACCACCGTCGTGGAGAAGATCTCAGAGTTCATCGCCCAGGGGAAGATGAAGGCCAAGTACCTGACGGTGGAGGGCGAGCACAGTGCCATGCAAGCGTGCATCTCCGCCTCTCTTGCCGGGGCCCGCACGTACACGGCCACGTCGTCCCAGGGACTCCTACTCATGCACGAACTCCTCCACTGGGCCGCCGGGCAGCGAACCCCCGTAGTCATGGGCGTCATCAACCGCTCCGTGGGTCCTCCCTGGAACATCTGGACCGATCACACGGACTCCATGGCCCAGAGAGACACAAACTGGATTCAGGTCTATGCCGAGAACAACCAGGAGGTCCTGGACATGGTGATCCAGGCCTACAGGTTGGCAGAGGACGCCGAGGTGAGCCTTCCGGCCATGATTATGGAGGATGCCTTCTACTTATCCCACACGGCGGAACCCGTGGACCTCCCAGACCAGTCCAAGGTCGACGGCTTCCTGCCACCCTTCAAGCCAAAACACATACTGGATGTGGAGGAGCCCTTGGGGTTCAATGTACTGGCAGGACCGGACCTCTACGAGGAGTTCCGATACCGCATCCACCAATCGATGATGACAGCTGCCAAGAGGGCACCCGAAGTGGATGAGGAATTCAGCAAGCAGATTGGGCGAAGCTGGGGCGGCCTTATGGACTTCTACCGCTGCGACGGAGCCGATGTGGTCCTCATCACAGCAGGCACAGCTACCTCGACCTCTAGGGACGTGGTGGACGAGCTGCGGGAGTCTGGCACCAAGGCAGGACTCGCCAAGCTGCGTTTCTTCCGCCCCTTCCCACGGGAGGAGGTTCGACAGCTGGCGACGGAGGTGGGCTCGCTGGGCGTGCTCGACCGATCTTATACGGGCACTCACGGGGGGCCGATGTACACAGAGGTCTCTGCCGCGCTGCAGGGCCTCCCCTTTGTGCCTAAGGTGAGGGGTTTCTACGCCGGAATCGGTGGTCGAGGGCTCACGCCTGAGGTGCTGAAGGGATGCTTTGAGGAGGCCTTGAAGGCCGAAGAGAGCGGAGTGACCTGGGCGGACCTGAAGGAGTTCGTGGAGGCGTAACGATGGATGTCAAGCTTTCCCTTCCGCGGGAGGAACTGGTGGTTGGGGGCCACCTCGGATGCCTAGGATGTGGTGCTGCGCTCGCCATGCGGTACCTCCTCAAGGGCCTGGGACCGAGAACCATACTCAGCATCCCGGCCTGCTGCTGGGCCGTTCTTGCGGGCGGCTACCCGACCTCCTTCCTTAACGTCCCCTTCTTCAACACAGCCTTCGAGTCCACGGGAGCCTCAATCTCCGGCATCAGGGCGGCCCTCGAGGTCAGAGGCATCGAGGACGTGGCCGTTGTGGGCTTCGCCGGCGACGGCGGCACAGCGGACATTGGACTCCAGGCGCTGTCAGGCATGATGGAGCGGGGCGACGACTGCATCTACGTCATGTACGACAACGAGGCCTACATGAACACCGGCACTCAGCGGAGCGGATCGACGCCCATAGGTGCCTGGACGACGACGACTCCCGTGGGGGAGCAGGCAAGAGGGAAGGAACAGTGGAAGAAGGACATGATGGGCATCGTCCTGGCACACAGGATACCCTACGCCGCCACCGCCTCCATCGGCTTCCCGGAGGACCTTGTGAAGAAGGCCCAGAAGGCGAAGGAGATCGAAGGTCCGAGATTCATCCACATTCTGAGCCCGTGTCCCCCTGGATGGCGCTACGATTCGGAGAAGACCGTGGAGCTCGCTCGGACGGCAGTGGACTCCCTAGTCTTTCCGCTCTACGAGGTGGTGAGTGGCGTCTACCGCATCACTCGCAGACCCCGCAATCCAAAGCCTGTCGCCGACTACCTGGAGCTGCAGAACCGGTTCAGCCATATAACGGAGGAGATGGTGAAGCAGTTCGGTGAGGAGGTCGAGAGAGTCTGGGAGACGCTCCTAAATATGGAGAAGATCACCGCCGAGAGACCTTTGTGGTGACCTTCTGCTTCGCCTCCAGGTAGCCGATGATGTCCTTCGCCGCCTTCGTTCCGGCGGCGTGGGCATGAACGATGGAGGGTCCTCCGCCCGCCCATATGCCCTCGATCTTCGTCCTGCCGGTCTCAGGATCCGCCACCAGGCTGCCGTCTCGGGCCAGCTCCAGGCCAAGCCCGGGGAAGGTCTCCAGATCCGCCTTCTGACCTATGGCCACGATGAGCGCGTCGACGGGCACCACTGTCGTCTCGCCTTCGATAGGCACGGGCCGCCGTCTTCCTGAGCTGTCCGGCTCCCCGAGCTCCATCTGCTGACAGACGACCGCCTCCACGCAGTCCTCGCCCTGGAGCTCCAGCGGAGACACGAGGAACCTGATGTCTACGCCCTCGCTCAGGGCGTCCTCGATCTCCTCGTTGGCGGCCGGCATCTCCTCCCGCGTACGCCTGTACAGTACAATCGACTCCTCGCAGCCCATCCTGAGAACGGTGCGGGAGCAGTCGATGGCCACATCACCGCCACCTATGGTGGCCACCCGCTTCCCCACCTCGGGCCTCTCACCGTCCATCACACGTTTGAGGAAGTCCAGGGCGATGTAGACACGGGGAAGGTCCTTTCCGGGGAGGTTGAGGACTCCCGCCTTGTGAGTCCCGATGCCCACGAAGACTGCACTGTACCCGTCCCTGAGCTCCTCCAGGGTGACGTCAGTCCCGACGTTGACGCCGAGGCGGTACTCGATGCCGAGGGGCTCCATCCTCTTCATGTCCTCCTCGAAGGTCTCGGCCGAGAGTCTGTAGGTCGGAATCGTCTGGGTCACGAGCCCTCCGAGCTTGTGGGAGGCCTCGAAGACTGTGACCCTACAGCCATGCTCCGCGAGGTGCTGAGCCGCAGCCAGGCCTGCTGGACCAGCGCCGATGACCGCTATCGATCCCTCCCTCTTCTCCTGCCGGCGGTAGGACTGAGCCTCCCCATCGCCGTAGGCCAGGGCCGCCCACTTGAGGTGCCGGATGGCGACGGGCTCGCCCTTCTTCCCGACGACGCAGGCGTCTTCGCAGTAGCTGTAGCACACCTTGCCGAGGCAGCTAGCAAGCATGTTGTCCTTGAGGATGGTGTCGACAGCGCCCTCGAAGTCGCCCTCGGAGATCTGAATGACGTAGCCGCGAGCATCCTGAAGGATGGGACACGCCAACGTGCACCAAGGCTTCGCGCACCGCACGCAGCGTTGGGCTTCTGCGATGGCTTCCTCCTTGGTGTAGAGCTGGTAGTACTCCTCCCAGGAGGATATTCTCTTCGCTGGATCAACGTAGGAAATCGGTACCCTCTCAGGATTCAAGCGGCCGCGTGACATCTCGTCCGCCTCCGAAGACATTCAGGCATCCGATATAAAAGAGGCGTCGTATCGAGTATCAGGACTGTATATATGGGCCCTCAGGTGAGGCTCCCATGGGCTACCCACACGGGAAGACCTCGATCCAGACCTTGTACACACCGTCTCGGTGTTCCATCGCTTCGGGACCCAGAATACCAGGGGAAGTGTGCTGCATCTGCAGGGACTTCTCAATGCTCTTCGCGTCCTTCGGTGCTATCTTTACGTGGGCAGGCACCGCGAACTCATGGTAGTACATGCCGGCGGTACTGCCAATGAGGCGGTGATACTCTCGGTCAGCAAGCCCGATAGCCGTGAGAAGGGCCTGCGATGGCTCCGTGATCTTCCGAGGGGTCGAAGGTGATCGGTGCTCCGGGGGCATCCTCAGGACCCGGAGGGCGTACTCGTAGTCCTCTTGGTCGTCACGATCGGCGCGCTTCATCGCAGGTCGGAATCATCAACCAGAAGTACGTATTTTAACTACGCGCAACGACAGTGGGAACCTAACCATATTCCCACTTCACCGCACTAGCAGGGTCATGGCTTCTGCGACTCCAGAGGGGTATGTCGAAGGGGCCCCCAAGGCCTTCCAGGACCTCCTTGAGGAGGTCTACGACGTGGGTAGGTGCACCTACTGTCTCGTGTGCCTCGACGCTTGTGCTCAGGAAGGGTGTGACGCCGTTACGCTCGTGGGAGACTCCTTCCAATATACCCCCACGGATTGTGTGGGATCCGGGATATGCTACGTCTCCTGCCCCGAGGCCGACTCCCTGGACATCGCCCTCGAGGAGATCTACAAGACCCACGAGAGCGAGGTCGGCCACGTGGAGCGTGTCACCAGCGTCATGTCCGGGGACTGGAGCCTCGCCTCGAGGGGCGGAGATGGAAACGCCATCCCGTCCATCCTGCAGCACTTGTTGAGGACTGGCGAAATCGACGCTGCTGTCGTTCCCGCGCCCGCAGAGCAGGTCTCAACCGGTCTCCTCCTGGCCGTTGAGGGTGAGGAGGCCATAACGCCAACGGGATACAAGTTCAGAAAGCCCTCCACAACGCGGTTCTTGAGGGACCTCTACCGCTCTAAGGAGAAACCGCTGCGAATGGCCCTGGTGGCCAATCCCTGCCAGACGCGAATGGTCCGGAGGATGCAGCTCAACAACGTCCCCCCGGCGCGAGACGTGAAGCTCATCATAGGCCCCTTCTGCTACGCCACCCTCTCAAACGCCCGTTGGAGACGCTCGTACTTTGAGAAGGCAGTGGGCGCGGAGGGGCGACTCATCAGGTCTGTGGAGGTGGGAGACGACGTGAGGACGCTTTTCCACGACGGGACGGAGACGAGGGTGGGGTTGGACGACCTGCACCTTGCCTTCGATTCCAGCTGTCTCTCCTGTGTCGACTTCTCCAACGCCTTGGCGGACATCTCGGTAGGACCTACGGGATCGCCAGATGGATTCGAGACGGTCCTCGTGAGAACAGCGAAGGGCGCCAAGGCTCTTCAGGACTCACTGAAGGGAGGGAATCTGGTGGAGTGGACCTCGCTGTTCAAAGCGGAGGACCAGGACGAGTTCCGCGCTATGGTCCTGAAGGGCGTAACGGAGAGGACGGTCGCGAAAGTGTCCCTGTCGGCGACTCGCGGCAGGACTGGGCGCTGACTAGGGGTGGACATCTCTCGGTTCGCAGACCTCGCTCGCCTCCTCCAGGGCGCGGTTGAGAGCCACATGGGCCACTGTACCGTAGTATTCAGCAATCTGCGATAGCGAACCAATGGCCGTCCTGAGCTGCAGGCAGAGGGTGCAGTACCGCGAATCGGGATCCGCGCCCACCGGGAGTGATATGGAGAGCTTCTGACACTCCTCCACGGTGTTCCGGACGGCATCAATGACGCTGGAGGAGTCGGAGACATCCCCGTTGAAGAAGGCCTCCATCGTCTCTCTAGCCAGGGCCTGAACGCGCTCGCCCGCCGAGAGGAAACTCTTAGAGAACTGGTCGGGAAAGCGCGAGAGTTCCAGAGCCACCTCCTCGCTCAGGCTCCCTAGACTCACGGCCACGTCGCCAACTCTCTCGAGCATGGCGGCCACAAGCATGTCACCAGCGATGTGCCTCGGATCGGTCTCGCCTATCTGGACCCCCACATGCTTGCTGGTTGCCGCGGCCATCAGCTGACGCGTGACCAACCAGTATAGCCTGTCCACCTCCTCTTCCAGTCGGTCTAGGTTTTCGCGATCCTCGAGGGTGGGTTTGGCGATCCCCTGGAAGGAGATAACGACCATCCTCTGGGTCAGGTACTGAAGCCTCCGCAGCAGGCCCCTCACGGGGAACCTGGTGGGTTCCACGAAGCTCTCCACCAAGACTGAGCGGCTCGCCTGCTCAACTATGGCGACGCCCGTCAGCCGATCCACTGCATCGTAGACCTCCTCCATAGCCCACTCGGGGAAGGCAGATTTCGACTTGACCTCGATGGAGTCCCTACCAAGGAGGTAGTTGCCGATGACCACTCGCTCCAGGACCCCTGGCTCGCCGCATCCCTCAAGCCTGATGGTACAACCTGGCACCTGGCGGAGCTTGTTGTCCGGAACGCTCACCTTGATGGAACCGTCCTCCTCCCTCGACAGCTCCACCGACGAACCAGGTTCAAGGCCTAGTGCGGTCGCCCAATCCTTGGGGAGGGACACCCCGAGGCTCGAGAGCCCCATCTTCTGGATCTTGCGAGACTCCTCGTCCATACCCGTACTTATCGATGACCCTCTATTTCTATCTCGCTGAGGTAGTAAGTACAGGGACGGACAGCAGCACCCAAGACGGTTGCTGAGTCGACCCTCGGAAACGATTAACTAACGGCACGGTCTTCCCACTCAGGTTCATACTCAGAGCGGGGAGGATCTACTTGGTCCGGGTGCGGAAGGTCGCGGCGACTCCAGATCCTGAAAGGCTTGTGTGTCTCGCAGCTCGAGGCGACTACATGAAGGACCCACCCTGGACCAAGACCTTCGAGGAGGTTATGAAGCCCATCAAGGGCGAGACCGTCGACGAGAAAATAGAGAACTTCTTGGCGCAGTTGATCAGTGCTGGCCACTGGGGTCCCTTTGAACATCCGACCATCACCATGGGCATCGAGAGAATGAGCCGTGTGACGCTGGCCCAGCTAACGCGCCATCGTTTGGCAAGCTTCGACATTCAGAGCGGCAGGTTCGTGAGCCTCAAGAGCCTTCGACCGGACGACTTCGTCTGGCCCCCCAGCTTCAGCGCGGATGAGGTCAGGTCGAGGGAGAAAGGGGTAAGGAAGATTAGCATGTCAACCGAGGCGAGGGGGAAGCTTGTTCGCCAGGTCTTGGAGGATGCTATCACCGCCTACCGGAAGCTCGTGGAGGCGGGAGTTCCAAAGGAGGACGCTCGCTACCTCATGCCCGAGGCGACGCCGGTCAACGGGACCATGACGGTGAACGCCCGCAGCCTCATGCACATCATAGCCATAAGGAGCTTCGGGGACGCCCAGTGGGAGATTCGGGATCTGGCGTCCCAGATGCAGGTGATCGCAGAGGAGTGGATGCCGATAACCTTCCGGCTGTTCCAAGAGAAGCGCAAGAGAAGGGATATCCTGGCTCCCTGATGACGGGACTCGACGTTGCATTGGGGATACGCCGATGGACGCGACGACCCTTAGAGAATACATGGAGAGGCACGGAATAGCCGGTCGGGTGGACATCTTCCCAGAGCCCGTCGAGACTGTCCAGGCAGCAGCAAAGGTAGCGGGGGTCTCAACTGCGCAGATCGTCAAGAGCCTGGTGGTTGTGGATGAGGAGGGGAGACCCCACGTCTGCTTCGTCAGGGGCGATAGGCGTCTCAACCTAGGGAAGGCCCAACGAGCCCTGGGAGTTCAGAAGCTGAGGCTTGCCCACGCCAGGGAGGTCCGACTTGCCACCGGTTACCCAGCGGGGTCGGTCCCACCCATCGCCCACCGCCAGAGGCTTAGGATGGTCATGGATCCCGAGGTCCAGGTTCTCGACGCCATGGTAGCAGGGGGAGGGTCACCGCGTGCCCTCGTGCTGGTCTCACCAAAGGACGTCCTGAGGGTCACCCGTGCCGTCATAGCCGACATATCCTCCTAGGAAGTCCACCTTCCCAGGGTCTCCTGGCCCTCTTCCATCCTTTTCAGACTCGAGACCCTGACGCCTATCAACCTCAGCTTCTTCGGGGCGTCGTGGAACTCCCTGAAGAGCTCCTTGGCCACCTCCTCGATGGTTTGCCTCTCCCTGGAGTAGGAAGAGAGTGTCCTGTCGCGAGTGTGTGTCCGGAAGTCCTCGAATCTGATCTTGATGCCGACTGTCCTGAACAGGTAGCCATCGTCCCTAATGCGCCAGTAGACGTCGTCCACCAAGGCGCTCAGACTGTCGTGGATGATGTCCCAGTCGTCCGTATTCCTCTCGAAGGTGTGCTCCGCGCTGAAGGACTTGGGCTCTCCCCGCTCCTCCACTGGAAGTTCTTCAACTCCCCGCGCGACTGCCCACAGCCACACGGCCCCCTTTCCGAAGACACGGGTAAGATCCGCAGGTGACCTCTCAGCCAAGTCCCCGATGGTCTCCACCCCCATCCCCTCTAGAATCGCCCTGCTCTTCTTTCCCACCCCAGGAATCTTGGCGACTGGCAAGGGCCTCAGAAACTCGGCCGCATCCTCGGGCTTGACGATGGTAAGGCCGTCCGGCTTCTTCATGTCGGAAGCGATCTTGGCGATGGACTTGTTCGGGGCGACGCCGATGGAACATGTAAGCCCCGTTCTCTCCTCCACTGCCTTCTTGATGCGTCCCGCCAGCTTCCTGGCCTTGGCGTAGCTCCCCGCCCTCTTGCTCACGTCGAGGTAAGCTTCGTCTATACTCACCTGCTCGAAGGTGTCGGCGAACTCCTCCAGCACTCTCATGACGCGGTCCGAGACCCTGCCGTAGTAGGAGAAGTCGGGCCTCATGAAAGTGGCATCGGGGCACTTCCTGTAGGCGGTGGATATGGGCATCCCGGAGCGGACCCCCTTCTCCCTGGCTTCGTACGAGCACGCGGCCACTACGCCGCGCCCCTTCCCCTCCTTGGGGTCGGCGCCGATGACGACCGGCCTCCCCCGGAGTTCCTCCTTCCGGATACGCTCCGCTGAGACGTAGAAAGCGTCCATGTCGACGTGCATGATTGTGCGGGCCATAGACGGTCGGCCCATCACGAAGGGACGGGCTGAAATAATAACGTACCGAGGCTAGAACTCGGCCAAAGTCTTCTGTCCGCTCTCAGGGAACTCCCGCGCAATAAGCCCCGCCAACCGCCTGAACTCGTTAACGGAGCCAGGACCGAAGCCCGCGTAGTGATTGTTGAAGAAGACGTACCCGCGTCTTACGCCCTCGACTACGTCTTCGATATCGGACAGCCACCCACCCATCTCCTCAGACCTGTCCTTCTGAATCTCTCCGAGCTTCTTCAACGAGCGATCGCCTATCATCCTGAGATAGACGAGGTCGCTCGTCACCTTGGCGGGCGTCCTGAGGTACTGCGTCTCCGACCACGCCAGGGCAACGCCGTACCTCTCCATCATGGCGTAGAGGTCGTCGCGAAACCAGGACCTATGGCGGAACTCCACCGCGTGGGGCACGCCGTCTTTCAGCAAGGCCAGGAAGGCCTCGAAGGCCTCGAGGTCCTTGTCGTACTTCAGCGAGGGCGGCATCTGCACCACGAAGGCGTCCAGCTTCGGACCCAGCTCCTCAAAGGAAGAGTAGAACCATCCCAGGGGACGCTCCGCCTCCCTGAGCTTGAGTTCGTGGGTAATCCGCTTGGGAAATTTAGCCGTGAATCTGAAGTGGTCAGGGGTCGCCATCCGCCAACCTGCCACCATCCCCTTGGGGGGGATGCGGTAGAAGCTGGAGTCCACCTCCACAACGTCGAAGACGCTCGAGTACAGCCTGAGGTAATCCCGCGGCCGTGTCCCTGGTGGATAGAAGGCACCTACCCAGAAATCGTAGGCCCAGCCGCTGCACCCTATCTCTAGGAGATCCCTGACGATGTCGTCGCCTTCCTTCCCATCCTTTGCCTGGGGTGTCAGAAGAACTCCTCGAGAAGTTCCTCACCCTGTGCCTTGGAGAGTCCCAGCGGCTGGCGGACCAAGGGACCCTTTCTGAGGACAGGCTCCTCCTCCTCGTAGGTGGGCTTCCCCTCCGTCCTGTAGAAGAGGCCAATGGGGATCCTTTCGCCCCACTCGTGCGCCTTCACGTAGGCGATTGCCAAGTCGGAGGGGTCGTAGTCCTCATCCTCGAGCTTATAGACCCTCTCCCGAAACCAGCCGTAGGTGTTGTGCTTATTGTACGTCACGCAGGGAGAGAAGACATCCACCAGCGAGAACCCCTTATGCTGGATTCCTCCCTTTATGAGTTCCGCCAGGTGGTTGGGATCCCCGGAGAAACCACGCGAGACGTAGGTCGCCCCTGAACTTAGAGCGGTGGCGATGGGGTTGACAGGCCACTCGATGACACCTTCGGGGGTGGACTTTGTCACCATACCCTTCTCGCTGGTGGGGGAAGCCTGGCCCGTCGTCAGCCCGTATATCTCGTTATTCATCACGATGTACGTGATGTCGATGTTCCTTCGCATAGCGTGTACGAAGTGACCCATGCCGATGCCGTAACCGTCACCATCCCCGCCAGCACCAACCACGGTAAGCTCCGGGTTGGCGAGCCGGATGCCCGTGGCCACGGGGATGATTCTGCCGTGGATCCCGTGGAACCCGTAGCCCTTCACGAAGTGCGGTAAGTTGGACGAACAGCCGATGCCCGAGACGACGACGAGACTCTTAGGATCCAGGTCGAGCTCCGTTACCGCCTTGAGGAAGGCGTTGAGCACACCGAAGTCTCCGCAGCCCGGACACCACGTCGGCTTCACGTCGGACTTGTAGACCGTGACCTCAGCTGCCATGGTACACCTCCATCGTCCTGGTGACGACCTCCTTCGAGTAGAAGGGCTCTCCATCGTACTTGAAGAGGCTGTTCTCAATCTCGACCCCCGTTTCCGCCCTCAGGAGTCTTGTGAACTGTCCTGTGTAGTTGCCCTCGACGGAGAGGAGCAGAGGAGCGGCCAGTAGCGCCTTCTTCGCATCCTCCACTCTCAGGGGCCAGAGATCGCAGAACTCCAGGGAGTTGGCCTTCACACCCTCGTCCCCCAGGGTGGGCAGGGCGTCACGGACGGCGGCCTGGGTCGAACCCCAGGAGACAATGGTAAGGTCCGCCTTCTTCGGCCCGTAGAGTTCCGGCGGCTTCAGGTCCTTCACTGCCACCTCCAGCTTCCTCATCCTCTTGGCCACCTGCTCGGCTCTCTCTCCCACGTGCCGGGGGATGCCAGCGAGAACGTCGCTGATGAGATCTCCCTTCTCGTTGTGCTCGTCGCTCCCGGCGACGAACATAAGCCCCTCCTGACCGGGGATGGCTCGGGGAGAGATGCCCGACTCTGTGACGCGGTACCTTAGGTAATCTTCTCCTCCGTCCTCGGCCATGAGGCCACGGACTATCGGGACCTCGAAGTCGGGGGGTTCCACCGTCCTCCACATCTCGCCGAGGTAGAGGTCCGAGATGATGAAGACAGGGCATTGGTAGGTCTCAGCCAGGTTGAAGGCCCTCCAGGACACCTCATAGCACTCCTCTGGATTCCGGGGCGCCATGATTATCCGGGGGAATTCCCCCTGGGAGGCCCCGAAAATCATGTTCAGGTCGCCCTGCTCAGTCTTCGTCGGCAGTCCGGTGGATGGACCAGCCCGCTGCACCTCCACGATGACCGCTGGGGTCTCCGTCATTCCTGCTAGACCCGTCGCCTCGACCATCAAGGAGTAGCCACCGCCGGATGTTGCAGTCATGGCACGCACCCCCGCGAAGCTGGCGCCGACGGTAAGGTTCATAGCTGCCAGCTCGTCCTCTGTCTGTTTCAGCACGACGCCATACTTCTCCCGATGGGCCGCCATCCAGTGCATGATGGAGGATGCCGGTGTCATGGGATATTGAGCGAGGAGCTTGACTCCACCAGCAAGGGCCCCGAGACAGATGGCCTGGTTACCGGACATGATCGGTCGCCGCTCGCCCGTAGATTTCAGGCCAAAGTCGAAGGAGTCGTGGTTCTCCCCTGCGTGCTCGTACCCCTTCCTTGCTACGGTCTTGTTCATGTCGATGATCTTCTCGGACTTCTTGCCGAACAGCTTCTCCAGACTACTTTCGAGCACCTCAAGGTCAAGCTTCAGGAGATGCATGAGAGCGCCGAGGGCGGCTGTGTTCTGCATGATTGGCTTCCCGCTGACCTCCATGGAGATGTCCTGGGCAGGAACGGGAAGCGGGCGAACTCCCGGGGGCAACAACTCTTCCTTCAACTTTACTCGAGAAGGGTCGAAGATGACGCCGCCAGGGGCCGAGATGTCGGGCACGTGAATGTCCAACGTCATTTGGTTGAGGGCCAGCAGGATGTGGAAATCGTCGCCGGGGGAGTGACGCTTTTCGTTTGAGAGGCGAATCTGGAACCATATGTGTCCGCCACGGATCACGGACTGATAGCTCTGATAGGTAGTTACGTTTAGGCCGCTGCGGGCGCCGGCGATGGCATAAGTTTCCCCCGTAGAGGCAACGCCATCACCCGCGGCGCCGCCAATGCGTATCGCTACGTCTGCCTCCATTGAAGGACCTCCTATGAGCGTGAAGATTCTCTGGATTCGGTCGTTTCACTGAGCTTCCTGCCTATAAAGTTTGCCAGTCATCTGAGCGTGGGCCTGAACAGTCGCCCAGCAGGGGTCGAAGTGCAGCTCACATGTCTAAGGAGAGATCAGATGCGGCCGGGCCAGAGTGCTCAGAGTATGGCGCTTGACGGTGACGTGGTGAGTCCGCCGGGCCCCCTGTCGAGGTCCGCCTTCCGGCCCGGTGGTTCAAAAGCCTCTTCCCATGGGCTGAAGGTCCAGCGAAGAACATCCCTGCAACGCTGACCTCAAGAGGTTCAACCTCCACAGTGTGACCCGGAGGGGGAGGACCTGGTGTTCACGTACGTCGATCCGGAGGGGAGGCGGGCCGCGGAGAGGGTGTCTGGGGGTTTCCTTCCCGGCCTCGAGGCGCTCCTGAGAGAGTCGTTTGGGGTGGACGACATCAACGTTTTATAGCGTACTCTAGCATGGACAGCCAGGACTCGTAGCCTAGCCTGGATAGGGCACCGGCCTTCTAAGCCGGCGATCCCGGGTTCAAATCCCGGCGAGTCCGTCCTCCTCTACGGGGATGGCCTTCTCGCCTTTACTCTCTCGAGTGAGATAGGCCTCCAGATCGTCGAGAGAGAGCTGGAACTGCATGCCTTCCCGGTACAGCTTGAAGCCGAGGCGTGTGTTGATAGACAACATGGGTGCGTTGGACGAAGCGTTACCTGTCCGAACGACCTGAATTTGCGGGAACTCTTCGCGAACTCGGAGGAGCATGGCAGCCTTGAGCCACTTCCCCAGACCTCGTCCGCGATACGGCAAACGCACCCCCGTCATCCACTGGTGAATGAGCCACCCGTCCTCGGGGTAATGCCCCATCTCCGTCAGGCCGGAGATCTTGCCGTCTTCCTCCTCGGTGACGACCGTCAGCTTAATCCCGCCCCCGCCGACGACGGCGGCCTCATGCCTCCGTATCCGCTCCGGGATGAATACCTCATCTCCGATTTCAAGGTCGTCGCGGGGCATCATGTTCCATACCTCCGTCAACGCCGTGCAGAACTCCTCGATGGCGTCGTCATCGATGCGATTCATGAACCACCGGAGCCTCGTGCCCCGAGATCTCTGGGGGCCCTCGGCTGCCCACTGCTCCACCATTTGCCAGTCCACACTGTCCAGCTTCAACCGGCTTTGGCGCGTTCGCTGCGCGTCCTTGGCGCCGACTGCCCGCAGGAATGCCATGCCGCCCTCCTCCTCGGCGTAGGATATAATCAGTGACTTCCCCTCCTCGCGGGCGAACTTGGCGGCCCGACCTAGGAGTCGACGGCCGATTCCCTGCCTACGGTAGTCTGGGAGCAGCGACATCCAGATCCAGAGAATGTGCTCGTTCTCCTCGTAGCTAGGACCGCCTGGCCGGGCGACCTCGAGGATCAGCATACCAACCCACTGTTCCGGGCGCTTCGCGTCAAGGATGCCGTACCGGTGCGCCTTCCAGTCGACGCCTTCCATCCGCTCGTAAGCTTCGACCCTGGCATCCGCTGGGATCGGATCGTCGGGGTCCGTTTCCTGGTGCCGCTTCCGGCGGTAATCGTGGTATCGAGCCCACTCTTTCCGCGATGCCCGCTTCGGATTGAAGGGGACCACTCTAAGCTCAACCATCTCGTCAGCCCTCCTTGCCGGCCTTGGCGGGACGGCTGCTCGAAGGGCCACTAGGGAACTCAACACACTTGGAAGCCTGCCCCAGAAATTGGCGCCACCGCCTCGTTGTCGGGGGTCCCGGACTAGCCCTGGGCTACCTACCCACCGAGGACGGCTTGCTACGCCATGCCACGCTTTAGGCGCTTTGGTTCTTATATACTTGTCCCCTTAGGGACCCCAGGTGATGCGATAAAGCGTAGTTCCCGCGCATGGAAGAAGCGGGGAAATATGCGCTGGAAGTGGCGCAAGAAGCGAATGCGCCGTCGAAAGCGTCAGCAGAAGATGAGGCAACGATAGCCCTGGGGGCATGGGGTAGCCCGGGATCCTGGCGGGCTCCAGTTACTGGGAATGATTAGGAACGGGTTTGCTGAGTCGTGATGAATAACTGGAGCGACGACCCGTTTGGNNCGACCCGTTTGGCAGGCCTTACGGCCTGTAGGCGAAACCCGCTGACGGGGGTTCAAATCCCTCTGCCCCCACTACCCTAACGAATCCATCCACTGGTTCAGCGATATTGAAACTACGAGCGCCCCGCGACCACCGCCGCTGTCGTATTTTGCGCTTGTATGCATCCAGAGGAGTAAGGGAGTATCTAGGGCCGAGAAGTCTCCCGTCCACGAGGGGGGTGACGCCTCAGAACCTTGCTCATGAGCCTTCTCAGACCGGGGTAGGCATCTTCGAGGGCCTCCACCTTCCGGAGAAACCGTAGCGCCTTTGATCTGTGTCCCTCCTCCGCGTAGATCACGCCTAGAGTGAAAAGTGCGTCCGTTGAGTCGGGCTCGTACCTCAACGTACGGAGACACTGTATCAGCTTCGAAGCGTGGCGCAACGTGCGGCTGCCTCCTTGTGGGCGGTGCTCTGCGGGTGCCCTTATAAAGACCTCGACACAATTTTCATCCATGTCAGCGGTGCCTACCAGCTACAACATTCTTTTGCCCTCCCAGGCATAGGGGGAGGATGTGACCCTCGAGGAAGAGGTGTTGGCTGAAATCAAGCCCACCCCTGAAGAAACCCAGGCAGTTCGCAGCGCCGCCTCGGAACTCATAGAAGGCATTGAAGACAGGGCCAGAAGGGCCAAGATCCCTGGTAAGCCCCTCCTCGTGGGTTCGGTGGCAAAGGACACCTTCCTGAAGGAACCAGAAATCGACATCTTCGTCACGTTCCCACCAACCACCTCCCGGGATGATCTGGAGCGGTGGGGACTTGAACTTGGCGGCGTGCTCGACAACCCGACCAGACGGTACGCAGAGCACCCCTACACCAGAGGACTCTTCAAGGGTTACGATGCCGATGTGGTCCCCTGCTACAGACTCGAGGAGCCGTCGGCACGGATGTCCGCCGTGGACCGGACTCCCTTCCACCTCGCCTACGTGCAGGAGAAGCTGAAGGAGAAGGACCAGGTGCGTCTCCTCAAGCGCTTCATGAAGGGCATCGGGACCTACGGGGCGGAGGCCAGGGTTCATGGCTTCTCCGGGTATCTGTGCGAACTGCTCGTGCTCCGGTACAGGACCTTCCGAGGTGTTCTCGAAGGGGCTCGGGAATGGCGTCCCCAGATCCAGCTTCGGCTCGAGGCCGAGCCGGAGAGGGGTTTCGATGAACCACTCGTCTTTGTGGATCCAGTGGATGGCAAGAGGAATGCGGCGTCCGCCGTCTCGATGGAGTCTCTCAGCACCTTCATCCTGGGTGCCCGAGAGTATCTAGCGGAACCTCAAAGGGAGTTTTTCTTCCCCAAGAAACCAAAGAGGAGGAATCGGGCCGAACTCCAGAAGGAGCTTGTCGGCAGGGGCACGTCCATAATCATGGTCACCTCCTCCGTCCCTGACCTGCCCGAGGATGTACTATTCCCTCAGGTGAGGAAGGCTGAGAGCGCCGTCGTCGACTTCCTCTCTTCGAACGAGTTTGAGGTCATGAAGTCAGTGCCCCTGCTCTTCGAGAAGGAGTGGCGCGTCTTGCTAGAACTCGTCTCTGGGCACCTACCACCTGTGAAGAAACACTTCGGGCCTCCTCCATGGTTGGACAACGCACACGACTTCATCATGAGGTGGAGGACCTCGGAGGACCTGGTCAGAGGGCCCTACATCGAAGGGAACCGTCTCGTAGTGGAGATTGTAAGAGAGCACGTGGCAGCCTCTGAGGCCCTACGGGCCGCCCTTCCGTCTCTCAGTCTGGGCAAGCACCTTGTGAGGGGGGTGGCAACCGGGTTCTCGGTCCTCGAGGGTGATGAGATCCTCGAGGAAGGGCACGAAGACATCCTTTCGATGTTTCTCGATCGAGGCCTCCCCTGGGACCCTACGAGGTGACTATCCGGATCTCTTGTGAATTGGACCACAGGTTCTGCTGATCGACCGCTCTTACCACGACCACGTAGAGTTCACCCTCCTGGGCCGGGGAAATCGTGAGGCGATACCAGTGAGGATTCGCCGTCACCGGGAGACTAGCCGCCTCGCCACCGTCCAACGTAGCCTCGACCCGCACCACCCCTACGTTGTCCGTCACCAGGACCAGAACCTGGACGCTGGTGTTGGACCCAAGGTCAAAGGCAATCTGTCCTTCGGCGAGGTTGATCTCCACCATATCATCCAAGGAATCCCCAGGGAAACCGACCTTGGCTCTCTGGATAACAGGGGGAGAGACGTCGACAAAGGGCGGATTAAGAAGCAGAACCCAGAAGGCCAGCCAGGCGAAGAGAAATGTGGCTCCGTTCCCCGCCCACACCTTTCTGTCGAACTTCGAGGTGTCGATCTTCGCGGCGGGGTACAGGTAGCGCAGGCCATAGAGGGCCCCCAGTCCGACCAATGGAGCGAGGTAGGCGAACCCAACTATCGAGAGTCCAAAGCAGGCCGCGCCGATGGCGAAGGCGTAGCCGACCGTGACCACCGCGGCTTTGGCCCACAGGATCTCCTTCCGCATAAATTCGGCTTCGTCGAAATCCGGGACTTCGAATTGGTACTCCTCTTTCTTCTTTCGCTTCTTTCGAGCCACCGGCTAAAAGGAACACCCGAAGGGCTTAAACTCTTTGCTGGCTCTTCGAAGACCTTCACATTCATATATGGGACTGTCTAAGCTGTGTCCGTGGACCCGAAGGAATGCCCTCATGAGAAGCAGGAGTTCCTCGGAGAGGATAAGGCGAGGAATCAGTACTCCAGATGCACAACCTGTGGTGCGGTCCTCGTACACGATGGGAAGACCACGTGGATGATTCCTGCCGTTCCCGCCGAGGTTGAGAGGCCCGACTAGGCTGCAGAGTTGGCGGCCTATAGAGTATTTTCGCGACGGATATTGTAACTACCGCGTAAATGTAAGATAATGGCTCACGGCTAGAGGGGAGCAGCCTTCCTGGACTCTCTGGCCTGCCCGAAGGCGCTGGAGGCGGTGAAAATCCCCAGGAACTTCTCCCCCCTGAAGACCGCCACCATAGGAACCGAACTCCTAATCATCCACCAGAGCAGAGGCAGCGCTGGCGTCTCAGCCTCCACTGCGAACATTCCCTCCTGGCCAACGATCTCCGAAACTTTGCTGGTCTTAGCACTCTCACCGGCGGCGAAGCTCCGGAGCACATCCTGGTAGGTGACAACCCCGTGGGGGCCATTCCGCCAGATGACAAAGGCGAGCTTCCTCTCCGTTATCATCCTGAACAGAAGGTCGCGAACGGTTGCATCCGGAGATATCGCAGGATTCTTCGGCTCCAGAAGGTCCCCCGCGCTCGAACCCGAAAGGTCCTCGAGGAAGACCCTTTCCTGAGCTTCGTAGCCGTCCAGGTCTGGCCTCTTCCACACCAAGGGCACACCTGGAACCACGTAGAGAGCCTTTGCCATATGTATCCAACTCTTATATAGTCGCTTTCAATATATACTGAAATAGAGGCTGGCATCAATGGAGAGCAGGAAGATACAGAAGGTGGGAATCTCCACTCTTACCGTTTCTCTCCCTAAGCAGTGGGCCGAGACGCAGAACCTGAAGAAGGGAGACCAGGTCTTCATAGTTCAGGAAGGTGACTCGATCCGGATGCTGGCACCCGAGAGCGCACGCAAGCGCCTTGAGCGTCCTGTTCCAGACTATGTGATCGACGCTGATGCAATGGATGAGCCTGGCATGCTAGAGCGCATCATCGTCGGCAACTACGTCCTGGGACGGGAGCGGCTCGTTGTAAGGTCCTCATCCCGCCTGAAGAGCGAGCACCTCGATGAGATCCGTGGAGTCTCCAAGAGACTCATGGGGTTGGGCATCATCGAGGAGACCGGCAACCAGGCGCTGCTCCAGTGCTCGCTGGAGCCATCGAAGTTCCCTATAGATTCCCTCATCAAACGTCTTTACAACCTCGGGAGCACCATGCTTCGGGAGTCGATCGAAGCCCTCATCACGAAGGACAGGTCGCTGGCGGAGGACGCCATACGAAGGGAGGACGACGCCGACATGATGTACTGGCTCATTGTCCGCCTGGTCTTATCCGCCCAGCAGGACGATTCCCTGATTACGAAGCTTGGGATGGGGAGCAGGCTCAACAATGCGGGCTACCGCCTCATCTCCAAGGAACTTGAAACGGTGGCGGACTGCGCCACCCACATAGCGGAGAATGTGCTGGATCTCATCGACCGCCAGGGAGAATACGATTGGTCTCTCCTCAGGGCGCTGAAAGAGGCCGCCGATGAGGCCACAACACTATATGGCAACGGGCTTGCGGCCCTCATCACGAGGGATATCAAGCTGGCCAACAAAACTGTCCTCGCGAGCAAGAAAATGGAGACTAAACTGCAGGAGTTTCACAAGGCCCTCTTCAGCAGCGTGGAAGAGCCGCAGGAGCTTCTGGCCCTCAAGACCATCGTTGACAACCTCTCGCGCATCACAGGCTATTCAAATTCCATAGCCAATATCGCTTTCAATAGGTATCTGGAAAGGGCGAGCCCCGTCTGCAAGCCTGTTGTGGGGGAAGCTTAGGGCTGCAAGTCATCACGAGGGAGCGCTGATACTCTAGGTTTGGGGATCCTCTTCATAGACCCCCTCCCGTCAGGCTGAATGAATCATGAAAAAGTCTTGATCTCCTTTGCCAGCTCAGGTGCGACGGATACTTTGCTGTGGCTGCTCGATACGGTGTCCGTGGCCACGATGTCGTCGAAGACCTTCAGCCGGTCCTCCGCTCCCTTGACGAATAGGCCATGGATGCACCCTGCCACGACCGACTTCGCACCCTGATCCTTGAGAATCCTCGCAGCGCTCGCCATGGTCCCGCCAGTGGATATCACATCATCAACAACGGCGACTCTGAGGTCCTTCACCCCCAGCGCCTTCTCCTCCGTCTCCACTGTCCAGCTGTCGATCCTCTCCTTCTTGAGATAGTCCCACCCTACTCCCATGAGGTCTCCGACGAGCTTCGCGTGGCGGGAGGCATTCTCGTCGGGTGCAAGTACCATGTCGACGCCATCCTCCTCAAGGTATCGGGCGAGGGCGGGCATCCCCGATACGTCGAGCATCATCCCGTCGAAGTAGTCCAGGACCCGCTTGTGGTGCACGTCCACGGTGAGCATCCTGTTGGCGTCCACCCGCACGCGACGAGCGATAGCCCGAGAGCTGATGGCCTCCCCCTCTTCGAAACGCTTGTCCTGCCGACCGTAAGCGAAGTAGGGGACGACCACGGTGAGGCTCTCCTTCGCCGAGTCCGAGAGGGCGTCTTGAAGGAGGTATAGCTCCAGCAACTTGTCGTTGGGATAGGTCGTCTGGACGAGGATGATCTCCTCCCCATCCAAGTCTTCCGGGATCCTGACATAGAGCTCACCGTCGGCGAACTCGCTCACCTCCGCCTCAAAGAGGGTCGCCCCAAGCTCCTGCGACAGACGACCCGAGAGGGGAAGAGAGGCGGATCCGCTGATTATCTTCAGAGCACCACGGTGTTCGATAACGTCACCGTGGTTATAGGTTGTTCCCTGGGGCTCCCTTGCTCCTCAACTCGACGGCTACAATCTCCTCAAAGAACAGAGGCTTGCGGACCAGGGGTCTGGCATGAAACAGCTGCCTGGCCCGCGTAAGCGCCCGACGGTTGTGGGACGACAGTAGCAGGTAGACCCTCCCTCCATAGGCCAGCCGATCCCCCACCTGCTCGAGGAAACGGAGAATCACCTCGTTTCCATCGAGGCCTCCGCTCCAAGACTTCTCGATCCACAAACTGGTCTCGCCGGACGGAAGGTAGGGTGGATTGAAGGCGATGACATCGAATGTCCCTCTGAGACCGGCCAACAGGTCCGTCTGGACCACCTCCAACGGGAGACCGAGGGAATCAGCATTGCGGCGGCAAAGGGCCACGGCGTAAGGGTTGACGTCCGTGGCGACGGTTCGGCAGCCCTTCGCGGCATGGAGCGCGATGATCCCCGTTCCCGTGCCGACATCCGCGAACCTCGTGGCCCCTTCCAAGTCGATGGCCTCCAGGAGGAGCCAGGTGTCCTCTGAAGGCGGGTAGACATCCTCGCTCTCCATGACATCGATTGAGACGTCCACTTGCACGAATCCCTGGTAGCAGACAAGGTTCTTAAGAATTCCACCCTCTACGATAACCCGTGGTCTGGCTTCAGGTAGTCGTCTTCAGCATCATCGCGCTGAGCATCATCTACCCCCTGGTGAGGAAGGCCTACTTCTCCCAGTCCTTTGTGCTGGGGAACTTGGCCATCTTCATGCTTCTGTTCTTCCTCTCCATCCTCGGTTCCCTGCCAACGGGCTCGGTGCTAGACCTCACCTTCCGACCTACGGATCTGCAGGACCTCCGCATCCACACCCTCATCAGCTCCATGTTCCTCCACCTGGACATCCTGCACGTCGTCGGCAACGTCCTCATCCTGTACCTGCTGGGTCTCCCCCTGGAGGACAGGGTCGGGAGCCGGACCTTTGCGATGATATATCTCACCACGGGAGTCCTCGCCACCACCGTGTATGGCTCGATACACTGGGGCGACCCCACCCCCGCCCTGGGGGCCTCCGGGGCCATCATGGGCCTCGCCGGCGCCTTCCTCATCCTCTACCCGCACGACAGAATATTCATGGTTCTCGGCTTCCTGATAATGCCTCGGGTGCCCGTCTACCTCGCTGTTGGGGTGATCGCCGCCTTCCAGTTCGTCCTTCTCATATTCGGCGCTCCAGGGGTCGCCGTGGAGGCCCACTTGGCGGGTATCGGGGCAGGCATCCTCGTCGCGCCCCTGCTCCACCGACGGGCTGAGAGAGTGGTACGTCTCCCAGAGGTGAACCTGAAGGCGCTCGCGACGACGCCTGAGTTGAGGGCCATCCTCGACGACATCAACACCGAAACGGTGGAGGAGGTCCGGGCTGTGTGGATCGAACACCTCATCGGGAAAGCCCGCTGCCCACAGTGTCTTGGGCCTCTGAAGAAGGAGGGGAATACCGTAACGAGCGACTGCGGCTGGCATCGCCGCCTGTGACGGGTGACAATCTTTTTCAGCCTCCGTGGGGATGGTACGTGCAAAATGGAACCTCCCAGCGCCCTATACCTCGAGTGCCCCACCTGTGGGAGGACCCCCCATCGGGTGGTGCGGGGTCGAGTCTCAAGGCGCAAGGAGATCATCCTCGAGGGGATCTTCCGATGCCTGCAGTGTGGCTTCACGCGTCAGGAGACCTACCGAGAGTCGATGGCACGAGAAGTACCCGCCATAGTGAGCGATGGTGAGACCTCATCGAGGACGGAGGTTGAGCTCTACCCGGGAGAGGTGGTCAGGGTGGGCGACCGCCTGGAGGCACGCGGAAGCACCGTCGAGGTCACTGGAATTGAGGTGGGGGGCTCCAGGGTCGAGGACGCTCCAGCGGAAATCATCGAGACCCTGTGGAGCAAAGTTGTGGACAGGGTTCGGGTAAAGGTTTCCCTGAACAAGGGAGGGCGTACGAAGACCTACTCCCTTGACGTGGCCCCCGACGAGGAGTTTGAGGTGGGAACGATCCTGGAGCTGGGCAAGGAGAGAGGGGTCATCCACCGTTTGAAGACCGAGAGAGGGATCCTTAGGGACGGGACTGCAACCGCCGAGGAGATTCGTCGGGTCTACTGCAAGGCAGTAAGACGGCATCGCTCAGGCCCTCGACGCGGGAGGGGCGGGCGTTGAAGAACTCCTATGAGGCCCGGCGTCACTCCATGGCGAGGCGGCTTCAGAGGGAGGGAATCATCCGGACTCCTTTGGTCGTCGAGGCGATGACGCAGGTGCCACGACACCTCTTCCTTCCTGATCGCCTCAAAGACAGCGCCTACTACGACACCCCCCTGAGCATTGGCTCGGGTCAGACGATTTCGGCACCTCACATGGTCGGCATGATGCTGGAGTACCTCGACCTGACCCCTGGACACATCGTGCTTGAGGTCGGTGCAGGATCTGGATATCACGCGGCCCTGGCTGGCTACATCGCGGGGCCTGAGGGCCACGTCTACTCCATAGAGAGGATCGACTCCCTAGCTCATCAGGCAAGGCGGAACATCGAGGAAGCCGGCCTGGGACAGTGTGTGACCGTGATCGTGGGGGACGGCTCCCTCGGACTCGCCGAACATGCCCCCTTCGACAGGATATTCATCACCTGCGCGGCCCCGGAGATCCCCCCTCCTCTGGTCGAGGAACTCGCGGAAGGCGGTAAGTTCTTGATACCACTGGGTTCCCGATACTACCAGGACCTCGTCCTTCTGGAGAGGAGGGGTCAGGAGCTCTTGCGCAAGAACCTTGGGGGCTGCGTATTCGTCCCGCTCATCGGCAAGTATGGCTTCTAGAATTACGTGCTCCCCCCTCCAGACAAGGTTTAACTGCCCGCTCCCGTACTTTGAGTAGATGATTACGCTCCTCGGGGTGGGACACGTCTTCGACCTCGGACCTCGAATACGGGAGGAGATCGAGAACAGACGGCCGTCCCTGGTCTGTCTCGAACTTGATGAGATCCGACTGCGGGCCCTCCAGACCAGACAGAGAGCCCGCGGCGGTCCGGCACTATACGACCTACTCGCCCGCTTCCAACGTCGGATCGCCGCCGCCTACGGGTCCGAGGTGGGCGATGAGATGCTTGTGGCGTATCAGACAGCCCAGGAGCTGGAGATACCGGTTGCGCTGATCGATGTGGACGCACTGGTCACTTGGAGCCGACTGAGATCCAAGATGGCGCCCTCCGAGGTCCTGAAGTTGATCCTGTCGAGCCTCGCCGCCCTCTTCGTCCGCCGGGAGAGGGTGGAGAAGGAGATGGACAGGTACCGGCAGGACTCTGTGGGTTTCATCGAGGCCGTCGGCAAGGAGTACCCGTCGGTGAAGCGGGTCGTCGTGGACGAGCGGAATGAGTACATGGCCGGCCGTCTGAGGGAGCTCCACGAGGAGTATGGAGATATCGTCGCTGTCGTGGGAGACGGCCACGTGGAGGGCCTTCGGAGGCTCCTGGAGGGAGTGCCGCTGGAAGTCACCCGGCTCTGGGAGCTGAGGGAAACGAATCAGTAGGGGATGACCCAGAGAGTGGGATGAGGCACGGGGAGACCAGTTTCTGTCACCCCTTCTCAACTCTTAAAAGGCCCAGGGGGAATCGGTCTCTGTTGCCGGGGGAGACGGGAGATGATGCCACCTTAGAGTACGTCAAGGCCAAGTTCAAACAGTATTACGCCTCCAAACCCCTCAGACTTCCCCCAAGGTTTGGCCGTCGCGAGTTCGGGTTCATCTTCTTCAACGGCGGCTATGTTCAGAGACACCTCAGCTTCTCCTCAGAGGCCGAGGTCTATCGGTTCGTCCGCTCCAGGCTGCCCGCTCACCTCTATCACTCCGCCGCTTACTACGAGACGCCAGGGGCCCCGACTATGGACCAAAAGGGCTGGATGGGAGCCGACCTTATCTTCGACTTGGACGCGGACCATATTCCTGGCTGGCAGCGACTGGGATACAAGGGGATGCTAGAGGCCGTCAAGGCCCAGGTCATCCACCTTATCGACGAGTTCTTGGAGGGCGACCTGGGATTCGCCAGGGACGAGATGATCATCGCCTTCTCAGGAGCGAGGGGGTACCACATACACATACGCCGGCCCGAGATAATGGGCCTGGAGAGCCATGAGCGGAGGGAGATCGTGGACTACGTCACCGCGACGGACCTGGACCTGGATGCAATAGTTGAGTCGGAGGCCTTCCACACGCGCACCTACGCAGAAAAGACAACAACGCTGAGGCGGCTGAGAATTCCCCAGTCCTCCGATCCGGGTTGGAAAGGCAGGGCCGCCAGCGGGGTCGTGGAGTGGCTGGAGAGCGTCTCTCGACTCCCGGAGAAGGAGGCCCTGAAGGCGATCAGGACCCTGGAGGGAGTTGGGCTGGTGCGGGCGGCTGAGATATATAAAGCCCTCGCCGAAGGATCCAGGCGCGATCAGACGCTGGCAAAGGTGCGGAAGGGGATCCTGGACCTCTTCCCGAGCGTCTCAGGACCCTCCGTCATAGCTGAGGGCGTGAAGCTGGCGAAGGGAGCCACGGACGAGCCAGTGACCTCCGACATCAAGCGGCTCATACGGATGGTGGGAAGCCTCCACGGCAAGACAGGCATGATGGTCGTGCCCCTTACCAGGGACCAGCTCGACGACTTCGATCCCCTCGTCAACGCCGTGCCGCCCCTCTACAGCCACGATAGAATCAGGATCATAGCAGAGAAGGGTATTGAAACTGATATGATGGGCGAAACTTTTAACATCACACCTGGCCAGAACAGCGTTCCGGAGTATCTGGCCATCTTTCTGATGTGCAGAGGGATGGCCACATTGGCCTCGGGGTCGCCCGATGAAGGCAAGAGGGAAGGGGCTTGAACAGAAGAGGTTCAGCCAGGTCCGGACGACGAAGACCCTTATCATAGGGCTCCTGATCACCTCAGCCCTGGTCCTCTCGAGCTTCTTGGTCGTGACTGGGGGCGTCAGCGCAGATCCGCTCTACATTCCTCTGGACCGAGCCCTGAGCATCCTGCTCATCGTGGTGGTCTCCATCACAATACTAAACATGAGCTTCCGGGCCCTGGAGGTGAAGTACGCACCGAAGCAGGGGCAGAAGGTCCTGCTGGTTGGGGCGGCCTGGCGTGGGGCCAAGAGGGCCTTTGGCATCGGTCTAATTCTGGCCCTCTTCTTCGCCTTCCCTGTCACCCAGGGATTGATGTCCAACTTCCTATCGCAGCCAGACAGCATCCGATTGGATGCGGGAGAGTCCTTCCCCCTAAGTTTCAGCAACCAGGACTCCATGGGAATCACCAAGGTCAGCGGTCTGAGAGTGTCGGTCCAGACCGGGGCCTTGGAAGTGCGGGTAAGCGACGGCACCAGGGTCGTGAACCCCGGGGGGACCCGACTAGGGCCGGGGGAGCAGGAGACAATCCCCCTGTCCGCATCAAGCCTCTTCACCTATACGGTGACCTTCGACAACCTGGCAAACGGAACAACGCTGTTCTCGTACAGCGTCGAGACCGGTTTTCCTCCGGGCTTCACATCCTTGGTCTTCCTCCTATCAGCCGCGGTGGCTGGGTCGAACCTACTCTGGCTACTCTACTTGAGGCGATTGAGGACAAGAATGCCAAAACCGCGGCCCTCCGAACGGCCTGTGGCTCCTCGCCCTCTCGTCCAGAAGGGTCCAGCCATGCCGCAGCGGACTCCGCCCCGAACATCTCCGCAGTGGTGGCAACTCCAGAGACAGTACGGGCTGGCCAGGAGGGACGTCCGGAGACCCGCCGGACAGTCAGCGAAGTCGGGCGCAACCAGAGACGTCGGCCAGGAGAGTAAAGGGAAGTTGGGGATGGAAAGGGAGGTTCCCCCGCCGCCCCACCGACTTGAGACGTACGACATGGAGTTCCCAGCCCCACCCAAGGCCGAGGACACGAGCCCTGGGGCAAGGGCCACCGTTCATGCCCCTCCGCCAGACATCTCCATCCTTCTGGACAAGGCAGAGGAGAGGATCTCGAGTGGCGAGTATCGTGAGGCCCTCGAGGACTTCGACACGGTCCTCACCTACGACAAGCGGAATCTCAGGGCCCTCCTGAGGAAGGCAGAGCTCCTGGGTCGGCTCCAGCGCTTTTCTGAAGCCATCGAATACCTGGATCGAGCCCTTGCCCTGGACCATTGGCAGCACAGGGCGCACCTCATGAAGGGTCAGCTATTGGAGGAGGAAGGTAGACACGACGAAGCTTTGGAGTGCTACGAGACCGTGGTTCGTGGAGGTCCGGAGATCGTCGAGGCCCTTCTGCGAAAGGGGGACTTGATGCTCAAGATTAAGGAGCTAGAACTGGCCTTGGAAGCCTATCGTGAGGCCCTTCGCCTTAGTCCCGAAGAGCCCGAGATCGAGGAGCGGATCGCTCTCCTGGAGGAGGAGAGAAAGGACCCCGTAGATCGGGCCCTCAGGGAGGCCGCTACGGCCAATTACGACGGTGCCGAAGAGCTCTTCCTCAGGGGACTCCAAGGCGAGCGGGCTTCAGAAGCCAGGAGAGGGCTCATCGACCTCTACACCGAAACAAACCGGGATGAGGAGGCCCTCGCCCTCCTGGATGAGGCCCTGGAGTCGGAGCCCAGGGACCTGGACCTGATCCTTCGTAGGGTGAAGGCGCTCACGAAGAGGGGGCGGTTGGCCGACGCCTTGGAGGCCTGCGAGATGGCGTCCGAGGTTGCCCCCGATGAGAGCTCAGTCTGGGCGATTAGAGGAGCGCTGGAGACCGACCTTGGTCTGGGTGAGAGTGCCATCGAGAGCTTGGAGAGGACCCTGCAGCTGAATCCAGACGATGAGGAATCGGCCCAGAGGCTGAGCGAACTCCGCCATAAGGGGGAGGAGAGGGTGGAGCTAGAGGCCGTCGTAGAGGGAATTGAGGGAGTCCCCAAGAAGGCTGTTAGTGCCATCCTGAAGAAATACTCCAGCCTAAAGGAGCTGAAGGCCGCCAAGGTGAGAGTCCTCGCTTCCCTGAACGGCGTCTCCGAGACGGCGGCGAAAAAGGTTCTTCGAGCCGTTAGGAAGGGCGGATAGCTTTTTAGCGAGTCCTCCTCTAAGGACGGGAGATGAAGGCCTATCGCGTCAGAGGGGAGTTCCTCATGGGGCGTGGGTATCAGCCCTTCACCCAGGAAGTAGCTGCAATGGACGAAGCGGCGGCCGTCGAGAAGGTCCTCTCTGTGCTCGGCAGCAAGCACAGGACCAAGAGGAAGTTCATCAAAGTCCAGCAAGTGGACGAAGTCAGCGCAGAGGAAGTCACCAATCCCGAGGTGATGGACCTGTTGGGGGTGGGTTGAACCGTGGCCGACATTGATTTGAGGCAGGCCGTGGCAGCCCTGGAGACTGCAAGAGCCCAACTCGATGCTCTTGCCCGGCAGGACGAGATCCTGCGGGTTTCTCTGGAGGAGTCCGCCAGGGCGCGCGAGACCATGGTAAGGTACCAGGAAGCGCCTGTGGGAACCGAGATACTCGTGCCTATTGGCTCCAACTCCTTCGTCTTCGCCAGCCTCGCCGACTCAGAGAGGTGCATCGTCGGCATCGGCTCCGAGGTAGCCCTGGAGGACACGATGGATAAGGCCATAAAGAGGCTGGACAACAGGATCAAGCAGCTTCAGGAGATTCAGGAGGACCTGGTGAGAAGGATCGGCGAGGCGGAGGATAGGCTCAATCAGTACTCCCTCGCCGTTCAGCAAGCCTATGCGGAGGCACAAGCGGAGGGAGGAGAGCCGGGTGTTTGAGCGGCTTAGGGAGAGGCTCCGAGGATGGAGGCAGGAGGCACCCCAAGATCTGGAGGAGGTCGTATCTGAGGATTCTGGGAGGCGAATCAAGGAGAAGACCCTCGATCAATCCCTCTATCAGTTGGAGATAGCGCTGCTGGAGGCGGACGTAGCCCTTCCCGTGGTGTCCGAGGTCACGAAGACCATGGAGGAGGATCTCTTGGGCAAGAGGATACGGCGGGAGGTCGACTTCAAGTCGGGCCTGTGGTACGCCCTACAACGCTCCCTGGAACGGGTGCTGACCATCCCCTCAATAGACCTGCTGGAGTTCGTCAAGAGCAGGGAGAAGCCCGTTGTCCTCATGTTTGTCGGCGTCAACGGTACGGGAAAGACGACCGCCATCGCCAAGCTCACCCACCTGTTCCAGTCAGAGGGGTTGACCTGCGTGATGGCTGCGGCGGATACCTTCAGGGCAGGGGCGATAGCGCAGCTGGAGGAGCACGCCCAGCGCCTTGGGACGAAGCTGATCAAACACCAGGCTGGGAGTGACCCTGCTGCCGTCGCCTACGACGCCGTAGAGCATGCACGGGCACGGCACAAGGACGTCGTCCTCATCGACACCGCAGGCCGTATGCAGACCAAGGCTAACCTAATGGAGCAGATGAAGAAGATCAAGCGGGTCTCGAAGCCTGATCTGATTCTATTCGTCGGAGATGCCCTGACGGGAAACGATGCCGTGGAGCAGGCGAAGGGCTTCGAGGAAGCCGTGGGAATCGATGGCGTGATCCTCACCAAAATCGACGCTGATGCCAAGGGGGGCGCCGCGCTGAGCATCGCGCACGCGGTGGGAAAGCCAATCCTGTACCTCAGCACGGGTCAGGAATACGAAGAACTGGTCGTCTTCAAGCCCTCGTGGATGGTGGAGAGACTAATAGGCTCTAAGCCTTCCTGAGTCGTCGGAAGAGGATGTAGAGCAGGTTGTGCCAGCCATCCGAGAGGGACCGAAGCTTCGCTTCGCCGATCCTCGGTCGATAGTGTATAGGAATCTCTCTGAACCTCAGTCCCTTCTCAATTGCCTCCAGCTTGATCTCCTCTGAAAAGGACATGCCCTCGGCGGTGAGTTCGAGGCGCTTCAAGGCCTCGCGTCGGAATACCCACATCCCCGACTGACTGTCCTTCAGTTGCACGCCGTGCAGGATTCTGATGGCTGCATTGAGCCCGGCGTTGCCAAGCCGATGGGACGCCTTCATCGATTCCTCCGAGATGTGGGTCATCCTCTCACACGAAATGAAGTCCAGACCCTCAGCCTCGAGGGTCGAGACCATTTCGGGGATGGCGCAGGCAGGGTAGGTGAAGTCGGCATCCAGGGTGGCGATGCAATTTCCCCTTGCCTCCGAGAAGCCGGTCATGTAGGCTCGCCCGTAGCCTCGCCTCTCCTCAAGAATAACCCTAGCTCCCATCCCTTGGGCTATCGATACGGTCCCGTTTTGGGACAGCGTATCGACCACGACTACCTCGTAGTCGTAGGGTGAGGCTGAGAAGGACGTCTCCAGTTCAGTAAGGACGCTACCCAGGGACTCCTCCTCGTTCATCGTGGGTACGATGACGGAAACCTCCGTCTTGCCCATCAGAAACCTCAAGAACGAGTCTTCCTAAAGTAGTTGCCTCGACTACTGGTGGCCAGACCTCGTACTGCCAAAGAGCTTGTACCCTACATAGCCCATGAGTGCCATCACAAACCTCGAGGTCGACCAGACGTTCAACCTCCTTCTGGCCATCTCCAGGGGCTTGTAGTATTTCCACAGGGCACCGTGCCTGAGGGTCAGCTGCTTCCGGCCGGCGCCGTTCCAGAAGGCCTGCCTGAAGAAGTCGTATATCGACCCGCGGGTCCGGTGGTAGACGATGGCACCGGGCTCCTGATGAATTGAGTATCCTGCCCTTACAGCCCTCAGGTTGAGATCGATATCCTCCGCCGTGATGAACCACTCATCAAAGCCCCCTATCTCCCGGAGCACCTCCCTCTTGTAGACGAGGTTGGCTGTGGGGAAGGTGATGTCGAAGCCCCCGTAGATGAGTTCTACCCGCTCCAGGTCCTCAAAGGGCCTGTATCCGATCTGAACCGTGTTTCCAGCAACGATGTCCGAGCTCCCAAGCGCCCCCCGGAAGGTCTTGAGCCAGAAGGGGTTCGCTATACAGTCAGCATCGATGAACGCAATGGCGTCACCCCGCGACACCTCAATACCGTGGTTTCGGCTAGTGCCCCGAGTTCCTCCCTTGACGGTGAGTTGGACTGTGTCGGATCGGGAGGCATAGTCGGTGACGATGTCACGGGTTCGGTCTTCACTGGCGGCATCCACCACCACAATCTCGAGTGGACCCTCTTGGACCATCAGGCTGTCTAGAAGGGCACGGATGTTCCTTTCCTCATTGCGAGTGGTGATTACGACGCTAATGAGCAACGACGCAGCATGCCTCAGGGTTCATTAAGAGATTTGTGCCGTGGGTCTCCGTTTTGCGGCCCAGGGCACAGAGGTCACCTACTTGCACAAATCCCACGTCTGGTACTTGAATGAAAGGGGTTAAAGCCTCTTCTCCCAACGATGATCCGTGGAACTTGCCATCGTGGTGGGAACCCGTCCAGAGATCGTAAAGATGGCCCCCGTTCTACTCGCGTTGGAGGAGGCGGGTCTCGAGTATTCCCTGATCCACACGGGCCAGCACTACGATAGGGAGATGTCGGAGGTCTTCCTTGAGGACCTGAATCTGAGGGCTCCCGATGCCTTCCTGAACATCAGGTCCGGGACCCACGCAGAGCAGACGGCGGAGGCCCTCGTCGAACTTGAGAGCGCCTTCCTTACGATCGAACCAAGCGTCGTACTGGTCGAAGGAGATACTAACACAGTTCTGGGGGCAGCCCTGGGGGCAGCCAAGATAGGCATCGATGTGGGACACGTCGAAGCGGGACTCCGCAGCTACGATCTGCGGATGCCGGAAGAGCACAACAGGAGGCTAACTGACCACCTGTCGCGATTTCTCTTCGCTCCGACGGGCGATTGCGAGAAGAACCTCGAAGGTGAATCGGTGTGGGGTGACATCTTCGTAACTGGCAACACGGTGATTGACGCGTGCCTGACGTACCTTCCACAGGCGCTGAACAGGTCGACTATCCTGGAGCAGTTGGAGTACGATGAGTACATTTTGGCAACGGCACATCGAGCGGAGAACGTCGACAGCGAGGCCACTCTGACTCAGTTGGTGAGGGTGTTCACCTCCTCGCCCATACCCGTGGCATATCCGATCCATCCGCGAACGAAGAGGAGGCTCGTGGACTTCGACCTCTACCAGAAGCTCACTGAGTCCGATAACGTCCAGCTCTTGCCCCCCCTCGGCTACCTCGACTTCCTGGTGCTGTTGAGTCATGCGAGGCTCGTCCTGACGGACTCTGGAGGCATCCAGGAAGAGGCCACCTCCCCGAATCTGAGGAAGAAGGTCCTTGTGTTCAGGGAGAACACCGAGCGACCCGAGGCCGTGACCGCAGGCTATGCTGAGGTGGTAGGGACGAAGGCCGACCCAGTGCTTCGTCGGATCTGGGAACTCATGGAGGAGTCCTGGGTCCCAAACGGTCCGAGTCCTTATGGTGACGGAACGAGCGGGAAGCGTATCGTCGCCATCGTCAAGGCGATCGTTGAAGGGCGACCACCACAGCCCCAGGTTGAGGTCAGGGTCGAATAGAATCAGTCGGATGTAAGGCTCGCATCGTCGTTTAGATTCTCCGACCCCCCGGAAAGCTTTTTATTGGCAGCTATTTATACACGGCCCGCTCGAGAGAGCCCTTGTCAGAAGGAATGGATGGGATGACTTCAGAGCTACCGGCTAGGCCCGACCATCAGGAGGTGACCCCCTGTTCTTGACAGAGATAGAGCTTGAGAACTTCAAATCCTTCGGGCATCACCTCCGCTTGCCGCTATTGCCTGGCTACACTGCCATCACAGGCCCGAACGGCAGTGGCAAGAGCAACCTGGCCGACGCCATCCTCTTCGTCCTGGGACCCAAGAGCTCCAAGGTGATTCGCGCGGGACGGTTGACGGACCTCATATACAACGGCGGAAAGGACGGAAAGCCGGCCAAACACTGTCGCGTCTCCCTGGTGTTCGACAATACCGACAGGGTCATCCCCTTGGACGAGGACGAGGTGAGGCTCACCCGCTACGTGGCCATCTCCGAGGGCGTGAAGGATGGATACAACTCCTACTTCTACGTCAACGGCCGCAAGGCCAACCTGCAGGCCTTCGACGACCTTCTGGCCCACGCCAGGATCTCCGCTGAGGGATACAACATAGTCCAACAGGGAGACGTGGCCAAGATCGTTGAGATGAGCGTCGTGGAGAGGAGGAGGGTTCTGGAGGCCATCGCGGGCATCTCGCAGTTCGACGAGGACATTGGCAAGGCGGAGAGCAAGAAGCGGGGCGTCGAGGAGGACCTCGAGAGGATAGAGATTATCCTGGGCGAGATCCGGAGGCAGCTGAATCAGCTCGAGAAGGATCGGCAGTCGGCCCTGAGGTATAGGGAGCTTCAAGAGAAGCTCGAGGAGGCCAGGGGCCAAGAGGCCCACAAAGAGGTCCAGGTCCTCATGCAGCAGGTCGCGTCCAACCAGAAGCAGATGTCCAAGTACAGGCAGGATCGAGACGCCCTGCGTGAGGGAAGAGCACAGCACAAAGCCGCTCTCGAGGTGGCCGATGAGAAGCTCAGGGAGATGGAGGCAGAGGTCGCGAAGTCTGGCGGCGACGAGTTCAGGGGGCTCAAGGATCGGTTGGACTTTCTCAGAATCGAACGCGCAAGGGCGCAGGATGGCGTCGAGCGTGCAAAGGAGGCCGTGAAGAGGCTGCGATCGGAAGGGCGCGTCGTCACCCGGGAACTGACGAAGATTAGCAAGGAACTCGCCGGATTGGAGTCCCGGCGGGGGCAGGTGCAGGAGGAAGGAGCCCAGGTCGAGAGTCGCGTGGATCAGCTGTCGCAGGAGATCGCCAGCCTGGAGACAGAGGCATCCCAGTCAGACGCGAAGATCGCTGACCTTCAGAAGGCCATAATTTCCCTGGACAAGAGGATCGAGACCACTGAAGCCAGGCATAAGGAGCTCTCGCTAGAGGGGGAGAAGCTCGAACAGAGGCTCCTGTACCTTGAGGAACAGCTCTCCCATTTGAGGGAGGAGAAGGAGGCTCAGGAGTTCGAGGTCAAAGACGCGGAGTGGCAGTTGAGGGACGCCAAGTCGGACTCGAAGTCCGTGGAGAAGGAGCTTGGCGAGCTGCGGCACCGGCAGGAGGAACTTGAGGAGGAAAGGGGGGAGCTCATAAGACAGTCGACGGAACTAGAGGCTGCGGTCAGGCGCCTCTCAAGGGAGTACAGCCACCTGCAGGCTGAGGCTGAGGCCGCCGAGAAGGTGGAACGCGGGTACAACAGGGCGGTCTCGGCTATACTTGAGGCCAGGGACACGGGCAAGATGTCCGGCATCCACGGCACCATTGCAGAGCTGGCCACGGTGAAAGCCGAACATGAGATCGCCCTCAACGTAGCTGCGGGGGCCAGGATGCAGGCCATCGTGGTGGAGGACGATGAGACGGCCTCCAAGGCGATTGCGCATCTCAAGGCAGGAAAGCTCGGGAGGGCAATCTTCCTTCCGCTGAACAAGATGGTTTCCGGTAGGCCCCGGGGCAAGGCCCTCATGGCCGTGAAGGAGGCCGAAGGATTCGCCGTGGACCTAGTCGACTTCGAGGAGAGGTACCGCAACGCCTTCTGGTACGTCTTCGGCGACACCGTCGTCGTGAAGGACCTGACCCAAGCGAGACGACTCATGGGGGGGGTCCGACTCGTCACTCTCGACGGGCAACTCGTCGAAGCCAGTGGGGCCATGATCGGGGGGCAGGCTGTCCAGGTCACCCTGAAGTTCGGCCAGGTGGCCAAGGGCAAGCTGGAGGAGGTGGGTCAGGAGCTGAGGAAAGCCTCGGAGCAGCTCGAGCATGTGAATGAACGCATCAACGTCATCGTTGCGGAATTGGAGGTCCTCCACACGCGTGTACGAGATCTCCAGGAAGAAGATGTCCAGAAGAGCTCCAGATCCGACGTCATAGTCAAGGGTCTTGATGGCCAGCGCAAGCGGCTCAAGGCGGTTGCCGAGGCCCTTTCGGGGAAGGAAGCCGAGAGGGTGCAGACAGAGCAGAACCTCTCAAGCGTGGGAACCAAGCTTACGGAGGCTGGTCGAGATCTCGATGGCCTGAGGGTCGAGAGGGAGGCCCTTAGGGAGGAGGTTGCTCGTATCACCCCCGACCGCATCGCGAAGCGGCTCAGGGAACTCCAGAAGGAGAAGCTGACATCTCAAGAGGGACTCACAGAGCTGAGATCCCAGCTGCAGACGTTGCAGGGCAAGATGGGGCTTCAAGAGGAGAGGAAGGCGGAGATGAAGAGGCGCCAGGAGCTCATCGAGAGTGACATCTCAGAGAACGAGGAGACCTCCCGAACCCTCTCCGAGAAATTGACGGGAGTTGAGCAAGAGATTCTCGGTCTGCAGAAGATGGAGGAGAGGCTCCTGGCAGACATGAAGGATGTCAGGGAGGGGAGGGACAGTGCCTTCAAGGAGAAGACGGAGCTTGAGGCTAAGCTCTCCAAGTTGAAAAGCAAGCTGGAGGCCACGGAGGACTTCCTGCTCAGTCTGGAAGACCAGGCCGCCTCCCTTGGGGAGAGGCTTGGGGAAGCGGAGGAGAAGGCAAAGGAAGTCGGGCCGCCGAGCGATGAGCTTCCGGCAATGGAAGAAATAAGGTCCACCATATCCCGCTGCGAGAAGGCTTTGAACTCCATCGGAGCAGTGAACCTCAGGGCCCTGGAGGACTACGAATCGCAACAGATGAGGCACGACGAGCTAAAGGAGGAACTCTCCCGCCTGAGGGTCGAGAGGAAGAACCTGCTGCGCCTCGTGGAGGAGCTGGAGAGCAGGAAGAAGGAGGGGCTCGCCGTGGTCTTCCGCTCAATCCGTGAGAACTTCATCGAGATATATCAGCAGCTCTCCGAGGGCGGCGATGCCGAGATGCTGTTGGAGAACGAGGAGGATCCTTTCGATGGCGGACTCATCATCAAAGCCCGACCTCCCAAGAAGCGCTTCCTGCGCCTCGAGGCCCTTTCGGGGGGCGAGAAGAGCCTAGTGTCCATGGCCTTCATCTTCGCCATCCAGGCCTACGAGCCCTCGCCCTTCTATCTACTGGACGAGGTCGACCAGAACCTCGATGCCGTAAACGCGGAGAGGATCGCCCTGATGATACGAGCGAATACGTCGACGGCTCAGTTCATCCAGATCTCCCTCCGAAAGGTGAGCCTGAAGGAGGCCAACCACATCATCGGCGTGACCATGAGCCAGGGCGCGATATCCAAGGTCGTGATGAGTGTGGACTTGGACGAGATAGTGGAAGAGGTTCCGAAGGCGGAGGCGGCAGCATGAATCGGGAGTACGAGGAGGTCCTGAGCCACCTCCTCTTTCACAAAGCCCTTGAGGAGGATGACCCGGGAAAGATAGATGGTTACGTGCAGTTGTTGGCCCAGGTCCAAGAGGGCTACAGCTTCCCCACGGAGGCCCGCTTCGAGAGCGGCATCGCGGCCGTCTTCGACCTGGTAATGGAGCAGTCCCTAGACCCTTGGGACATCGATCTCGTTCGATTCTCCAAGGGGTATCTCCAGAGGCTTCGGCGTCACGACGCGGTGGACTTCATCTCTGCAGGCCGCCTCATCCTCCTAGCCTGGTCGGTGCTGAAGCTCCAATCGGAGGTCATACTGGCTGGAGCAGAGCCCGTGAACCCACCAGTGGATGGTTTCTTCGACGGGTGGGACATTACGCCCGATATCTACCAGGACCCTCAGGACGTGGACTTCACCAACCAGCTGCTTTCCGCCGAAATGCCCCCCCTTAAGGAGGCCCTCCAAAGGGAAGTCTCCAGGCCCGTGACGCTTCTCGATCTCCTCAACGCCTTCTCGGAGGCCTTCAGGGAAAGCGCCGCGACGGTGGCCTCACCAAGGCCTCGCAGGAGGCTACGGGTAGAGGCCATCAGGGGCAAGGTTCACCGGGAGGACCTGGAGGAGGATATCCAACGGACATGGGACGCCATCCAGGCGGTGAATCAGGAAGTGGTAGGCTTCAGTCAGTTATGCAACGGGGACAGATGGGAGCGGGCCACATTCTTCCTGTCCATACTATTCCTCTCCAAGCTCGGTTGGCTCGAGGTCTGGCAGGAGGACTTCCCCTTGGGAGAGGTGTACCTCCGACCGTTGAGGCAGGGTGACATAGGTGAGATTGTTGTCAGCAATCTGGCGGCCGAGGTGGCGTAGATGAGCAAGGGAGCCCTTCTAGAAGCAGTCCTTTTCCTGTCGCCCAAGGCCCAGACTGTGAGGCAGTTGGCCATCGCCACCGAGATGGACATCACAACCGTGAAGCGACTGCTCACTCGCCTCGTCCGGGAATACGAGGAGAGGGACGGGGCCCTCGAGATTGCCCGCAGGGGTCGCAGGTGGACCCTTCAGGTGAGGGAGAAGTACGCTACAAAGGCTGCAGACCTGGCCCCCACGACTCTTCCCCCTGAGGTCCTCAAGACGGCCAGCCTGATTGCGTACTATCAGCCCGTCAAACAGAGCCACCTGGTATCCATCCGCGGCTCAAAGGCCTATGACCACGTCCGGCGACTCAGGGAGAAGGGGCTGATCGCGTCGAGACCGGAGGGCCGCACCCTCCTACTCACCACCACCTCCAAGTTCCTGGACCACTTCGGCCTCAGCGCTGGGACTAGAGAAGACCTGAAGAAGCTCATGGCGGACCGGCTGGGGGAGGCGCCGGAGGACCAGGCCTCACCAGGAGTGATAATCTCGGCCTAACGTATTTATAGAGTCCTCCCCCACAATTGGGAGGCCAGATACTTTCGAACGGGGTACTGGACAGAAGCATCGGAGGAGCCGACAGTTGGGCGGCTATCTACGGCACATAGAGTTATCCAAGCAGCTGGAGAAAAAGGCCCAAGAAGCCTCCCGCAACAGGGAGCTCGCGGAGGAGAGGCTTGAGGAACTCCAGAAGCTCATCGAAGTCGCCAAGAAGTCGGACTGCAACGTCGGCGAGGCAGAGGACCTCCTGGGACAGGCAAGCAGCGCCCTGGGGGCGAAGGACTACCGCCTCTCCCTGGAGAAGTCCCAGGACGCCGAGGACAAGGTGAAGGCAGCCTTCGTCCAGAGGACCCAGTCCATTCTGGACTCAGCGGAATCGATGCTATCCCTGCTTAGGAGGACAAACCAGGATACCTCCGAGTACGAGGCTCTCATCGGCGGCGCCAAGGACGCCCTGGAGAAGGGGAACTTTGAGGATGCCGTGGAGGATGCCAAGCGGGGCTGGATCAAGGGAGAGAAGATGCTCCACGAGTACCTCTCCAAGTCCTTCTCATCGGCCCAGGGCCTGGTCCTAGCAGCCAAGTCAATGGAGAAGGACGTGGCCATGGCGGAGGACCTCCTAAAGAGATCTAGGGAGGCGCTCGACGCCAGCGACTACGAGGAGGCCCTCACCCAGACAGAGGAGGCCCTTGAACTCCTAGGTCGGGAACTGGACTTCGAGCTTGAGGAGGAGAAGCAGCGGGTGCTTCATCTGATCGAGGCGGGAGAGGCCTTCAAGGCCGACCTCTCCAAGGCCCACGACTACCTCGAGAGGTCAGAGGCGGAACTGGAGAAGACGGATTTCGAGAAATCCTTCAACCTGCTGAAGCAGGCAGGGACGGAGGCTGAGCGGCAGCTCAAGAAGGCCCTCAAATCCAAGGAGGGCAACCTGGAGGCACCCATAGAGGAGGCTAGGACACTGGGTGCCGACACAGCCAAGGCGGAGGGACTAGCCGAGGAGGCAATGGAGGCGGCCAAGAAGGATGACTACGCAACAGCCGCCCACCTAATCCGCAAGGCCCTGCAGACGCTAGACGATGCGAAGTTTCAGGGCGTTCTCCACACAATCTCCCTCTCCAGGCCGAGGTTTCTCAGGGCGCGAGAACTGGGAGCGGACGTTCAAGGCGCCGTTGACCTTTTTAACGCCGCACGGGAGGCCCTCCAGAATGGCAACTTCAAGGAGGCCCTTCGACAGACGGAGAGGGGTACCTATGAGCTGGATAGGCTGATCCGGGACTTCGGGGAGGCGAGGGAGAAGATGGAGAACCTCCTCCAGGAAGTCAAGCTCTTTACCGATGATGGCGTGGACTTGGGGGAGGCAGAGAGCCTTCTCCCAGCGGCCAACGATGAGCTCTCCCATGGCGACCTTAAGGCCTGGAACTCTCTGGTCAAGAAGATTGAGAAGAAGCTGGAAAGCGTCCGAGGGAAGAGGTCCGACGAACTCCTGGCGGATGCGAAAGCCCTGCTGGATATCTCGGAGAGGACGGGGCTCTCCCTGGTCGAGGAGCAGGAGGCTTTTCAGGAACGTGAACAGGCCCATAAGTCCGGGGATGCAGAGATCTCCCTGCAGGAGACCGTTGGCCTGAAGACGAGGCTAGAGGAGAAGCTTACGCCTCACATCACCGACAGAATACAGAGGCTAAAGGAGACCATGCCAGAGCCCGCCCTTTCAGACATCTCAGACGTCTTCGTCAAGGTGGGAACGGCCCTAGAAGTGAAGGACTTTAAGACCGCAGCGGAGATGCTGGAGGAAGCGGAGACCCGGGCAGAGGAGAGGGCCACGGAACTTGCGTCTACAGCCATCGAAGGCCTTGCGGCCGCCCAGCAGCTGTCGTCGGAGCACGGCATCGAGTCCTACGGACTCAGGGAAGCACACCTGGCCGCCAAGAAGGCCCTTGACGAGGGGAAAGTCCCCCAGGTATTCGAGGAGCTTCACGGCCTGGAGGACCACCTGGCGAGTCTCGCCCAGGAGGCCTTCGCGAAGGTGAAGGACAGAGTCGTCGAAGTTCGCAACTCAGGAATAGCCATCGAGGAGCTGAAGGAGTTTCTGAGGCAGGCGAAGGATTCCATCACAAGCGGTGACGCCATCCTGGGACTCATAGCTCTCCGCGACTGCGACGTCTCCGCGAAGGACTCCTTGGACAGCTTCCAGAAGGTTCACGATATCATGGCCTCAGCGGCCGTGCTGGTGGCCGAGGGCAAGAAGAAGGACGTGAACATGAACCGGGCCATCGAGTTGATGCTTAAGGGGAAGACTGCCTTTGAGAGCGGAGACATCAAGAGGGGCCTGGAATACGCTCAGGACGCCAGGTCTGAGGCCGAGAAGGAGATCAGCGTCCTCAACGTTACGGACAAGATCATTTCGGCGAAGGATGCCTTGGAACTGGCCCAGGTCTTGGATGTCGATGTTCGGCTCTGGTCCAACCTCCTCCAGCGGGCCAAGCAGTCCCTCGACAACAAGGACTTCAGAGAGGCTGTGGAACTCGCTATGGAGGCGGAGGAGCAGGCCAAGGCGGGGATTCGGAAGAGCATCGAGTCACAGGTGGCTAAGTCGAAGTCCCTGCTCGACGAGGTGAGGGTTCCTGCTAGAGAGGTCGGGGAACTACAGGCCTCCATCGACCGGACTAAGGCGCTCCTCGAGGAGGGGAGGCTGAGAGATGGCGCCGACCTCATCCGTGAGGCCCTGAAGGGCTGTGAGGGGCTAGCCACCAGCTATAAGAGCACACTGCAGAAGCTGAAGGCTGCCGACGCCCTGGCCTCCGAACTCCAGTCCATGAACGTCAGGGTCTCGGGGCCGGAGAAACTGCTGACCAAGGCTAGGAAGGCCTTCGACGATGGCAACCTGACCCACGCCGGCCAGCTCGCCGAAGAGGCTATTCAGCAGCTGGAGGGACAGCAGGAGGAGAGCATCAGACGCATGATTAGCAGCTTCGAGTCAGTGGTGGCGCAGGCCAAAGCCGATGGCATCAACACCGACAAGGCGCAGGAGCTCCTCCAGAAAGCCCTGGACCTCGCTGAGGATAGGAAGTTCCAGGAGGCCCTAGCCTCGGCGATGCAGAGTGAGGTCCTGGTAGAGAAAATGGGGCTCCAGAAGGAGATTGCCGAGAACGCCCTGGAGACTGCGAGGACCGACATCTTGGGACTACCATCGTCCCCACCCTCCCTCGCGAAGCTGCTCAAATCCGCTGAGGATGCCTTCGAGAAGGGTGACTACGTCGCCTCCTTAGAGTCGGCGATCCAGGCGAGGGACGAGTACTCGACTGTACGGGCGAGCTGGGAAGAGGTGGAGGTCTCCGAAGAGGCAGGACTCCGGTTCTACAAGATGGCAGAGAAGGTGGGAGTCGATACAAGCAAGCTCACGACGCTCCTGGAGGAGGGTAGACAGGCGTCTCAGAAGGGTGACCTGGAGAGTGCGAAGGAGGCCTACGATGAGCTCGCTACAGAGGCGGCGAGCATCACGTCGACACACCTCACACAGCTTCATACCGAAGTCAAGAACGCTCACCTGGTCTGCAACCTGTTGGACTGCGAAGTCGAAGGGATGAACGACAAGTTATCTCAGGCAATGGCCTACTTCGATGAGCACCGCTTCGAGGACGCCCAAAACGTCCTCTCAGAGGCTAGACGTGCCGTCATGACGGCCCTGCAGACAAAGACGGGTGAACTCATTGCAGCCGCTAACGAGGCCATCGCCCACGCCGAGAAGATAGGCCTGGATACCGCTCAGTCGCAGAAGATGGTCGAGGACTCGAAGACCGCCGTGGCCGAGGGTAACTTCGAGAAGGCGATCCGACTGGCTCAGGAGAGCAGCGATCTCCTTAAGGGGAGGGAGGACACCCAGCGGCGATTCATGGGGGCCACCTTCAAGGCGGAATCATTGATCAAGACCGCCAAGAAGTACGGGATCGATGTCAAGAAGCCGGAGAAGGACCTGAAGAAGGCTTTCGACATCAAGGACTCGGAACCCGAGGAGGCCATCAAATTGGCCCAGGCGACGCTGCAGGTTGTGCAGGAGTCCCTGGACGCCTTCTCGCCCTCGCTGTCCCTGGAGCTGAAGATGGAGAGTCCAACCGTAGGCAGCTTGATGGACGCCGTGCTCAAGCTTGAGAATTCGGGAAAGGCGGTTGCGAAGGATCTGCAGATAGAGGTCCTCGGAGAGGTGGACGTGAGGAGATTGGAATCTCCTGGAACGGTGAAGGCCAACGGCAAGGCACAGGCACCGATGCAGCTTGCATTCCCCTCTCCAGGGAAGACTCCCGTCATGGTGAAAGTCAGGGCCAAGCGGGTCTTGGACGAACAGGAATATGACTGGGAGCAGGTGTTCGAGTTCGACGTTGCAGGCAAGCCGCCAAAGTCGGAAGCTCGAGCGATTGTGGCCGAGGCCGATACGAAGTGCTCCCTCTGCCGCGGTACCATCAAGAAGGGCTTCTCAGCCAAGGAGTGCGAGTGCGGCACCATTCTCCACGAGCCCTGCGCCCTCAGAGCCGGAAAGTGTCCTACCTGTGAGCGTGCGCTGTAGTCCTTGAGGGGAGGCATTCCCCGACGAAGGATCACTCGAGGGGGTCAGGACCTCGCAAATCAAGTCCCTAGATTTAGAGGGCCGATGGCGCCTTCTACCTCTCTGAGAATCTCCCCCGACACCACCAGGTCCTTCAGCTTTCTTATGTCTGGAGCGATGGGCCGATCCTCCTCGATCTCCGAGACGTGTCTGCGTACTGTCGCAAAGGCCGATGAAACCCCAGCCCCCGGCTCCAGCGGCTTCACGAACTCGAGACCCTGGGCAGCACACAAGTACTCGATGGCGATGAGGTTATTCACGTTCTCGATGACACTGAACAACTTCTCACCCGCTGCTGGACCCATGCAGACGAAGTCCTCTTGGTTTGCCGATGTGGGAATCGAGTCGACAGAGGCGGGATGCGCCAAGACCTTGTTTTCGGAAGCCAAGGCCGCGGCGGTGTACTGAGCTAGCATCAACCCAGAGTTCAGGCCGCTGTTTTCAGTGAGGAAAGGAGGGAGTTCACTGAGGTGGCCGTCCAGGAGTCGGGCTACTCTCCTCTCCGCAAAGGCTCCCAGCGACGTTAGGGCGATGGCCAGGAAGTCAAGGGTAAAGGCCAGCGGCTGACCGTGGAAGTTGCCACAGGATAGCGCCTCCCCGTCGTCGAGGAACAGTAGCGGGTTGTCGGTGGCGGAGTTGATCTCGATGGAGAACACCTTCCGTGCGTAGGAGATGACGTCAAGGCAGGCCCCGAAGACCTGGGGCATGCACCGTAGTGTGTACGCATCTTGCACCTTCGGGCAGTCCTTGTGGGATGGTATGATCTTGCTGCCTTCCAACAGTCCGAGGAGCGACTTCGCCGCTGCCTCCTGCCCTGAATGTGGTCGTACGGCCTGAATCCTAGGGTCGAAAGGCTGGGGAGATGCCTTGAGAGCCTCAAAGCTCATGGAGCCTGCGACAAGAGCGTTCGCCAGACAGTTCTCCGCGTCGTGCAGTGCGAGGCAACCGTAGGCGGACATCAACGATGTGCCGTTGATCAGAGCAAGACCCTCCTTTGCCAGGAGCTCCGTGGGCTGGAGGCCTCCGCGTTCCAGAGCTTCCCCTCCCTCCAGCACTTCGCCCTGCAACAACGCCTCCCCCTCCCCGACCATCACCAGTGTCATGTGGGCGAGGGGAGCGAGGTCCCCACTGGCCCCCACGGACCCCTTGCGGGGAACCAGGGGATGGATTCCTGCGTTCAACATACCACACATGAGTTCAACCACCGAGGGGCGCACTCCCGAATAGCCCTTGGCGAGACCGTTGGCGCGGACGAGCATCATGGCCCGCACGATGTCCTCAGGCAAAGGTTCCCCCGCCCCCGCAGAGTGACTCCTGACTATGTTCAGCTGAAGACGACGGAGGTCCTCGTCAGGGATGCTCACGTTGGCGAGTTCCCCTATCCCAGTCTTGACGCCGTAGGCAACTCGGCCCTCCTGGCCGATCTTCTCCACCAGGCGCCTAGACCCCTCCATTCGCCCAGCTGCAGAGCCATCCAGGCTGACCGTTTCGCCGTGTCGTGCGACGCTCACGACATCCTCAACTCTTAGGCTCTCCCCATCTAGGACGACCATCGAGTCACCGCGCCCACCATGGTTTCCCCGCTTAAAAGGCTTGAAAGACGGCTTGGCAACCATTGCGCCCGAGAGCAGGACACCCTGTGGCTCAGAGCTGCCTTTCACTGGTGAGAAAAGGTTTAACGACCCTGCCCTTTGGGAGATGAGCATGGAGATCGTCTTCCTGGGCACCAGCGGCAGTATGCCATCTCCGAAGAGAAGCGTCCCTGCCATCGCCATCAAGCGCGAAGGTGAGATCATCCTCATGGACTGTGGGGAGGGGACCCAACGCCAGTTCATGCTATCCAAGCTCTCCTTCATGCAGATCTCCAAGATCCTCCTGAGCCACTTCCACGGAGACCACTTCCTGGGGCTGCCGGGAATCGTGATGACCATGGCTCTCAACGACCGGGAGGAGCCCGTGGACATCTACGGACCGCCGGGCACCATCGAGACCGTGAAGACCCTCCTGAAGCTGAACCTCTTCAAGCCCACCTTTGAGACCAGGGTCCACGACATGGCCTCGGGTGATGAGGTGGACTGCGGCGAGTACCACATCAGGTGCATTCGGTCAGACCATCAGGTGCCCACGCTTACCTTCTGCCTCGAGGAGAAGGTGCGTCCAGGTAGGTTCGACCTCGACAAGGCCAAGGAGCTGGGACTACCGGAGGGTCCTATGTACAGGAAGCTGCAGATGGGAGAAACCGTCGAGTGGAAGGGAAAGATCATCAGGCCCGAGATGGTGGTGGGACCGCCCAGGCGGGGTCGGAAGATTGTGTACACCTCCGACACGCGTCCCAACCCGCGGCTGGCCCCCTTTGCTAACGAGTGCGACGTACTGATTCACGACTCCACGGTTGAGTCCGCCCTGGAGGAGCAGGCCAACGAGTATGGCCACTCTTCGGCCCGGCAGGCTGCCCTGATCGCCAAGGAGAGTGGCGCCCAGGTGCTCTTTCTGACACACATAAGCCCCCGATACGGGGACCCGGCAGCCATGGAGGCCGAGGCCAAGAAGATATTCCCGCATTCTCAGGTGGCCCACGACTTCTTGGAGTACAGCGTACCCTATCCCGACGGCGAACTCCGCACCCTGGAGAAAGAAATATAAGAACCTCGAGCTTTGCAGAGCCTCACCCCCTGGGGGGATTACGTGGCTAGGAACATCATCGTTGAGCAACTCGCCCACACGCCCATCGAGGCGCACTACAGCGAAATCGTGGAGAGAAAGGGAATTGGCCATCCAGACAGCATCGCCGACGCCCTGGCTGAATCTGTGTCAAGAGCTCTCTCCAACATGTATATAGAGAGGTTCGGCCGCATCCTCCACCACAACACGGACGAGCTACAGATTGTCGGCGGGCAATCAGCGCCCCGCTTCGGAGGTGGAGCTGTACTGGAGCCCGCCAAGATTATCCTTGTCGGGAGGGCGACCACCGAGGTGAATGGTGAGAGGCTCCCCTTCCGGTCAGCCGCCGTGAAGGCCGCGAAGGACTACCTGCGGAAGACCTGCACCAACCTGGATGTGGACACGGACGTGACCATCGACTGCCTCATAGGCAGAGGATCGGTGGACCTCACGGCCCTCTACGATACGCAGAAGCACCTTTCCAATGACACCTCCTTTGGCGTGAGCTTCGCTCCGCTGAGCGAGACGGAGAAGCTGGTCCTCGAGACTGAGAGGTTCATCAACGGGGGTCTGAAGAAGAAGCTCCCCGAGGTAGGCCATGACATCAAGGTCATGGGGGTTCGTCGCCAAGACAGCATCAGACTTACCATCGCAGCCGCCATGGTTGACCGGAACATACCCGACAAGGGCCACTACGCCAGCGTGAAGGAACAGCTGGCAGACTCGATTCTAGATCTAAGCAAGAAACACACAGAGAGGAGCGTGACGGTGGACATCAACACGGGCGACAACTACGAGACTGGCGTATACTACCTGACTGTAACCGGCCTGTCGATGGAAAACGGGGACGATGGCTCCGTCGGCCGTGGCAATCGAGCAAACGGACTGATAACACCCTACAGACCCATGAGCCTTGAGGCCTGCGCGGGCAAGAATCCAGTCACCCATGTGGGTAAGCTCTACAACGTCCTCGCCAGGGAGCTTGCAGGTGAGATCCACGACATGGGTCAAGGCGACATCGAGGAGGTCCACCTGAGGATTGTCTCTCAGATTGGGAAGCCCATCGACTATCCTCAGGCTGCAACGGCGCAGGTAATCATGGCCAAGGGAGTGCCTCTCTCCAAGGTCGCGGCGGAGGTCGAGTCGATCATTGACACGGGCTTGGCCAAGGTCTCCGACCTCACCTTTAGGTTCGTCAAGGGAGAGATAGACGTCTTCTAGGTCCGCTACGGGGATCCCTTCACTACGAGGACGGCTGCCCGGGTCCGGGGGATGACATCGCGAGCAACCTTCTCTCCCGGCCTATCGTGGGCACTGTACCCTCTCATTACGATCAGCCTATCCGCCCTATCGTCATCCCCCACTATGGCCTCCACCAAGTCCTCGGTCTCATACTTCACATCGCAGGGTACCTCCATCTCATCACACCGACGGAGGACCGCGGAAACCAGAGGGATGAGTTCCCGCGACAGGCGCTCGGCAAGATCCCTCTCGGCAACGCTCTCAGGAGCCAAGGCCTCCTCCATTAGCTCGACAACCTCCTTCTCCACGACAGCGAGGGTCTCCAGTCGACCCTCCCTGGACAGCAATATTGCCCACTCGGTTGCGGCCTTACTGAGGTGTGTAACATCGTAAATCGCCAGGCGGACTTGACCCAGGACCTCCTCTGGTCGGGGCTTGGGATCTCGGACCACGAGAACTGGAACAGGGGAGCGAGCCAGGATGACATCTAAGTTCGTCCCAACACTCTCCTCCCCTAGGGACTCGAGATCCCGGAAGTAGGGAGCAGGCAAGATCAACAGGTCGGCCTCTGCATCGTCAATGGTGGTGAGAATCTTATCATACGACTCCTCGCCTGTGGGCCAGAGTGCCCTCGCCTCGACGCCCACATTGCGAAGCCTTTGTTTGACCTCCGAGATGTACTCCTCCGTCGCGTCGGCAATGTCCTCTGGGAACCCGCCCGTCACTACCAGCGAAGCAGAGAGCCTCTGAGAGAGGAGCCCGCCCAGGGCGATCACCAGTTCGTCTTGTTCAGACCGGTCGAGGGCCAGAAGTACTGTTTCAACCCTCGGCACCGTCAACTCCACCCTGCCAATCAGCGCCTCTTCGAAGGCCTCCAAGTGCTCTTCGACGATCCTCTCCACATCTTTCCTCCCAAAGCCCATGTTCTCACCCAGCCGGAATCAAGTTGAAAGAGGTCAGCAGAAGGAGGTATGCCGTTGCGGCCAACATCTGTAGGGCCGCAACCGCTCCGCCTATCTTGATGAACTCGAGCCAAGAGACGCGAATCTTGGCCTCCGTCTCGAGGGAGTGCAGTGCAATGACACAGCTGATGCTACCTATGGGGGTGATGCTCCCTCCAAGGTTGGCACCGATGATTACACTCCACCAAAAGGGCGTGGTGTTCACCCCCGCGGCCCCTATGGCCTTGACCATCGGTACCAGAGTGGCGGAGACGGGTATATTGTCGATGATGGCCGAGGATCCGGCAGAGAACCAGAGAAGGAGGGTCTGCGTTGCCGCCACATCACCGCCAGTGAGATTCAGCAGCCCCAGGGCAGCCGCCCTCAAGAGACCAGATGCTTGCACGGCCGCAATGAGCGTGAACAACCCGACGAAGAAGATGACTATGGGCCAGTTGACCTGACGAATGGCCTCCTCGGTGTGGATCCCTGACAGGAGCAGGGCCGCCGTGGCCCCCGACAAGGCAATGAATTCAAGGCCGATGCCAAGCTGCTGGGCGAAAACGAAGCCGAGGACGGTTCCCCCAAGGATGACCCCCGACCTGCGGAAGAACGTCATGTCCCTCACGACACTCCACTCGTCGAACTCCGCGACCTTGGCACGAAGCTGCTCCGACCGAAGCTGGGAGTATTCGACACTCAGGCTGCGCCTCGAGACAAGATAAAGGAAGGCGACAGCCACTCCAAGGCTAACGAGGGCGAAAGGAGCGGAGACCACGAGGAAGTCGACGTAGGGGATGTTGGCGGCCGTCCCGATGATCAGATTCGGGAGGCTGCTAGCATACGTGGTGAGGGCTCCGGCGTTGGCCACGATGGCCTCGCTCACCAGATAGGGCTTGGGGTCGTAATCCAAAACGCGGCAGGCCACCAGTGTCAGCGAGACGATGATGAACATCGAGGGAACAATGGTGAGGAAGCTGACGAAGGCAAAGGTAAGTATGTTGAGGTAGAGGAAGAGACGGACCCTGTCCCCCTCCGTCGCCTTGACGATCTTGATGCCGATGAACTGGAAAAGGCCTGAACGGGAAGTAACGGCGACGAGGATGCCCGTCCCGACGATGACGCCGATGACGCTTAGGTCGTCCGTGAGGAAATCATAAATCGTGGGGTAGGGGAACACTCCCAGGAAGACGCCCAGGAGTATGGCGATACCGGCCCCGACAAGGGCGGCGGTGGTCTTGTGTATCCTCTCGTAGGCGATGAGGACGTAGGTCACGACCATGACGATCGCGAACATGGCCATTATCGCTGGATCGGACAGGGCTCCTCCCCCCGGGGGCAAGATGGACCTAGGGTTAAAGATGTTGGCCGAATCTGCGCGTATCCGTGCTCTCCTCAGTCCCTGAGCCGGGCCGCGACTCCGTCGACGACCGACTGGAAGGATTCGCGAGTCATCAGTCCAGTGTTCGTATTCCGGGGGCTGGGATGATAGGAGACGTGCAGAGCCGGAACTCCAAGACCGAAGTCATATGCTGCGGCGTGACGGAAATCGACTTCCCTTCTCGCAACCCCATGTCGCTCGGAGAGATACCTCATCGCGGCGTCGAAGGCCAGGCGGCCCAAGACGAGCAGGACCTTTGGCCTGAGGACCTCCAGCTCCTCAGAGAGGTAGGGCGAACAACTGTGTATCTCCTCTGCAGAGGGTCTATTCCCGGGTGGAGCACATCTCACGGCCGCCGTAATGTAGGTTCCGAAGATCTGAAGACCGTCGTCAGCGGCCTCGGATGTCGGTTGGCTTGCTAGTCCTGCCCTGTACAAGGCGTTCATCAGGAATGCTGCGCTCGGATCACCGGTGAAGACCCTGCCCGTCCTGTTGCCGCCATGGGCTGCAGGCGCTAGCCCGATGACGACCAGTCGGGCCTCAGAGTCTCCGAAGCCAGGAACGGGCCTTCCCCAGTAGGTCCAATCCTGAAACGCCCTCCTCTTCTCCCGCGATACTCTCTCCCGATACTCTACCAGCCGAGGACATCTTCGACAGGTGACGATTCGTTCCCTAAGGGCGAGAAGTTCATCCATAGACGCGTCCATTAGACCAAGGCGGCGCTAAAGGCTTCGCTACCGGCTTCGGCCGCCCGTTTCCTCGAGGGTTTTTAATCGGTAGCCTCATACCAACGTCGTGGTCGAATGAACGAGGATGCTACTTTCATCACCCATCAGGTGGAGCAGCACCACGCTTGGTTTCAGAAGTCTCTCTGTCTCATAGCCTCGGAGAACCTCATGAGCCCCCTGGCCCTCGAGATGTATCTGTCCGACTTCGGACACCGCTATGCAGAAGGGTTGCCTGGGGAACGCTACTACCAGGGGAACATCCACACCGACGAGGTAGAGATACGCATCACGGAGATGCTCAAGAGGATCTTCGAATGTGAACACGCTGACCCGCGCCCAATTTCGGGCACTGTGGCGAACCTAGCCGTCCTCTTCGCTCTCACGAAGCCCGGAGACACCATCACCACCGTCGCACTGGCAGACGGGGCCCACATCAGTACCGCAAAATTCGGTGCCGTCGGGGTCCGCGGCGTGGACGCGGTGACATACCCATGGGACGAGGAGACGATGACGATCGACGTTGACGGGACGGCGAGGCTCATCAGAAAGGTCAAGCCTAAGGTAGCCCTCTTCGGGCAGTCAGTATTCCTGTTCCCCACCCCCCTCCGGGATCTCCAGGATGCCTTCGAGGAGGCGGGCTGCGCTGTATGGTACGACGCCGCCCACGTCCTCGGCCTCATAGCGGGGGGCAAGTTCCAGGACCCCCTCCGCGAGGGTGCCCACGTCATCTCTGGTAGCACCCACAAGACGTTGCCAGGACCCCAGCATGGCGTGCTGCTTGCCAACCCCGTGGACGAGAAGATGGAGAGGAAGCTCCTCAGGGCCGTCTTCCCGGGGGTCGTGAGCAACCACCACCTCCACTCCATGGCCGCTTTGGGGATATGCCTGGCCGAGTTCGAAGCCTTCGGCCACGAGTACGCCGATCAAGTCGTCAGGAACGCGAAGGCGCTGGGCCAAGCCCTCCACGAACGCGGGATGAGGGTCCTGGGGGAGCACCTCGGGTTCACAGAGTCACACACCCTGGCAGTGGACGTGTCCCAGGAGGGTGGTGGGGCCCCCGTCGCCTTGGACCTGGAGAGCGCTGACATAATTACAAACAAGAATCTCCTTCCCGGTGACACCAGTCCCATTTCGCCCAGCGGCATCCGGCTGGGGACGCAGGAACTAACCCGCCTGGGGATGCACGAGGCTCAGATGGAAGAGGTGGCGGACCTCATCGTTAGAGTCGCAGTTAAGAAGGAGAACCCGAAGAAAGTGGCGAGGGATGTGGTGGACCTCCGCCAGGCCTTCAACACCATCCATTACTGCTTCCACGAAGGTGAAAAGGCGTACAAGCTCTACTCCCTCGTCAGCTAGGCTCACGGATACCGGACTCGCCAGCTCACTTGGCAAGTATCCGTGGCGGACAAATTATATTAACCACCGGCAGGGTTGTGTCCCGAGCCAGTCCCATGCCTGAATTGCTACAAGAGCTCGATGAAAAGAGGGAGAAGGCCAACTCCCAGGCGGAAAACCACCGCCGTCGGCGAGACGAGCTCAACGACAAGACCAAGGAGTGGATACAGAAGAGGGACAGCCTCAACGCTGCCGTGAGGGAACTTCTGGGGAAGGCGTCCGAGCACAAAACGGAGCGGGACAGGCTCAACGAGGAGGTCAAGGCTGCCAAAGCGCAGCGAGACAAGTGGAACAGGAGGGTGGCCGAACTCCTCGACGAGATGAACAGGATAAAGAGGAGGAAGGTCCCCAGAGGTGGAGTTCCCCTGGACAAGCTAAAGAGAGACCTGAGGGGGCTGGAGTTCCGTCAACAGACCTCCGTCCTGGCCGTGGACAAGGAGAGGGATCTCGTCGAGCAGATCACGCAGCTCCAGGAGGGGATAGAGAAACGGGAGAAGGAGCTTCAGGGGGACTCTGACGTCGTCGCCCAGCAACAGAAGATCGACGAGGCGAAGGAGAAGGCGGAAGCCTTTCACGCCGAAGTTGGCCAGAAGGCTGAGGAGGCCCAGGTACACCACGATGCCATGGTCTCCCTCTACGAGGAGGGGGATGAACGTCGCCGAGAGGCTGACAAGGCCCAGGAGGAATTCATCAAGACCAAGATGGTGGCCGATGAGGAGCACCAGAAGCACATCGACTTCATCCGCCAGGTTCACGACTACGACAAGATCATCCACGGAATCCGCGCCAAGGCAGTCCAGGCACGCTTCAGGAAGGAGGAAGTCAGTGCCAAAAGAGAGGCGAAGGAGATCTACGAGA
>JABAOH010002554.1_pt2 | contig 81587 bp, 74 predicted proteins | sample 7062181 | NCBI WGS metagenome assembly JABAOH01 (sample SAMN14538630, study PRJNA623070) | marine sediment metagenome | biome: marine biome [ENVO:00000428]; feature: marine pelagic biome [ENVO:01000023]; material: deep marine sediment [ENVO:00002113]; isolation source: pool of 5 deep marine... | reverse complement strand
CTGGGTTTCACCCAGGTATTCAACTACATAGGATCTTTGAATAAATATTTATTCGGCTGGCCGTTGTCTTCGTTTTTGGCACTCGTGCCCTTGTTTTTCCTGACAAAAATAAATCCAGATAATAGAAAAAAAGACCTTCTTCTCGCATCAGGTTTCTTCTCCCTCTTGATAAGCCTTTTCTTTTTCTGGGGGACCTATATACTGATCGGCGCCAGGATGATCTTCGAGGCTCTGCCTCTTCTCATTCTGCTGAGTGCAAGAGGACTCGCTGAGACTCCCAAGCTTTTACTGGATAAATTCAAAAAAATTAACAAAGGCACGCTCAATAAGGCACTGATTTCCACGTTGGTCGTTTTCACGGCCTATGCCTTTTTCATCCGTTTTCCCCATTGGATCTGGCCGCCGGAAACAGAATGGTATTATCACGGATACGCGAATAAATACGCGGCCGTCACATCCAACATCAATCGAACACTCGAGTCGGTCGACCTGAAAAAATCATTAGTCATCATGAAATTCATCTACCATCCGATCGAATATTTTCCGTACGGGTGGTGGGGGTCCGGGTTTCTTTACAATGACCCTCAACTGGAAAACAATATCATCTACGCGAGGGACAGAGGAAAAGAAAACGGAGATCTTATTCAATGCTTTCCGGAGAGAACATTTTATCTTTATCTGGGCACCCTGGAAAAAGGAATGCTGCTCCCGATGAAGAAAGAAGACGGAAAACTCATGTACGGAGACCCTATAGTCCCCGTAAAAAAAGGAAAGAAATTGGTGGAATTGATCGACAGGCCTCAAAAATTCTATGACCTGTATTCCACCAACTATTCACAATTCATCGATCACATTTTTGAACAGAACGGTTACCTCGATGTGGATGTTTCCTTTCTTTTTGAAAAAGGAAAAAATCATAAAGCTCAAAAAGATTTCGAGACCGCAGCGTTCTATTTTGAAGCATCACTCCAAATCGAGAAACAACCGGAAGTGAGGAATCAGATGCTCAACCATCTGGTGAGCTGCTATTTGAAAACAGGAAGGATAGAGGACGCACGAATCATCACGCAGAGGTTAGAACAGCAAATCCAAAGAAAATTGTACCGCGTTTTCCCTGAGAAAGGATTTTAATCCCCGGAGAAAGGAGAAACAGGCCATGAAAGTCATCATCGCCGGTGCAGGTCCGGCTGGACTCACAGCTGCGTATGAGGCCTGTAAAAAAGGACTGAATGCGGTCGTGTTCGAAAAAGAGGGAGAAGTCGGGGGAATTTCCAAGACCGTCGATTTTAGCGATTACTTATTCGATGTCGGAGGGCATCGGTTCTTCACAAAGTATGAGGAAGTGCAGAAAATCTGGAATGAAATCCTGGGAGATGACTTTCTCATTCGGCCCAGATTGTCCAGGATCTACTATAACAATAAATTTTTCTATTACCCCTTGAAACCGCTCAACGCCTTGAAAAACCTCGGGCTGATCAACTCCGTTTCCATCGTAGGAAGCTATATTATTTCTCAGATTCGTCCGTATAAAGACGTTAAAAATTTCGAGGAATGGATTTCGAATAAGTTCGGGAAAAAATTATTCCACATATTCTTCAAGACCTACACCGAGAAGGTCTGGGGGATACCCTGCACAGAAATCCAGGCGGATTGGGCTGCCCAGAGGATCAAAAGTCTTTCCCTCGGAAAAGCCATTTTGAATTCGATCGGCTTCCTGGGCAAAGGCCGTGTCACCACTCTCATCGACGAGTTTCAGTATCCCAGAAGAGGTCCGGGACAGATGTGGAATGCAGCGAGGGAGCTCATAGAAAAAAAAGGAGGAAAGGTCAAACTCAACACTCCTGTCGTGCGATTCAACAGGAAAAACGACACAGTTATCTCCCTGACAATACAAAACAACGGCTCTCTTCAAGAAATCAGCGGAGATCATTTCTTATCCACTGTCCCTTTGAGAGAGCTGGTTCTGGGCATCAAACCGGATGCACCGGTTGAAGTCCTCGAGGCTGCTCAAAACCTGAAATACCGCGATTTCTTCACGGTGGGCTTGATCATCGACAAACCTGTCATCTTCCCGGATAACTGGATCTATATTCACTCCCCGGAAGTTCGAGTCGGCCGGATTCAAAACTTCAAGAATTGGAGCCCGGAGATGGTCCCTGATCCCAAGATGACCACTCTCGGGTTGGAATACTTCTGCTTTGACACAGATGATATCTGGAAAAAGGGCGACGAAGCATTGATCGAAATGGCAAAAGAGGAGGCCGTCAAACTTAAGTTTGCCTCGCGAGGACAGATCATCGACGGCCTGGTCATCAGATCGCCCAAGACTTATCCGATCTATGATGAAGGTTACATGGAAAGAGTGGATATCATCAAAAGCTACCTGGAGGGATTAAAAAATTTCCAGACGATGGGACGCAACGGCCTTCACAGGTACAACAACCAGGACCACTCGATGTTGAGTGCGATGTACGCCATCCGGAACATCCTGGGGGAAGATCACTCAGTGTGGGATATCAACATAGACGATGAATACCATGAGACAATAGAGAAATAGAAACCATACAGCCATGGATTTTTCCATATTTGCCTGAAAGAAACGGCTGCGAAAGGTTGAGAACATTGAGCTTGAAAAATAATGTCCTGATCAAATCAGTTGATAAGAGAATGAGAAGTTTCCTGTTTGAGAAAAGCGACAAGACTTCGGTTCAACTCTTCAAGTACTTTTTTGTAGGCGGAATCGCTTACTGCGCAGACTTCGGCTCCCTTTTTATTCTGACAGATATTGTCAAAGTCCATTATCTGATCTCTGCCGCTATTGCCTTCACACTGGGGCTCATCACCAATTACACGCTGAGCATCTTCTGGGTTTTTTCCAAGAGAACTGTCTCTGACAAGAAGTTAGAGTTCATCATATTCTCGGTCATCGGTCTGGTCGGGCTGGCCCTGAATGAAGTCATTATATGGTTTTTCACAGAAACCGCCCATTTTCACTATTTGATATCCAAGGTATTCTCGACAGTCGTGGTGTTCTTCTGGAATTTTTTCGCACGGAAAAAAATTCTTTTTAGTCAATAGCCAACGAGGTAAGAGGCAATGAAACCTAAAACCGCCCTCAAAATAGTCGCAGCCGGAATCATCGGAGGATTTATTATCGGGCTAGTCCAAGCTCTCCAAGTGAGCCTCTCCCACCAATACTTTCATTACCGGATGTACCGCCTAATCCTTTTCAATCTGACCGCATTCATGAATAAAGGTGTCCTCATCGGTCTCGGAATTTCGATCGTGTTGATACTGTTCATCGGGTTCGTTTCCTATCTCCGGAAAAAAATTCTTCTGCCTTACTTCGATTTCAAAATCACGACAAAGAAGGTAACAACACCTTTAATCAAAGGCTTCTGTTTTATTCTGATATTCGCCTATTTGATCTCTCAAATCATCTTGCATACACGGAGTCCGATCACCAATGTCCCGTTCTTTCTCGGCCATTCCGCATTCATTCTCTTTCTTTTTCTGCTGGCTCTCCGGATAGACAAGATTGATTTCAAGAAGGTCAAATTTAAACTCTTGAATTTTACCGGGTCTGGCGGAATGAGAATCACAGCGGTCTTCATCATTTTGGTGTTTGGAATCATCAATCTCGCTGCCTTGAGCCATAAAATCTTTCCGTCCCGCTCCCGCCCAAATGTCCTTTTGGTCGTCTGTGACACTCTCCGGGCTGACCATCTGGGATGCTACGGTTACACCCGGCCGACCTCCCCCATCATAGACCAGTTCGCGGTGGACGCCCTTCTGTTTGAGAACGCGATGAGCAATGCCCCATGGACGAGACCCTCGATGGGGAGCCTCTTCACTGCGCTCTATCCATATCAACATCAGGCTTTCTACTGGAAAGACAGTCTGGACAATGCGCACCTGACCCTGGCAGAGATTTTCCGGAATCACAGCTATTCGACTTTTGCTGTCCAGACGAACGTCCTGCTCACAGAATATTACAATTTTCATCAGGGCTTTCAGCACTTTTACGAGATCATTAACGACACGGCGGAAAAAGTCGCAAGCAAGTTTAATTCATGGGTTTCAAAAAACAAGAAAAAGCCGTTTTTCGCTTACCTCCATTTTATGGATGTTCATCTTCCTTATGAAGCGCCAAAGAATTTCAATAAAATTTTCGAGCCGGAGAAGTTCGAATCTGTTCTGGATGGTGCACCTGGAGCGTATGAGGTGCGAATGCTAACTGAAATCGGCCTGTCCTCCCAAGATAAACAGCACTTCATCAACCTGTATGATGCAGAAATACGATATTTCGACCATTGTTTTGGACAGATAATCGACAGACTGAAAAACCTCGATATTTTCAACAACACAATCATTATTCTCACCTCTGACCACGGCGAAGAATTCTGGGACCATAACGGCGCTGAGCACGGCCACACTCTATACAAGGAACTGATCCACGTCCCCCTGATCATCAAATACTCTTCTCAACTCCAGCCAAAACGAATTCGAACCTATGTGGAATTGCTGGGTCTGACGCCTACGCTTCTGGATCTCTGCCGTATTCAAATCAATTTTGATCTGAATGGACAGAATTTCATCTTCAATGACAAAAGCGGGAAGTCAAAGCAGAAAGAAATCTTTCTTGAGGGCATCGGATTCGGGGCAGAAATGAAAGGAGTCCTGAAGGATGGCTGGAAGCTGATCGAAAACACAGGAAGAAGAGATGAGAATGCTATGGACCTCTTTCTTGAAATGACACCCTACATCATGCCTGAGTACAAGAAGGGATATGAGCTTTACAACACGAACTCGGACTCTCAAGAACAGGACAATCTGGTCGACCAATACCCACACATCGCGGACAGGTTGAAAATCTATTTGGAATTGTTTAAATCAGGATCGATGGAGACTCGAAAGCCCAAAAAGAAAAATCTCGAGAAAAAATTGAAGGACCTCAAATCCCTGGGCTACATCAAGTAATAAAAGCTCCTTATCATCATTCCTTTCTGTTTTACTGATTTCCCCCCATCTTGACTCAAAATTTTCACCAAGCTTTTCAGCGGGATCTCATTCTTCTTTTTTCTGAAAAAACCGGTAACCGAAACGTGTGAGATAGACCCCTGCAATGATAATCACAGCCCCGCATACCTGCAGAAGAGTGATCCTTTCGGACAGGAAGACATACGCGATCGACACAGAAAACACAATGTTGATGTTCCCGTAGATCGCTGTTTTGGAGTTGCCGATCCGCTTCACCGACGTGTACCAGAGGACATAACAGATCACGAGGGCGAACACACCGGAGTAAAGAAGGAACGACCAGCCCTGAAAGGAGATTTCTTTCCACGGCATCCGGAAGACGGCTTGTGCGGCAAACGGAATATAAAACACAGTCCCGAACGCGAGGGTTAGAGATGTCCATTTCAGCGGAGAGATTCTGTTCAGGAAGGGCCTGGAAAAAACTGTGTAGACCGCCCAGAGGAGGATGCCCCCAAAAATCATCAGGTCTCCCCTCACGTTTTTCCATGTCAGCTGAAAGCTCTCTCCCTGCTGGGTGACAACAAGATAGAACCCGATGAACGATATGAAAATGCCCAGCCAGCCGGCCCAGTGGACCTTCTCGTGCTTTAATATTGTGCTCAACAGGGCAATGAAAGCAGGGGTCATGGCCATGATGATGGACGTGTTGGAGACTTTCGTCCAGTTTAATCCGTGAATGAAGACCAACTGATAGGCGGTGTGCCCGATTATCCCGAGACCCAGAGCGGCCCAGAAATCTGACCTTCTCAAGGAAAGGCTCTCGCCGCGGATGTGGAGGATAAGGATTAAAACCAGAGCTGACAAAATCAAACGGAGTCCGTTGAATCCCTGGGGTGAAAATTCTCGCAAGGCGATTTTGATGACTGTGAAGTTGATCGCCCAGAACAGCACAACCAGGAGCATATAAAAGTCTGTGGCACCGAGCTTCTTGTATTCTTCCATGTGAACAGGAAATTATAAGGGATAAAACCTATCAAGGAAAGGAAGAGGAAATAAAAAATGTCAAACAGGAAGACAGGGAGAAAATATTAAAAGCAAAACAGAACTTTATTTTGAGTTTTTCTTTGTCCGTGGATAATTCGCCTCGACGACAGATGTGAGACCCCCTCTCGGGTTGAACTCGCCGGTCACGGTGGCTCTCACAGGTTGACTGGCTCTGACCACGTCCTCCAGGATTCGATTGACCGCGTTCTCGTAAAAAATTCCCAGGTCTCTGTAGGCGATCAGGTACATCTTCAAGGATTTCAGCTCCAGGCAGTGCTTATTGGGAACATAACGAATGGAGATTGTTCCAAAGTCAGGCAATCCCGTTTTCGGGCAGATCGATGTGAATTCAGGAAATTCGACCTTGATCTCGTAATCGGGAAACTGATTGGGAAACGTCTCGATCGCCGGCAGTTTTTCTGTCAGGCCCGCTTTGGCTTCCTTCTCGGTCATACGCGGCATGGAAATCTCTTTCCTCTTTACTCTACTCTCGCAGTATATACCAACAAAAAAAAGAAGACAAATGAGATCTCAAGGTCAGATCTATTGATGGATTCCAATCTAAGAGTGTGATTTTTCCTGGACTCAGAATTGAATCTATAATTTTTTCTTCGATTACCTTTTTGATATAATAGCTCTTCTACTGAGATGAAATTGCCTTTATTTCTCTGGTTAATCATGAATAAAAACACATTCAGAAAAAGATCAAACCGAACAATTTGGAGCCAAAAATGAGAGAATGTCAGGAAAATGAAAATCTTAAGAACTGCAATTGTTCTTATGAACCCTGCAGCCGCAAAGGGATCTGCTGCGAATGCATCCAGTATCATTGGGGCATGAAACAGCTGCCGGCCTGCCTTTTCCCAGACGATGTAGAAAGGACCTACGACCGGTCCTTAAGAAGATTCATCGAAGTTTATAAGGACAAAGTATAAGCACAGAGGCCTTGAGAACACCACCTGAAAAAAGTCATAGAATTCATGTCTACGGGCCTGTTCCCTCCAGACGCCTGGGATTTTCTCTCGGGGTGGACATTATCCCGTTCAAAACCTGCACTCTGGACTGTGTTTACTGTCAGCTGGGAACCACTCCGAAAAAAGCTCTTACGAGGGAGAAATTCTTTTCCTCCGCGGAAATCCTGGCCCAGATAAACGAGACTCTTTCCTCCGGACAGAGGATCGACACCATCACCTTCTCCGGCTCAGGGGAGCCTACCTTGAATAAAATCCTCGGGGAACTCATCGAAGAGATCAGAAAAATGACCTCTATCCGTGTGGCCGTTCTCACCAACAGCACACTCCTCACCGATAAAAACGTGAGAGAATCACTGATGCAAGCCGCTTTGGTCATCCCTTCTCTGGATGCCGCCACTCAGGAAGTTTTCCTCAAAATCAACAGGCCCTGCGCTCCACTCAAAATCAAAGATATCATCGAGAGCCTGGTGAAGTTCCGCCAGGAATTCAAGGGCCAGATATGGCTCGAAATCATGCTGGTGAAAGGAGTGAACGATACGCCTTCGCATATCGAAAAACTCAAGAAAGCCGCATCAAGAATCAAGCCTGATAAAATCCAGCTCAACACGGTTGTCCGCCCTCCCGCAGAGAAATTCGCCCGAGCACTAAGCCAAGAGGAACTGGAAAAGATAAAAAAAGTATTCGGAAAAAATTGCGAGGTCATTGCCGAATTCGATAAAAAACAAAAAGTTCCCGCCCAAAAGGATCTGGAAATCGCCATTCTGGAAATGATTCAAAGAAGGCCCGTGACTCTCTCCGATATTTCGGTTTCCTTGGGACGGCACGCGAATGAAATCATCAAATACATTGACATCCTCGTTAACGAAGGGAAAATTCGGTCTGTTGCTCATAAGGATGCCAAGTACTACGAAACTGTCTGAAGGCGTCGAATGAACTTTTTAAATATGGCCGGTGAGAAGGTGCCAAAATGAAAGAAGTGAAGGATCTTTCCAAAAAAGAACTCCTGGACCTCCTGGCCGATGCGTCCAAAAACTGGCTTTCCCACGACGGTCTCTGGTTCCGAGCCGTAGAGGACAATTTCGGCTTAGAAGCCGCTCTGGAGCTGGACCGGAAAGCCTGGGAGAAATTCACTGTCATAGAAGCCAAGCGAATAATGAACAGACTAGGAATGGAACCCGGCGGTGGAATTCCAGCTCTCGTCCAGGCTCTGAAATTCAGGCTCTACGCTCACATCAACGTCCAGGAAGTCACTGAAATGAGCGAGACGCACTGTGTGTTCCGGATGAACTCCTGCCGGGTCCAGGAGGCGAGACAAAGGCAGGGCCTCCCCGATTTTCCGTGCAAATCCGTCGGAATCGTCGAATACGATGGATTTGCCAAAACAATAGACCCGCGGATCCAAACCAAGTGTCTGACATGTCCTCCTGATCCCCATCCGCCTGATGTCTGGTGTGCCTGGGAATTCAAGATCGAGCCTTGATACCAATGAGAAGAGAAATCGCCGAGCATTACGACCAAAACTGGCAGGAGTATGAGGAATGGATCCAAACCCATCCGCACATTCACCAGTCTGAATTAACCGCTTTTAAAAAAGTCGTTCCTACCGGTGTGGGCCTGGAAATAGGCGTGGGCACGGGCCGGCTGGCCTCTGCTCTTTCTATCCGGTTCGGGCTGGACCCCTCTTGGAACATGCTCAAACTCGCCCAAAAAAGAAAAATCTCTGTCGTCCAGGGTTATGGAGAAAATCTTCCTTTCAAAAAAGAATCTTTCAATTTCGTCCTGATTGTGTATACTATAGAGCTTGCCGAAGATGCCCTCCTTTTTCTCAAAGAAGCTGCCCGAACATTAAAGAAAAAAGGTGTATTGATTTTGGGGATCGCTAACAAAGAGAGTGTCTGGGGAAAATTTTATGCGCACGAAGCCGCCAGAGGCTTCTGGCGCTGGTATTCTCACGAAGAAATACTTCACACTTCCAAGAAAATTCCAGTTGAAGTCCAGGAAGCCTTACACACACATTTTCACGCTCCCCCGGATATCCAGGGCATCGAAGAACCCAAAAAGGGATTGGGGGAGGGCGGCTTGGTCGTGTTTAAAGGCATGAAACAATAATGGAATACCAGAAGAGCAGCGCATTCAAATTATTATCTTCATAAATAGTTTTTAAAGGAGTCAAAATGTTCGATAATACACATTTTCCAGGGGCGAAAAAAATCTGGCACCAGGGAAAAATCCTCGAATGGTCTGATTCCTGCATTCATTCCATGTCTCATGTTCTTCACTACGGAACATCAGTATTCGAGGGAATCCGCGCGTACAGCACCGAGAACGGACCTGCGGTCTTCCGCCTTCCTGAGCACATCGACAGGTTTATTCACTCCGCCAAAACTATTTCCATGGACGTTCCTTACAGCAATGGAGAAATTAGTGAAGCGATAAAACTGGTGATCAAAGAGAACAAACTCGACTCTGCCTATATCCGTCCTTTGCTGTATTATGCCTACGGAAACTTGGGCCTGGTTCCAAAATTCTCACCCGTGGAATTGGTCATTGCCGCATGGGAGTGGGGGGCCTATCTAGGGGCCAAAACAGAAACAGGAGCTCATGTGTTTATTGTTCCCTGGAAGCGTGTCCACCGTTCTCAACTGGAGATGACAGCCAAGCTCGGAGGTGTCTATGTCCAGTCAGCGATTTGCGGGATGGAGGCCCGTTCCCTCGGGTTCGATGAGGCGGTTTTCCTTAACCTGGAAGGGAATATCGCTGAAGGACCCGGGGAAAACATATTTATCGTAAAGGACGGAGTACTGATCACCAATGATAAGACAGAATCCATCCTGGAGGGCATCACCCGGGAAAGCCTGCTGGAGATCGCCAAAGGATTCGAAATTGAAACCCGGATTAGAGTGATAACGAAGGAGGACTTATTCCAGGCCGATGAGGCTTTCTTTTCAGGAACTGCTGTCGAGATCGCTCCGATCGTGAGTGTGACAGATGGTTCGAACCCCCAGGAAGAGAAAAAGAAATACATTATCGGCGACGGGAAGGTCGGGAAGTTGACACTCCGCGTGACGAATGCGTATAAGGACGCGGTCTGTGGAAAGTTGAAAGGATATGAGAAGTGGTTGACAAATGTCAATGACTGAACAATCCACTCCCCCCTCATAGCCAGCGAACCTAAGAATCTACTCTTCTGACATGAAAGTCATCACTGAAGACACGCGTTTGAATAAACAGGACAGAGGCCTTTATCTATTGGTCTTAAAATTGAAAGCGAAACAGAATCTTTCGCCAGGCCAACTCAAGACAACAGAATTCAAACCCGGAATTTATCTGTACATCGGGAGCGCCCGGAACGGACTTTCAGGAAGGATCGCCCGTCATCTGAGAATGGAGAAAAAAACATTCTGGCACATCGATTATCTCCTCCAGAAAGCCCAGATCGAGGAGGTCTGGGTCAAACGCAATGTCTTTGACGAATGCCAGTCTCTGCGCGATGCCAAAAACTTACTCAAGAATTCGAGTTTTCCTTTAAAAAAATTCGGCTCATCAGACTGCCGGTGCCCCAGCCATCTGGTCTATCTCCCCAACAGCAAGGCCGATTTTCAACCCATGAGAAAAAAGCTCTCCTTCGAGAAGGTCCATATCCATGAAATTCACGCTTAAGCCGATCGGAGTCGTTCACTCTCCGTTCAAAAAGACAGAGGATATCGACTCGAAGAAGTACTCCGATTCAGGAGGATTCGACACGGTCCAGGGCGAGCTTGAGATATTCCCGGAATTCGAAGAGGGACTCAAAGACATAAATGGATTCTCTCATCTGATTGTGCTTTTCATTTTTCATAAATCGGAAGGATACAGTCTTCATACCCAACCTTTACTCGACGACACCTTAAGAGGAGTCTTCTCCACGCGCAGTCCTCACAGGCCTAATCCCGTCGGAATGACCATCGTGAAAGTGCTCGAAAGGAAAGAAAACCGCATCACAGTGTCCGGAATCGATATGATCGAAGACACTCCGATCCTGGACATCAAACCGTACACTTCCAGGGACCAAAAAGCGGAGGTCAAGCTCGGATGGCTGGAGTCGAAGATGAAAAAATGATGCGGAAAATCAGAAAGAAAAATGAGGCAATCAGATACTTTAGGCTTCTCGCTTTTCAGCAAGATTTCTGGTATATATTCTCTTTCCATGAAGAGGGCTTTGAATCATCTCGAATAAAAAATCCAATAGGAGGATAAAAAAATGAATCGATTCATCTCTGCTTTACTTTCGTTCATTCTTCTTTTCTGTCTGACTCCTCTGCTCCGGAGTTCCGAAATCTTCCCTTTTGACTACAAGATCGAAGTCCTGGAAAACGGACTTAAAATCGTCTCCATTCCCCTCGACAACCCGCACATCATCTCTCACTATGTCATCATCCGTTCGGGTTCGCGAAACGAGATCGAACCCGGGAAATCCGGATTCGCCCATTTCTTCGAGCACATGATGTTTAAAGGCACAAAGGATATGCCAATCGAAGCGTACAATGACTTTATGACCGAGCTCGGAGCCGGGACCAACGGGTACACGACTGATGACTACACCTGCTATTTTGTGGTCTTTGCCGGGAGAGAAAATCTGGAAAAAGTGATCAAGGCGGAAGCCGACCGATTCATCAATCTCTACTATGATGAAGAAATGCTCAAGACCGAGGCTCCTGTCATCGAAGGCGAATACTACGCCAGCGTGTCCAATCCAGGGAGGCGTCTTTTCGAAACCCTGAGAGATAAGGCCTTCGTGAAACACTCCTACAAACATACCACTCTCGGCTACCTCCAGGATATCCTGGATATGCCCAACCAGTTTGAGTACAGCCAGCTCTTTAAAAAACGATTTTATGCGCCCGATAACACCATCCTTCTCGTTGCAGGAGACTTCGACCACAACGAGTTGATGGGATACGTGAGAAAATACTACAGCGGCTGGGAAAAATCCAACTACACGCTCGTGACCCCTGAAGAACCTCCTCAGACACAAGCCAAAAGAGCTCACTACGAATGGCCGTCAAACACTCTTCCCCGACTCGTCATCGGTTTCCACGGCCCCGCGTTCTCTGATGAGACAATCGATAAAGCGGCGCTCGACCTCCTGGCTGAAACCTCTTTCTCTCGTTCCTCTCCTCTTTACCAGAAGCTGGTCATCGAAGAGCAGAAATGTCTCTCTCTGTATGCCAGTTTCGCCGACCGGCGTGATCCCTATCTCTTGACTTTCAATGCAATTGTGAAGGATGAGAAAGACCTTCCCTATGTCGAGCAGGAGATCCTCAAAGAGCTGGAAAGGTTAAAAAAAGAACCTGTTCCAGAAGAGCTTCTCGCCGACATCAAGTCCAACATGAAGTATTCTTTCGCCAATGCCTTGGGCACGACCGACGGAATCGCCGGCTCGCTCGCCCACTACATCAATCTGACAGCCGATCCTGGAACCGTCAATAAGCTCTTCGATCTCTTTGATAAAGTGACTCCGGCGGATATTCAGAACATGTGTCAAAAATACTTCGTGAAAACAAACAGCACAGTGGTGACTCTATCTGGAGGAAAAACACAATGAGAAAACATATTCAATTCGTGCTTACAGGCATCCTAGTTCTTGGTCTGGCGCTCACGATGGTCTCCTGTGGAAGGATTAATCCCGACAGACTCTCCTCTGAGTTTCTCTACCGAGAAGGAAATCCCCTTGTCAGTTTTCGCATCCTCCTGAATATTGGGTCGGTCAACGACCCTGCGGGAAAAGAGGGTCTGTGCACGCTTGCTCTGAGCATGCTGGCCAACGGCGGCAGCCAGAGCTTGACCTTCAAGGAGATCCAGAAGAAATTCTATCCGATGGCCGCGTCTGTTGGCCTCAGCGTGGACAAAGAGATGTCGGTATTCACCGGGACAGTCCATGTGGACAACCTGGAAAAATACTATGCCATCTTCAAGGATATGCTCCTGGCCCCGGGCTTCCGCGAAGACGATTTCAAAAGGATAAAAACCAACCAGTCGAATTTTCTGGAAAAGACTCTTGTCAGCAACATGGATGAGCAGTTTGGCAAGGAGATCCTGAACCTGATGATGTACGAAGGACACCCCTACGGACATCATGAAGCCGGGACAGTAGAGTCTCTTCAAGCCCTGACTCTTGACGACGTCAAAGCATTCTACAAAAAACATTTTATTCAGGGAAACATCACTATCGGAGTGATCGGAGGCTATCCCTGGGATTTTCCTTCAAAGATCACCAAGGATTTCTCGGTCCTTCCGGAGGGACATACGCCCCCGCACAGCCTCCCCGAACAGCGGATTCCAGAAGGCCTCGAAATCGTTATCGCTGAGAAGGGAACTCCAGCGACGGCCATGTCCATGGGATTCCCGGTCTCTCTCTCTAAAGCGGACGATGACTATTTTGCCCTGTGGATCGCTGTATCCCACTTCGGAGAACATCGACAGCATCTCTCTCTGCTCTTCCAGAAAATCCGGGAGGAAAGAGGTCAGAATTATGGAGATTATGCCTATGCGGACCACTTTATCCAGGGGCGCCGCAAGTTTCCGGCACAGAATTACTGCCGCCAGCAGCAGTATTTCTCCATCTGGATCCGTCCTCTGGCCAACTCTAACAGGCATTTCGCTTTGCGGCAGGCCCTCCTGGAGCTTAAAAAGCTCGTGGAGGAAGGCATTCCAGAGGAAAGATTCGAGCTGACAAGAACCTATCTCCTGAATTACACGCGGCTCTACGCCCAGACTCTCAGTGAAATCCTCGGCTGGAAATTGGACTCGAGGTATTATGGCTACAAAGATTTCCTGGCCGAAGTCCAGAAAAGACTCCCTCAAATCACACACGAAGACGTCAACCGCGCCATTAAAAAATACCTGAATTTCGAAAATCTCTACATCGCACTCATCACCCAGGACGCTGAATCCTTCAAGGAGGCTCTGGTGAACAACACGCCGTCTCCGATCACCTACGCCAACCCGAACATGCCGGAGGAGATCCTTGAAGAAGACAAGATCTACCAGGTCTTTCCGCTCGATGTGAAACCGGAAAATGTGAGGACTGCCCCGGCCACATCATTCTTCCAGAAAAAAGGCGTTCCTCAAAAATAGATCCAGAAAGCAATACCAAACCTGGAATAAAGTCCAGTAAGGAGAGGTTGGATGAATATTTTTCTCAAACGAGGAATATCTCTTTTCATTTTATCTGTGTTTCTCCTGAGCGCAGCAAGCCCGATCCCCAGCCAAGTCCAGGATTTACTCAGCCAGCTGGGGCAGCACCAAAACTACACCAGTAAACGCATCTCTTCCTATGACCGAACAGGAGGAAACAGGGACAGGCTGTCGATCGAACCTGGAAAAACAGCTGTCCTTGCAGAAATTAATGGGCCGGCGGCCATCCACCACATCTGGGTCACTATCTCTGCGGAGCCGTTTTACGGACGGAAGATCATATTGAGGCTGTACTGGGATGGAGAAGCTTCTCCCTCCGTTGAAGCTCCGATTGGAGATTTTTTTGGAGTGGGACACGGACTGAATCGAAACTTCAGCTCACTGCCCATCAACTGTTCTTCCCAAGGGCGAGCGCGCAACTGCTACTGGTTCATGCCGTTTCGGAAATCCGCCCGGATCACAGCGACAAACGAAGGCACTCGGACAGTCGGGGCTTTCTACTATTACATCGATTACAGAGAACTCCCCGGACTTTCTCCTGACACCCCGTATTTTCACGCTCAATACCGTCAGGAAATGCCCTGCCCACCCGGGAAAAACTACCTCTTCCTCGAGGCTGCGGGCCGCGGTCACTATGTCGGCTGCAACTTGAGCATTCTGCAGCGTTCCATGGGATGGTGGGGAGAAGGGGATGACATGATTTATGTGGACGGCGAGGAGACGCCTTCGCTCTACGGCACAGGTTCAGAGGACTACTTCTCCGACGCATGGGGAATGAGAGAGGACGAAAATTTGTTCTACGGTTGTCCTCTTCAGGAGCCGGATTTCAAGACTGGTGCGAAAGCGACTGTCTACCGATTCCACATTCCTGACCCCATACCATTCAAGAAATCGATTCGAGTAACTATCGAACATGGACATGCCAACGACCGCTCCGACTTCTTCTCATCCGTCGCCTACTGGTATCAGAGTGAACCCCACAAATCTTTTCCTCCTCTTCCTCCAATGGAGGAGAGACTCCCGTTTGCCCTGGAATCTCCAGGCGGCTTCCTCCTTCCGGAGTGGGAAGAGCTCAAAGGAAGAAAAATCACGACATACAGAGACAAGCTCTCGGGAATGGTTTATAAAGCCGAGGATCTTTCCGTTCAGCTCACGTCTTTCTACAACCAGTCGGGAAACCGATACCCCTCACTCTCGACTGAGAGAGCGCTGAAAGGGTCGGAGGCAACTCTGGCTTTCTCGGTTGATTTCGGAGAACACTACAACCTCGATCTCTATTTTCTCAAGGGGCCCGCGATGGGGAATTTCAAAGTCTCCGGTATTAAAGGGAAAGAAAACATCCTGCCCTTCAAGTCCGAAATTTTCGAAGGCTATTCCTCAGAAAAAACAATTGCAAAGCTGACCTTGAAGAACGTTCGTCTTCAATCCGGCGAGAACGAGATCAATTTCCAGGTGACCGGAAAAGCTGCTCGCTCTGACGGCATGGACCTGGCTTTTGTCGGGATGACCCTTTCTCCCTCTTCACGGCGTTTCATCAAAGAATGGAATCTTATTGGCCCTTTCGACGCACCGAATATGAGTTATCTTCAAACAGCCTTCCCCCCAGAGCGGGAGCTAAACTTGAAGAAAATATACAAAGGGAAAAACAATCTCGAACTCAAGTGGAGAAAGATCCAGACGAAAGAGTCAGGATTCGTCAACCTGGCTGGGCTTCTGGAGCCGAATGAGCAGGCCATCGCCTACGGCCTGGCATATGTTTTCTCGCCTGAAGACCTCAAGGCGCATCTCCTGATCGGGAGCGATGACGGAGTCCGCATCTGGCTCAACAACGAGCTCGTCCATTCCAACCCGGCCTACCGCGGCGCCTACCCGGACCAAGACACCATCCCGGTCGAGCTGAAGAAAGGGCGGAACACCCTCCTGGTCAAGGTCCTTCAGGGTGGAGGCGGCTGGGGATTCTATGTCCGATTTATCGATCCTGAGGGAATTCTGCGTTCAAGCACTGAGATAAAAGAACAATGATTTTGAAAAAAGGATTTTTTAAACACGCAGAAAAGAATTCAGGCTTCAAACGCCAAACACAATATCTATCAAAATGATCAAATCTCGATCGCGACATTCGCTTCATTCAGAACAGCTGTCTCGATATCTCCGTCGCAGTATACCTTGACCATCTGGCCTAATTCGTCGATAAGAGCGGAAATCTCAGCTTGAGATACAGGAGGGAGTCCTTCGACGACCAGGACAACATCCCTGGTTTTTTCAGTCATTTTTGTCTTATCACATTCCCGCCAGTTCCATCTGCGGCACAGAACTTCTTTATCATCAGAGTATATGACCTCCCCTTCTTTTGCAGTTTCCATTTCTTCAGAATTGAGGGCCGTAAAGGGCTCATTTCCTCGAGCAATCCTGAGAACAATATCTCCCTCAACTTTCGCAATATCGTCTCCACCGGCGGGAACCATGTGCTTGATGGAAATGTAATTATAAATGTCAACGATCTTGCTGATAGGCCGCAGATCGATTCCTTTGAGAATCATCCGGAAAAGACTCTCCACCGAACTTTTGTATTTTTTCGGTTTGGCCCCGAATGAGGAATACGCCTTCCTCCAGGATTCGATCTTTGGCTCCTGTGAGAGAGTTTCCGCATTGAAAGCTTTTCGGATTTCCTCTTCCCTCTTTCGTATCATACGCGCGAGTTCATCATTTTTGCCGTGATTGTCGATCTGTCGCGCAATCACCACTCCCAGGTTGAGTCCTGGAAATTTCTCAAAGATCTGCCTTTCAATCCTCAGCTTCACCTTTTGACTCCTTGAAATCCATGGCGAATATCCCTGCGATCCCGAAGAATTGTCTGGGCCATCCTGAAATCAAGGTATTTTGCCCGGATTTTCCGTACTTGAAACAGAGAGATCAACCGAGGACCTCCACAGCCTTTGACGTGATCAGATCCCAGGCTTCTTTCACATGTCGCTCCTGAGTCGTCCGAGATGCGATCGCCAGCCGGATGACGTATTTTCCCCGCAAAGTCGTGTGTGTGAGAAACACCTTTCCAGTCTGATTGATGCTCTCCAGAAGTTTTTTGTTCAAGTCATGGAGTTCGTCCTCATTTCTCCCGTCATTCAACCGAAAACAGACAAGGCTGAAGTCGACAGGGGCCATCAGCTCGAACATTTCGTGTTTCTCCACCCACCCCTTGAACAACTGAGCCAGGCGGAGATGCTCTCTCACAATTTTCTGAAGGCCCTGCACCCCGTAAGAACGGATGACAAACCAGAGCTTCAGCGCCCGGAACCGTCTTCCCAGCTGAATTCCCCAGTCACGGAAATTTTTCACCTGGCTGTCCAGCCCTGTCTTCAAGTATTCCGGATGGATCTCAAACGTCTGGATCAGAGTGCCCGGGTCTTTTACAAAATAGGCTGAACAGTCAAAGTTCGTCAGCATCCACTTGTGAGGATTGAACACAAATGAATCCACGTGTTCAGCCCCTTCGATTATCCACCTTTTTTCGGGAAGGATGGCGGCTGTCCCGGCAAAGGCCGCGTCCACATGGAGCCAGAGTCCATGACGCCGACAAATATCCCCGATCGGAGCCAAGGGGTCTACAGCAGTGGAAGATGTAGTCCCGATTGTGGCGACGACACATGCAGGCTTCAGGCCTTTTTTCTTATCTTGTTCCACTGCTTCTTCAAGCTGAGAAGGCAACATCGCAAACGATTGATCGGTGGAGATATAGCGCAGGTGCTCTCGTCCCAATCCGGCAATTTTCACGCCTTTCTCTATGCTGGAATGGGTCTCCTCGGAAGCATACACGACCAGTGGCTTTTGGATCCCTTTCTGATTCGCTTCAAAATTCGTTGCTTTTTCCCTGGCAGTGAGAAGAGCCACCAAAGTGGCGGTAGACGCTGTATCCTGGATGACCCCTGCCATTCCCTCTGGGAGGCCGATCATCTGGCGCAACCATTCCAAAACAACCTCTTCAAGTTCGGCTGCGGCCGGAGATGTCTGCCAGATCATGCACTGGGCGCCGATGCCGGCAGTGAGAAGCTCTGCCAGGATGGAGGGAGGGCTGTTGTTCGCTGGAAAATAAGCAAACCAGGAGGGATGCTGCCAGTGCGTGACTCCAGGAATGATTGTCTCTTGAAAATCCTGAAAAATCTTCTCCATCGACTCTCCCTGAGCCGGAGGTTCGGACGGCAGTTTCCTCCGGATATCCCCGGGTTCGGCTGGAGAACACACAGGAAAATTTTCCAATCCACCCATGTAATCAGACACCCAATCGACAAATTTATACCCAAATTGCCTGAATAATTTTTTGTCCATTTCCATGATCATGCTCCTTTGTGCCAAGGAAAGACTTAATACCTCATTCCCACTCTCCTTTGTGGGGTCATTCTAAAAAAATTAGGAGGGATAGTCAAAGAGCCTGAAAAAGGGCCGCATTATTTCATTCCTCTGCAAAAAAGGGAAAAAAAGGCGCTTTTTGAGGCCATAACGTGTTAAAAAAGGGTACAAACAGCCTATTTATTGAAACTGTAAAAAATATGTTGAAATCGAAATAAAATTCATGATATAATTATGTAGTAGTATTAATAAAAGGGGGAAGGCAAAAAACAAAAAAACTCGATTCTCTGTCCTTTCTTGCCAGAAAAATCCTGTTTAATTCTCTTTTTCCGCTGGAAAACCTTCCATCGAGTTTCTTCAGCCATATAAACACACACCGTTAAACTGAATAGCCATTCTCGTGAAACAGCCTGACATTATCAACAGACATTCTTTTAATAATAATTTTTATGAGAGAATTTAAAATTCTGCAACTTTTTTTTTAATTTCTGCGTATTAATATATGGAGCACAAAGATGAGCAAGAAAAAAGCACCACGCACAGTGCAAACCCTCCTTTTAACCCCTCCTTTTTACTGGGAGTTTCAGATAAATCCCCTTATCTACTGATTTATCCCCTTCAACAGGCTGTCATTTTTCCCACGGAAAATGACAGCCTGCCCTTCTTTTTGCAGCATCAACACTTGACAAGCAAGAAAACATATCCTTTAATGAGGGGGAAAAGTTTCAGTTTCTTTGACAATCGAGTTTCGCGTTTAGAGGAAAGGGAAGTCCGTGAAAATCGGACACAGCCCCCGCTACTGTAATCGGGGACGAATTCCGGATCGTGCCACTGTCCTCGCATGAAGACGGGAAGGCCCGGAATGAGGTAGACCCGAAAGTCAGGAAACCCCCTCCAAACGTATGAGATCCGTCTTCGGGAGGAAGACTGGGTTGATTTTTTTTACTCACTTCCCTTGAAGAAAAAGTCAAAGCAGACGTCCGATTGCTGACTGTGGAATCAAGACGCGGGGGCAGAAAAGTCTTAGGAGAAAGTCAAATGATACACAAAGCCCCCTGCGTGGTTCTCGCCGCAGTCATTCTTTTCTCTCCTCTTCTCTCTCAGGAAAAGAACGAAAAGGATAAGAAGATCCCTCCTCTCCAGCATCACGTGGTCGTGACTGCCACGAGGATCGAAACCCCAGCCCACGAAGTGGCCAGCTCTGTGTCCGTTATTTCGAAAGAGGACTTGGATAGGATGAAAAAGGCCACGGTCCTCAGGACTCTCGAAGAGATTCCGGGACTCACAGTTATCCAAAACGGGACACCTGGGGGTGCGGCTTCGATTCTCATCCGAGGAGCAAACTCGGAACACACTTTAGTCCTGATGGATGGAGTCGAGCTCAACGATCCCATCACTCCCGCGCGTTCTGTTGACCTGGCCCATTTCACTCTCGAAAATATAGAACGCATCGAGATTCTGCGTGGCCCTCAGAGCACTCTCTACGGTTCGGACGCTCTGAGTGGCGTTGTGAATATCATCACCCAAAAAGGGCAGGGGAAACCCAAATTCTCCCTTTCCAGCGCGACCGGTTCCTACGGGACATTCTTCGGCAGCGCCGGGCTGAGTGGGGGAACGGAAAAGGTCCACTATTCCCTCGGAACGACATATTTCCAGAACAACGGATTCTCTGCGGCCAGCACTGATTACGAAGGAAATGAGGAAAAGGACGGTTACAGAAATCTTTCATTTTCGGGAAGGTTCGGCTATCGCTTCACGGATAACCTTGAGCTGGACATAATCCTTCGATCACTAAACGCTCGAATTGAAGCCGATAACTTTGGCGGTCCCTACGGCGATGACCCAAACTATCTGCAGAAAAATGAGGCATACTTCATAAAAGGAGAAATACGCGCGCTGCTGATGAACAACCGCTGGGAACAACGATTGGGATTTTCTCTCGTAGATTATGACCGCAGACATGAGAACTCCCCAGACACTTCCCATCCTATCGATTCAGAAGAAGGCTATTTCAAGAGCAAACTGCTCAAGCTTCACTGGCAAAATAACTTTTTTCTTCTCGAGTCAAACACACTGATATTCGGAATCGACCACCAACAGGAACAGGGGGAATCGGAATACTTTTCTGACGGGATTTGGGGGCCGTCTTCTATCTTATTTCCCCTGGAAAAATCCCGAGTCACTGGATTTTATGTGCAAAATCAAATCCGGGTTGACTCCAGATTTTTTGCGGCGGCCGGAATTCGCTGGGATACGCACAATCAGTTCGGAACTTCCACGACGTATCGTATCGCCCCCGCGTATTTCATCAAGACCACCCAGACCAAACTCAAAGCGACCCTGGGCACTGGATTCAAATCTCCTTCCCTTTACCAGCTTTATGCCCCCCCGACATTTCTGGGCCCTGTCGGGAATGAAGACCTGAGGCCGGAACAATCCACTGCCTGGGATATAGGCATCGAGCAGTACCTCACAAGAGGAAAGATCTTGCTCAGCGCTGTATATTTCAAAAGTGACTACAAGAACCTTATTCAGTTTGATTTTGCCCAGGGATACACCAATATCGGAAGAGCTGAATCCAAAGGCCTAGAGCTTCTTTTTCAGGCTCGTCCTCGTGAGGGAGTGGTGTTGAACGCGTCTTACACCAGAACCGAAGCCATGGACCTGGATACAGACACCCCTCTTCTCCGAAGGCCGCGGGACAAATTTACGGCCTCGCTTCTTCTTCCCTTCCTGAAAAAGGTCAATATTCGTCTTTCTCTCATCCACATCGGCAAGAGCGAGGACCTGGATTTCTCGACCTGGCCGGCCGAACGGGTAACTCTGTCAGAATACACTTTGCTCAACTCTGTTCTTTCCTATGACATGACACCCCATGCTCAGGCTTTTTTAAGGCTGGACAACATCCTGAATGAAGAATATGAATTGATCAAAGGCTATGGAGTCCCTGGATTCTCCGTCTACGGCGGGATAAACCTATTCTTTTAATCACAAAAGGAGCGTAAATATGGATGTTATAAGAAAAGAGATCGAAGAAATCGTAAACAGAGAGACTAAAGCCTGGGATACTCAGGATGTCGAGACGCTCCTAACCATATTCCATCCGGATATGGTCTGGCCTTGACCGCCGCACCCAAAAGCGCACGATCCGATGAACTGGATTCTCGTCCAAGGGCGGTTCGATCGCGAGCGTTGGAAAAAAGCTGGCAGCAACTCCTCGACACGCATTCTCTCGTCCAGAACAAGAGGGAGATCCAAAAAATCGTGATCTCTGAACAGGGCGATGGAGCGTTTGCTGTGGTGGATATCGACACGCTCTGGGGTGGACTTAGAAGGAGAAAAGAATCACTGGAAGGGAAGGACATGCAAGGTCTACACAAAGCTCGACTCAGAGTGGAAACTGATCATACATACGGGCGTTCCGGACTTCGAGAATATGGAAAATACCGAATGAAGGTAGCCTAGAGAAGATACGAAATTCTCTAAAATAACTGAAAGCCCTCGAGATCACATATGCTCAAGAAGAATTTTGACGCCGATCAGAATCAGGACCAAACCTCCGAATAATTCGGCCCTTTTGCCCGCCAACCGGCCCAGAAGCGGACCGATCTTCGTCCCGAGAAGAGTAATCAAAAAAGCCACAAACCCAATGACTATAGCCGGATAGAGGATGGCCGTCTGAAGGGCAGCAAAGCTTATTCCCACCGCAAACGCATCAATGCTGGTCGCCACAGACAGCACAAAAATAGTAAAGCCTCGTGTCGGGTCCGCCTGGCTTTCTTGTGTTTTCTTCTGAGATCGAAAGGATTCAGAGATCATTCGTGCGCCGATGATGAGAAGCAGGCCGAAGGCCACCCAGTGGTCTAGAGGCTCTATATAGTCCAGGAGGATGCTTCGCGTCACCTGCCAGCCGACAAGAGGCATCAGGAACTGAAAAAAACCGAAATACAAAGCCATTCTGAAGGATTGTTTCCACGAGAGCCCTTCAGGACGCAGGCTGACTCCCACAGAAACGGCGAAGGCATCCATCGCCAGAGCCAACGCCACCGCCAAAACAAGTATAAAATTCATTTCTCTCTACATAATTCAAGAATTATGCACATCTTAAAAAGTATTATTCTATCTATTTCTGCTCGCGTTCACGATGAAGCGGCCGAACAAGAACAATTTGCGATTTCTCATTTATCCGCTGCCAGGAACTCCAAGGCGAGGCTGGTCATCAGGAGCGTCGCCTGGGGCAACGCTTTCTCATCCAGGTCAAAGGCAGGATGATGATGCGGAAACTCCATCCCGTCTCCCATCCCGAAGAATAAAAAGGCTCCGGGAACTTTCTGGAGAAAATAGGCGAAGTCTTCGCCTCCCATGACCGGATCGATCTCCTGTACTCTGTCTTTTCCCAAAGTTTTTCGGGTCACCTCGAGTACAAAATCGGTCGTGGCCCCGGGGTTGACCAATGGAGGATAGCCTTTTTTATACTCGAACTCAGCTGTGGCGCCAAAAGTTTTGCAGGTTTCTTCGACGATTTCCTGCAAGCGTTTTTCTGCTAAAGACTGAATAGAGGAATCAAAGGTCCTGACTGTTCCGGTCAGAGACACTTCGCCGGGAATGATATTGTATATGGTCCCGCCCTTTACGGTCCCGAAGGAGACCACAACAGGTTTAAGAGGATCCACGTTACGGCTGACAATGCTCTGGATGTTCACCACAAGATGGGATGCCACGAGGATGGGGTCCACTGTCGTATGCGGCATAGAACCGTGGCCGCCTTTCCCTTTCACGGTGATCGTGAACGCATCGGGCTGGGCCATCATCGCCCCTTTCACGATCCCGACAAAACCTGTCGGCAGCGGCTGCCAGAGGTGAAGCCCGAACACCGTATCCACGCCTTCTAACGCTCCCTCATCGATCATTTTTTTGGCGCCCCCTGGAATTCTCTCTTCGGAGGGCTGAAACAGAAAGACAACATTGCCTTTGAACTGGTCTTTCCTCCGCTCAAGGACCTCCGCGGTTCCCATCAGGATAGCCATATGGCCGTCATGACCGCAGGCGTGAGTCGCTTCGGGATTTTGCGAGATGTATTCCTTGTCTCCTTCCTCTTTGAGAGGAAGAGCGTCGATATCCGCCCGCAGGGCTACTGTTTTTCCTCCGGGCATGCCTTCAAGAATTCCCCGCAACCCTGTTTTCGCGCATGTCGAGACGGGTATATCCAGGCTATCCATGAATTTCCGTATGACAGAGGATGTGCGCTCTTCTTCGTAAGCGATCTCCGGATGACGGTGAAAATCGCGCCGCCATTCGATTATTCTTCCGGATAACTTCTCTACGTCTTTCTTCAATCCATCAGTCATTTGAATCCTCCATTCGAGGGCTTGGTCATAAGGCTGATCCCAACAGTGACGCATGAATTCACCGCGAGGCCGACAAATCCTGCATTCATGCTCAAGAAAGGATCATTTTTGCTCAGGATGAGAATAAGGACCACGGTGACTCCTGAGATCAACCCGTACAACACTCCCTTTCGGGTCACGCGTTTCCAGAACAGTCCCAGTACGACTCCAGGAAAAAACTGGCTGACACCGTTGTAGCCAAATATCAGAAGAGGGACCAGCTCGTTGGGGAAAAATATGGCAAAAACCAGAGCAAAAGTCATAATCACCAGCACCATGAAACGCGAAAGAGTCATGACTTTTTCCTCACTCAGCTGAGGCTTGAAACCGGCCTGGTAGACATTTTTCGCTAAAAGAGTAGAGGCGAAAAGAACCAGGATAGCGGAAGGAACCATGGCGGTCACCGCTCCGGCGGCTCCGACAAATCCCATAAACCAGGAGGGATAACTCTTGTTGACCAGGGCCAGAAAGGCCATATCCCCATCCTCCAGTGCGGGAATGACCAGGAGAGCGGTAAACCCAACCATAATTATGAGGAGAATCGGGATCTGGTAAAAAGGCATGATTATGGCGTTTCTTTTGATGATCTTGGCGCTTTTTGCCGAGAAAGCAGAGCCGAACACATGGGGCCACATGTAAAAACCCATACCCATGACCAGTAATGTCGACATGATCCAGATCACATTCATATGTGGAGCCGCTCCGGGAAAAACCAGGAATTCAGGTTTTTGCTGGATCAATTTTTGAAACATCTTCCCGAAACCGCCAAAATAGATATACGGAACTCCGATGCCCACGATAAAGACCGCGAGAATCATCATCACATCCTTGACAATAGCGACCCAGGCTGTGCCTTTGATTCCGCTGGTGTACACAAAAGCACAGGTCAGGACAAAAGAAATCCCGATGGCGACGTGAGGATGAACCGCCCCGTTGCTGGCCACTTGAACGATCAAGCCCAAACCTTTGAGCTGGAGCTGAAGATAGGGGATTATGCACACCACGCCGATCAGTGCAACTAAAACGCCCAGATAGCGGCTGTCGTATCGATGAATGAAAAAATCGGGTTGCGTGTGAAGGCCGTACTTCTTGCCCACTTTCCAGAGGGCTGGCAGCACAAAAAAGGAAACCGTATACGCAAGGGCGCCGTATATCAGGATGTAAAAAGTCGGAGCTCCCTTGGAATAGGCCCAGCCGCTGGCTCCCAGAAAAGTGAAGGTCGTGTAGATCTCCCCGGCCATCAGAAGCCAGATGATAATGATCCCGAACCGGCGTCCTCCCACAGTCCAGTTTTCCAGGTTCATCTTGACTTTTTTCCCGGCATAAATGCCCAGGAAAGAGGACAGGATGATCGTGGCAAAAATAATGATCAGAGCGGGGTTCAATTCTTATCCTCCTCATCAGGCGGGTTGTACTTCTTTTCCAGGAGATAGGCCACAAAGAGAATGAGAGGAGTGAGGATGACCCAGGTGAGAATCCAGAAGAGCAGAAAAGGCAGGCCCAATATCACAGGTTCGATCCGGTTCACCAGAGGAAGGGCAAAAACAAGAGTGACAAACGGGATCGCCCCAAGAATCAAAGCCAACTTTGTCCCTTTTCGCATGTCTGCCTCCTTTTGGGGAGCGCGCCCATTATAACAAAACAAAAAAGGAGAAAAAATAAAAAAAGGGGCCAGGCCCCTTTTTCCGCTTTTATCCTCTGCGCATTAGACTTATAATAATTCAGTTGTCAGAAACAAACTTCACTTTAGAAAATAACAGCTGAAAGAAATAATGATATCATGAAAAACACGATCGTTCTCAGGGGAGTCAGGGTTCACAACCTGAAAAACATCAACCTCGACATTCCCCTGGATAAGCTCATCATCATTACAGGCGTGAGCGGCTCGGGAAAATCCTCTTTGGCATTTGACACTCTCTATGCCGAAGGTCAGCGCCGGTATATTGAATCTCTCTCTTCCTATGCCCGACAGTTTCTGGAACGAATGGATAAACCCGACGCCGACCTCATCGAAGGCATCACTCCCGCCATCGCGATTCAACAGAAAGCGGTTACGAAAAATCCACGCTCGACTGTGGCCACTGTCACAGAAATCTATGATTTTTTGAGGGTTCTTTTTGCCCGGATCGGCACGATCCACTGCCTCGAATGCGGCAATCCGGTTCGAAGAGACACGATTGATTCGATCGTCGAAACACTCTTCAAACTCCCCTCTCAAACCAAAATCCAGATCTCTTTTTCCTGGCCGATGGACAAAGGTCTTGGTTCTCTCCGAAAAAAAGGCTTTTTCAGGGTCATCCAAAACAACACGACACTCCCCATTGACAAAGCTAAACTCGAAAAAGAAAGTGCGATCGATGTCCTTGTCGACAGGATGGCTTTGGAAAGAGAGGAAAGAGAAAGGCTTGTGGACTCCCTAGAGATCGGCCTGCGTGAAGGGAGCGGAAAAATCAAGGTCCGGACAGATTCAAACCAGGAGTTTATTTTCTCCGACAAACTGGAGTGCAAGACGTGCGAGATCCTGTACGAAGAGCCTTTTCCCAACCTTTTCTCTTTCAACAGTCCTCAGGGAGCCTGCTCCGTCTGTCACGGCTTCGGCGACTTGGCCGTTCTGGATGAGGATAAGATCATCCCCGACAAGAGCAAATCTCTTGAAGAAGGAGCCGTGGAACCCTGGACCAAACCTGTCTCGCGCCGGCTGATGAGGAAATTGATCCACGAAGCCCAGAGCCGGGGGATTCCCACGGATATTCCGTTTAAGGATCTCAAAGACGAATGGAAGAAGTTTATATTCGAGGGCGAGGGCCGCTATAGGGGGATCAAGGGTTTCTTCGAGAGACTCCAGCGAAAAAAATATAAAGTCCAGGTGCGCGTTTTTCTGAGCCGGTACCGGAAATACATCCCTTGCCCCGAATGCGATCAGATGCGCCTCAACGCGCAGGCCTTAAACGTAAAGATCGAAGGGCTCTCGATCGGCCAGGTCGTCCAGATGACAGTTCGTGAGGCTTTCGATTTTTTTAAAAAGCTCAAGCTCACCCCCTTCCAGAAGCAGGTCGCAGAAAAGCTCATCGATGAGATCCAGGACAGGCTGAAATTCCTGCTCGAGGTCGGTCTGGATTACATCACCCTGGAAAGGATGACTTTCACGTTGAGCGGAGGCGAGGCGCAGAGAATTAACCTGGCCGCCGCACTGAGCGCCTCTCTTGTGGGCACGCTTTTTGTCCTGGACGAGCCGAGCCTCGGACTCCATGCCCGGGACAATCACCGTCTCGTGGAAATCCTCAAATCTCTGAAAGATATCGGGAATACGGTCCTTGTGGTCGAGCACGACCCGGAAATCATAAAATCTGCCGAATACTTGATCGACCTGGGTCCCCGTGCAGGAGAAGCGGGAGGGAAAGTCATTTTTAGCGGCCCCATGGATAAATTTCTCGAACAGCGTGAATCTCTCACGGCCCAATACATGAGAGACGAAAAAAAGATCGAAATCCCGAAAAAACGAAGACTCTCCAGAGAGTATGTCGAAATTAGAGATGCGCACATGCACAACCTCAAGCATCTGGATATCAAAATCCCGTTGAATGTTTTCACCTGCACCACAGGAGTATCGGGATCGGGAAAAAGCACTCTGCTCCTCGACGTTCTGTACAAGGGATGGCGGGGAGAAGCCAGAGATGGATTCAGGGAAATCAGAGGAAACCAACACATCGACAAGATCATCATGGTCGACCAGTCTCCTCTCAGCACATCGCCCCGCTCTATCCCCGCCACCTACACCAAGGCCATGGATGAGATCAGGGCCGTATTCAGCCAGACTCGAGAGGCCAAAGCTCAGGGATACAAACCCGGATTTTTCTCTTTCAACACTCCCGGAGGAAGGTGTGAAGGATGCAAAGGGGCGGGCCAGCTCATCGTCGAAATGCAGTTTCTCTCGGATGTGGTGCTCACCTGTGAGGCGTGCAAGGGGAAGAGGTTCAAGAGCGAGATTCTCGAAATCAAATACCGAGACAAAACCATCGACCAGGTTCTGCAGATGAGCGTCTCTGAGGCCTTAGATTTTTTCTCGGAACATCCGAAAATCAAGAAAAAATTGTCCCCGCTCTGCGAGGTGGGATTGGGGTATCTGAGATTAGGCCAGCCCACGACGACTCTGTCCGGCGGGGAGCTCCAGAGGATCAAGCTCGCCCACCATCTCACCCACCAGAGGGACAAGAGGACCCTCTATCTCTTTGATGAGCCCACCGTCGGTCTCCACCCGGATGATGTCTCCATTCTCCTTCGGTCATTTCAAAAACTGGTGGATGAGGGACACACAGTCGTGGTCATCGAGCACAATCTCGATATGATCAAATGCGCCGATCACGTCATCGACCTGGGTCCAGAAGGGGGAGATAAAGGCGGGCACATCGTCGCCCAGGGGCCGCCCGAGGAAATCGCCAGATCCAAACAATCTCACACCGGCCAGTATCTGAAAAAACATCTCTCCTCAACATAGGCCCAACACCATCACGCCGCAAACTGCAAGTCATATTTCAAAAAATTATTGTTGGGATCTCCGTTTTCATAAAAAGAAAAAATCTTTGGGAAGGATTGTATTACTTGCTATTCTGATAAAATTCCAGGCCTTCATCCGTGGTTTTGATCCACACCCTGTAACCCGAAGGTTTTTCTCGCGTGACAAAACCGCGTTCTTCCAGCTTCTTTACCGCATGATCAAAATCTTCTTTACTCTTTTCCTCAAATGCCATCTGGAAGGTCTTGAACATCGCATCTTCCTGCATGGTTTTATCCGGTTCATCTCCGATCGCTGAAAGGATGAAATACTGTTCGGTGGGAAGCTTGCCCTCCTTAGCCTTTGTGGGCTCTTTCTTTTTTTCTTTGGGGGGGATTATTTCTTCTTTCTCACCCTCCTCCAGGTCCTGCTCTTGGAGCACCCTTTTCTCCAACGGATCCTTCATTTCTACTTTTGGCTTTGGCTCTTCCTCAATCTTATCCTCGGCTTCTGGAAGGTCAGGAGCTTCCGGGACGGCCTCATCGGTTTGGAGCTGGGCCTTAATTTCTTCCACTTCTCGAGCTTCAATCTCACCCGGTGCAGGCCGCTCTACTCTTTTCGGAACAACCCGCTTTTTTATTTTCCTCATTTTCGTTTTGAGTTCTTCAGGAATGATTCTCTTCTTTATCTTTGGCTTTGGCTTTGTCATTGGCTTCGTCTTTGTCTCTGCAGTTGTCTTCTTCTCGGCAATTCTTCTTTTCAAAGGCAAGACTTTCACGGCTTGAATTTCTTTCTCGACCTCCGCTTTCAGCTCATTCTGAACTTGCCTGACTTTTTCGACTTCTTTTTCGACATAAGCTCTCACCGATACCCTTTCGCGGTCCAGCTCTTTCTGCTTTTTCTTGATATCGTCGTCGTATTTCTTTAAGGGATCCCGGATGACTCTTTTGATTCTCCTGTTTGTGACGAACAGCCATACGGCGATGACCAGGAGCAAGATCAGAAAAACAGAATTCATAATGTCTAAACCGTTGAGAAAATCATGTATGTTTTTGATCCAGCCGAACAAAAATTCTAAAATGTTGTTCATAAAGCGCACCATTCCTTGGTTATAAATATTTTACCAAATATTGGACTAAAAGTATTCAGGTTTATTCAATCTTTTCCCCTCACTTTTTCCTTATACTGCATCTTCTCCGAAATTATCAAGAGGAAATTTGCAGCTGAGTCTGACAATTCTATTCAGATGGCTCCCACCGAAATCTCGTATAACTCGCATGCATGGTCGTGAAAAAGTACTGTCAACCTGTCAGACCAATACAGTTTTCCAGATTTGACATATCCCGACTCCAGTGCTATATGTCTTAAAAAATAATCTGATATGGAAACTTTCGGCTGGCTTTCCATCCTTCCTCCCCTTCTCGCCATCGCACTCGCCATCAGGACTAAACATGTCTACATCTCTTTGATCTTTGGCATATGGCTCGGGTGGACCATCATACATTCCTGGAATCCCATCCAGGGGCTTATTCAAACAGTCAATTCCCTTATCGGCGTGTTCACAGACCCGGATAACACACGCGTGATTCTGTTCAGCGCCATGATCGGCGCGATCATCACATTCACACAGTACTCCGGAGGCATGAAAGGCTTTGTCAACTGGGTTGTGGGGAGGGGCCATGTCAGGACGCGAAAAAAAGCCGGGCTGTTGGCCTGGTTCCTCGGTTTTATAATCTTTATCGAATCCAGCATTTGTGTTCTCGTCTCCGGAGCTGCGACCAGGCCGATAATGGATAAGCTCAAGATATCCCGCGAAAAGCTCAGCTATATTCTCGACTCCACGTCTGCGCCTAAATGCGTCCTTATACCCCTTAATGCCTGGGGAGCTTTTGTCATCAGAGAGCTTGGAAAACAAGATGTCGAGCATCCCATAAAATATCTCCTGGCCTCCATCCCGTATAATTTCTACGCCATCTTCGCTCTGCTCCTCGTCCTGTTCGTCATTCTGAGAGAAAAGGACTTCGGCCCGATGAAAAAAGCCGAACACCGCGTCAGAGTCGAGAACAAGATTCTCCGTGACGGAGCCGAACCTCTGATCTCGACAGACATTGTGTCGATGAAGGCCAAAAAAGGAATCCCGCCTCGAGCATTCAACATGGTTCTTCCCGTGGCGACCATGGTGGTCACAATGCCTGTTGCTCTTCTCATCTCGGGGAAAGGGAACATGATGGAGGGCGAAGGATCTGTCGCTGTCCTGTGGGCAGTCATCCTCGGGCTCCTCGCTGGGGCCATTGCCTACCGTGCCCAGGGAATACTGAGAATCAAAGAGATCACGGACATTTTCATGAAAGGCGTGGGAGGTCTTATTCCTGTGGCCGTCCTGATGATTTTGGCCTTTTCCATCGGTGACACGTGTAAAGCTCTGGGAACAGGGGAGTTTGTCGCTCAAGCCGCAGAATCCACTCTCCATCCCGGTCTCATTCCTGCCGTCGTGTTCATCGTCTCCTGTTTCATCGCATTTTCCACCGGGACATCGTGGGGAACTTTTGCCATCATGATTCCGATTGCCGTGCCGATGATCAATATAATCGGACTCCATCCGGGTTTAATCATAGCCGCAGTCCTGGGAGGCGGAGTCTTTGGCGACCATTGTTCCCCGATTTCCGATACAACCATCATTTCTTCTATGGCGGCTGCAACAGATCATATCGACCACGTCCGGACTCAGCTTCCGTATGCTTTCCTGGCAGCGGGCATCGCTCTTTTTCTTTTTCTTGCTGTGGGTTTTGTCCAATGACGTTTGACGATTTTCGTTCATTCTTTGAGGAAGGCCGGTTGTCGAGTGGACTCAAACGCGTCTTCTGAGGAGGATAAGCTCATGACAAAGCGATTCAAGCCGTTTTTTATAATCATTCTGTGTGTCCTGTGGATATTCCTCAACAGTGGCTATCCTGACTCATCTGCAGAGGCTCAGTCTTCATTGGCTGAAGCGATAAAGAAATTCGAAAAGTTCGCAGAACTGCGAATGGCTCAGGACAAAGTCCCGGGCTTGTCCGTTGCGTTCATGAAAGACGACTTCACCTGGGCCAAAGGATTCGGATACTCTGACCTCGAAAATCAGGTTCTGACTAAGCCAGCCAGCGCATACCGCTTGGCCTCGATCACCAAAACCCTAACGGCCATCGCGGTGATGAAGCTTGCCGAGGAAGGGAAAATCAACCTTGACGCTGAAGTTCAAACTTATGTTCCCTATTTTCCCAGGAAAAAATGGCCGGTCACTGTTCGCCTGCTCCTGGGTCATCTGGGTGGAATCAGCCACTACCAGAATTACGATGTGGAGGGACGCATCAAGGTTCACAAAAATACAAAGGATGCGCTGGCCATTTTCCAGGATTTCGACCTGGTCGCCGAGCCAGGCACACGCTATCACTACTCAAGTTACGGCTATAACCTCCTGGGAGCTGTCATCGAAGGCGTATCGGGAGAATCCTACGGGGATTATATCCGAAAGAACATCTTCATTCCTCTTGGCATGACGAATTCCCGTATGGACGATCCCGTAGACATTATCCAGAACCGTGTCCGCGGATACCGTCTCATCAACGGCCAAATCAAGAACTCAGAATACGTGGATATCTCCAGCCGATTCGCTGGCGGGGGGACCCGATCTACGGTGGTCGACCTCCTCAAATACGCCACAGGAATAATGGATAAGAAGCTCTTGAAAGAAGAGACATGGAATATGATGTTCACTTCGATGGCGACACAGGACGGCCGGTCCACTGGATACGGGATGGGATGGGGAGTCCGGCCGTGGAGAGGCCATTTCCAGGTCAGTCATGGAGGCTCCCAGCCTGAAACTCGCACGCGTCTTCTCATTTTTCCCAAAGAGAGATTCGCTGTCGCCATCGCCTCGAACCTGGAACGGCTCAATCTCATGCCCTACGTCAGAAGGTTGGCTGAGCTGGTTTGCGAGGAAGACATGGACAGCTCCGTGTATGTCTCCGATGAGCCGGAACAGGTCATCTATGACTGCTGCGCGGGCATTTTCTCCTACGGGATGAGCCGCTATGATTGGCGCGGTAAGAATGTCCTCGCAGGAGAGAAGGAACTGGCCAAAGCTTTTTCCCACTTCAACAGGCATGTTAAAAAGAATGTTATCGAAAGAAATATCAAAGATGCGAAAAAGAGGATATATAATGGCTTTCACCCTCTTTCTGGTCAAGCATTCATAAAAGTTGGCACCTTCATGGCTTCCACTCTGAAAGAGAATCTGGGTGAAGATAAATTTCACAGTTATCACAAGAAAGGCCCTCTTTTCTTCTTCAAAGATTACATTGAGATCAGCAGTCAGTGGCCCTCCGACAAGAAAAAGTTCAAATTTTCAGAAGGATTCTCGGGATTGATCTCCGACTGGGTCAAAGAGTGGTCAACAGTCTACACCGAGTCTATCCGCAATCTCTGTATTACAATGAAGACTGACTTTAAAGAATGGATTCCCCGCTTGACCGAGACTTTTTTCGAAGCCAGCCTGTACCCGGATTTCAGCCGGGAGATGGGAGAGTCCGGACTGTATCACTTGTGGAACGATGAAACGGAAATCTCCTTCCAAATATTTAACTTCTGCTACACGCTCTATCCCAGATCTCCTGCCGCAGCCAGCCACCTTGCCACCGCCCATCTCTGGACAGGCAACGTGGAAGACGCACGGAAATACTTTAAGGAAGCCTTTGGGCTGGACCCCGACCATCCCAGCGTTTCCCTGAACCGCTTCTCTTTGATCGCGAGACATCTGGAAAGAACTCAAAATATCGAAGATGTCTTTGCTCTGGCAGATATTTTCCTGGAACTTGATCCCAAGAATGCCGAACTTCATCTGGAAATCGGAAACATGTACGCGAAAACCGGCAACTTGGAAAAAGCGAGAAGTTTTTATAAAAAGGCCTTGGAGCTCGATCCCAAACTCGAAGAAGCCAAAAAGAATCTCGCAGAGATCAAAAAGAAAAAATGAAAAAATTATATCAATCCACAAAGGAAGAAAAATGAAAAAAGGCACAGGTGACTTTTTCCAGAAAGACACACAGTACATCCGGGGAAAGCTCGGGGGCGGCCCCCTTCTCTGGCATTCCAAGCCCGAAGCCTACAAAGTCTATCCAGATGCTCCCAAATACAAACTGGACGCTGTCCAAATAAAGGGAGGGATGCCTCTCTGGGAAGCGATAAACCGCCGCCGCAGCATACGGAACTTCAAGTCTAAGCCGATGGCAAGGAATGACCTGAGCCAGCTCCTCTGGTCCACTCAGGGAATCACACACGAAGCCGTTGGCTTCGAATTCCGCGCAGCCCCATCAGCCGGGGCTCTCTATCCTGTGGAGACCTATCTTGCCGCTCACAACATCGAGGAGATTGAACCCGGAATTTATCATTACGGAGTGCGGAACCATGAACTCGAACAGCTCGAGAAAGGCGATTTTCGAGAATCCGTTGCCCGCGCTGCTCTTGACCAGGATATGGCCTTCTCCGCCAACGTCGTTTTCATCTGGACAGCGGTGTTCCAGCGCTCAAAGTGGAAATACAACCAGAGAGCCTACCGTTACGTTTATCTCGACGCCGGACACATCGCCCAGAATCTCGCTCTCGCCGCAGTCTCCCTCAACTTTGGAACATGCCAGATCGGAGCTCTCTACGATGAAGAGGTGAACGCGCTCCTCGGGATTGACGGCGAAGAGGAGAGTGTTGTCTACATGACCGTCGTCGGCCAACCGTGGTAATCCTGTACTCTTTGACATAATCCCCGATGTAAACTCACCACGCGGCCCAAATACACCGAACACCAGAAGCGTATGGCGATGTTCGAAAGACACATCCCCCCATGCAAAAAATTCAAGGATGTCTGGTCTGCCACACCGGAAGACGTCGCCCGCTTCGTGAAAAGAGAAATGAAGGAACACCAAAATTTTTGATCTGCTGTGTGGTGCTGCTGACCTTAATGAATGGCTTCGTTTTTGACGCGACTCTTCGGCAGGTTATTCTTCGGTCTTCTCTTCCTTTTTCTCCTGCGGCTTTTTCGGGGACTTTTCCTCAGGAAGGAGCCCAACGGCTCTTCGAATTTCTGCATCCAATTGGGCCGCAAGTTCTTGGTTCTCTTTCAGCAGTTTCTTGACATTCTCGCGACCCTGGCCCAGCCGTTCTCCTTTATAAGAATACCAGGTCCCGGTTTTTTCAATGATTCCCGCCTCCTGCCCGGTGTCAACCAGGTCGCCTTCTTTGGATATCCCCTCTCCATAGATGATGTCGAACTGAGAAAGTCTGAAAGGAGGGGCCATCTTATTCTTGACAATTTTCACTTTCACCCTATTTCCGATGACTTTATCGCCTTCTTTGATGGTGGCCAGCCTCCTGATGTCGATCCTCAATGATGAGTAAAATTTCAGCGCTCTTCCTCCTGTCGTCGTCTCGGGGCTTCCCAGGAAAAAACCGATTTTTTCTCTAATTTGGTTCACAAAAATGAAGCATGTCTTCGACCGGCTGACTATAGCTGTCAGCTTCCGGAGAGCCTGAGACATGAGTCGCGCTTGCAGACCCATATGGGCATCCCCCATTTCGCCTTCAAGCTCTGCTTTGGGAACAAGGGCGGCCACAGAATCCACCACAATCACATCGACGGCATTGCTGCGGACAAGCATCTCCGCTATCTCCAGGGCCTGCTCACCGAAATCGGGCTGGGATATCAGGAGATCATCCACATCCACGCCCACACTGGCCGCATAAACGGGATCCAGAGCATGTTCGGCATCTATAAAGGCTGCCTGTCCGCCCAGCTTCTGGGCCTCAGCTATAACATGAAGCGCAAGGGTCGTCTTTCCTGTGGCTTCAGGGCCAAAAACCTCGACCACTCTTCCTCTCGGAAAGCCTCCGATTCCAAGGCTTAAATCGAAAGCGATGGAGCCAGTGGGAATTGCAGGAACTCGAATCGCCACTTCCTTCTGCCCGAGTTTCATCACAGCTCCCTTGCCGAACTGCTTCTCGATCTGAGAAACCGCCGCCTCGATCGCTTTATTCCTTGAACCTTGTTTTTCGTCAGCGTCTTCGTTCATTTTTTCCTCCCCACATCCATGGGCTTCAATCTATTCGGAAACACACGCCTTTCCGGTGATTCCTATTGTAACCTATATTTAAAGATTCTTAAACATACGAACGTCCATCCGGCCAGAATAAATCCCAAGTTCACTTGCTGTAACCATAAAATCCTTTTCCGCTTTTGCGGCCAAGGTATCCCGCATCCACCATCTTTCGCAGCAGAGGACAGGGCCTGTACTTCGGATCCCGGAAGCCCTCATACAGCACCTCCATGATGTTGAGGCAAACATCTAATCCGATCAAGTCAGCCAAGGCCAGAGGGCCCATCGGATGGTTCATGCCCAGCTTCATCACCGTATCGATGGCTTCTGCGCTTCCCACCCCCTCCATCAAAGCAAACACGGCTTCGTTGATCATCGGGAGAAGAATCCGGTTGGAAATAAAACCAGGAAAATCATTGGCTTCCACAGGGACCTTCCCCATTTTTTCAGCAAGGGATTTCACCTCCTCGAAGGTCTCCTGTGAAGTGGCGATGCCTTTGATCAATTCTACGAGTGCCATCAGAGGCACAGGATTCATGAAATGCATGCCCATGAATCTCTCCGGGCGGCTCGTCAAAGCGGCCAAACGCGTTATGGAAATGGAGGATGTGTTGCTGGTGATGATCACTTTCGGGTCGAGCAGTTTGTCCAGCTCCAAAAGCAGTTTCTTTTTCACCTCAAAATCCTCAAAAACAGCCTCCACCACAAATTCAACTTTTCCAAGGTCCGCTAATTTTGTCGTGGTCTTTATGCGAGAGAGGATTTTGGAAATGTCTCCTTCGATCTTCCCTTTTTCAGAGAGCTTTGTGAGGCTTTTATCCACGGCTTTCACTGACCGCTGGAGTAACTCCTCAGCCGTATCGTTCAGGACGACTTCGAACTCGGAGGCGGCCGCAACCTGGGCAATACCCGTTCCCATTGTGCCGGCGCCCACCACTCCTATTTTATTGACTGCCATTATCCCTCCTTTTTCAAACCAGTTCCACAGCCATGGCTACCGCGTCTCCTCCGCCGAGGCAGAGTGCCGCTATGCCCTTTTTCATATCCCTGTGCTGGAGAGCATAGATCAAGGTTGTGAGAATCCTTGCTCCCGTGGCTCCGATCGGATGACCCAAAGCCACGGCTCCTCCATGGACATTGACTTTTTCCCTGTCCAGGCCCAGCTCTTTTATTAACACAACGAGTTGAGAAGAAAAGGCTTCGTTAATCTCGATAAGATCGACCTCATCGATCTTCCATCCGATATCGGCCAACAGCTTCTCAATGGCCCCTTTTGGCGCGTACATCACCATTGAGGGTTCGACAGCGTTCGTCGCGGAGCCCAGAATTTGGGCCATAGGTTGAAGCTTCTTGTCTTTCACCGCATCCGCTGAGGCCACAACCACAGCCGCACCTCCGTCATTCAAACTAGACGCGTTTCCGGCCGTGACTGTCCCATCTTTCTTGAAAACAGGTCTGAGCTTAGACAATTTCTCGATTGTGGCGTCCTTCCGAGGCCCCTCATCCACATCGAAAATCACGGGATCTCCTTTTCTCTGGGGAACTTCGACCGGGATGATCTCCTCCTTCAAATATCCCTTCTCGATGGCATGCAGGGCCTTCTCGTGGCTGCTGGCGGCATAGGCATCCTGTTCTTCCCGAGCGGCGCCGAATTTCATGGCCACCACTTCCCCTGTCATGCCCATGTGCTGGTCATCGAAAGCACACCACAGCCCATCGAGGATCATGGAATCCTTTATCTTCATGTCTCCAAACTTGACGCCTTCCCTTGCACCCCAGAGGAGATGCGGGGCCTGGCTCATGCTTTCCATCCCGCCAGCCACGATTATCTCCTTCTCTTCGAGCCAGATCGCCTGGGCGGCCAGGGACACCGCCTTCAGGGCAGAGCCGCAGACTTTGTTCACAGCAAAACAGCTGACCGTGGGAGGAATCCCGCCTTTCATCGCCGCCTGCTTGGCAGGAGCCTGACCGATCCCTGCCGAGACAACGTTTCCCATGATCACCTCATCAACATCTTTTCCTTGAACTGCCGCCCGCTTTACCGCTTCCCTGATGGCCAATCCTCCTAAATCTGTCGCTCTAAAATCCTTAAGGGTTCCTAAAAAGTTCCCGATAGCCGTTCGAGCGGCTCCGACAATAAAAACATCCCGCAATTCACACATTGATCAAGCCTTTCTAAAATGGATTTGATATAAAGACCTCCCTTTTTTATCACAATTGATGGAGGGTGTAAACCCGCCGCGAATCTCAGTCCTATTTGAAAGCAGACTGTCGCATTTCCCCTGGAAAAGTCGGGTTGATTAAAGAGAGAACACAGGATAAAATGAGTACTCATCTCTGCACTATGAAAAGAGGAGGAAAATGATGAAAAAAATCCTTCGAGTCACAGCCAATGGCATTTTTATTTTTTGGCTGTGCGGGTTTTTGATCGTATTGTTTTTAAATCATTGTGGCAAGTCCAAGGTCGAATCGGATGAGGATTTGCCCGTGTTCCTGGAGCAGGTCAGCACGACCGCAGTGGCTCAGCTCTACGCGGATGGCTTTGAAGAACTCAACTTGAATGAAAAGATCCTGGCGTATTACCTCGCTCAAGCGGTCATCGCCGGAGAACGGATCGATTACGACCAGAGCCACCGGCATGCGTTAGAAATCAAAGACATGCTGGAGGAAATCGTCACTCACACGAAAGGAATAGACACCGCTGTTTTTCAATCCATCCTCGATTACACAAAACTCTTCTGGATCGACCACTGCCAGTACAACTCCCGCACCAAGATAAAATTCGTCCCCTCCTGCACATTTGATGAGTTCCTCTTGGCTGCCCGGACAGCTCAAAAAAACGGAGCCGAGTTCGACCTCGAAGAAAATGAAACCTTAGAAACAAAGCTGAAAAGGCTGGAAAAGGCTATCTTCGACTCCGAATTCGAGCCTCTCGTCACAGCCAAAACACCTCCGCCAGGCCATGATATCCTCACTGCGAGCGCGAATAACTTCTATGCACCCGATGTCACGCTTCAAGACCTTGAGGGATTCAAAGAAAAATACCCTCTGAATTCAAAAGTCATCAAAGAAAAAGGGAGAGTGAAAGAAGTGGTGTGGAGAACAGGAAATAAGGATTTTCCTGCCGGCCTGTATGAAAAAGAGCTTTCTGAAGTCATCGCCAACCTCCGGCTCGCTCTTCCTTACGCGGGTGACCAGCAAAAAGTCACTCTTCAACACATGATCGATTACTTCGAAACGGGCGACCCGGATTCCTTCCGGAAGGCCAACATTTCCTGGCTGAAAGATGACCCGACTGTCGATTTCATCATCGGATTCATCGAGAATTACAAAGATTCACGCGGCATGAAGGGAGAATGGGAAGGCGTGATCAGCTATGTCAACAAAAAGACCACTCAGATGATGAAAGACCTGGCCGCTAACGCCCAGTATTTCGAGAAAAACTCACCCTGGAAAGAGGATTACAAAAAGACGCACGCTCAGATTCCGGTGGCCAATTCCATCGATGTCGTCAATGCCGGAGGCCATGCCGGCCCCCGAATCCCGGCCGGGATCAATCTGCCCAACGAACAGGAAATCCGGGAAAATTACGGGAGCAAGAGCGTTCTTCTTCACAACGTTATGCGCGACGCTCGGAAAGTGACCGGCGGAAAGTCCTCCGAGGAATTCCTGGAAACACAAAAAGAAAAAGAGCTTGCGCAAAAATACGGCAGTCTGGCCGTGGATGTGATCATCGCCATGCACGAGGTGATCGGACACGGCTCGGGAAAAGTCAGCTCGAAACTCACAGAAGATCCTTCATTCTATCTCCAGGAATACTACAACACACTCGAGGAAGCCAGAGCAGACCTGATGGCGCTCTGGAGCCTGTACGACCCGAAGCTCGTAGAACTCGGCATTCTTCCTAACACAGCCGCCGCCAAGGCAGGATACATATTAGAGGCTATGGGCGACCTCACCATGCTGAGAAGGATAAAAACAGGAGACAGGATAGAGGACGACCACATGAGGGCTGGGCATCTGATCCAGGTTTACTTGGAAGAGAAAACTCAAGCCGTGGAGACTTACCGAGAAGGAGGAAAAACTTACAGGAGAGTCAAGAACTTCGACCTTTTCCGCGAAGGGATCGGCGAGCTACTTGCTGAGATCATGCGCATCAAAGCGGAGGGAGATTTCGAAGCCGCGAAAAAACTCATCAACACCTATGCCATCAAAATCGACTCAGCTCTCAGAGACGAAGTCATAGAAAGATGCCAGGAGATCGAGTATCCCGATTTCATCGCTTTTGTCGTCCCAGAGCTCTCGCTGGTCAAAAATGAATCTGGAAAGATCACGGATGTCGAGATATCCTACCCGTTGGATCTGATGGATCAGCAGCTCAAATGGGCGGGCAAAAAATAGGATAAAAACAGACTTTTTAACTGGAATTTCATTCCAGAACCAAAGTGAAACTCTGACGCGAATGAACGGGAATGTTCCCCGAGTCAGCTCAAACCGGTTATCTTATCGTCTTCGGTGACATCGATCTTCTCGGCTGAAGGGACCTTTGGGAGTCCCGGCATGGTCATGATATCTCCACAGTAGACCACAACAAAACCCGCCCCGGAACTGAGAGAGACATCGGTCACGATCAGAGTAAAATCCTCAGGCCTGCCCAGAGCTTCGTCATCATCGGAGAGAGAGTACTGTGTTTTGGCGATACATACCGGAAGACTTCCGAAATCGGCCTTTTCAAGACGTCTGATCTTTCGTCTGGTTTTTCCTTCCATGGCCACGGATGAGGCCCCATAGATCTTTTGAGCGACGGTCTCGATCTTTTCGATGAGCGGCATGTCCGAAGGATAAAGCAGTTGGAACCTGTTTTCGTTTTTCTCAATGGCCTTCAAAACCTCCTGCGCCAACTCCGTTCCCCCTTTTCCTCCTTTGGCGAACACTTCGCTCAAAGCCACACGCGTCTTCTCCTTTCCGCACAACTCTTTGACTTTCTCGATTTCTGCTTCAGTATCCGAAGGGAACCTATTGATGGCCACCACAAAAGGAATCCCGAAAATCCTCATGTTTTCCATATGCTTTTGGAGATTGGAAAAACCCCGCTCCACCGCCTTCACGTTTTCAATGTCCACATCTTTCAATTCGACTCCTCCGTGGAGCTTGAGAGCCCGAAGTGTGGCGACCAAAACACACGCATCAGGCGAAGGGATATGCCCGGTACGGACGACAATATCGAAAAATTTTTCTGCTCCGAGGTCCGACCCGAATCCGGATTCTGTCACCACATAATCCGCCAGTTGCAGACCCATTCGGGTGGCGATAACGGAATTTGTGCCGTGAGCAATGTTGGCAAACGGTCCACCGTGGATCAATGCGGGCGTTCCTTCCAGAGTCTGGACCAGGTTAGGCCTGAGCGCATCCTTCAGCAGAGCGGTCATAGATCCTTCCGCATTGAGTTCCCTCGCAAAGACACGCTTTCTATCCGGAGACTGGCCGACAACAATATTCCCCAGCCTTTCCTTGAGGTCCTGGAGGTCCACAGCCAGGCAAAAAATCGCCATGACCTCTGAGGCTGCGGTGATATCAAATCCTGTCTCTCGTGCAATTCCTCGAAGAGGCCCCCCTATCCCGATGACCACTTCGCGCAACACGCGGTCATCCATGTCCATGACGCGCTTCCAGGTCACCCGGCGGCAGTCGAGCAGACCGCAGGAACCGTCGAAATGAAGACGGTTATCCACCATAGCGGCCAGAAGGTTGTGGGCGGCTGTGATCGCATGGATATCCCCGGTGAAATGCAGGTTGATCTCTTCTCTGGGGGCAACTTGAGCGTATCCGCCTCCTGTCGCTCCTCCCTTCATCCCGAACACGGGTCCGAGTGAGGGCTCTCTCAAGGCGACGACTGTGTTCTTCCCGATCTGGTTCATAGCATCGGCCAAGCCGATAGACGTCGTGGTCTTCCCTTCCCCGGCCGGAGTGGGAGTCATGGCCGTCACCATGATCAGCTTTCCTCTGTGCTCTTTTTTCTTATGTATGACTTCCGGAGAGACTTTTGCCTTGAATTTCCCGAATTTCTCCAAGTGTTCGGTTTTAAGTCCCAGTTTCCCGGCAATCTCTTCTATGGGCTTTATTTCTGCGTCTGCCGCGATTTCCCTATCGTCGAGCATCCTGACCTCCTTCTGATAGGCTTATTTCTGGAAAAAGACTTTGTACTCTTCCTTTTTCTTTGCATGATTTCTTCGGGTGAAATCGTGGAACATTATACCATATTCTTCGAGCAAGCCCTCATCCGCAAAACTGAAATACCGGTTGTTTCCGATGATGATATGATCCAAGACCTTGAGCTGCATAACGTTGGCCGCGAACACAAGCTCTCTCGTGATCTCTCTATCGCTGACAGAAGGTTCCGGATCGCCCGAGGGATGGTTGTGGACAAAAATCAGGGATGACGCATCACATTTGAGGGCCTCTTTCATGATCTCTCTGGGGTAAACGGCGCTCGTGTCCACAGTTCCCTCGAACACGGTCTTTTCTTCCAGGATATGATTCTTCGCGTCCAGAAACATCGACTTGAAAATCTCCTTCTTCATATCCCTCAGAGCATGATACAGATAATCGAATACTTCTTTTGAGGAATGACAGTAAGGCCTGTTCATCACTTTATCCTTGAGAAAACGGCGGGACACTTCCTGGATAAGCTTCAGGCCGAAAACATTGTGAGGGCCGATCCCGCTGATTTCCTGAAGCTCCTCCGGCGAAGCGCCCAGGACTCCTCGCAAAGAGCGGAATTTCTTTAGGGCTTCTCTGGCCTGCTGTTTGCAGTCTTTCCGGGGAGTTCCCAGCGTCAAGAGGAGCTCGATAATCTCATAATCCAGGAATCCCGCAAGCCCCCCTTTGATGAATTTCTCTCTTAATCTTTCCCTGTGACCCAAGTTTTTTCGCAAATTTCGAACTTCTCCTCTTCTCAAAAGTGCCTCAGACTGAAACCAGTAAACCCAAAAATCTCTCTTCCACATTGTGTGAGTGAAATACACGGGAATGGAAGAAGCGACTTTGAAGATTTAGCCTTACCGAGCTGTCTATCGAGGGAAGCCGATGAAATCGGCCTCCGAGTATGTCTAAGCTCACTCAGGACAGTGGATTCCGAAAACACGCAGCTTTTGCCCCAGCGAGTCAAAAGCAGCTCGGTTTCAGGCTCCGCTCTCCTCACCTCGTCGATGAGGAACCATGCCCGCTCCGCCTTCAAACGGTTTTCTCCCCACTGGCCTTCGCTTATCCGCCGAGGAGGAATTTTGAAGGACTGGCGCTCAAAATCTGAAGGGAGCGATGGCATTTCGGTGTATCTCACCCATAAAATCACTCGCACAAACGGAATAAAACCACCTAAAATCATGACGAAGAAGGGAAAGAATTTTTCACAGATTGGAGGGGATTATTTTTTCTTTTCGGATAAATACCGGATCTCAAGAAGCCTGTCCACTTCCTTAACCTTAAGCCTCAGGATATAGACCAAGACAAAAATCGCCAGCCACATCCAGGCGACAAAAACAAAGATTCCTGCGGACTCTTTGATGTTTTGAGGGCCGGGAGTGATCCTGTCCTGAGTTTCTCCTTCCTGAATTATCTCGTTCTTCTCTTCCGGGATGACCTGCTGAGCAAAACCGCCCCCCACGAAGAACAGCGAATGAAGAGAAATAAGGATCGCAAGCCACACGAACAATCTGTTCTTCTTCGCCATCAGATCAGACTCCAGACTGTCATCGACGCGGCAAAAACGATGAACAGATAGGCGATAACGGTGATAATTTTTCCCTTCCTTTCCGCGGGCTTGTTGTCGATCAAGGGGAGAAAAAAGAACGCAACGATGCCCAGAAGAATCAACAGGACAGCGAGTGTATCGCCGTTGATAAAAAGAATCTTTGCCGGGAAGATTTTGAGCATCTGAAAGAGGAAAAGAAAATACCATTCAGGCCTGATCCCTTCTGGAGCGGGAGCCATGAGGTCCGCCGCTTTGTCCAGAGAAGGAGGAAAAAAGATAGCCACCGAGAAGAGGACGCCCGTGAGAATCAACCACACGACCATCTCCCGATAGACGAAATTCGGCCAGAACGGGAGCTCTTTCACCACTTCCCTTTTTTTCTCCTCGGCAAGAGGGATGCTCATCCCCTGTTTCTGGATGAGATAGACATGCGCGGCCAGGATCGCCAGAAGAAAAACAGGAAGGATGGAGACATGAAAACCGAAAAAGCGCGTCAGAGTATCCGCCGTGACATCCTCGCCGCCACGAAGAAGTTTCGTCACCCAGACTCCGACGACAGGAATCGAGCGCGGAATATCCGTTCCCACTTTGGTGGCCGAAAGCGAGAGGTCATCCCACGGGAGAAGATAACCCGTGAAACCGAAGGCCAGGGAGACAAACAGCAGAAAAACTCCGCTCATCCACGTTAGCTCCCGCGGCTTTCGATAAGCCTTGGTGATCCAGATGCTGAGCATGTGGATGAAAACAATAGCGATCATGAAGGAAGCGGACCAGCTGTGAACTGACCGGATGATCCAGCCCAGAGGAACTTCGGTCATGATCCGCGCCACGCTTTGGTTGGCCCCTTCAAGAGTCGGGGTGTAGTAGAAAACCAGCATGAATCCCGTGATGACCTGGATGGCAAAAAAGAGCAGTATGGCACTTCCGGTATAATACCAGAGAGAATGCCTGTGCTGCGGGACTGTCTTCTCACTCATATACCTGAAGATCATTGATAATCCCGAGCGCTCATCAATCCAGGAGCGGAGTCCGTTCTTCATACCTTTTTCACTCATTCCACTCCCTCTCTTTTAATAACCAGATCTTCCCCTTCGACTGATAAGTTCAACCGGCGCAGAGGCCGGGGCGGAGGCCCCCCGATATTAAGGCCGTCTTGATCGTACCAGCCATCATGACAGGCACAAAAGAACTTCCTCTGGTCGGAAAGGTACCTGACATTGCAATCCAGATGCGTGCAGACGGCGACAAAAGCCGTGAATGAACCGTCATCGTTTTTCTTGATTATTCCCGGTTTGCTTCCCCAGGAAAAATTTTTAACAGTATTCGTCTCCATATCCTTGAAATCCGAAAAGGGCCGTATAACCTGGTCTGGCTCCCTCACAGGAGGGAAGACAAATCTCAAAACAGGATACAGCAAAGAGGCTGCCAAAGCGCCCAGCCATCCCCCGAGAAGTCCGTTTAAAAATTGGCGGCGCGTGAACAGAGAATGTTTGAGCCTCATCTTTTTTTCCTCAAAATCCGTTTGACCTTCTCTATGACCAGTTTTCTTCTCAAAGCTTCGATGCCGTCCGCTGGCCGGACATCCTTGGGGCAGACCTCGTTGCACCTGAACACCGTGTCACACCCCCACAACCCGGCTTCTGTGTTGACTCTTGACCAGCTGGAAAAAGGCCGCTTATCCCTCGGGTCCTTGACAAACCGATAGAGCTTGGCCAGAGCCGCCGGTCCCAGGTACCTCTCGTCGCGAGACGCCACCGGGCAGGCGCTGTAGCAGCATCCGCACAGGATGCAGTTGACATACTGAAAAATCTTATCCATCTCTCTGTCCTCGATTCGATGGCCCTTCTCCAATATTTCCCCTTCAGAAAATAAGTAAGGTTCAATCCTTCGGACAGCTTCAAAAAAGGGTTCCATATCAACAGCCAGATCCTTCTGGACTTCCAGGTTGGGAAGCGGCTCGATAACGATGAGCGATGATTTCAGAGAATCCACCATGGTCCTGCAGGCCAGATCGAATTTCCCGTTGATCACCATACCGCACGATCCGCAGATGGCCTCCCGGCAGCTGTAACGGAACGCAAGGGTGCAGTCTTGTTCATTCCGGATGTCCATCAAGGCTTCCAGCATCGATTTCTTCTCTTTGGTCTCGTAAGAAAAATCCTGGAAACAGGGGTGTTCGTCTTTCTTCGGGTCGAAGCGCAAAATCCTGAATAAATATTCCATTTCAGTATTTCCTGGCCTTGGGTTCGTACTTGGTAATGTTCACATCTTTATAGCTGATCCGGGGCTTCCCATCTTTTAAAGTGACCAGTGTATGTTTCAGCCATTCCTTATCATTCCGTCCTTTAAAATCCACACGGAAATGGGAGCCTCGGGTCTCTTCCCTGTTCAACGCTCCCAACGTGATGACTTCAGCGAGGTCCAGCATAGAGTCAAACTCGAGGATATTCACGAGTTCCTGGCTGTAACGGAGGCAATGGCCTGAGATGAAAACTCTCTCATAATCCTCTCTCAGCTCGGCAATCTCCTCCACGGCTCTGGTTAAGTCCTTCTTATACCTGAACATATCCACGTTCTCGCTCATGATCACTTTCAGCCTGTTCAACATACGGTGCACCTTTTCTCCGGAATCCTTCTTTCCCCACTCTTCGATTCTCTTTTTCACTTTTAAAGCCTCATCCAGGAGGATTTTTTCCGCATCTTCGGACGCCTTGCTTCCCTTGACCGCCCGCGTTGCCTCTTCTCCAGCAATCTGGCCAAACACCACGGTATCCAGCAGTGAGTTGCCACCCAGACGATTCGCCCCATGAATACTCACACAGGCACATTCCCCGGCTGCGTAAAAACCTTCTACGATCGAGGCACACTGGGCGTTGACATCGATCCCTCCCATCGAATAATGCTGCGCCGGTTGGATGGGAAGGGGTGAATCTATTGGGTCGATCCCGGCAAAATTGATGCTTATCTCTCTGATGCCAGGAAGTCTCTTTTTGATCTTTTTCTCTCCGAGATGCCGCAGATCCAGATGGACGTACTGGTCTTCAAACCCGTTTCCTTTTTCAATCTCTGTCTGGATAGAGCGGGCGACTATATCCCGGGGCGCCAGCTCCATCGCGGACGGAGCGTAATCCTCCATAAACCTCTTCCCTTTATTGTTTACCAGATAGCCGCCTTCGCCCCGAGCGCCCTCTGTAATCAGAATATTCGTGTCGTACAGAGAGGTGGGATGGAACTGGACAAATTCCATGTCTTTCAGAGGAACACCGGCTCTGTAGGCAATCCCGATACCGCTTCCGTGGTTGATGAAAGCATTCGTTGTCCTCAGGTAAACTCTCCCGTATCCCCCCGTCGCGAAAATTACAGCGCGGGCTTTGACAGGGACTATATCCCCTGTGGCCAGGTCATAGACCACAACTCCCAGACACTTTCCATCCTTGACCACAAGTTGAGTCACCAGCCATTCGTTATAGAACTTGACCTGTCTCTTGACAGACTGTTCGTAAAGCGTGTGGAGGATGACCAGACCGGTCCTGTCGGCCGCGTAGCAAGTTCGAGGGAACCCCGCCCCTCCAAACGGCCTCTGGGCGATGACCCTCCCGGGAAAGCGGCTGAACGGAACGCCCAGATGTTCCAGTTTGTAGATGGTCGAAATCGCTTTCTCGCACATCAGTTCAGCGATATCCTGGTCGGCCAGATAATCGCTTCCCTTGATAGTGTCGAAGGCATGCTTCTCCCAGGTATCATCCCGGCCATCAGGGCTGTTCCCCAGAGCCGCGTTGATCCCTCCCTGGGCTGCGACAGAATGGGAGCGGAGCGGATGGACCTTGGAAATGACGGCGACTTTCAGTCGAGGGTCACTGGCGAGTGCGGCCGCCAATCCGGCCAACCCACCTCCAACCACAAGGATGTCCTGACTTAACATTCAGTAATTCCTGGTGAAGTATACGATAAGCAGCAGGGCGCTCAGAACGACGCTGAGCAGAGTGAAAACCCAGAAGAGCAGCTTTTCCTTCTTCACTCCGAGGTCGATGATGACCGTTCTCAATCCGTAAAGCGCATGGAAAACGATCAAGATGATCAGGAGTGTATCCGTTAAAGCGTTTGTATGAAGAACGAGAGCCCAATCCGGTTTCTGCTCCTTCGTCATCAAGAAAAATGAGGTGAGAAACTTCACGCCCAGGAGGAGGATCAGCAGGAGTCCGCTCACGCGGTGGAAGAGCCAAACGAACATAAAATCTTTCCCTTCTTTGGAGGATATATTAAATTAAAGTCAAAACGGAATGTCAAGAGAAAGGGCAAAAACGTTCTCCGATAGATATCCAAATGCTGCGAGATAGAATTTCCAGGTCAAACAACTGAAGAACCGGGTTCCTCTTCTTATCCCTATCATGCGAATAGTCAAAACAGCCAATTGAAACTCCAGTTTTTTTGTAGGACGCGGAAGATAAATTTAAATCCTTCGTCTAAACATTGGTACATCAAAGTGCAAAGGAAAATCGAGGCGTCGGCCTCTAAGTAACCAATGAACATAAATCAAAAAAGGAGAACAACATGACCCAAACAAAATCACTCATCGCCCTGCTCGCTCTGGCCTTTTTTGTAGTTTCCCTCGGAGCTCTGGGAGTGGACGTGTCTGGAGACTGGGAGATCACTTCAGAGGGGCGACAGGGGACAAGGACCCAGGATGCCCGCATCGAGCAGGACGGCGAAAAAATCACCGTGACCATGCAGGGCTTTCGTGGGAATGAGATGACCGGGGAAGGAACGATCAAAGGAAACGAGATCGAATGGTCCTTCAACTTTTCCACCCAAAGAGGGGACATGACGATCACTTACAAAGGCAAGGTCGAAGGGGATACGATGTCCGGCACAGTCCAGATGGGCAATTTCGGCTCCCGCGAATGGACTGCAAAGAAGAAATAAAAACTCACACACCCTTTAAAGCTAACGCAATATATTTCCAAGAGAGAATGCTACTTTTCTATTCAAGAATTGCCTTTCTCCGCCCAGCAGCAGATAGTTCTTTATGAATCACAGTCTATGCTTTAAAATAAAAAGTAAACAGAATTGTTACTCTGTTCGTCAGGCAAGACGGAAGATTCTTCTCTTTCCTCCGTCTAAAGAGTGCACGGAGGCAAAGAGATGCGGATGTCGCATGGAAGAGAAAGAACTCATACAATTGAGCAAGGAAGGCGACGAAAACGCCTTTGCCTCGCTGGTGAAAAAATACAGAACAAAGGTGTTTAATTTGGCTTTCAGTTTAACACGTGACCGCGATACAGCCGACGACTTGGCTCAGGAGGCATTCATCAAGGCCTATTACGCTCTCCCGAGATTCCAGCTCAGGTCTGGATTCGGAACTTGGCTCTACAGGATTACGGTCAACCATATTCGGGATTTTCTGAGAAAGACGGGACGAGTGAAAAATCTCCCTTTCGACGAGATCAAGGAAAGTTCGATCCTCCGGGAAGATGACATGATGAAAAAGGAAAAGGAATCCACTGAAAAACAAAGAAGGAAAGTCGTCCGCGAGACGATCCGGACTCTTCCCGAGAAGCACCAGGTCATCCTGTCTTTGAGAGATATTCAGGGGCTTTCCTATGAAGAGATCTCCAGGGTCCTGAAAATTTCTCCTGGGACTGTGGATTCACGCCTTCACAGAGCCAGGAAACTTCTCCGGAAAAAACTGGCGCCTTTCTTAAGCCAAAAAGGAGGTCATCATGGATTGTAAGAAATGCGAGAAAGCGATACTCCGCGCTTTGGACGGGCGAATCACATCTCACGAGAAAAAGGAACTCGATGCGCACTTGCAGAAGTGTTCTCTCTGTTCCGCGACTCAGGAAGAATACAAGGTCATCCTCAATTCACTGAAAGAAAAAGATTTTCCGGAGCCCAAACCCTATTTTGAGGAACGCCTCAAAGCCAAGCTGAAAGAGAGGAAGGCCTCCGAGCCGTGGACCGTGTGGAAACAGTGGGGCATTCGGACCATTCCTGTTTCTCTTGTTTTGATCATACTGTTTGGAACCGCTATACTCCTGCTCTCGCCTCAGGAAGGAACAGAACTCAGCCAATCAGAAGCTCTTCTCCGTAACCTCAATCCGCTCGAAGAGACGAGCGCGTTGTTAGACAGAGAAAGCTTTGTGGACAAAAACATGGAGCTTATTTTTACTGCGGAGGAAAACAACAACGGCTCCAATGCCGATACAAGGAGATATCAGCCATGAAAAATCACTATAAATTCTGGATTGCGTTGTCTCTGATCGTGGTTTTTGCTGCAGGGATCCTGGGGGGAATGCTCCTGGAAAAGAATCTGACTCATAAAAAATTCGAGAAAAAAGACAGAAGAAGAAGCTCGGTCCGTTTTCCTTCCATGGAAGATATGGTCGTGGAGCTGAACTTAACCCCAGAGCAGGAGGATAAGATCAGAGAAGTATTCAGGAACAACGAGGAAAGATTCAAAACGCTGAGAAAAGATATCGATGCGCGTCTGAAGAGCATGAGATATCAGCTCAAGGAAGAAATAAATAGCGTTCTGACCGAGGAACAGGCTCAAAAGTTTGATGCGATGATCAAAAAGTATATCTCTCAGAGGAAAAAAGAAGCGGACAGAAGAAAAGAGTATTCGAATAAGCACAGAAAGGACAAAAAAGACGACGGAAACCATTCCAAAAAGCGCAGACCGAGATAAAATGGAGATAAAAATGAAAAAGAAGATCATCCTCATAGCCGTTATCACTGTCGCGCTGACAGTCACAGGAATCGTTCTCGGCCTGACCGTCTTCAACAACGGCAACGGAAGCAGTGAAAAATACAAGAAAGAAGCGGTGGACCGGGGGAACATCGAAGCCCTCGTCGTCACCACGGGAACGTTGAATCCCGTGACTATCGTTGACGTGGGAAGCCAGGTTTCAGGAGAGATTGAAGAGATCTACGTGGATTTCAATTCCCGGGTGAAAGCGGGACAGGTCATCGCTCAACTGGAACAGTCACAATTCATAAGCCGGGTGAACCAGGATAAGGCCAACTACCAAAGCGCCGTCGCTTCCCTGGAAAAAGCCAAAGTCACCTACGAAAATCTTCAAAAAAAATATGACCGCGCCCTGAGCCTCTTTGAAAAAGATCTGATGTCTTTTGAAGACAAGGAGGCAGTCGAGACCAATTATTACGGCGCCAAGGCCGACATCCAATCCGCAGAAGCCAGGCTGGAGCAGGCGAAATCCCAGCTCGAGACGAGCAAGGTCAACCTGACATACACCGTCATTAAATCACCGATCGAAGGCGTGGTCATTAACCGGAACGTCAACGTCGGCCAGACTGTGGCCGCCAGTTTTCAGGCTCCGGTTCTTTTCCAGATCGCCAACGACCTGGCTAAGATGCAGGTGGAGTGCAGCGTGGACGAGGCGGATATCGGAAAGGTCAAGGAGGACCAGAAAGTCAGGTTCACTGTCGACGCCTTCCCGGATGAGAATTTCCGCGGAATGGTCAAACAGGTCCGGTATTCCCCCGAGATCGTCCAGAATGTCGTCACCTACACCACTATCGTCGAAGTCGACAATCCGGAGATGAAGCTGAGACCCGGGATGACCGCGACCGTCTCGATCGTGACCGGAGAAGCGCGGAATGCTCTCCGCGTCCCGAATGCGGCCCTCCGTTTCACTCCCAATTTGAGCCAGGAAGAAATGATGGAACTCATGAAACGGATGAGAGAGGAAAGAGCCGCACGCAGAGAAGGAACGATCCCCGAGAGGAAACCCGAGCAGAATAGAGAAACCCAACGGCAGGGCACACAGAGGACTGAAGCAGGACAGCGCCAATCCAGAAGGGGAAATTTTGGCATGTCGGGAAGACAAATGAGAGATTTTGGGCGGGTCTGGATCGAGGACGAGAACGGCCAGATCAAAATGCTGTTCATCCGGAAGGGAGTGACGGATAATTCTTATACGGAAATCGTTTCCGGAGACCTGGAAGAAGGACAGCTTGTGATCACAGGAGAGAACTCCGAAGACAGCAGCCGCTCCTCCTCCAGCAGGCCTCCCTCCATGATGAGGATGTTCCGATAGTCTTTTTCCCTTCGAGAATCAAGACCATTAGAAGGAAAGAAATCAATGAGCCGTAACAACAGCCTTATTCAACTGGAGAACCTCAAGAAGGTGTACAAGATCGGAGAGACAGAGGTCAACGCGCTCAGGGGTGTCTCTTACGAAATTCACGAAGGCGATCTCGTGGCCATCATGGGCCCCTCAGGCTCCGGCAAATCGACTTTGATGAACATCATCGGCTGTCTGGACAGGCCCACAGAAGGAAAATACATTTTAGAGGGACAAGAGGTCTCCACCCTGGACAAAAATAGACTGGCCCGGATCAGGAATAAAAAAATCGGCTTCGTCTTTCAAACCTTCAACCTTCTTTCCCGCACCACCGCCCTTGAGAACACCGAGCTCCCCCTCCTGTATTCGAGCACACCGGCCAAAAAATCCAAGGAGATGGCCTATAACGTCTTAGAAGAAGTCGGTTTGAAAGGGAGGGAGCTCCACAGGACAAACCAGCTTTCAGGAGGAGAACAGCAGAGAGTCGCCATCGCCCGGTCTCTGATCAACAATCCTTCCCTGGTCCTCGCAGACGAGCCCACCGGAAACCTGGACTCAAAGACAGGAAAAGAGATCATGGACATCTTCCAGAAACTCAACCTGGAAAAAAAGATCACGATCATCCTGGTCTCTCATGACCCGGATGTGGCCTCGATCGCCCGGAGACGAATATACCTCCGGGACGGCCAGATCGTCAAAGAAGAGAATGAATGAGCCCTTTTATACGAAAATGGCTTCCTGATAAAGGAGTGTAAGAATGAATATACTGAGGACCATACGCATCGCTCTCAGGGCATTAGGCCGGAATAAAATGCGTTCCTTTCTCACGGCTCTGGGCATCATCATCGGAGTCGGAGCCGTCATCGCCACGGTCAGCATCGGTGAAGGCGCAAAGAGAGAAGTGGAAAAGCGCTTCGAAGAGATGGGGACCAATCTCCTTTATGTCCGCCCGGGAAGCCAGTCCTTCAGAGGCCGCCATTATGGAGGAGGATCAGTCCAGACTCTGACCGCTGACGATGCCAAGGCGATACTGGAGAAGTGCGATGCGGTCCAGTACGTGTCGCCGTCGGTTTCCACCCGAGCGCAGGTTATCTACGGAAACAAGAACTGGAACACCTCGATCTACGGAGTCGGTGATAAGTACCCGGAAATCCGAAACTGGGACATCAAGGAGGGAATCTTTTTCGATGAAAACATGGTCAGGTCCGGACAGAAGGTCTGTGTCCTGGGCAGTGAAGTGAACCAAAATCTTTTCGAAGGAGCCGACCCGATCGGGCAGATCATAAGGCTTAAAAAAATCCCTTTCAGTGTGATCGGCACGCTGGAATCCATCGGGGAATCCGGGGGATTCTGGAACAGGGACGACATGATCCTCATTCCTTACACCACTGCCCAGAGGAGGCTCCTCGGAACAACTAAAATTAGCTCCATCGACGTCTCTGCCGTTTCCGGATCCAGGACTGAGGAGGCGATGAGACAGATCGAGGATGTCCTCCGGGTCCGGCACAAGATCGCGCCCGGAGCGGAGGATGACTTCAACGTGAGGAACATGTCCGATATCGCCGAAAGCGCGGCTGAATCCAGGGAGGCGTTGAAGATCCTTCTCGGAGGAATCGCTTCTGTATCCCTTTTGGTAGGTGGAATCGGGATCATGAACATCATGCTCGTCTCCGTGACCGAGCGCATCCGGGAGATCGGGATCAGGATGTCTGTCGGAGCCCGAGAAAAAGACATTCTTTTTCAGTTTCTGTCCGAAGCCATCGTTTTGAGCATACTGGGAGGCTTTTTAGGCGTTGGGGCGGGCGTTGTCGGCTCAACACTGATCTCCAGGCTTGCCGACTGGGAAACGCTCGTCTCTCTCTGGTCTGTCATCGCCGCCTTCTTTTTTTCAGGTTTTGTGGGAATATTTTTCGGATTTTACCCGGCCTGGAAAGCGTCCAAGCTGGACCCGATTGATGCGTTGAGATACGAATAGGAAATCTAAGCCACGAGAAGGAATAGATAGAACTGGTCGTGAATGAATGAAGAAGGAAATTAATCTCAAATGACAGGCAAGAAGTTTGAATACAGAAATCAGAAATAAACGATATCCAGCCTTGTCTTGCATTTTAAATTTTCCTGATTTGATATTGGAAATTCATAAATGAACATGAATCAAGGAGGACCCAAATGCGAAAACACACACTCTTAATCTTTACAACACTGATTCTCTTCGCGGCCACATCATCTCTGGCCCAACAGGAAGAGAAGGCTCTTTCCCTGACACTGGAAGAATGTATCGTGAAAGCTCTGAGGCAAAACCTCGGCGTGGCCATTGAGTTGATGAACCCGGAAGTGGCCGAGCTTCGCGTTTCTATGGCCAAGGAAATATTCTATCCCACTCTCAGCTTTGGCTACAACACGAGAGAAAACATCCAGGCGTCGTACTCATTCCTCGAATCCGGGGGCGATGTCCAGACAACTCGATCAGGCTATGATGTCGGGATCTCGCAGCTTCTTCCGATCGGAGGAACTTTTTCGATATCGCTTGACGGCTACTCGACCGAAACGAACCAGAGGTTCCAGAGTGTCAACCCTCGTTACGGAGCTACGCTGCGGTTCGACCTCAACCAGCCTCTTCTGAGAAATTTTGGGCCGAAGATAACCAGAAGAGAAATCGTCGTCGCCCGGAATAACCTGGATATCTCCGAAACACAACTCGAGCAGTCGCTCCAGCAGACAATCTACGAAGTGGAAGAAGCCTACTGGGCATTGAAGGGACTTATCGAAAACCTAAAAGTCAGACAGCTTTCTCTCCAGCTCGCTGAAGAACTTCTTGAGAAAAACAAGAGGTCTGTTGAAGTCGGCACCCTGGCTCCGATTGAAATCTTGAGTTCCCAGTCCGCGGTAGCATCCCGAAAAGCGGATATCATCCAAGCCGAATCCCAGATCAAAGACGCCGAGGACAACTTGAGAGTCCTGCTCAACCTGTCCGCGGAAGGGATCGCGGACGATGTGCGGGTCATTCCTGTGGATCCACCCGATTTTGAGAAACGCGAAATCAGTTTTGAAGAAGCACTCCAGACAGCTCTCCAGAAGAGACCGGATCTGAAAGGAACCCGGATCGATCTTAAAAACAGAGAGATCGATGTCAAAAACGCCAAGAATCAGCTCCTTCCCGGCCTCAACCTGTCAGCCTCCTACTGGAGTCCTGGAATATCTGGAACAGAACTGATATTTGATCCCCTCAATCCTTTTGGCGACCCGATCGGAGAGAACGTGTACCCGGCCTCTGATGCGGTGTCTGACGCGTTTAACCTCGTGTACGACAACTGGTCTGTGGCAGTGACGCTGGATATCCCTCTGAACAACGTCTTTTCGAGAGCCAACTACGCTCAAACGAAGTTGAACATGGAACAGTCGCTGCTCGCCCTCAAAGACCAGGAGCAGCAGATCTTTCTCGAGGTCAAAAGTGCCGTGAGAGCCGTGCAGACAAATTATGAAAGAGTCAAGGCCTATGAAGTCGCGCTGGACCTGGCGGAGGAAACCCTCAAGGCAGAGGAGGAAAAATTCAAGGTCGGCATCTCCACTCCTTACTTCGTCCTTCAGTACCAGACAGAATTGACCACTGCCCGGACAAACTTGCTCATAGCGAGGTATGACTACGTGGTCTCTTTGGCGCGCTTAGAAAGATCTCTGGGAACGAGCCTCGAGAAAAGGAACATCAAGTACTCTGACTTCCGGGGAAAATAAGTTTTCAAGCACTTTCTGTTCGGATATAATACTAGGTCATGATGAGGTTGACTAAACTTCAGTATCTGCTGATCGTCCCCGGTCTCCTGCTGTGCATGGCGTTTTCCTTTCCCCAGGAAAACAAAGAAAGCTACCGCATAAGTATTCCGGAGTTCACTGATCCCCCGAAAATAGACGGCATACTGGAGAACCCTCTCTGGGAAAAGGGCGCGGTCCTCGATACATTCACGCAGTACGAACCCCAAGAGGGCGTCCAGCCCACAGAAAAAACCATCGTCTATGTCGCATACGACAAGAAAAACCTCTACATCGCCGCCCGCTGCTTTGACTCGAACCCTCAAGGTATCAGGGCCTGTATTGCCAAGAGGGACTCGGTCCAGGGAGACGACGACTTCACGATCTACCTCGATACCTTCAACGACAAAAAGAGGGCCTTTGTCTTCCGGATTAATCCCTGCGGAATCCAGACCGACGGGATCTACACGGAGACACGGAGAAGAGGACGCGGCCGTGGAGGGTTCTTCGGGTTCGACAGGTACTGGGACACTTATTTTCTTTCCAACGCCAAAAGAGATGACAGTGGCTACACTGTTGAAATGGCGATTCCTTTCAAGAGCCTCCGGTTCCCCAACACGGAGACTCAAGTCTGGGGCCTCCAGATCATGAGAACGATACGGAGAAAAAATGAAGAGATCTACTGGCGTCCCCGCTCCCGGAATGTCAACGGTTTCCTGATTCAAGCGGGAACGCTCGAGATTGACGGGTTCATCGAAAGAGGAAAGAATTTCGAGCTCATGCCCGTTCTCACGGGCCTGAAGCAGAACGAGGAAGAGATCGAATCTGAAGCGGGCCTCAACCTGAAATACGGGATCACGTCTGACCTGACCGCAGACTTCACGTATAATCCCGACTTCAGCCAGGTCGAGGCGGACATGCCCCAGATCGACGTTAACCAGAGGTACGCCCTGTATTACCCGGAGACACGACCTTTTTTCTTGGAGGGAAAAGACTTCTACGACACTCCGGTCGAGCTCGTCTACTCGAGGACAATCATAGATCCCCTCTGGGGCACCAAGCTGACGGGAAAATCCGGCCCTGTCACCATAGGCTTCCTGAGCACCTTTGATGAAAATCCCGGACGCATTGATATTCCTGGTGTCCCGGACGAAGATGAAGATGCCGAGAATCCCTACAAGGCCCTGGTCAATGTATTCCGCATCAAAAGAGACCTCTATCCGGAATCCCATATCGGGTTTATCCTGACCGATAAAGAAATGGGAGGATCCTGGAGCACTCTCACGGACAATTATAACCGGGTGTTCGGGTTTGACGGCCATCTCAAGTTCAACAATTTTTACAGGTTTTCCTTCCAGTTCCTGGGCTCGGCGAGCAAATTCGGGACTGAAACGACAGATATCGTCCCGGCGGCTCTGTTGAATTTGAGCAGCACATCCCGCCATCTGACGCTGTCCGCCAACTGGACGAGCATCCATCCGGATTTCGAGGCGGCCACCGGATTTATCCGGCGAAAAGACATCCATCACTTCAACACGCGCATCGGGTATGCCTTCCTCCCCCAGAATGACCTGATCATCTCCATCCGTCCTTCCTTCGAATACCGGAGAATCTATGATTTCAGCAACAGCCTGACCGATGAAGACCTCCAGCTCTCTTTATTTCTGAACGGTTGGAGGCAGTCCCACTTCTGGGCCACTGCCTCATCTGAGTTTGAGAAGTACGAGGGAATCAACTTCCGAAAAACGTCCTTCCGCTTCAACTTCAGTGCAGAGCCCCTGTCCTGGCTCAGCGGCAACCTTTCCTACTCCTTCGGGGACAGCATCAAGTATGACGAAGACCCTCCTTATCTCGGATATTTGACTTCCATTAGAGCCAGGCTGACGTTCAAGCCGCTCACCAACCTTCGGCTCTTCTACAATTTCCAGAATAATAATTTCTACAGGGATAAAGGCGGAGCCAAGGAGTACGAAGTGAACATCATCAGCCAGCGCATCAATCTTCAGCTATCCCGTTCGCTCTCGCTCCGTCTGATCACAGACTATAACGACTACTACGACAAACTCTACAACAGCTTTCTCTTCAGCTACGAATACCGTCCGGGAACGGTCTTTTACTTCGGGATAGACGACAACCAGGAACAGGATGATTTCGGAATCTGGCAAAGTCAGGGACGCTATTACTTCATCAAATTTTCCTACTGGTGGCGGATTTAAATCTGGCCGTCATCTTCCTCTTTTCATCCCATCCTAAATCCAATACAATATATGTCAGAATATGAAAAAACATGCCGCCTCAATTCTTGTCCTTCTTCTCCTCCTTTCTGTTGTCACCGCATCTGAAGAGAAAAAGGAATTCACGCTCTCTGAGATACTCGATCTGGGCCTGACCAACAGCCCGGTGCTCCTGGCTAAAGCCCAGGAAGTCGAAGCGAAAAAAGCCGCATTCCAGGCCTCCAAGCGCCTGTCGAATCCTGAATTGGCCTACCAAACAGGAAAAGGAGAACTCTACGACATTCCGGGAAAAATAAACACGGACAGCGTGTCTCTCAGCCAATATCTTGAAAATCCCTTCAAAAGACACTACCGTGTTCAGATGTTCGAAAAGGATTGGAAGGCTTCCGGACATTTTTTCCGTTTTACTCAGATCGAAATCACCTACGAGATAAAAAAGCTGTTCTACAAGGTTCTCCTGCTCAAAAATGAAGAAGAGCTCCTCCAGAGCAACCTGGATTCACTCGAGGAGATCCATCAGCTGATTTTAAAAAGAGTCGCACTGGGAGAGACACGGGAGCTGGAAGCGATCAAACTTCATGTCGAAACTCTCAAAGCCCGGAACGAGCTCAACAGAATACGGACCGAATTGAGGTTGGCCAAGGAAAACCTGAATAAATTCCTGGGGAACTCTCTCCCTGCGGATTTCTCTATCCTGGGAAGGCTGGGATACAGGCCTCTTCAAATCGACGAACAATCTCTCCTGGAGAAGGCAAGGCTTTCCCACCCCCTGATTAAAGGAAAAGAGAGTTATCTTGAATTTGCGGACAGCCAGTTAAAGTATGTCAAATGGCAGAGGCTTCCGGACTTCGAGCTTTCCGGGTTCATCAACAATGAGCTGGACGGACAGAACAAGGGAATCGGCATTTCACTGGACATCCCCCTCTGGAACTTCAAATCCAAAGAAATCGCAGAAGCGGAAAGCCTTTACCAGATGCAACACCAGGAATTGAGAGCTTTAAAAATGGAAATCGCCTCAGAGGTCAAAGCCAGGTTGAACGAGCAGAAATACTCCGAACAGAAGATCAGGATCTTCCACGAAGGCCTATTGAAACAGGCCGAAGAGAGTCTGAAGATTTCCGAGCAGAGTTACACACAGGGCGAGATCTCTCTCATCGACTACCTGGATTCTCAAAGAACCTACACCAGCATCCTAAAGGATTACCAGGAGTCCCTGTATGCTTGGAATATCACTCAGGCCGCCTTGGAAAAGGCCATCGGAGAACGGATAAAATGAAAAAACAAATCATCTTCTTCTCGCTATTTTCGTTTTTGATTCTCGTCTCCTGCAGTGCGGACAAAAGGACAGATCCAGCCCCTCCTCCTGAACAAGAGACTCATGAGCACGAAGGTCAATCACAAAAAATCCAAGAGTCTGAAGCCGCCGAACCTGAAGAGCATGAGCATCAAGACCTGCGTCTGTCTCCCCAAAAACAGAAAGAGTGGGGAATCGTTGTGGGATCAGCCGTACAACAGGATGTGGCCTCGCAGATCACGCTGCCGGGAGTCCTCTCGCTCGATCAAAACCGCACCGCTCAGATCTCTTCCCTTGTCGAGGGAAAAGTGGCCTCGTTGGCTGCGGACCTGGGAGATAGCGTGCGGAAAGGGCAGGCCCTGCTGATAATCAATTCCCCCGAGTTCGCGCAGGCCCAAGCCGATTTCCTCCAGACTGTGGCCAAGCTCAACCTCAGCCGGAAGGAATACGAAAGGGCCAAGATCCTGTTCAAAGAGAAAGCGATCGAAGAGAGAGAATATTTAAGAAGAGAGGCGGAGTTCGAGAGCCTCTCCACCGAAGCGGGCGGGCTCGGATCCATCCTTCACTCTTACGGTTTCGACCATGAGCAAACGGAAAAGCTCATAGAAAAATGTGCGTCCCGGAAATTCGATGACAACCTCTGCGATCTCGCAGACCCCAACCTTTCCATCCTGTCTCCCCTCAAAGGAACGATCACCTTCAGAGATGTTATCCTTGGAGAGCATGTCGAACCCAAAAAAGTTCTGTTAACCGTCTCCGACCTCCGGATGCTGTGGGCCCTCCTGGACGCCTATGAGAAAGATCTCCCCTTCATCAAGAAAGAGAGCGAAGTGATTATTCTGTCGTCTCTCTATCCCGGAAGAGAATTTAAAGGAAAAATAACTTATATCAGCGATACAATCGATGAAAAATTGAGGACGATCAAAATCAGAGTCGAAGTCAAAAACGATCAGGCGCTGCTCAAGCCGAACATGTACATCCAGGGGATCATCGAAAACAAAGCTGCAGGGCAAAAACTCCTTGCGGTTCCGGAAGAAGCGGTTCAGACTTTGAACGGGGAAAAAATCGTGTTCATCCTGGAAGACACGGATGTATTTGCTGTCCAGCATGTGGAACTGGGGAGAAAAATCGGGAAGAGGAGGATAATCGCTCAGGGTCTAAAAGAGGGACAGAAAATAGTCATCCAGGGCGCTTTCAAACTGAAATCAGAAATTAACAAGGGAACTTTCGGACAGGCACACGTCCATTAATCCATACACATGCCATTATCCGGTTAATCGAGATCCATGATATCAAAAATCATAAACTTCTCGCTCAAGCAGAGGCTGTTTATTGTCATATCCACGGCCCTGATCGCTTTATTGGGAATCCTGGCTTTCCAGCTGCTCCCCATCGATGTTTTTCCGGATCCATCCCCTCCGCTTGTCCAGGTCTACACCGAAGCGGAAGGGATGGCACCAGAAGAAGTCGAAAGGCTCATCTCCTATCCCATCGAATCCTCGATGTTCGGCCTTCCCCAAGTCAGGAATATCCGTTCTTTTTCCACCTTTGCCCTCTCTGTAGTTAACGTTTATTTTGAGGATAAGACCGACATCTACTGGGCCAGGCAACTCGTCTCCCAGCGCCTTCTTGAAGCCGAAGACAATATCCCAGCTCAAGCCCACAGTCCGGTTCTAGGACCCATTGCGACAGGACTGGGTCTGGTTTACCTGTACTATCTGGAAGGAGACAATTTCTCTCCTCTCGAACTCAGAACCCTCCAGGACTGGGTGGTGAAGTATGAGCTGAAATCCGTGCCCGAAGTCTCCCAGGTTCTGAGCATCGGAGGAGACGTCAAGCAATTCCAGATCCTTCTCAACCCTCAATCCCTTCTCAAGTACAACCTCACCATATCTGACATCACCGAAAAGGTCAGACTCAACAACCAGAATATTGGCGCCAGCTTCATCACCAAAGGAAAAGAGGAATACATCATCCGAAGTGTGGGGCTTATTCACACCCTCGAAGACCTCGAGGCTATCGTCATCACCAGCCATAAAGGAACTCCCATTTTTCTGAGGGATGTGGGCTCTATCCGCGTCCTCCCGGCCATCAAGAGAGGAGCGGCCCTGGTCAACGGCGAAGGGGAGAAAGTCGTCGGTATGATCTTGAAGCTTTTTGGCTCGAACACCGCGCACGTCATCAAAAACATCGAGTCGAGAATTTCAGAAATCAACAAATCACTTCCTCCGGGAGTAGAAATCGTTCCTTTCTACAACCAGGCCTCTCTAGTCAAAAAATGCTTTTCCACGGTGTCCTGGAACCTGATTATCGGAATCATCCTTATCATTATCGTCCTTTTCCTGTTCATGGGAGATTTCCCCTCTGCCCTCATAACAGTCCTTGCTCTTCCTTTCTCCATTTTGTTCACATTCATCATGATGCAGAGGATCAACCTCGCCGCGGATTTGATGTCCTTCGGCGGATTGGCCATCGGGATAGGATTGATAGCGGACGCGTCCATTATTCTTGTCGAAAATACACACCGCCACCTCCAGATGAAGCATGAAAACAAAGTTCAGGCCGTGTGCCGTGCAGGAGGAGAAGTGGGCCGCCCGCTTTTCTTTGCTATCGTGATCATCATAATTGTCTTTCTCCCGATATTCACCCTGACCGGAGTGGAAGGCATCATGTTCCGGCCGATGGGCTATGCCATTTCTTTCGCCCTGGTTGGATCTCTACTCTATGCTCTGGTTTCAGCCCCCGCCCTCTCTTTCTACTTCTTAAAGCCAAAGACAAGGATCACAAAAGAGCCCTTCCTGATAAGGAATATAAAGAAAGCCTATCTTCCTTTTTTCGCCCTGTGCCAGAAACATCGAAAGAAAGTCTTCCTGATCACTTTCCTCGTTTTTTTATCCGGGATCTCCCTCATCCCCTTCATGGGAAGAGAATACATCCCTTACCTGGAAGAAGGAACCCTGCACGTCCGAGCTATATTCGACCCGAACATTAGTCTCCAGGAGACTATTTCGACGGCGACTTCCATCGAGAAAGCGCTCAAAGACATCCCTGAGGTGACCGGGGTTTTGAGCCGTATAGGAAGAGGGGAGGTTGGAAGTCACGCGCACTTTGTAAATGATGCGGAAATCCTGGTTCAGCATAAGCCTGTACAAAGATGGGAATATTTTAAGAATAAAAATGAACTCATGCATGAGATTGAACACCGGCTGGAAGATTTCCCCGGAGTGAACCTCAACATCACACAGCCCATTGCCCACAATCTGGATGAACTCATCACAGGAGTCAAGGCTCAACTGGCCATAAAAGTCTACGGCAGAGATTTCGATGTCCTCAAGGAAAAATCAATCGAAATAAAAGAGGCTCTGTTAAACATGGAAGGAGCGGCAAACGTCCAGGTCGAGCAGTTCACCGGCCAAAACCACATCCAGGTCGTTCTCTCCAGAGAGCAAATCGCCCGCTTCGGTGTGAATATCAACGACATTCAGGAAACGATCAAGGCTGCTGTAGGGGGGATGACGGTCGGCCAGGTGTATGAAGGACAGAAAAGATTCGACATTTTTCTCCGGTTTGCGCCAGAATTCAGGGCGGATATCGAGCAGATCGAAAACTTACTGATTCGAATTCCCGGAGGAGGACAAGTTCCGCTCGGGTCCCTGGCAACTGTCGAGGAGGTCGTCGGACCACGGGTGATCAACCGTGAGCACAACAAAAGGTTCATCACCGTGCAGTGCAACATCAGAGGAAGGGATATTGGCCGGTTTGTCAGCGAAGCTCAGAGGGAAATCGAAACGCAAGTCAAGCTTCCTCCAGAGTATTCGCTCAAGTGGGGAGGGCAGTTCGAACTCCATCGGCAGGCGAATAGACGATTGACGATCATCACGCCCATCACGCTCGCTCTCGTCGTCCTTCTTTTGTTCACCATCTTCTATTCTTTTCAGGAAGCGCTGATCATTCTGATCAACGTGCCCCTGGCTCTGACAGGAGGGATTATCGCCCTCAAGATTTCGGGTCTCTATTTGAGCATTCCGGCCTCCATCGGGTTCATCGCCATTTTCGGGATCGCCCTGGAGGACGGCCTTGTGCTCCTGACCTCCTTCCACAGACGCCTCTCTCATGGCGCGTCGATGAAAGAAGCCATCATCGAGGGAGTGAACTCGAAGATCAGGCCAGTCCTGATGACGACATTCACCACGATCTTCGGTATCATGCCGCTTCTTTTGGCGAAGGGTCCTGGTGCAGAGATTCAAAGGCCGCTGGCCACAGTGGTCGTCGGCGGGCTCGTCACCTCCACCCTGGTCACGCTGCTGGTTCTTCCTCTCGTCTACCAGGCTCTCAAAAAACATCCTCAATAAAAGGGGACAGGCTTCTTTTTCTTCGGGGACTGTCCCTTTCAGTCCTTACATTAGAGAAAGAGAGGGACTGTCCCCTTTCTTGCAGAAAAAATAGCCTGTCCCCTTTTTTTCAAATCATAAGGTCTCCGCCGTTAATATCTACAGAAGCTCCGGTGATATAAGACGCTTTCTCAGAGCAGAGGAAGGCCACCAAATCTCCGATTTCCTCCGGCCGACCTAGCCTTTTGATCGGGAAGGAATCGAGGAATTTCTCCAGCTCTTCCGGTGTGGTTGTATCCCTGGCCATCTGCGTATCAATCAGCCCAGGACACACTGCATTCACAGTGATCCCGAAAGAGGAAACTTCCTTGGCCACTGCCCTCGTGAACCCCAATAATCCGGCCTTGGAGGCCGTGTAATGGGCCCCTCCCAGAGTGCTCACGCTCCTGCCCGCTGAAGAAGAGATGTTCACGATTCTCCCGTAGTTGTTCCTTTTCATCAAAGGAATCACGGTTTTGCACAAAAGAAAAGGGCCTGTGAGGTTCACCCGGAGAGTGTTGTTCCATTCTTCGAGAGAAATATCCGGTATCCGCGTTCGAAACATTATCCCCGCATTGTTGACGAGGATGTCTATTTGATTGAATTCCTCCAGTACCATTCTCACTGCAGTTTCGATCGATTCCGACTTGGTCACATCCACCTGATAAAAGGCGGCTCTTCCGGACTCTCTGGTCAATTCGCCAGCACTCTGCTTCGCTCGATCCACATCGATATCACCGATCGCAACGGCGGCTCCAGCCTGAGAAAGCTTCAGAGCAATTCCCTTTCCTATCCCCCGTCCTCCACCCGTAACAAGAGCGACTTTGCCCTTCAAGGCTTCTCCGAAGTTCTTCATTTCCTTCCCTCCTGATATAAAAATCCATCCTCCAAAAAAGATATAACAGTTCCTGGGAGCATCTCTGGATTTCTCCCTTTCAGATTGATCATTCTGACTGAATGCGCCCCGCTTATAGCACAGCATCTGCGGGAAGTCAATTTCCGGTCCAGAAATGGAAACATCCCTATTTCCGGGACAATATCTTTGGAACTCAAGCAATCTGTTAAGGAAGCTCTCCAAAATTCTTGAAATTTTGAGATGATGATGTTATCATGTTGAGTAAAGAATTTCTGACACTCTTACCAGCTTAATTCTTGGAGAAGCCAACTATGAATAGAAAGCTTATCAGACCGAATTTATCCGAAATCAAGGACAAGATGAGCCGCGAATCATCCAAAAAGAAAACGCACCCTCCATCTGAAACGCATGCCGAAAACTATTACTACCTCAAACAGATGAACAAAAAAACTCCGATGGGAGTTGTTTTTAATGACGGGGAGACGATCAAAGGGTATATCGAATGGTATGATAAAAAATGCATAAAGCTCAACCGCGATGATGCTCCCAATCTCATGATCTATAAAAACAGCATCAAGTATCTGTATAAGCTGAATGACACCAAGGAATCAAAAGAACAAAAACAAAAAAAATGAGCCTTCCCAGGATCGGGATCACTCTCGGGGACCCAGGGGGTATCGGACCTGAAACCGTATTAAAGGCTCTTTCATCCAGAAATTCTCTTCCCGATATTTCCTATCTGCTCTTCGGGTCTTCACTCGTGATCGAGGAAGAAAAGCGGGCCCTGAATCTCAGCACAGAAATTCGCCCTTTTGATGAGACCGGTGATCTGCAGTCATCTTCTCTTGCTCTCCTGGAGATTCCGAGTCCTCTCACAACCGTTAAAAAAGGATCCCCTTCAAAGGAGAACGGAGAGGCCTCGTTCCTCTTCTTCGAGCGGGCGGTGGAAGAGGCTCAAAAAGGCACTGTTCAGGCTCTGGTCACAGCTCCCATTTCCAAGCATTCCTGGAATCTTGCCGGCCTGAAATGGTCGGGACACACAGATTTTCTCAGCCAGATTTTCCCTCAGGCCCTCATGATTTTCTGGTCAGAGGAGTTGAAAGTCGCCCTGTTCAGCCACCACCTTCGGTTGAAACACGCATTGGAGAGAATCAAAAAAAAGAATCTTCAAGATTTCTTCATCTCTCTTCACACCACTCTCGAAAGCATTAAGCCCGGAACCTTCCACTTCCTGGTCGCTGGATTAAATCCTCATGCGGGAGAACAAGGTCTTCTCGGCCCGGAGGAGGAGGAGGAGATCATTCCGGCCGTAGACTACGCTCAGAAAAAAGGGATGAAAATCGACGGTCCCTATCCGCCTGATGTTGTCTTCCGGATGGCCTTGAATCATCCTGAAAAAATCGTCATCGCCCAATACCACGACCAGGGGCTCATCCCGTTCAAACTCGAATCTTTCGAAAATGGAGTCAATGTCACTCTCGGCCTCCCTTTCATCCGCACGTCCCCTGACCATGGGACAGCTTTTGATATTGCCGGCCACGGGAAGGCGAGTCCCGAGAGTATGATCGAGGCGATAAAGCTCGCGTATGAACTATCGCAATGACTTCTTGAGTTCAGCTCTCATTTCTCTTTCGCGGTCCCTTTCTCGGATTGCCTCTCTCTTCTGGTAAGCCTTCTTTCCTTTCGCCAAAGAGACCTCGACCTTCACTTTGCCTTTATCGTTGAAATAGACTTTCGTCGGAACCAGTGTTAATCCTTTTTCCTGGATCTTTCCGGTCAAACGCTTGATTTCCCGGCGGTGGAGCAGAAGCTTTCTCTCTCTTTTTGGCTCGTGGTTGAAACGGCTTGCCGCTTCATACGGACTGATATTGCAGTTGATGAGATAGACTTCCCCTCCTTTGATCTCTGCATGGCTTTCTTTTAAACTGACCCTTCCTTCTCTTACAGACTTGACTTCGCTTCCGAGAAGAGAAATGCCTGTTTCAATCTTTTCCAGGATCTCATAGTTGAACTTTGCCTTTTTATTCTTCGCGATGGTTCTCATTCTTATTCCATTTCCTCCGCGGCCTGTCTGATAACCCGAATAAGGCTGATGCGGTGCTTGCTCATCCTTTCCACCACGAACTGAAGGTTTTTATAATTCAATGCTTCCCCTTCATGAGGGATCTTCCCGAACTCATGCAGAAAAAAGCCTGCGAGTGTTGTGTACTCACTCTTTTCGGGCAGGGCAAGGGAAAGTCTCTGATTGATATTTTTGATCGACGCCCCTCCTCTGATCACATACACATTCTCTTCTATCTGGACATAAAAATCCTCTTCTTTGGCATCGTACTCATCCTGGATCTCTCCCACAATCTCCTCGATAATATCCTCAAGGGTGACGATCCCTTCCATGCTTCCGAATTCATCCACAACAAAAACGAGATGGTTTGCCGTCTCCTGCATCTGCAGCAGAGCTCTTTCCAATGAAGCGGTCTCAGGAAGAAAAAGCGGTTTCCGGAGAAGAGAAACCAACTTAAATTCTTTATTATCAATAAGATAAGGAATCACGTCCTTCGCGTGAATCACTCCCTCGATATTGTCCAGCCTTCCCTTGTACACCGGAAACCTGGAGAAACCCGCGGATTGGATGACATCCAGTATGAAATGATTTGAAGAAGTGATTTCAATCGCCTTGATCTGAGGACGCGGGATCATGACTTCCCGGATGGGGCGCGAGCCGATGTCCAATGCCCCTGAAATCATTTTTCTCCGAAGCGATGACATCCCCTTTATTCCCATGGACAACAGGACTTTGATCTCCTCCTCACTGAGAGCGTGAGCGAGTGCTGTCCCTCTTTTTCGAGAGGAGGGAACGAGAAGTCGGGAGATAAAAGTAAAGATCTTGACGAAAGGATAAAAAATCACGACAAAAAATCCTATCGGCCGCGCGAACAGGAAAGAGAGCTTTATAGGATTGTAGGCCGCGTAGGTTTTGGGTGTGACCTCAGAAAGTATGAGGATTAAAAAAGTTGTCACCAGAGTGGCCAGCAAAACGGCTTGATTCTTGTTCGGAATGAAAGTAACGAAAATGAATGTCGCAATTGAGGCCGCCGCAGCGTTCACCAGAGTGTTCCCGATGAGTATTGTCGCCAGAAGATGGTCCACCTTTCTCATCATTCTTTTCACAAGCTTCGCTCTTTTCGAGCCTTGTTTTTCCAGATAATCCAGCCTATACGGACTGGCCGCGATAAAGGAAGTCTCAGAAGAAGAGAAAAATGCGCTGAGCAGAAGAAAGAGTATAAAAAGGAGAAAGGCAGGGAAGAGCATTTCCTTTAAATCAGGAATCCAAACGGGAATCGATGTCTTTAAAGCAAAGGGAAAGAGTTTCCATAACTTTCTGCTCAATCGCTGAATTGGAAGTCGCAGACACTTCAGAGATTTCCGAAACAATCAGCTCTTTCACTTTTTCCATCATTTTCTTCTCACGGAAAGAGAGGGGCTTGATCAGATTCAGATAATACAAACTCTTCAAGACCAAGGCCATGTCCGTCATCGTCCCGGATTTCAGAAGGTTCAGGTGCTCCTTGTATCTTCCCTTCCAGTTCATCGAGACATCAACATCGCCGTTCCGCATAAAGTCAAAAATCTTCTTGATAGACCTCGCTGAAATCGGTTTTCGAATCCCGATTTCTTCTGCACTGGATGAAGGAACCAAGACGAGAGTATTGTTCGAAAGAATCCGTAGATGATAAACCTTGGATCTTTCCCCGAAGTAATCCGCAACCTGGATGTCTTCAATTATGCCTAACCCTTGATTGGGATAAATGATGCTATCGCCAACCTTGAAGGAGTCCATGGGGCATTATTATAATCAATCTCTTCAATGGAGTCAAATCAATTTCCATGAAATATTTGGCTTTTATTTTTCCGTAAAATCGGCCTTAGCATCCTTGAAGCTCACCCGGTCAATCAACGAAGCCGCGCCGGCCGCGAAGCGATATGAAATTCTGGTGCGAACCAAATCACAGCGGACAAAAGGGATGATCTGATTTTCTAACTTGACAGATAACGACAGGTTTAATAACATACTTCTTCCGACAAAAAAGTTGAGAAAGAAAAGATGAAACGAACATTCCAGCCCAACAAGAGAAAAAGAAAAAAGAATCATGGCTTTCTCGTTCGGATGCGGACGAAGGGCGGTCAGCACATTGTCAAGAACCGAAGAAGAAAAGGCAGAAAAAGACTTGCAGGTTAATGGATGAGACTTTCGGCCTTCCAGAAAAAATAAGAAAGAAAAAAGAATTCAACCTCCTTTATAAAAAAGGCAAGCGTTACAGAGGCAAATATTTCAACCTTATTTATCTCTCCAGCGCTTCAAGCTTTTCCAGAATGGCCGTTGTAGTCAGTAAAAAAGTCGGTAGCGCCGTTAAAAGAAATAAAATCAAAAGATGGATAAGAACATTATTCCGAAGGAACAAGCATTTGTTTAAAAATCCCTTTGATATCATCATCATCGCAAAAAAAGAAATCCTCGAAGCCTCCTGGCTCAAGCTGCAAGATGAATATTTTAGAGCCGTGGAATCCATCTCTAAAAATAACTCATCCCCATGAGAAAAGCCGCTTTATTCTTGATCAGAATTTACCAGTTGACCCTGTCCCCTCTGCTCGGACGCAGCTGTCGCTTCTACCCGACATGTTCGGTATACACCCAAGAAGCCATAAGAAAATACGGATTTTTGAGAGGAATATACCTAGGAAGCAAAAGGCTCCTCAAGTGTCACCCCTTTCATCCTGGAGGAGTCGACCCGCTTCCTTAAGAGGCATTTGAAATGGAAAAAAGAGTTTTGCTGGCGATTGTCCTTTCCTTCATAGTCTTGATTCTCTTCCAGGTCATCTTCAATAAGCCGAAACCCGTGACGGAAACTCCACTGGAAAGTACTGAAGTGGCTGAAAAAAAACCTGAACAGCTCCCATTCGTCGAGGAAACTCCTGAAGCGGCGAAAAGGGTTCAAGAAAAAGAGCAGCCCACAGAAGAAATTGTCTCCCAGGTCATTTCATCATCAACCGAAGAAGATATCCTGGTGGACACTTCCTTGTATCAAGCGGTCTGGAGCAACAGAGGGGCGGTTTTGAAGAGCTGGAGGCTCAAAAAACACAAGGATGAGAACAAAGAAGATCTCGAGCTTGTGTCTCGACTCGCGCCCGAGGTCAACCTCTTTCCTTTCTCGTTAAGAACGGATGATTCCTCGTTCGACAGCCAGGTCAACGCTGCCCTTTATCAAGCCTCCGTCTTTAGCCTCGGACTGGAAGAGGGCCGCGCCGGAGAGCTTCGGTTTCAATTCGCGGATGAGAGAGGAAACCGAGTCGAAAAAATCCTTGTCTTTCAGGACGGGAGGTACGATTTTGACGTACAGATCAGCGTGTGGAAGTCCGGGCAAAAAATCGAGCCTCACGTCATCTGGGGGCCAGGATTCGGCAACCCAACACCCGACGACACCAAAAGAAGGCTCGGAGCTGGGGGGAGCGGCATGGACGTCTATCCTCCTCAGAAAGATTCCCGCCTGAACGAACAAAAACTCAGACCGATGCAAAAATGGAGGGAACTGGCCAGCAAAAACAAAAACGTCTTTTATTTCATCCAGTGGGCGGCCTACGAGAACAACTATTTCGCAGCTATTTTCCTCACACCTTACCAGAAGTCCAGCGTGGCTTTCTTGGCAGAGGGCCCAGAAGACAATCCGTACTTTTTTCTCTCGATGACACCCCCCAATAAGGCCTTCATCGGACCGAAAGAATACGACATTCTGGATGAATTCGGTCATGAAACAAAAAGACTCGTCCGGTTCGGAATGTTCGGTTTCATTTCGCAAATTCTTCTGAAAGCGAGCAAGTATTTCTACGGAGTCCTCGGTAACTGGGGACTGGCAATCATCCTCATCACCTTTGTCATCAAAATTCTCTTCTTTCCTTTAACCTACAGCAGCATGCGTTCAATGGCCAAGATGCAGGAGCTCCAACCCAAGATCAAATCCATTCGCGCCAGGTACAAAAAGTCCAAGACAGACATCGCTCAACGGCGCAAGATGAATGAAGAGATCATGAAGCTCTACAAGGAGCAGGGAGTCAATCCGGCCGGAGGATGCCTGCCTATGCTCATACAGATCCCTGTTTTCTTCGGATTTTTCAGACTATTGATGGTGGCCATCGAATTCAGACAGAGTCCGTTCGTTCTCTGGATCACAGACCTTTCCGCAAAAGATCCCTTTTATGTGACTCCAATCCTGATGGGTGTGACTCAGTTCATCAGCCAGAAAATGACGCCCACTTCCGCCGACCCCACTCAGGCCAGGATGATGCTTCTTATGCCCGTTATTTTTACAATATTATTCCTTAGTTTTCCGAGCGGCCTCGTCCTCTACTGGCTGACAAACAACATCCTTCAGATCGGTCAGCAGTACATCATTAACCGCTTGAGAGAAAAAGAAAAGAGCAAAACCCATGGAAAAAGAAGAAAAAAGTAACCAAGAGCAAGAATTCAAGGGAAAAAATTTAGAGGATGTCATAAGCCAGGCTGAACACGTCCTCAAGCTTCCCCGGAGCAAGTTCGCCTATGAAGTGGTCGCCGAAAAAACTAAGCTCTTCGGGATGAGGGGCAAAGAAATAGTCATCCGTGCCTGGCCAAAAATAGAACCCAAAAAAGACCCGGTGGCCCAGTCTCTGAATAAGATTCTTTCCTTTTTGCCTCTTGATATCCATTACCAGATTAAAAGAAGAAATGACGTGATTCACATCATCTTCGAGGGCCCTGATAAACACCTTCTCCTCCGGAAAGACGGCGCCCTTCTCATGGCTTTCCAGCATATTCTCAACAAAGTCTCTCCCCAGAAAGTTCAAGCGGACTGTGATTTTTACAGAAAGAGGAAGGAAAAACGCATCAAGGAGTACGCGCAGCATATGGCCAATCAAGTGCATGAGACAGGGAAGGATGAAATTCTGGATATGATGAATCCCTATGAAAGACGGATCGTCCACATCACCGTGAATCAAATCCCAGGGATCACGACGGAGAGCATCGGAGACGGATTCCTGAAAAGAATCAAGATTTCCTCCCTGAAGAATGAGGCGGCATAGCCTCCTCTGTTCATTATTGTATTGACTGATTGATAAATCCCCGCTGTCTTTTTCTTCTTTCGATGTTTCTTCTTGTAAATTTAAATCTTTACTGTTTCCTCTCCAGGAATTAATATATGTTTTATGCTGGACGATACAATCATCGCAATCTCCACTCCTCTCGGACTCGGAGGCCTGGGCATCGTACGGCTCAGCGGAAGAAAATCTCTTTCCATCGCGAAAAAAATATTCAAGCCCAAAAAGCGCGGGACGAAGATCATCCCAAGGCGTCCCGTGCTCGGAAAACTGTACAATCCTGAGCAGAAGGACTCTTTCGAAGAGGCTTTTTTAACGTATTTCCCCAAACCCTACACTTACACTCGAGAAGAAATGGTTGAGATCAGCTGTCATGGAAGTCCTGTCATTCTTGAACAGCTTGTTCGCCTCGGCATAAAGGAAGGAGCCAGACACGCAAACCCCGGCGAGTTCACTCTCAGGGCTTATCTAGAAGGGAGAATCGACATCCTTCAGGCAGAGGCCGTTAACGACATCATCCATGCCGCCTCCTTTAAACAGGCGAAAATATCCTTTAAACAGCTCGAAGGCAGCCTTTCCAAACAGGTGTCCGCTCTCAGGTCTCAGATCATTCATCTCCTTTCTCAAATCGAAGCCGGCATCGAATTCCCGGAGGACGGATTGCGAACTTCCAGGAAAAAGACGTTGAAAACACTCAAAAATGTTGTTCACTCCGTGAACAGGCTCGTCGAAAGCTATAATCTTGGGAAAACGCTCTCAGAAGGCATCACGCTAGCCATTGCAGGAAGAGCCAACGTGGGGAAATCCACACTCTTTAATTCGCTTCTCGAAAAAGACAGGGCCATTGTCACTTCTCATCCCGGAACGACCCGGGATTATCTCAGGGAAAACATCAGCATAAAGGATTCCATTTTTACCCTGATCGACATGGCTGGACTGGGAAGCCCGATTCACCCCGTTGAGAAAGAAGGGATCAAAAGAGGAAAAAAGCTCGCTTCTCAGGCAGAAGGAATCCTTCTCCTTCTGGATGTCTCACGCAAAGAGACCACTGAGGATTTTAAACTGATAAAAAAATTCCAAGAGAAGAAGACTCTGCTGCTTTTCAACAAAATAGACCTCCCGCAGAAAATGAACACAGAACTCGTCAAAAAAAGGGCAGGACACATCCCCGCTCTTGAAATATCCGCACTCAAGGGAACAAACCTGAAAAATCTGAAAGAAAAAATCCATAAATTTTTCGTTCCCGACCTGACGCAGGAGGAAGAAATCATCCTGCATTTGAGGCAAAAGCTCGTTCTCGAGGAAATCCTTGATTCTCTGGTCGAGGGACAGAGTCTCCTCAAACAAGGATATCCCGAAGAGATTTATGCAGAAGAAATCCGCAAGTCCATTCCTCTGATCGGGCAGCTCACTGGAGAAATTCACGCGGACGATATTATCAACGAGATATTCAGCCGGTTCTGTGTTGGAAAATAAAGATTAAAAATGAATTTTGTGGATAAATACGACGTGATCGTCATCGGCGCCGGGCACGCCGGCTGTGAAGCGGCCCACGCCGCGAGCACACTCGGCCTCAAGACTTGTCTCATCACGTTTCACCTCGAGACAATCGCCCAGATGTCCTGCAATCCCGCCATAGGAGGCCTGGCAAAGGGCCATCTCGTCCGAGAAATCGATGCCTTGGGCGGAATCATGGGGCTCCTGGCCGACGAAACAGGGATTCAGTTCAGGCTCCTGAACCGAAGTCGGGGCGGAGCTGTTCAGGCCCCGCGCGCACAATCTGACAAGGCCATCTACAGATTGACCATGAAGAGCTGGCTGGAAAAAATCCCCAACCTGACGCTCTTCCAGGGAGTTGTGACAGCAATCCTGGTAAAAAACCAAAAGGCGACTGGCGTTCTGACGCGAGAAGGCAATCGTCTTCTTGCCAGGGCCGTGATTCTCACGCCAGGAACCTTCCTCAACGGCCTGATTCATATGGGATTACGCAGCTATTCTGCAGGGAGGGCGAACGAACCGGCTTCGCTCGAGCTTGGCGAGAACCTGAAAAAAATCGGGCTGAAAACTTTCCGCCTTAAAACCGGAACCCCGATGAGACTCGACAAAAACACGATCGAATGGGACCGTTTCATCCCCCAGCCCGGAGACAAGGAGCCAGTTCCATTCTCTTTCCGAACTCATAAACCTCTTGAAAACAGAATTCTCTGCCATATCGGGCACACGAACCAAAAAACTCATAAAATCATCAATCAAAACCTGGATAAATCTCCCCTGTACAGCGGGAAAATCATCGGCATCGGGCCGCGTTACTGCCCCTCCATCGAGGACAAAATCGTCAAATTTCCCCATCATCTCCGGCATCAGTTTTTCCTCGAGCCCGAAGGATTGGAAACATCCGAAACCTACGTCAACGGAATGTCTTCCAGCCTTCCCCTCGAAGTCCAGAAGGATATTTTGAAAAGCATCCCCGGTTTGGACGAGGCCAAAATACTCAGGCCGGCGTACGGTATCGAATACGATGCCGTGATTCCCACTCAGCTTCATCCCACTCTGGAAACGAAGTCTGTCCAAAACCTGTTCCTGGCGGGCCAGATCAACGGGACTTCCGGTTACGAAGAAGCCGCGGCGCAGGGGCTGATGGCCGGTATTAACGCAAGCCTAAAAATCAAGAGGAAAAAGCCTTTCATCCTGAGAAGAGATGAAGCTTACATCGGTGTTCTGATCGACGATCTGATCACAAAGGGAGTGGAAGAACCCTACCGACTCTTCACCTCTCGGGCTGAATACAGGCTTTTCCTCCGTATCGACAATGCGGACAAAAGATTGACCCCCTACGGATATAAAATGGGGTTGATTGGTGAAAAAGACTACGAAAATTTCCTGAAAAAACAGGATAAAATCAAGAAAACCATGAATTTCCTCCATCGAGAAAAAATACGGACGGAAAATCAAGAAAGCCTGTCTCTCCGGGATTATCTAAAAAAACCTGAAGTGAAACTGAAAAATATGGTAGAATATACAAAATTTAAATTGCGTTTATCAGATGAAGAGATGCGTCATACAGAATCAGAGGTCAAATACGAGGGTTACCTCAAAAAACAAGAAAGGGAGATCGCGAGAATCCGGAAGGTCGACGGAGAAAAAATTCCGGAAAACACAGATTTCCTTAAAATCCCTGGATTGACTCGAGAAGCAGCAGAAAAATTGGATGAATTCAAACCCCCGACAATAGGCGAAGCAAAGAAAATACCGGGCGTCACTCCAGCTGCCGCAGTGAATCTGCATGTTTTCCTGCAGGTCCAGAAGAGAAAAAAGCAGGTTCAACAAAATGTTCCACGTGGAACATTGAAAAACAATGAGTAAAATCATAGCGATAGCCAACCAAAAAGGGGGAGTCGGAAAAACGACGACTGCGGTTAACCTCGCCGCCTCGCTGGCCCTGACGAAAAAAAGGACTCTGGTGGTCGATTTTGATCCCCAAGGAATGGCTACGATCGGATTGGGAAAAACGAAAGAGACCAAGAAGGGAATCTATCAAGCCTTGATGAACGGGCAGAGGATGATGGACTGTATCCACCCCACAGACGTCAACCAGCTCTATATATGTCCTTGCTCACCCGAATTGGCGGGTGCAGAGGCGGAGCTGTTTTCCAAAGAGAAAAAGGAGAAACAGCTTCGCAATGCCTTGAATCAAGTGAGGAATTTCTTTGATTTTATCTTTATCGACTGTCCCCCTTCACTCGGTTTTCTCACCATCAACGCTCTCACGGCTGCCGATTCTGTCCTCATTCCGGTTCAGTGCGAATTTTTCTGCATGGAAGGCATCCCCGAACTCTTCCGGATCCTGGATGAAGTGCGCACGCATCTGAATCCCTCGCTTTCAATCGAAGGCATCCTTCTCACCATGTTTGACGAACGAACGAACCTCTCCAAACAGGTCGCCCATGAAGTGCAGCATTTTCTCAAGGAAGTCACGTATGAGGTCATCATCCCTCGTACAGTCAGAATTGCCGAAGCTCCCAGCTACGGCAAACCAGTTATTCTTTACGCAAGAAGCTCAAAGGGAGCCGCGGCCTATTTAAATTTAGCTCAGGAGTTTTTACAGAGATGAAAAAGAAAGCGCTCGGAAAAGGATTAAAAGCGTTCATCCCGGAGGAATTCGGCATCTTGAAGGAGGAACAGTTTGCAGAGCTGGACATTGAAAAACTCAAGCCCAGCTCTTACCAGCCGAGACTGAAATTCAGCAAAGATTCCATTGACGAGCTCGCCAGCTCGATAAAGGAATCTGGCATTCTTCAGCCTGTGCTTGTCGTTCCTGAGGGGAACCATTACACCATCATCGTCGGAGAACGCCGATGGCGTGCAGCGCAGAAAATCGGCTTTAAAAAAATCCCCTCTATCATCCGCTCCATGCCCGTGGCGCAGCAGCTGGAGACTTCCCTCGTTGAAAACATCCAAAGAGAAGACCTGAATCCTTTAGAAATCGCGCTGGCCTACCAAAAACTCAGCCAGGAATTGAACTACACACAAGAGGATATCGCTGAAAAGGTGGGGAAGGATAGGGCTTCTGTGGCCAACTATCTCCGTCTTCTCAACCTTCCGAAAGAAATCCAGGATTCTCTGGCATCGGGAAGCATTTCGATGGGTCATGCCAGAGCGCTGCTCTCACTTGAAAATGCAAAAGCTCAAATTGCACTTGCCCGGAAAACCATAAAAAACCAACTCTCTGTCCGTCAGGTGGAAAAGACAGCTCAAAAACTCAAGGACGCTCCCCAAAAGGAAAAGAAGCGCCCCCCAGATCCTGACCTCATGGCCCTCCAGGAAGAATTCATCCGATACCTGGGAACAAAGGTTTCCCTCTCAGGAAACCAGAACAGGGGAGTCATAAAAATCCACTATTTCTCCACGGAAGAATTAAACCGAATTTTTGATAAAATAAAGGAGTGAACCGATGGAAGACAGAAGAACTGAAATCGACGAAAGCAATTTGACAGGTTTTTTCGACAAGGACACTCAAATCGAAGGAGATTTAAGCTTCAAAGGATCGTTCCGTATTGATGGGGTATTCAAAGGAAAAATAAACTCTGAATCCACTCTCATCGTCGGAGAGAACGGAAAAGTCGAAGCAGACATCACTATCGGTTTCATCATCATCAACGGTGAAGTCAAGGGCAGCATCCAAGCCCGTGACAAGGTGGAAATCAATGCCAGCGGTCGAGTCATCGGGACTGTCACCGCCCCAACGCTGGTTGTTGAAGAGGGAGCCTACCTTGAATCCAGCTGTCAGACCTCTGAGCTGCCTCCACCCCCCGAAAATCTCGAAGAGCCTGAAAAACCGGAGGAAGAGGCCGAAACGGAATACGAATCTTGAAAAAGGCCACAGGCATCATCCCCGCGCGATATCACTCGGTTCGATTCCCGGGAAAGCCTCTGGCTTTGATCAATGGAAAATCCATGATCCAACGCGTCTATGAAGCCGCATGCGCAGCAAAAAATTTGAAAGCAGTTGTCGTGGCCACTGACGACGAAAGGATCTTGCGGGCCGCTCAAAATTTTGGTGCAGAGGTTCGGATGACCTCCGCATCTCATCGTTCTGGCACCGATAGGGTGGCCGAGGTCGCCCAGGAAATAGACAGCCCGATCATCATCAATATCCAGGGAGATGAGCCCCTCATTCAAGGAGATCCCATCGATGAGCTGGTGGAGGCTCTGCAGGATGAAGACATTCCGATGGCCACTCTGGCCGTGAAAGAAGATGACAGGGGACTCCTGGACGACACCAATGTTGTCAAGGTTGTTTCGGATGAAAAAAGTTTTGCCTTGAATTTCTCCCGTTCTCTTCATTCTTCTCCGGCATCGGAATATTTCTGGCGGCATATCGGGATATACGGCTATCAAAAGGAGTTTCTCCTCAAATTTTGCCGGATTCCTCCCTCTAGACGAGAACAAGCCGAAAACTTGGAGCAGCTCAGAGCGCTGGAGAACGGCTACAGGATAAAAATCGTAGAAAGTTCGCATTCCCCCTTGAGTGTTGACACTCCTGAGGATATAATCAGGGTTGAAAATTTTTTAAAAGAAACGGGCAGATGACAAAGTTCATTTTCATCACAGGAGGAGTCCTTTCGGCACTGGGAAAGGGCATCGCCGCCTCTTCTCTCGGAGCACTCCTGGAAAGCCATGGGTACAAAATCACACTCCAGAAGTTCGACCCTTACCTCAACATCGATCCGGGCACGATGAATCCCTTCCAGCACGGGGAGGTCTACGTCACGGATGACGGAGCTGAGACCGACCTGGACCTTGGCCATTACGAACGGTTCACCTCGACTCAAACGACTAAAGCCCATAACTGGACAGCCGGACAGATCTATGAAGAGATCATCAGAAAAGAGCGCAAAGGGGAATATCTGGGCAAAACTGTCCAGGTTATCCCTCATGTCACTGATGAAATCAAAAAGGCATTCTATGCGGCAGCAGATAAAAACGATATCGTGATCGTGGAAATCGGCGGGACCGTGGGGGACATCGAAAGCCAACCATTCCTCGAAGCCACAAGACAGATGCGACTCTCACTCGGTCAGGATCAAACGGTCTTTATCCACCTGACACTGGTCCCTTTTATCCAGACATCTGGAGAGCTCAAAACGAAACCCACTCAGCACAGCGTCCGGGAACTCCAGGCCATAGGAATCCAGCCGGACGTTATTCTCTGCCGCACGGACAGGGCTCTGCGGCAGGATATTAAGTCCAAGATTTCACTCTTCACCAACGTCCCTCTAGAAGCCGTGATCACAGCCAAAGATGTGGATAACGTCTACGAAATCCCGCTTCATTATGCCCGGGAGAACCTGGACAGGATCATACTCCAACAGCTGAAGCTCCCTCAGAGAAGAAGGAATCTCGCCCGCTGGAAAACTCTGGTGAACAGAATGAAAACCCCGGACGGAGAAGTCAACATCGCTCTGGTCGGCAAGTACGCAGGGCTTCAAGATTCCTACATGAGTCTCAACCAGGCCTTGTATCATGGAGGAATCGCCCACAGGCTCAAAGTCAACATATCCTGGATCGAAGCTGAAGACATCGAAGCCGGCAAGCCGGAGGAAATCCTGCGGGATGCAGACGGGATTCTGGTTCCCGGCGGATTCGGAGTGAGGGGAATCGAGGGAAAAATTAAAGCGGTGACTTACGCGCGCCGACAGAAGGTGCCATTTTTCGGCATCTGCTTGGGGATGCAGGCAGCGGCTATCGAGTATGCGCGGAATCCCGCCTCGCTCAAAAACGCCAACAGCACTGAGTTCAACGCCCGAACTCCGCACAAAATATTCTTCAAATGGAGGGAACTCAAAGGAGTCAAAGACCTGGGCGGCACCATGAGGCTGGGCCAGTATCTTTGTAACCTGGAAAAAGGGTCTTTTGCGGAAAGAGCCTATGGGAAACTGAGCATTTACGAGCGCCACCGCCACCGCTACGAATTCAATCCCGAATACGAAAAAATTCTGGCCCAGGCAGGCCTCTTCATCTCTGGAAAAAATCCTGACCACGATTTGGTGGAGATCGTGGAAATCAAGGACCATCCCTGGTTTCTCGGTTGCCAGTTCCATCCGGAATTCAAATCCAAGCCTCTGGACCCACATCCTCTCTTCAAAGCCTTTATCGGAGCAAGCTATGCCTATCGTCTCAAAAGAAATATCCATAAACGAAAAAGTTAAAATCGGGGGGGACCATCCCTTATTCCTGATCGGAGGCCCCTGCGTCATCGAAAGTCAAGACCATGTTCTGTTCATGGCCAAAGAAATAAAAAACATCTGCCAGGAACTCGGCGTGAGCTTCATTTTCAAGTCTTCCTTCGATAAGGCCAACCGGTCCTCTGTATCATCCTATCGAGGGCCAGGGCTGGAATCGGGCCTGGAAATCCTGGATCTTGTTAAAAAGGAAGCCAGTGTCCCTGTCCTCTCTGACGTGCATGAAACAAGTCAGGTCGAAAAGGCCGCGCGTATTCTGGATGTGATCCAGATCCCGGCTCTTCTCTGCCGCCAAACAGATCTACTCGTGACGGCAGCCCAGACTCAAAAACCGCTCAACATAAAAAAGGGGCAGTTTCTTTCTCCGTATGAGATGAAAAATGTCGTTGAGAAAGCAGCCAGCCAGAATAACGAAAAAATAATCCTCACGGAAAGGGGCAACTCCTATGGTTACAATAACTTAGTTTTTGATATCCGGTCTATTCCGGTCATGAAAAAATTGGGATTTCCAGTCGTCATTGACGCCTCGCACAGCGTCCAAAAGCCGGGAGGCGAGGGAAAATCATCCGGAGGAGATGCGGAATTCATACCTTCTGTGGCCAAGGCTGGAGTCAGCGTCGGCGCAGACGGAGTCTTTCTCGAAATCCACGACAATCCCTCCAAGGCCCTCTCGGACAAGCATAACTCATTGAATATAAAAGAATTAAAAAATATTCTCGAAGTCTTGCTCCGGATTGAAAAAGCGAGAGATGGGAATCAGGGCCGCACATAGAGTATAATAAAACGCTATGACAAAAGACGAAATTATTCAAACCGGGAAAAAAGTCCTGAGCATCGAGGCAGAGGCGGTTAAAACACTGGCTGCCAACCTGAATGAAAATTTTTATAATGCCGTTGAACTTCTGTTCAACTCAAAATCCCGTGTCATCGTCACAGGGATGGGAAAATCCGGTCTCGTCGGCCGGAAGATTGCCGCCACGCTCTCCAGCTGCGGAACGCCGGCTCTGTTCATCCACCCGGCTGAAGCCGGGCACGGAGACCTCGGAATGATCGTCAAAGAAGATATCCTGATTGCTATCTCCTACAGCGGGGAAACAAAGGAGATTCTCGACCTCCTGGATTTCTTTAAAAGGGCGGGGATAAAGCTCATCAGTATCACAGGGAATAAAAAATCCAAACTGGCCCAGTACAGCGACATCTCCCTGGAAGCACGGGTGGAAAAGGAAGCCGAGCCGAACGGCCTGGTCCCCACAGCGAGTTCCACGGCCGCTCTGGCTATGGGAGACGCTATTGCCATCGCTTTAATGAAGAAAAAAGGATTCGGAGAAAAGGATTTTGCGGTTGTCCATCCCAAGGGAGAGGCGGGAAAAAAGCTTCTCAAGATAGAAAGCTTGATGCACAAAGGCAGGGATATCGCCCGGGTTTCTCTTGAAGCTCCGATGAAAGATGTCATCCAAGAGATATCCAGGAAAAAGCTGGGAATGACATGCGTCGTGGATGATGAGGAGAAGCTTGTCGGGATCATCACCGATGGTGACTTGAGGCGGAGAATCCAGGAATTCGGCAAGAGCTTCCTGGAGAAGACGGCTCAAGACTGCATGACACCAGACGCCCTGACAGTCAACAAGGAGGATCTCGCCACGACGGCTTTGAATATCATGGAGGAGAACAAAATCACCTCCTTGATCATCAAGGACAAAGGGGGAAAAATCGAAGGGATCATCCATCTCCATGACCTGTGGCGCACAGAGATGTTCTGATGAATGCGAAAGACCGAGCACGCAAGATCAGAATGATCGTCATGGACGTGGATGGCACACTCACGGACGGAAACATTCTCTTGCTCCCCGATGGTGAAGAGCTCAAGTCTTACAATGTCAAGGACGGCGCCGGTATTCTGCTCGCTTACCTGGCCGGATTGAAAACAGGGATCATCACCGGAAAAACATCAAAACCTCTGGAAAAAAGAGCCGAGAAGTTGAAGATTTTTACCGTTCACCAGGGAATCTTGGATAAGAAAAGAGCTCTTTCTGAAATCCTGGAAAAAACCAAGCTCAAACCCGAGCAGATCGCCTACATAGGGGACGACATCGGCGACCTCGCCGTCCTCAAATCCGTGGGCCTGGCCGGCGCTGTGGCCGATGCGCATCCGGAGCTCAAAAAATTCAGCCATTTCATCTGCACTCAACCCGGAGGCAAGGGCGCGGTCCGGGAATTTATCGAGTTCATCCTGGAGTCCCAGGGCAAATGGAGTGAAATCGAAGAAAACTTCAAGACTTTGACTGAACAGAAAGAATTTAAATTTTAGAATCTGACGGCTTCGCCGGGAACACAGAACCAGACCATAACAGGAAGGAATCCGAAGACAACAGCCCAGGGCAATGTCGACTCTATGGGAAGGAAAACGGCATCGAATGAAAGACGAACATGGTCCTTCCCTCCGGATTTTTTCAAGCTGATTATATGGAGGAGGAAAAGGTGAAAATCAATCCTGAAATTTTCAGACAGTATGACATCCGAGGAATTGTTGATAAAGACCTGACTCCGAAAACCGTAGAATATTTAGGCAAGGGAATCGGTTCTTATTTCCGCAAGAACAAAAGTCAAAATGTCGCACTGGGACGTGACTGCCGCCTGAGCTCTCCCGTCTTCTCCGAATCGTTGACCAAAGGACTTCTTTCGGCAGGGTGTCAGGTCGTTGACCTTGGCATCATCCCCACTCCTTTGCTCTATTTCACCATGTACCAAAAAAAGATGGAAGCGGGCGTGATCATCACCGGCTCCCACAATCCGCCCGAATACAACGGCTTCAAAATGATGGTGGGAGAGGAAACGCTCTACGGAGAAGCCATCCAGGACAT